>CAESAO010000037.1_pt1 | contig 10711 bp, 8 predicted proteins | sample 7263591 | NCBI WGS metagenome assembly CAESAO01 (sample SAMEA6814056, study PRJEB35770) | uncultured Conexibacteraceae bacterium | biome: Freshwater; feature: Freshwater reservoir; material: water | place: Czech Republic | collected 2017-05-23 | depth 30m m | reverse complement strand
CCCCGTAGCGTCGGCGCCAATGGTTACCGAGGTTCTCACATTCGCGATCGACGGGCTGCAACCGGTGCCGGTGACAGTTGAAGCTGATCTACGCAGGGGGCTGCCGAGTTTCACGATCGTGGGTCTCGCCGACCGAGCCGTCGCCGAGGCACGCGAGCGCGTCCGTGCTGCGCTCGTCAACTGCGGCTTCGAGTTTCCGATGCGGCGGCTGACCGTCAACCTGGCGCCGGCCCACTTGCGCAAAGCCGGCCCCGGCTTTGACTTGGCAATCGCTGCCGCGATCCTCGCCGCGAGCGGCCAGATATCGGCCGAGTCTTTGGCCAATACGGCGCTCTTTGGCGAGCTCTCACTCGGTGGAGAGCTCCGTGCCTGCCGTGGAGCCTTAGCCGTAGCCGAGGGCGCGCAGCGCGCCGGGCTGGATCTGCTGGTCGTGCCGACCGACTCTGCCGCCGAGGCCCGCCTGGTCGGTTCACTGCGCGTTGGCGCGCTGGCGATGCTCAGTGACCTCGGAGCGGTATTGGGTGGCTCATCCGTTGAGCTCGACCCCAAGCCGGTCGCCGAGAGCGAGCCGCGGCAGACGGCGGTCCCAAATCTTGCCGATGTCCGCGGCCAACGCGGAGCGATCGATGCTCTTACGATCGCCGCTGCCGGAGGGCACAATCTGCTCTTGAATGGTCCGCCCGGGACCGGCAAGACGATGTTGGCCCGTCGGCTGCCGGGGATACTCCCGCCGCTAAGTCGGCCCGAGGCGCTCGAGGTCACTCGCATCCAGAGCATCGCTGGGATTGGGGGCGACGGCCTCCTTGCCATCGAGCGACCGTTCCGCGCTCCCCACCACACGATCTCGGCTGCCGGCCTGGTCGGTGGTGGCGCCGTGCCGCTGCCGGGGGAGTCGACGCTCGCGCACCGCGGAGTGCTCTTCCTCGACGAGCTTTCCGAGTTCGACCGCCGCGCACTTGAGGCACTGAGGCAGCCGCTGGAGGACGGCGAGGTCACGATCGTGCGCGGTCAGAAGATCGTCCGCTTCCCAACGCGGTTCGCGCTGGTCGCGGCGACCAATCCATGCCTTTGCGGTCGCGGCGGGAAGGACTGTCGCTGCAGCGAACCAGAGTTGCTTAGGCACCGTCAGCGCCTCTCGGGCCCTCTGCTCGACCGAATCGACCTCGTAGTCGCGGTAGAGAGACCGTCGTCGTCGGCGCTGGAGGCGGAGTCATTGACCAGCAGTGAGGCGGTCGCTGAACGAGTCGCGGCCGCGCGCTCTGTGCAACTTGCTCGCAGCGGCTGCGCCAACGCACATCTCGTCGCGCGGGATCTGCTCGGTGCGGTCAATTGCGGCAAGGACGCTAGGCGAGCGTTGGCGCACGCCTACGACGGAGGTGGGCTGAGCGCCCGCGGGCGCGACCGCTCGCTACGCGTGGCGCGCACGATCGCCGATCTCGCGGGCGAACAGCAGATAGGGATAGACGCGCTCGCTAAAGCTCTCGCCTACCGCCATGAAAGCGACCGGCTTGGCCCCCGATGATCCGCGCCTGCGATCACTGCACGCGGCGCAGCTGGCTGGTCGGTCGTCTCTCCGCAAACCTTGACCGTATCCGAGGCAATCGACCGGCGATCCGTGGCGTTCTGGCTCTCAGTGACCGCAAGCTGATCGCCGCTCTCGCTGGCCGTGATCGGGTAACTGTTGCTGCCCAATGGTCGCGGCTCGACTGCGCCGCCGAACGTGAGCGTTGGCGAGCAGCATCGACGACGGCGATCTGTCGCCACGACCCCAAGTTTCCAGCCGGGCTTGAACAACTCTCAGACCCGCCTGCGGTGCTGCACGTCTACGGAGAGCTGAGTCGCTTCGTCGAACTGCTTGATGCCTCGGCATCGGTCGCGCTCGTGGGCGCGCGCCGTGCTTCGGTCGACGGTCTAGAGCTGGCCCGTGAGCTCGGCCGCACACTCTCACTATGCGACGTCGCTGTGATCAGCGGAATGGCCCTCGGGATCGACAGCGCCGCTCATGAAGGCGCACTCGCTGCTGGCGCGCAGACGATTGCAGTCCTCGCCTGCGGCCCCGAACGGGCCTACCCCGCGAGACGGAAGCAACTCCACTCGGAGCTGGCGCAGCGCGCGGCGGTGGTGTCTGAACTTCCGCCAGGCACAGTCCCTTACCGCTGGGCGTTCCCGGCGCGAAACCGGATCATCGCTGCGCTTGCACAGATGACCGTCGTCGTCGAGGCAGCAGAGCGCTCCGGATCGCTGATCACCGCCGAGATAGCCGCCGATCTCGGGCGATCTGTCGGCGCGGTTCCCGGTCATCCTGGTTCCTGGCACAGCAGTGGCGCAAACTCGCTGCTGAGGGACGGTGCGCACCTTGTCCGTGACGCGCGTGACATCCTCGATGATCTCTACGGCGCTGGCGTAGTCGGGGCCGACCGCGCGCGTCCGCTTCCGCTGCCAGCCGGCCTCAGCGCGGACCATCAGGCCGTAATCCGTGCCGTCGAATCAGGGTTCTCGACCGCCGCGAGCATCGGCGAGAGCTGTGGCGCGGCTGCCGATGTGCTCGCGCCGCTTACCGAGCTAGAGCTGCTTGGTGTGCTCCGGCGACGCGACGACGGAACTTACGTCCGGCTATGAGTTGGCTCCGGTGCCAGCCGTTCGTCGTCGGCATCGGCGTGGCACTCTGCCCTGCGGTCGGGCGGGTGGCATAATCGCAGGACGCGCGCATCGTGCGCCGACCGAGCCAATGGAGCCCCGCTGAGATGACCGACACCGCCACCTTCAACATGAAGCACCGCAGCGCAGCGTTGACCGAGGGTCCTGAGCGTGCCGCCGCACGCGCCTACCTCAAAGGGATCGGCTACGACGATGAGGCCCTTGCCAAGCCGATCATCGGTGTTGCCTCCACTTGGATCGAAACGATGCCGTGCAACTTCCACCTCAGGGCCCTCGCTGCGAAGGTTAAGGAAGGGATTCGCGCTGCGGGCGGAACTCCGATGGAGCTCAACACGATCGCGATCTCCGATGGGATCACGATGGGCACCCCAGGGATGAAGACCTCGCTCGTTTCGCGCGAGATCATCGCCGATTCGATTGAGCTCGTCGGCCGGGGGCATCTCTTCGACGGAGTCGTCGCTCTCTCCGGTTGCGACAAGACGATTCCCGGAACCGTGATGGCGATCGCGCGGCTCAACGTGCCGTCGGTGATGCTCTACGGCGGCTCGATCCCGCCGGGCCGCTTCAAGGGCCAGGACGTAACGATTCAAGACGTCTTCGAAGCCGTTGGCGCACACTCAGCCGGCAAGATGAGCGATGAAGATCTTTACGAGCTTGAGGGCGTAGCGAGCCCGGGGGCCGGTGCCTGCGGCGGCCAGTTCACCGCCAACACAATGGCGATGGCCTACGAGATCATGGGAATCTCCCCGATGGGTTCGGCGATGGTTCCGGCCCAGGACGCGACCAAGGCCGATGTCGCCTTCTCTATCGGCGAGCTCGTCATGGACGTGCTGCGCCGCGGCGTGCTGCCGAGCGAGATAATCACTCGGAGATCGATCGAGAACGCGATCGCAGGCGTCGCTGCCAGCGGCGGCTCGACCAACGCGGTCCTTCACCTTCTGGCGCTAGCGCGCGAGGCCAAAGTCGAGCTGGACATCGACGACTTCGATCGCATCAGCGAGGCGACGCCGCTGCTCTGCGATCTCAAGCCTGGCGGCAAGTACGTTGCCGTCGACCTCTACGCAGCCGGCGGTGTGCCGCTCGTCGCGAACCGCCTGTTGGAGGCCGGTCTCCTCCACGAGGATGCTCCGACCGTCACCGGTCTGTCGATCGGAGAGGAGGCCGCTAGGGCAACGGAGACCGAAGGCCAGCAGGTCGTGCGTCCGCTCGACAATCCGGTCAAGTCCTCCGGAGGTCTCGCGATTCTGCGCGGCAACATAGCGCCGGAAGGGTGCGTTGTGAAGTTGGTAGGTCACGAACGTCGCCACCACGAGGGCCCAGCGAGGGTCTTCGAGAGCGAAGAGCTGGCAATGGAAGCCGTCACGGGCGGGACGATCCAGAAGGGTGACGTCGTGATTATTCGCAACGAAGGCCCGGCTGGCGGCCCCGGGATGCGCGAGATGCTCGCCGTCACGGCGGCAATCAATGGCGCTGGCCTAGGTGAGCACGTTGCACTGCTCACCGACGGGCGTTTCTCCGGCGCAACCTACGGCTTCATGGCCGGTCACGTGGCGCCGGAAGCCTTCCGCGGCGGGCCAATTGCGGCTGTGCGCGACGGCGACAAGATCACGATCAACGTCGACACGCGGACGCTCGATGTCGATCTCACAGTCGCCGAGATCGACGAACGCGTCGCCGCGTATATCCCACCGGCCAATCCCGATCGCACCGGTGTGCTCGCGAAATACGCCGATCAGGTCGGCAGTGCATCCGAGGGCGCAGTGACGCTCGTAGAAGATCCTCGCTGAATCTCGATAATGCGCATCGCGATCGACATCGACTCCACGCTTCACCATTACTGGGAGCAGCTAGCCGAGGTTGTTCGTCTTCGCTATGGAGTTGTGCTGCCGTACGAGCAGCAGCACACGTGGGGGATCAGTCAGCTTGAGCAGGAGCAGCTCGCCGACACGATCGCTGAGACTCACAGCGAGGAATGGATCAGTGCGGCCGAGCCCTACCCGGGCTCTGTTGAGGTCGTCAACAGCTGGTCTCAGGCTGGCCACTTCATCCACATCACCAGCCACCGCGACGTGGCTGCAGCGGCGCCAACCGAACGCTGGCTTGACGCGATTGGACTCCAGTACGACGAGCTCTATTGCTCGTACGACAAGATCACGCGCTGCCGCGAGTTGGAGATAGATCTGCTCGTCGACGACAGTCCCGTCAACCTCCAGAGTGCGCTTGACGAGGGAATCCACGGCGCGACGCTGCTTCATCCTTGGAACGCCGAAGTGTGCAAGTCGCGTGAGATTACGAGCGCCGAGGATTGGCCGGAGCTCGGGCTCCGGCTCGGCCCGCTGCTCGCGGCGACCGGCAGCTAACAGCAGCCGGCAGGGAGCGGCGCGTGGGCGGCGAATCAGAGAAGAGCGCTCGGACCGGCGCATCCCGTCTCTTCGGCGATCTACATTGGTCTGACGCTCCAATATGCCCCGTAAGTACTTACTACCGATCGTCGCCGCTGGCGCATTCTTGGTCCTGCTTCTGGGAGGGGCGTTCGCCTACGACAGCGCGACCTCTCAGACGATCGCCCACGGCGTCACGGTAGGCAACGTCGACGTAGGCGGACTGTCAGCCGACGAGGCGCGCGTGAAGTTGCACCGGGACCTTCTCGGATCGCTCGAAACTCCAGTCACGGTCACGCGCGGGAAACGCTCTTGGCAGCTCGGGCCGCAGCAGTCAAAGATCGGCGCTGACATCAACGGCAGCGTGAACGCAGCGCTCGCGAAGAGCAACGGTGGGAACTTCCTCGTACGCGCCTACCGCAAGCTCACCGGAACTGAAATCGACGCATCCGTGGATCCGGCAGTGACGTTCTCAAGCCCGGCTGTCGCGAAGTTCGTTCGCCGAGTCACGAAGGCCGTTGACCGGCCTGCGACCGACGCGTCGTTGGCGTTCACAGTCTCGGCTGTTGAGCCGGTCCCTTCGAAGCGTGGCGTCGCCGTCAAGCAAGGGCGGCTTCGGAACGAAGTCGCTACAGCCCTTGGCACCCCGGGAGCCCGTCACGACGTTGCTGTTGCTGTGCGTGTCCTCAAGCCAAAGGTCACGACGAAGCAACTTGCGAAGAAGTATCCGACCGTTATTACCGTAGACCGTTCGAACTTCCGTCTAACGCTGTTCAGAGACCTCAAAGTGGTTAAGAGCTACCCGATCGCAGTCGGGCGGGCAGGGCTTGAAACCCCGGCAGGTCTCTACTCGATTCAGGATATGCAGGTCAACCCGAGTTGGCACGTGCCGAACAGCGCCTGGGCCGGGGAGCTGGCTGGGAAGATAATTCCGCCTGGGCCCGATGACCCGATCAAAGCTCGCTGGATGGGGATCGCCGGCGGTGCTGGCATCCACGGAACCGCCGAGCCGGGATCACTCGGATCGGCCGCATCTCACGGCTGCGTTCGAATGTCTATCCCTGACGTGATCGACCTCTTTGACCGTGTTCGAGTTGGAACCCCGGTCTTTATCGCCTAGAAGTGAGGGCCGCCGCGGGCGGCGCTGCCGCCACGAATCTCATCGATGGGAATCTCTTCCCAGCCTTGTTCGGCCAGCAGGCGATGGTGGTCACTATGGCGAAAGACAAGTGATCCAAGAAAGATTTCCTTCTCAGGCCTGCGCATGACGGAGTACCACATCGTTGTCGCGTCGCTGGATCCGCGGATCCGGTGCCAAGGGGCCGGAGGTTGATCCTCCCTTGAGCAGACCCCGTCGGCTTCAAGGCCGGCAGCGGTCGCTATCTGACCAGTCTTCGTATTTATGAAAAAGAGCGCCACAACCACCGAGGATACGAGCCCCGAGCTGACGGAAGGGTGGAGCGCGGCGTTGGCGCTGGTTGGCGATGACTTGGTTAGGCGGGGGAGCGCAGAGCGCACGCGCCGCGCCTACCGCAGTGATCTGGTCCAGTTCGCACAGTGGGCGGCTCTCGCGCAGCTTGAGCCGAGAGATGTGGATGTTCGCCAGCTGCGCCGTTATGCCGCGTTCTGCGGCGAGAGCGAGCTCGCTCCGTCGACGGTCGCCCGGAAGCTGGCGGCGCTGCGGGCCTGCTTCAGGACGCTCCGCGAGCACGGACTAGTCGAGCAGAATCCAGCCGAGCTGGTCGCGGCACCTAAACGCCCTTCCAACCTGCCTCGCGTTCTGCGGCCCGCGGAGTTGTCGACGCTGATCGACCGGATTCCATCCGGAACTGCGCTCGAGGCGCGTGACCGTGCGTTGATCGAGTTGGCGTACGGGTCAGGCTTGCGGGCCGAGGAGCTCGTCAGCGCTGACGTCGAGTCGCTTGAGCTCGACAGCGAGCAGATTCGCGTCGAAGGAAAGGGGTCGAAGACGCGGCTCGTGCCAATCGGCGAGTACGCGCTCGGCGCGATCACCCACTACCTCGAACGCGCTCGGCCTGCGCTTCTCGGAGAGCCGACTCAGAAGGCGCTCTTCCTGTCGAAGTCGGGCCGTCGCCTTCAGAGTTCAGACGTTCGTCGCAGGCTGCGGCTCTGGGCGCGAGCCGCCGAGCTCCCCGGCCGCGTGCATCCGCACGCGCTGCGGCATTCGTTTGCGACCCATCTGCTCGACGGCGGCGCAGACCTGCGTGCGATTCAGGAGCTCCTCGGTCATGAACATCTGTCGAGCACGCAGATCTATACACGGGTTGAGTCGGCCAGGCTGCGCAGCGCCTACAGCTCAAGCCACCCGCGCGCCTGACCGCAACGCTGCGGTTAATACCGAGCGCTCCGCTACCGTTACGGGCTGTGACCGTCCGTCAAATCTCAACCTCCCGTGAGCCCTCATTCTGTTCCGTCTGCGAGCGGAATCTGTTGCGCGGAGAGGAACACAACGCTTTCCTCCACGGCGGTCAGCGCAAGATCGTCTGCGAGCTCTGCACGCAGCGCGCGACGCAGCTCGGCTGGATTCGGGAATCCGGCGACATGGCGCCGGCTAGTGGCCGTATCGGGTGGATTAAGAGATCCCCGGCGCGTTCGCTCAGCAACCGCCGCGGCCGCCGCAACGAACCTGAAGTCAGCGATCTGCTGGTGCCGCCGGAAGCAGAGGAGCTCGTCGCGCATTCGGGACAGGCAGGGGACCTCGCCGAAGCCGAGGCGGCCGCGCCGACTGAGGTCGTCGACCGCTCCGAGTACGCACTGCCGCGGAAGGTCGAGCTGTCAGTCGACGAACGCGCCGTGCGCGCCGTCCCCACACACGCCGACAAGAAAGGCGCTCGCGCAATCGAAGTCTTCAACGTTGGCCCCCATCCGCGAACTATTGCGACGCTTGCGCGGACGCTCGGTGCTCCGGTTGTCAGCGTCCGCCCTTCACTCAAGGAGGGCAGCATCGTCTCAGTCATAATCGCGTGGGAGCTTTCCTGGTACGCATACGAGATCGACCTTGCCGACGAACGTGCCGGCGCTCGGCTGATTGATCAAGGTTCAGAGCTGGATGAGTTGGACGAACAAGATCGCACGCCGAACGCGGTCGCCGATTCTCGCGGGATGTTGCACACGGCGGTTGAGGCGTAGTGAAGCTGACGGTCCACGTTGATGGCGGTTCGCGCGGAAACCCTGGCCCCGCTGCGGCAGGTGCAGTTGCATCGAATGCGGACGGTGAGATCGTCGGAGAGCGCGGCGAGCTGATCGGCGAGGCGACGAACAATGTCGCCGAGTACCGCGCCGTTCTGCTCGGTGCCGCTCTGGCGCTCGAACTCGGCGCTACCGAGATCGCGCTGGTCAACGATTCAGAGCTGATCGCGCACCAGCTCAACGGCAAGTACAAGGTCAAGCATGTCGACATGAAACCGCTTTACGCGGAGGCACTCTCGAAACTCGGCCAGTTCGATAGTTGGTCGATTAGCTGCGTGCGCCGCGAGCAGAACGAGCACGCTGACCTGCTCGTCAACCAGACGCTTGACGCCGGCGTGCTCTAGCGCCGACAGTTACGCCTGCCCTATGACGGCAGCGTTGGCCTTCTGTCGCGAGTGTCCATCCAAGGGCGAAGCTCTTCCAACGCGGCGCCAATCCTGAAGACGCTCTGATCATCGTATGTCCGCCCTGCGATTTGAACGCCGGTCGGCACGCCGTTGTCGGCGAAGCCGGATGGGACGTTCAAGACCGGGCAGCGGCTCAGGACGTTGAAGACTGTCGTCAGCAGGCCCTCAAAGTAGTACTGCAGATCGCGACCGTCAACGCTGATGCCGTGGCCCACGTAGTCGTCGTCAGCTAGCAGGCCGCGGGTGCCGTTGGTCGGGCAGATCAGCGCGTCGTAGCTCTCAAGCAACGCACCGACAGGCTCGTAGATCTTCGCTTCCAAGATCAGCGCCTCGAGCAGCGACGAGTCGCCGCCTGCATCGTTCGCCCAGCGGGCAAACTCGGCCGCATAGTCGGTAACGATCTCGCGGTGCTCTTCGACCGCCTGTGCAACCCAATCGCCGAGGATCAGCCGGAAGTGGATAGCTCCAGCGCGCGCGACTTCGTCTTGGGGGATTTGCAGGTCGACCACATCAACTATTGCCCCGGCTTCGCGTAGTGCCTCGCCGACGGCCAGCGTGTTGGCTCTCACCTCAGGATCGACCGGCCAGCCGCCGAGGTCCTCAGAGAGCGCAATCCGCATCCCGCTAATCGCTTCGAAGCTCGTCGGCAACACCAGCTTCGGCCGCAACGTCGTTACGTCGCTTGGGTGGGGGCCAGCAATCTGGTTTTCGTACAGGGCGCAATCGGCCACGGTCCGAGCCAGCGGGCCGTTGTGGCAGAAGGTGTCGAGATTGAACGGCGGGTCGAGTGGCACGCGACCGTACGGGGGTTTGAATCCGACGACGCCGCAGAAAGAGGCTGGGATTCGAATTGAGCCACCAATGTCAGAGCCGCTGGCGAGCGTCGTCGTACCGCTGGCGAGCGCGGCCGCCGATCCACCGGATGAGCCTCCCACCGCATATGTCGGGTTCCAAGGGTTGCGTGTCACTCCCCAAATCCTTGATTGCGTAAAGCCGGCGCAGGAGAACTCAGGGGCGGTCGTGCGCGCGTGGACGATTGCCCCGGAATCAAGATGGCGCTGCGCGAAGGCGGAGTTCTTCTCGGCGACCTGATCCTTATAGATCAATGAGCCTTGGGTTTGCGGCTGTCCAGCTACCGCTTCCTCCTCCTTGATCGCCAGCGGGATTCCCTCCAGCGGTCGTGGCGGATCGCCCTTGCCGGCGTAGCGCTGTTCGGCGTCGCGGGCCTGATCGAGCGCTTCGTCGAAGAACTGGTGGCAGAGCGCGTTTACGACCGGTTCGACCGTCTCGGCCTGAGCGATCACGGCCTCCATCAGCTCGACCGGGGAGAGCTCGCGCGCCTTGAACATCCGAATTGCCTCGGTTGCCGGTATGTAGCTGAGTTCGCTAATCGTCGATCCAGTCGGCTCGGACGACGGGTGCAGGCGGGCCTTAGAGCAGCCCGGCCTTCGGCCCGTCCTCTTCGTTCTTCCTGCCAACTCCGGTCTTCTGCAATAGCGCCCATCCGGCCGGAAGCAGCGCGGCAGCAAAGGCCAGTTTCACGAGGTCGCCAAGGATGAACGGTTGGACCCCGGTCTTGTAAGCCTGTGCCCAGCCGAAGGCAACGCCATCGCCTGCCGGATCCCAAGTTGCCAGCCACGGCACGCCGAAAGCGTAGATCAGGATGTTGCCGAGGAGCAGGGCGCCGATCATCGACATAACGCGCCGGTCAGCGCCGCGCTCGGCGAGCCAGCCGACTACGGCTGCGGCGACGATGAAGCCGATGATGTACCCGCCGGTGGCGCCGGTGATGATGTCCCAGCCGCCCGACTGTTCGGTGAAGATTGGTGCACCGAGCGCGCCGATGAGGAAGTAGAGCGCCAGAGCAAGCGCGCCCTTGCGGGAGCCGAGTACGCCGCCTACGAGCAGGACGGCAAGCGTCTGGCCGGTAAATGGCACGGGGTACCAAGGGATCGACACTTGGGCGAGCCCGGCGACTAGAGCGGTTCCGCAAAGGACCAGAACGAGATCGCGGACGAGCTCGGTACTGCGCGTCTCGGAATGGGGAATGACCCT
>CAESAO010000036.1_pt1 | contig 10724 bp, 7 predicted proteins | sample 7263591 | NCBI WGS metagenome assembly CAESAO01 (sample SAMEA6814056, study PRJEB35770) | uncultured Conexibacteraceae bacterium | biome: Freshwater; feature: Freshwater reservoir; material: water | place: Czech Republic | collected 2017-05-23 | depth 30m m | reverse complement strand
GGTCGGCGCGATCGAGCCGCAGACGCCGGGCGGGGGACGCACGACGATCGACCCGTCGATCGATTCGGTCGGTTCTTCGAAGGACAACACCGACAAGATCTTGACCGCCACTCGCGTCGTCAAGCTGACGACCGGCCTGCTCGCTGCGCTGCTGATCGTCGCTTCGGTACTGCTGATCTCGAACACGATCCGTCTCTCAGTCTTCTCGCGTCGCCGCGAGATTCAGGTAATGAAGCTCGTCGGCGCCACAGACGGTTTTATCCGCTGGCCGTTCGTACTCGAGGCCGTGATCCTCGGCGCGCTCGGCGCGGTGCTGGCAATCCTGCTGCTTGGCGTGATGAAGGTTGCGCTGGTCGATCCGCTTGTCAACGACTTCGCGCTGCTTTCGGCTCCGAGCACAATCGGCTTTGGTGTGCTCGTCGCCGTTCTGCTCGGTGCCGGCATCGGCGTCAGTGCTCTCGGCTCGGCGATCTCGCTGCGCCGCTTCCTTCAGGTCTAGGCGCCCCGCCGCCCGGTTCGCACACCTACGGCTCTACCCTCTCTTGAGCGGCGCCAGTCGCGAACCTTTCAATGTCCTCACGCCGCGTAGCCATATCCCTGCTGGTAGTCGCTCTGGCGATCGCTGCCGTCGCAGCGGTCCTCGTCGCGTTGACGGTCGGGGTCTGGATCGGCGGTCGCCATGCCGATCTGCTGCCCGACGAGTTCCGCGGGACGCTGGTCGGCACGAACGATCAGATCGTCGTCAATGAGGCGCTAAGCGACATCAATGACACCTACTACCGCAAGCTGCCGCCGGGGCAGCTTGCCGATACAGCGATCGCAGGGGCCGTCAAGAAGCTCAACGATCGCTTTTCGAACTACTTCACTCCGGCGCAGTATTCGAAGTTTCAGGAGGCCCAGGCCAGCAGCTTCACGGGGATCGGCGTGATCGTTGACCGCAGCAAGCGCGGGCTGGTTATCCGCTCCGTCTACAAGGACTCTCCGGCGAAGGAGGTCGGGATCGAGCGGGGCGATCAGATCGTCGAGGCCAATGGGCGCTCGCTTGAAGGGCTGACGACGGAGCAGTCTTCGCAGCTCATAAAGGGGCCTGCCGGAACGAAGGTGCGGTTGAAGATCGTCGATGACGGCGAGGAGCGCGTCGTGACCGCTACGCGTCGGCCAATTAGCGTCCCTGTCGTTGCCTCGGTGATGAAGACGATCTGCGGCAAGAAGGTTGGCGTCGTCGCGCTCTCAACCTTCAGCTCAGGAGCTCACGCTGAGGTATACGCGGCACTCAGAAAGCTGAAGCGTCAGGGCGCTCAGGCATACATTTTCGATCTGCGCAACAACGGCGGCGGCCTGGTTGACGAGGCGCAACTGATTGCCAGCGCCTTCCTGCGCGACGGCCCGATCGTCACGACGCGCGGCCGCAGCGTGCCGACAAGAACGCTTGACGCAACCGGCGACCCAATCGTTCCGACGGCGCCGCTCGTCGTGCTGACAAACGGCGGCACCGCATCGGCGTCGGAGATCGTCGCCGGCGCGTTGCAGGACCGCGGCCGCGCGACGCTTGTCGGCGAGAAGACATTCGGCAAGGGCGTCTTTCAGCAGGTACTCGAGCTCTCCAACGGCGGTGCGCTTGACATCACGGCCGGCCAGTACTTCACCCCGAAGGGCCGCAACCTCGGCGGCAAAGGGGTTTCTCAGGGCGCGGGCTTGAAGCCCGACCTGCTCGTCAAGCAGCCCGACGATTCGACCAAGGACCTGGCGCTGCGCGCAGCGCTGGCCAAACTCGGCGGCTGCGCCGGCGTGAACTAAGTGACGCCCCCACCGAAGCGCGAACGCGAGGCTGGAGAGCCGCAGGTAGTGCTGCTTGAGAAGCGCGGCCAGTTCCTCGTCGGGCAGCCGTTCTTTGAGCCTGGCCAGCAGATCAGCATCGGTAAGCCACCGGCGAAGGCCAGGCCCGGCAAGCTGGCGCTGGTCGCAACTCCGGGGGCCCGATCGCGCAACTCGCGCGCGAAGGTGTTGCGTCTGCTCGGCAGTCCCGAGATCGCGCGCAACGTGGTCGAGGCGCTGATGCTCGACCGAGGCCTGCGCCGCCGCTTCCCAAAGACCGTCCTCGCGGCCGCCGAGTCGGCGCGCGAGCATCCGCACCCGGAGCCCGGTCGCCGCGACCTGCGCGAGCTGACGACCTTCACGATCGACCCTTCCAGTGCGAAGGATTTCGATGACGCGATCTCGGCCGAGAAGTTGAGTGAGTCGCGGACGCGGATCTGGGTTCACATCGCCGACGTCAGCGCCTACGTGCGGCCCGGTGATCCCGTTGACCGCGAAGCCCGTCGTCGCGCAACCAGCGTCTATGTGCCGGGCGCGGTCGAGCCGATGCTGCCTGAAGCGCTGTCGAACGACGCCTGCTCGCTGGTTCCGGGCAAGGACCGGCTCGCGGTCACGGCCGAACTTGAGTTTGAGGGCGCGAAGCTCGTCTCCAGCAGCTTCTACCGCTCGACGATCCGCTCCGACATGCGGCTCAGTTACGAGGACGTTGATCAGATCTTTGCTGGCGAGCGAAAGGCTGAGGATCCCTGGGCCGAGCCGCTGGCCGCTGCTCGTGAAGTTTCGGCTCAGCGTGACGAGGCCCGGCGCGCAGGCGGCGCGGCGCTGGCAATTGAGTCGGTCGAGCCGGAATTCTCGTTCGACAAGCAGGGCCACGTTGCAGATTCGGTCGCCAGCATTCAGACCGAGTCGCATCGCTTGATTGAGCACCTGATGATCGCCGCCAACGAGGCCGTCGCAGCGCTCTGCATGGAGAAGAGCCTGCCGACGCTCTACCGAATTCACGAGCGGCCCGAGTCGGAATCGGTCGAGCGGCTGCTTGATCAGCTCGCATCGCTCGGCGTAGCGACGCCGGCAACGCCTGAGCACCTCTCTTCCTCCGAGGCAGCGGAGGTTGTCGCGGCCGCGTCGCTGGCCGTCGACGAGCACGTAAAGCGCACCGGGGTGGCCCGAATGGGGCTCACATACCTGGTGCTGCGTTCGTTGCGTCAGGCGCGTTACTCGCCTGACAATCTTGGGCACGCCGGACTCGGACTCGCCAACTACTGCCACTTCACCTCGCCGATTCGCCGCTACCCCGACCTGCTCTGCCATCGCGCGCTGCTCAGCGCCGTCGGCTGCGACGAGCAGGCCCCGCGCGCCGATGAGCTCGAAGAGATCGCGGTCTGGACCAGCGAACGCGAGCGCGACGCGATCCGCACCGAACGGATCGCCGACTCGATCGCCGGGACTTTCCTGCTTGAGCGCCGCCTGTTCGAACGCGGGCCTGAGAAGCCGTTTGAAGGAGAGGTGACGGGCCTGATCGGCGCCGGAATCTTCATCAGCTTCGACGGCGGCGCCCATGAAGGTTTCCTCCCTGTTCGCCGGATCAAGGGCGACTGGTGGGACCTAAACGAGCAGGGAACGATCATGACCGGCAACAAGAGCGGCTCAACGATCCGCTTCGGCGATCGGCTGCAGGTCAAGGTTGATCGGCTCGACAAGGCTCGCGGGCGCGTTGATCTTGTCCTCGCCGAAGAAGAGCCCGCTCGCTAGGCTCGCTCGCGATGGCCAAAGCAGGCAAGAAGAAGGTCGCTCCCGGCGACGTTGCAACCAACCGTCAGGCGCGTCACCGCTACGACATCATCGACAAGCTCGAGTGCGGCATCGTGCTGCAGGGAACCGAGGTCAAGGCGCTGCGCGAAGGCGCTGTCCAGATCAAAGACGCTTACGCTCAGGTTTGGGAAGGGGAGCTTTGGTTGCACAACTGCCACATCTCGCCCTACGCGCCGGCCGCCGCCAACAACCATGAGCCGGAGCGCGTGCGCAAGCTGCTGGCAAAGCGGACCGAAATCCAGCGGCTCGCCGGGCAGCTCTCCGAGAAGGGGCTGACACTCGTGCCGCTGCGGATCTACTTCAAAGGTCAGAACGCCAAGGTTGAGTTGGGTCTAGCCAAGGGCCGCGACCGTTTCGACAAGCGCCAGGCGATCAAAGAGCGAGAAACCAAGCGCGACATGGACCGCGCGCTGCGCGAAGCAAACCGCTAGTCGCCGCGCTGCTCCAGCACCTCGTCGGCGGCAGCTTCAGCCTCTTCAAGCTCAGCCGCGACCAATTCCAGCCCCGACTTCCAGAAGCCGGGGTCGGTGAGGTCGAGGCCTGCAATCTTCGCCAGCTCTTCGGGGCTGCGCGAGCCGCCGGCGGCGAGCATCTCGAGGTAGGCGGGCACGAACGCTTCGCCCTCTTTGAGGTACTGGCCGTAGACCGAGAGCGCGAGCAGCTGCCCATAGGCATAGGCGTAGACGTAGCCGGGGCTGCCAATGAAGTGCGGGATGTAGCTCCACCAGCAGCGGTAGTCCGGCGTGATCTCAACCGCATCACCGAGCAGCTCCTCCTGCGTTGCCTGCCAGTGCTGCGCGAAGTCCTCAACCGACAGTTCACCTTGCTCGCGCCGGTGTGTGTGGACGGCCCCTTCAAAACGATTCATCGCTGTCTGGCGGAAGACGGTTGCGATTGAGTTCTCAATGTTCTCGGCCAGCAGACTGAGCCGCGACTCCGGCGTATCTGCGGCTTCGAGCAGGCGGCGGAAGACGAGCGTCTCACCGAAAACCGAGGCTGTCTCGCAGACTGTCAGCGGCGTGTGCTGCTCGAAGATGCCGCGCGGTATCGCGAGCGCTGCGTGAACGCCGTGGCCGAGCTCGTGCGCGAGCGTCATCACATCACGCCGCGTCGCCGTCCAGTTCAGCATCACGTAGGGGTGGACGCTCGGCACCGTGTAGGCGCAGAAGGCGCCGCCGCGCTTGCCTGGGCGGGCCGGGGCGTCGATCCAGCGTTCATCGAAGAAGCGTGCAGCCAGATCGCCAAGTTCAGGTGAGAAGTCGCCGTAGGCGTCGAGCACGATCTCCTTGCCCTGATCCCAGCCGACAGTCGCATTGTCCTCGGCGATCGCGGCGGCGCGGTCGTAATCGGCGATCCGCTCAAGCCCGAGCAGCTTCGCCTTCAGCCGGTACCAGCGGCGCGGCAGCTCGTACGCGCCTTCGACCGCCTCTACCAGTGCCTCAACCGATTCGTCGCTTGCCTCGTTTGAGAGGTTGCGGCTTGAGAGCCAGGTTGGGTACTTGCGCAGCCTGTCCTCGGTTGCTTTGTCTTGCAGCAGCGTGTTGAAGAGGTAGGCGCGGGTTCGTAGGCCCGGCTCGAGCGCCCGCGTGACGGCGGCCGCAGCGTCGCGCCTGACATCGCGCTCGGGCGAATGGAGCAGGCTCAGCGCCTGATCAAGCGGCACCGACTCTTCGTCGCCGGGAAGGTCAACGCGGATAGCGCTCGTCAGTTCGCTGAACAGGCGCGACCAGGCGTCGCGCCCGGTGACGGCCTTCTCGGCCGAGAGCTTCTCCTCGGCTTCGCTCAGGAGGTGGGGGCGGTAGCGGCGGATCGTCTGCAGGTAGTGGCGTCCGTGTTCAAGGCCGTCGGCCTCGAGCAGCTCGGCCGCGCGCTCGTCATCGACTTCGGCCCACTCAAGCTCGAAGAAGACGAGCTTCGTCTCAATGCCGGTCGCCAGTTCCTGAACGCGCGCCATCAGCGCCCCGTTGGCCGGGTCCTCGGTATCGGCTGCGAAGCGCAGGTGGGCGTAGTTTCCGGCGCGGCCGACGAGATCGCTGATGATCGCCAGCTCGGCGACGGCAAGCGCGAGGCCCGGGCCGTCGAGCTCGCCGACCTTGCCGGCGTGCGTCGCTGCCAGCGCTGCGGCGCGTCGGTCTGCGTCGGCGAGCAGCTCGTCGCATTCTTGCGGGCCGCCTCCATCGACGAGATCTTCGAGCTGCCAAGTGACGTCATTTACCGCTGTATCGCTCATTGGGCGAGGATAAGTGCAACGGAAAATCGCTGTCGGCAGGCTTCAGCGGGGCTCAATTCTCCTAAATAGCGGCATCATCGCCACCAAGTCCTTGACGCCGTTTGGAGCGGTCCCTATCTTGAATTTCAGACGCGGTGTCCGAGCCGCAAAGAGCGACGATCAGGGATGTAAGATCGCGCCTCCCTCACCGGAACTGAACCCAGCAATGGGGAACGAGATGGAGCGAGGGGTCCCAAGGTGGCTCGGCCCGCGTCGCTTTATGTCCGCAGCCAGTTAGGCCGCTGCCGACAGCCTGGCAAGAGCGCCGCCGCTGGCAAGCAGCTCGCTCCAAGTTCCGCGTTCGACCACGTCGCCGGCTTCAAGCACGATGATCTCGTCGAACTCTTCGAGGCCGTCAACGGTGTGCGTGATCACCAACATCGCGCGGCGGTCGCTGCGCTCTGAGCCGATCGCGCTGAGCAGGTCGCGCGCGCCGGCCGCATCGAGGTTGGCGGTCGGTTCGTCGAGGATCACAACTTGAGACGGGGCGATGAAGCCGCGCGCCAACGCGATTCTCCCGCGCTGGCCGCCAGAGACCTCGGCGCCTTCCTCGCCGACCAGCGTTTCGATCCCTTCCGGGAGCGACGCGATCCAAGGGCCAAGGCCGGCGCGGCTCAACGCGGTGATGATCTGCTGATCGTCGGCATCCGGCGCGGCAAGGCGCACGTTCTGAGCGACCGTCGTGGTGAAGAGATAGGCGTCTTGGCTGACTAGGCGCACGGCGCTGCGCAGCGCGTCCTGGCTGAGCTGCCGGATGTCGACGCCGCCGAGTGTGATGCTGCCGCTGGTTGGGTCGAGGAAGCGCACCGCACAGCTCGCCAGCGTCGTCTTGCCGGCGCCACTGGCGCCAACCAGCGCGATTCGCGCACCGGGCGCGAGCTTGGCGCTGACGTTGCTCAAAGCTGCGTCCGCGCGACCCTCGAAGCGAACGCTGACGTTGTCGAAGAGAAGCTCGCCGCCTGTTGGCATGGGCGCAGGGGAGGGCGGGTCGCTTACCGGCACCGGAGCTTCGGTGACGGTTTCAAGCCGCGCCGCGGCCTGCGCGCAGGCCGTCAGCCGCTGAGCTGCGTCGGGCAGTCCGACGACAGCCTCGAAGGCGCCAATCGTGAGGAAGACGATCCCGGCCAGGAGTACGCCGTCGAGCTGCCCGTTGGAGGTCGCCTGAACGCCAATCGCGGCGACGGCGATCATCGCTGCACCGCCGATCGCTACGCCGGCTCCGCTCGTCAGCCCGCTGATCCAAGCCCCGGGTCGCTCTGTCGCAGCGAGCTTCGCGTCGGCATCTTCGATCCGCTCGGCCCACTGCTGCTCGCGGCCGTAGACCGCCAACTCGGCGGCTCCGCTGACCAGTTCGACCAGTTCGGAGCTGAGCTGCGCCCTCGCCGGCGCTTCGCGCAGCCCCGAGCGCCTTCCGGCCCGTGCGGCGAACGCCGGCAGCAGCAGGCCGGCGATCAGCATCGTCGCGATCAGCACGGCAGCAGCGGCGGGCAGCACGATCGCGACGGCCCCTGCGAGCAGAACGATCGCCAGCAGCGCAATCAGCGGCGGCCCGAGCGCCCGCAGGTAGAGATCTTGGAGCGTGTCGACGTCGCCGACGAAGCGGCTCAGTACGTCGCCGCTGCGCATCCCACGCAGACCCTCCGGCACGAGTGGAATCAGGCGCTCGAAGAAGCGCACGCGGAGGTCGGCCAGCACACGGAAGGCGAGGTCGTGCGAGACGAGCCGCTCGCCGTAACGCAGCAGCGCCCGCGCGATCGCCAGCGCACGGACGCCAACCGTGAAGATTGTCAGCGTCAGGATCTCAGGCTGCAGCGCCGCCTTGCTGATCAGCACGCCGGCGACGGCGAGCAGTCCAACGGCGGCAAGAATTGCGCCGGCGCCGAGGACGATCGACAGCACCAGTTGGCCGCGGCGCGGGCTGACCAGTCGTGCGGCGCGCGCGAGCGCGGCCCAGCGGCCAGTTTCGGGAAGATTCGCCTCAGCAGCGCTCATCGCTGATCCTGCCCGTCTACGACTAGGCCTTCGCGCAACGTGACGATGCGGTCGGCCGCCGCCGCCAGCGCCGGCCGGTGAACAATCAGCAGAACGCTCCGTGATTCGCTCAGGCGAGCGATCGAGTCGCCAATTGCGGCCGAGGACTCGGCATCAAGGTGGGCGGTCGGCTCATCGAGAATCACGAGCGGTGCGTCTCGCAGGAAGGCGCGCGCCAGCGCGACGCGCTGCCTCTCTCCGGCTGACAGCGTCCGCTGGCCTTCGCCGAGCGGTGTTGCGAGGCCCTGCGGCAGGGAATCGACGAGCCGATCCAGCCCAGCGTCGGCGCAGGCCGCCAGCAGCGCCGCTTCGTCGGCGTCGGGCCGGCCGAGTCGAATGTTCTCGGCCAGCGTCGCGCTGAACAGCGTCGGCCGTTGCGGCACCCAGGCAAGATGCTGGCGCCACTCTTTGGGGTCGACGTCGAGCAGGTTCACTCCGTTGCAGAGGATTCGCCCATCCGACGGGTCCAGGAGCCGCAGGATCAATGATGCGATCGTGCTCTTCCCTTGGCCGCTCGGCCCGACGAGCGCCAGCTGCTCACCAGGCTCAAGCCTCAAGTCGATCGAATCCAACACCGCCTCGCCGCGGCCTTCGTAGGCGAAAGTTACGCCCTCGAGTACGAGAGGCCCCATCCGTGGGTCGGGGGACGGCAGCGGCGCCGCAGGGACGCTCACAGCGGCAGGGGTGTCGAGCACCTCAAAGCACTGATTGGCTGCTGTTAGGCCGTCGGTGCTTGCGTGAAACTGCTGCCCGACCATCCGTACAGGCAGGTACAGCTCCGGCGCCAGCAGCAGTACGGCAAGCGCGGTCGCGAAGCCGAGCCCACCATTGATCAGTTGGATCGCGACAGCAGCCGCGACCAGCGCCGTTCCCATCATCGCTGCGAGCTCCAAGACGAGCGAAGAGAGGAAGGCGATCCGCAGAGTGACCATCGTCTCTTTGCGGTACTGCTCGCCGGTTTCGCGCAGCGATTCAACTTGGCGTTGGGCGCGGTCGTTGGCCTTCAGCGTCTGAATCCCCTTCACTGCATCGAGGAAGTGCGAACTGAGCAGCGAGAGCGTGCGCCAGCGGCGCTCGGTTGCCGTCCGCGCTGCCAGTCCGATCAAGATCATGAAGAGCGGAATGATCGGCAGCGTGACGAGCAGAATCGTTCCCGCCGCGAGGTCGTGCGGGAAGACGTAGATCAGGATCACAATCGGAACGACGACCGCCAGCACCAGTTGCGGCAGGTAACGAGCGAAGTAGGCCTCGAGCGAGCTGAGTCCCTGCACAGCGTTGGTTACCAATTCGCCGGCGCGCTGGCCACGCAGCCCGGCCGGGCGGGTCTCGAGCATGTGGGCAGTCAGGCTGGCTCGCAGCTCGCCAACTACACGCCGCGCGCCGAGCCGACCCGATGTCTCAAAGCCGAAGGCGCACAGAGCACGCGCGCCGACAACCGCGGCAAGGATCCAAAGGTCACCGCTGACCTCGTCGAGCGACTTGCCTCCAGGGAAGGCGCCGGCGATCACGCGGCCGAGCAGAACCGCCTGAGCGACGACAAGCAGCGATGTGGCGATGCCGAGGACGACTGCGCCGACGAGCGGCACTCGCGCCGAGCGCGTCGAGCGAAAAAGCCTACGGTCAACACCGCGCGGAGCGCGTTCGGCTCTCGTTGCCACAACGAATTCAGCTGTTTGGGGCGTTTACCGCGCCATTGGTTCGGTCGAGTGCCAATCCGCTCACGATCGGCAGACTACCGGCGCTCGCCCACCGGCGATTATTGTCCGCCGCAGATCTCAGCCGCGAGTCTTCATTCGATCATCTCGTGGTCGAGCGCGTATCTGACGATCTCGGAGCGAGTCCTAGCGCCGAGCTTCTTGAGGATCGCGGCGCGGTGCGACTCGACTGTTCGAACCGATAAGTGGATCAGTTCTGCGATCTCCTTGTTTGTGTATCCGAGTGCTACGAGCCGGACAACTTCCAGCTCTCGATCGGTTAGGCCCGCGGTACCGTCGGAGATCGTCGTCATCGCGATCGCCACACGCGGGCTGACCCAAGGGACGCCGCGCGCGGCGCGCATGACTGCTCGCAGAAAGTCCTCCGGCTCGTCGGACTTGAGCATGTAGCCGATTGCGCCAGCTCGGAGCGCCGCCTGGGCTGGACCGGGATCGTCGCTCTCGGAGATGATCATCAGCGCCGAGTCGGGCGAGGCGGCATGGATCAGGCCGACAGAGGCCCCAAGCTCCGTCGCCTTGATCGGTGGCAGGGGGTCGTAGATGATCACATCCGGCTTGTTGCCGCGGGCCGTCTGAACCGTCGCGTCGCTACCTTCGGGAGCTCCGACGACTTCAATCCCCGCCGCTGACTGCAGAACCGCGACGAGCGCTGTGCGGACGACCGCGTGTCCTTCGGCGACCATCACGGAGATCGAAGCGTTCGCCTGCTCGTCCTGGCCGGGCGCCGCCTGAGTTCCCCTTCGCACAGCACTAGTCATCGCTTCTCCTTCGGGTTTCCGGCCGCATCAACACGGCGCGGAGCCGATTTGCTCTCGCTGTCAGAATCCCAGAATCGCGGCGCGCTGCGACCGTACAATCGACCGATTAACGACTAGTATTTTCCCGCGACCAGCCTGCGGGTGCTCGCTGGGACGGCGTTGGCCGCTAGAGTGATTCGCAGTACATCTCCAGGGGACGACAGGCTTCGACGTGGTCGGATCGTGGGGGTGGTTGCGAGCCGAGGTTCCCGGAGGCCTCGTAAATCACCGGGAAAACCATATGTGCGGACTCTCACGAGTACGCCCTCGCCGCCTAGCACACCG
>CAESAO010000035.1_pt1 | contig 10884 bp, 11 predicted proteins | sample 7263591 | NCBI WGS metagenome assembly CAESAO01 (sample SAMEA6814056, study PRJEB35770) | uncultured Conexibacteraceae bacterium | biome: Freshwater; feature: Freshwater reservoir; material: water | place: Czech Republic | collected 2017-05-23 | depth 30m m | reverse complement strand
TACCATTCCGCCACCCGGGCAGGGCAGTCACATCGTAGGTGCCTGAATGGTCGGTCAGGCGCCGGCCGGCAAGGCGTCGCCCTCTTCGGCCGGCCAATGTTCGACTTCCACGTTCCATTGCTGGCGGAATGCGTACATCGAAGCGATGATTACCAGCACCTGCAGCGCGACGAGAATCGCCGTCAGGCTGCCGAGCAGACCTGAGCTGAGCGCCGGCTGCGCGTAGCCGAAGCCTTCGCGATCTACCCACGATGGGATCGCAATCAGGCCGAAGACGGCCATCATCATTGCCAGCGTTGCGATCACAGGCAGCACGCCGCGCCTCCACTTGGCGACGTTATAGGCGAAGACGAGGTCGAGGAAGATCCAGACGATGCAGATCGGCTTCATTCCCGCCAGCGCGCTCCAGCCGCCGATCGTGATCACGGCGATCAGCAGCGAAGAGAGGATCAGAACGGCGACGACGACGGCGCGCATCGCCTGACTCGCGCTCTTGGCGCGGTTGGGATGTTCGATCACCGCTTCACCCTTGTGGACCACAGGTTTCATCGCTTGCGACGATACCGGGCGCTGTTCCCACATGCCAGCGGCGCTAGGCTCCTTGCCGCGCGGGCGTGGCGGAATTGGTAGACGCGCCGGCCTTAGGAGCCGGTGGCCGAAAGGCTGTGGGGGTTCGAGTCCCTTCGCCCGCATCAAGATGGCTGTCCCGTCCGTGTAGTTTGTCGGCGTGGACGCGCAAGACCAAATTGAGCAGGTTGAGCAGGTCGCCGATGAGGTCTTTCGCGTTGGGGAACGGGAGATTGACTGGGGGATCGCGTTCGCCGGAATGCTCGCCGTCGCGCTTCCGCTTCTGATCGGCTTGGCGCTTGGCGAGCCAACTCTCGGGCTACTAGCGGCGCTCGGTGGCCTCAACGTCGCGCTCGTCATTCCTGGTCGCGAGGTCAGCGATAGATGGGCGTGGGGGCTGCTCTGCCTAATCGGTTCAGTCGTCGCCGTGGCGCTCGCCGACATCACGCAGCCGAACATCGCCGCCTGCGTAGTTGTGACCTTCGTCTGGACTGGGGCTTGGTCGACGCTGCGCGTCGCAGGAAAGCACGGAGCACTGACCGGGTTCGTGCTCGGGGCCGTCTTCATCATCACCAACGGGCTACCGGCACAGCCGCTCGGCCCAGCGGTCGCTGCTCTTGCCATCGGCGGTGCTGCAGGCCTGGTATTGATGCTGATCGCTGGTGGTGGCCCGGCGCCGGTCCAGGGTGAAGCGACTTGGCCGGGGATTGCAGTGACCTTCCGCGCTGTCTGGTCGAGGCTACAAATCAGTCCCGTACTCCGCCACCACGCGCTTCGGATCGGACTGGCTACGGCCGCTTCGGTTCTCGCCTACCGCCTGATCGACCTCTCCTACGGCTACTGGGTGGCGCTCACAATCCTCGCGATCCTCCAACCTGACCCGCACGCAAGCCGGATCCGCAGCATCCAGCGCTCGACCGGTTCGTTTATCGGGATTCTCATCGCCGCCGTCTTCGTCTACCTATCCGGCGACCCCTGGGTTCTTGCCGCCGCGGCATCGCTGATGGCATTCGCGCTTTTTGCGATGCGCGAGCGCAGCTACCACTGGCTCGTGATGCTGCTGACGCCAACGGCGCTGCTGATGGTTAGCAGCGTCTTCTACAGCGGCGTCGGGCTGACTGAGTACCGCGTGCTCAACACGGTTCTGGGAATCGTGATCGCGCTGGCAGCGAGTTGGCTGCTTTGGGGCAACGACGAGATCGGCAAGCCGCCGCCTCCGCTGACACCGCGATGACGGCAGTCGCCCTTCGGCCGCGCTCGCGGCTGGCTATTGTGCGCGGGGCACTGGGGGACTGGTGTAATGGCAACATAGGGGTCTCCAAAACCCTTGCTCGAGGTTCGATTCCTCGGTTCCCCGTCAGCCAGCGTCAGCGGTACTAGGAACTGCGAGCGCGCTTGACCCGCCAATTGGCGCTCGCGCCGCAGTGTTCAGCGACGGTGTCGAAGCCTTCTGTGACCCCCGACGCGGTGACCTGAACCTGAGCCGTACCGACGCCGTCCGAGCCGAGTCGGCCGGAAAGGTTGACGAGCACGTGCCAGCCACCCGAGCGGGCAATGAAGTTGAGCGCAAAGCGGTTGCGGATCAGTGGTGCGCGTTCAGCGCTGCTGACGGCGAAGGCGGCCCTGCGGACTGCCCCGCTCGACGAGTCGGTGCAGATCATCACCAGCTTCAGCTCTCTGACGGCGACCTTGTTGCCACTGATCCCAAGCTGCAGTGTCTGGGCGCGAATCCCAGTTACCGATTGGCCGCCGGGATTACCGACCTTGCCGCTCCACGTTGTGGGCTTGGCAGCGAGCGCCGATGCGGGCAGGAGGCCGATCGCGGCAAGGGCGAGAATGGCTGGCAGGGTTCGAATCATCTTCGCTGAGGCTACTGAGCTTTGCCTTGCCGGCGCCCCGGTTCGAGCTGGCCGCTAACCTGCCCGCGGTGGCAAGTCCAATTCTCAGCTTCGATTCAGTAACAAAAGCCTACGGCTCGCGCAACGCCGTCGACGGGCTCTGCTTCGATGTTGCCGAGCGCTCGGTAACCGGACTACTTGGCTCAAACGGGGCCGGCAAGTCAACGACGATGAAGCTGCTGCTTGGGCTGGCAGCGCCAAACTCCGGGCAGATTGCGCTGTTTGGCGCTCTGCAGGGAACGGCTGCCTTTGCGGCGGCGGTTCGCCGCACCGGTTCGCACATCGAGCTGCCTGCGCTCTACGAGCGGGCAACGGCGCGGCAGAATATTGAGATTCAGTGCGCCGGGTTCGGCATCGGCCGCCGCGACCCGAAGATCGACGCGGTGCTTGAGACCGTTGGCCTCTCGTCACGTTCGACCGACAAGGTCAAGAGCTTCTCGCTGGGGATGCGTCAGCGGATGAGCCTGGCGCTGGCGCTGGTTCACGAACCGGAGCTCGTTGTGCTCGACGAGCCGATCAACGGCCTCGACCCCGAGGGCGTAGTCGAGATGCGCGAGCTGATCCGTTCGTTGCCGTCACGCGGGATGACGGCGCTCGTCTCCTCCCACGTGCTCGACGAGATTGAGCGAACAGTCGACGAGATCGTGATCATTCGTGAAGGGAAGTTGATTGCCGAAGGTCCAATCGCTTCGATCATCACGACCAGCGGCATCGTCCTGCGCGTACCGGCCGGAAACGGCGACGCTGCGTTGGCCGCGCTGACTGCAGCAGGGGTCGCTGCGACCGTGTTCGAAAACGGCGAGATCCGCGTGGATACAGGAGATCAGCCGGGGTCGGTCATCGCCAAAGTGCTCGCCGACGCCGGCGTCTACCCCGACGAGCTGCGCCCGCAGACGGCTGATCTGGAGTCTGTCTTCCTCGACCTAACCTCGGCTGGCGAGGGGGTGGGCTGACGATGTTTGCCGCTGAGCTCCTAAAGATCCGCAGCATGCCAGCGCCGCGGCTTACGTTGATCATCACGCTCGGTCTGATTGTGGTCGGAGCGGTCATCGTTGCGGTCATCGCTCCGGAGGGTGGCTCTGCAACTGCCTACTACGAGGTGCCCGACTTGATTGCTCAGGTAATCGTCGCGATCGGCGCGATCGTCCTCGGGGCGTGGATCTTCGGCCTTGAGTTTGCGAGCAAGACTTTGCGGCTGGCTGCGACCGTCCAGCCGTCCCGCGCTCGGCTGGTGCTGGTGAAACTTGGCAGTGCCGTCGGCTTGCTGCTGGCCTACGTCGTCGCGGTGATGGCAATCACTCTGCTGATCGAAGCCATCATGGCATCTGTCGGCTCGGTCGCTTTCCCGTTCGCGCAGCAACTGGATACCGCCGTCAGCGCTGGCGTCGAAGCGCTGCTCTGGGGAGTATTCGCGTTTGGACTGGCACTGCTATTCCGCAGCTATACCGCCGGACTCGTTGCCGCCCTCGTGCTCGCGCTCGGCGTTGACGCCGGTCTGCAGCAGATCCCCACGGTTGGCAAGTACAGCCTCGGTTCGGCAACGACGTCGGTCGGTGACGCGATAACGGGCGACGCAGCGACGCTCGCGCTTGGCGTGGCGCTACTGGCCGTCGCAGGCTGGCTGATCGTCGTAATCGGTGCCGGCGCCGCGCGCTTCATCAGCCGCGACCTGAAGTAGCTGCGCGATCATCAGCGAGTTTGCTTCAGGCCGTCGCCGGACATACTCTTTCCCCTATGACCACTTCACCGGCAGCTCCGACTGGGATCGGGCGCGTATTCAATTCGCCGATAGCTGGCTTCGCACCGTTCATCATCATGTCGCTGTTCTCTTCGCCGAGCAGCTTCTTCTACGCCGCCGGATTGGCCGTCCTAAGCGCGGTCGTCATCGTTGTCGTCAATTGGTACCTCAACCATGTTCCGGCCGGCCAGCTCGACTGGGCGGCGCTGATTCTCTTCGGCGCGATGCTGATTGTTGGGCTCGCCGACGACGGTGCGCACAAATGGCTGATGGAGAACGCAAACTTGATGTCCGACATCGCCGTGCTGGTGATGACGCTCGGCGGGATGGCAATCGGTAGGCCGTTTGCACTGATGTATGCGCGGCTTAGTCCGAAGTTCGAGGCGGCCTGGGAGCAGGACAGCGAAGGGTTTCGTGACTGGGGGGTGCGCGCCTGCCAGAAGATTTCACTGCTCTGGTTTGGCGCCTTCGTCGTCCAGCTCGGCTGCCAGCTACTGACTCAGTTTGGCGCCGCGAGCTACAACACCGCGGTTTGGAACTGGATCATCCCAGTCGCGGCGTTGTTGCTCGCAATGCGCGAGACGCGTCGTTACTCAGCCAAGCTGCGCAGCGAGGCGGCTTCGTTTGACCAGCCTGCCGCTAGCTCTTAGCCGCTTCGCGCGCTGAGCGACTTTCGGCAAGCATCGCGTCGCGCTCACCGATCTGCTCGACCTTGGCGAGCAGGTTCTCGGCCATGCGGATTGAGGCGGCGTCGATAAGACGGCCGTCGAGCGAGACCGCTCCGCGACCTTCGGAGGCGGCGATCTCCATCTCCTCGAGAATGCGTCGCGTGCGGCTGATTACGTGCTCTGCCGGCGTGAAGACCTCGTTTGCCAGTTCCACCTGAGACGGGTGGATTGCCCACTTGCCTTCGCAGCCGAGCATTGCAGCGCGGCGAGCTGCCGAGATGTAACCCTCAGGGTCTGAGAAGTCGCCGAATGGGCCGTCAATTGGGCGCAGGCCGTTCGCGCGCGCAGCAACTGCCATGCGGGCGATTGCGTAGTGCCAAGGGTCGCCCCAGAACGCTTGACGGTCGCCGCCGTCTTCGACTGGATCTGTCAGAACCGAGTAGTCGGCACTGACGCCGCCAATGTTTGTCGTCGAGGACTGAATCGAGGCCGCGTAATCGGCGACGCCGAAGACGAGTGCTTCGAGCCGCTCAGGGTGGGCCTGGGCGATCGTTTCAACGTTGGCCATCCCCGCTGCGGTCTCGATCAAGACGTAAAGCGCGATCGGCTCCTTGATTCCCATCGCTGCTTCGATCTGCTCGAGCATCGTCGCGACGAGGTGCACGTCGGCGGCGCTGCTGACCTTCGGGATCAGGATTGCGTCGAGGTTGTTGCCGGCCTGCTCGACGACGTCAACGATGTCGCGGTAGCACCAGTAGGTGTCGAGGCCGTTGATGCGGACCGAGACTGAGCATGCTGACCAGTCGAGGTCGTTCAGCGCCGTGATCACATTGAGTCGTGCCTGCACTTTGTCGTCGGGTGCGACGGCGTCCTCGAGATCGAGAAAGACGACGTCGGCTCCGGCCTCAGGGGCGCGTTCGAGCATCCTCTCGTTGCTGCCGGGGACTGCGAGTTCGGAACGGTGAAGTCGGTGGGCCATGGCCATGTGAATCTCTCCTTTGTCGTGCGAGCGGCGCAGCTAACCACACCAGTATGGCCGCTGTCAAAACGCCTGCTCTTTGTCGCCTCATCCGGCGCCCAGTGTTTACGCCACAAATAGGCCAAACTCGATGAATGAAGCGAAAATTTTATAGTTTCAGCTATTGATCCTATTTGTACGAACAGGCAGGGTGTGCGAATGACAAATTCACCGATCGAAGCCATCAACGTCGAACCACGCCTGCTCTGCGGTCCTGGTCCGGCAAACATCAGCCCTGAAGTGCTGAGCGCGCTAAGCAAGCCGCTGCTCGGGCACCTCGACCCCGACATGTACGAGATCCTGACCGAGCTCGCTGCGATGACGGCGCGGGTCTATCAGCGCGACGAGGGCGACGGCATGACCTTGCCAATCAGCGCGACCGGCACATCGGGAATGGAGGCAGGCATCGCTGCGCTCGTCGAGCCAGGTTCGACTGTGATCATCGGCGTCAACGGCTACTTCGGCCGCCGCCTGGTTGAGATCGCAAACCGCTACCACGCAAACGTCGTTGAGGTTGAGGCCGAGTGGGGCCAGGCCGTAACGAATGAGGCGCTGCTCGAAGCTTTGGCGGCAAACCCCGACGCCCGCCTGATGGCAGTCGTTCACGCTGAAACATCATCAGGCGTGCGCCACGACCTCGCCGAGCTCGGCGCGGCGATGAAGGACAACGACACCTTCCTGATGGCCGACTGCGTCACTTCGCTCGGCGGGATCGAAGTCGCGCTTAGCGACTGGGGCGTCGACTACGCCTACAGCTGCACGCAGAAGTGCCTCGCGATGAGCCCGGGCATGTCGCCGATCTCAATCTCGCAACGGGCGCTCGAGTTCATGCGCAGCCAGCCGAAGCCGAACACCTTCTATCTCGATCCGCAGCTCTTGGAGGCCTACTGGCTGACCCGCCCACCGGCCTACCACCACACGCTGCCCTCCCCGCTCGTCTTCGGGCTCCACGAGTCGCTCCGTGAAGTCCTCAACGAGGGGCTCGAGGCTCGCTGGGCCCGCCACGCAGAGGCCGGTGGCTACCTGCAGGCCGCAATGGCTGAGCGCAGCATGGAACTGCTCGCCGATCCAGCCCACCAGCTTCCGCAGCTGACTGCAGTGCTCGTCCCTGAAGGAATCGACGGCGCGGGCGTGCAGAAGCAGATGCTGCGTGAGCACGGAATTGAGATCGGCGGCGGCCTACCGGGCGCGCCCGCGATGTGGCGCTTTGGATTGATGGGCTACAACGCCAACACCGCGACAGCCGACAAGGTTCTGGCTGCATTCGACGCAGTGATGGCCGACGCGCCGACGCTGGCTGCCGCTTAGGAGCAGCTAGTCGGCGTCGAGTCGCTTGCGGATCTCGCGTGGCACGTCGACGGGCTGCGGCGCCTTCCAGTCGCGCGAGCGGGCGGCGATACGGAGGCCAAAGATGACGATCGCGGCAACGACCGCGGTCTCGTTTGCGGGCGCGCCGAGCTTGATCGCGACGACGTAGAGAACGAGGCCGACGAAGGCCGCGGTTGCGTAGAGGTGGCCGCGCTGGAAGATCGCAGGCGGCTTCGTCGTCATCAGGTCGCAGATAACGCCGCCACCGAGCCCTGCGATCAGGCCGACGAGAATCGCTGGCACGGGGCTGATCCCGTTGGCGAGCGCCTTGTTCGCGCCGGTTACGCCGTAGAGACCGAGAGCGGCCGCGTCGAAGAGCAGCAGCAGCCAAGCCAGCTTCGTCATCTGATGGGCGAGCACTGCGACTATCGCCGACGCGATTACGGCGGCGACGATGTACCAGGGGTTCTTCAGCGCGACCGGGAGCTGGTTGAGCAGAATGTCGCGCAGCAGGCCTCCTCCGAGGCCGGTGAGAATGCCGAGAGCGACGACGCCGGTGATGTCGAACTTGGCTCGCACCGCAACCAGAGAGCCGCCCAAGGCTGAGGTCGTTACAGCCGCGAGGTCGAGCCAGAGCGGTGTCTGTACGGGATCAGGGATCACGCAAGGGAAAGCTAGAGCGCGCGGCGGATGCGTCAGACCGCATAAGTAGTCTCCCGCGAATGACAACCGCCGCCGCTGCAGTCGACAACGTCAACCCAAAACGCTGGCTCTCGCTGCTTGCGCTCTGCACGCTGACCGGCCTCGTCTGGCTGACGGCTACCGACATCTCGATCGCGCTCCCAACAATCGGCAAGGCCTTCGGCGGATCGATGGACAGCCTGCAGTGGGCGGTCAACGGATACTTCCTCGCCGGCTCGTTGATCGTGCTCGGTGGGCGGCTCAGCGACATGAAGGGCCGCAGGGCGGTCTTCGTCACCGGCGGCGTGCTGCTGCTGGTCGGTTCGATCATCGCTGGCAGCGCGCACGGCACCGAGCAGCTCGTGATCGGGCGCGTGATCGAAGGAATCGGCGCGGCGGCGATTCTTCCGTCGTCGCTGGCGATCGTCGCCGTTCAGTTCCCGGCTGACGAGCGCGCGCGGGCGATCGCGATTTGGATCGCCGTCGCTTGGGGCGGACAGGGGATTGGGCCGCTGATCGGCGGCGGCTTGATTGAAGCGTTCGGCTGGGCTTCGATCTTCTGGATCAATCTGCCTTTCGGCATCGCCGCGATCTGGCTTGTGATTCGAACAACACCGGAGACTTACAACACACGCGAGGGTGCGAAGCTCGACATTCCAGGTGCCGTAGTCATCACGGCAGCGCTGGTGCTGCTCTCCTACGGGCTGGTGCAGTGCGACACGGCCAGTGCTTCGCAACTGCTGATCTACTTCGGCGGCTCGATCGCGCTCTTCGCACTCTTCGTCCTTGTCGAGTCGCGAGCCAAAGAGCCGCTCGTGCCGCTCTCGGTATTCCGTCGCGCGGCATTCATGGGCGCGGTCTCGGCCAACCTGCTCGCCAACATTGTCTTCTCGGCCGTGATCTTCATCATGGCGCTCTACCTCCAGGTTGTGATGGGTTACGGCGCACTGAAGGCTGGCGCGTTGCTGCTCCCGGCGACGCTTGTTGTGCTTGTCGTCAACGTGATTGGTGAACACCTGACGCAGCGGCAGGTCTATCGCCTGCCAATCGCGCTTGGGATGGTGATCCTCGGCTTCGGCAGTCTCTTCTTGACTGGGCTTGGTGGCAGCTACGCCTCGCTGCTGCCGGGGTTCATCCTCGTCGGTGCAGGGATCGGCTTGCAGATCACGCCGGCCGCAGAGCTCGCGGTTGGCTCGTCCGGCGCGGGCGAGGGAGTCGCTTCGGGCGTCTTCAAGGCGATGAGCATGATCGGCGGCTCACTTGGCGTCGCGATCTCAACCGCCGTCTTCCAGAACTTCGCCGTCAAGACCTTCGACGAGCCTGCCAACAGCGCTGTCCTCAGCGGCATTCCGCAGTCGGACCTGCTCGACGTGCTCGTCGGTTCACAGCCAACCTCGACGCTCTCCGACAGCGCGCTTCAGATCGTCTACGACGCCTTCGACAACGGCGGCGGCGCGGCGATGATCTTCTGCGCGGTCGTTTGTGTCATCGGCGCGCTCCTCGCCTTCTTCCTGCTGAAGGGCGCGAAGACAGACTCAGACGCGGAGCTGGCCGGGCTGTAGCCAACTGCAGTGTTCGCTCTGTGCGCGACCTATACTTTGCCGATGGGGAAGAGGGGACTTCTAGCTGGTCTGGTCGTGGGCGCCGTGATGCTCATCCCGAGCGCTTCGGCATTCGCCGCGCCGGTCCAGATGAGCTTCACCTCAGCGCCGGTCACGGTCGGCGGTTACTCGGTTGAGCGAAATTCGTCCTACGGCCCGCCGCTGAAGGTTGATCGGCCGGTTGGCGCCGGTTTCATCACTGCGATGTCGGTCGACGTCGTTGACGTCAAGACCGGCAAAGAGGTGCCGATCAACCGGATCATGCTCCACCACATTGTCTTCGCTGCCTACGGAGGCCCAGCCGGAGTCACGCCGTTCTACGGCGATGGCGAGGAGCGGGCGGTCATGAAGCTGCCGGAAGGCTACGGCTACCCGGTCGACGCGGCTGACAAGTGGTACATGGTCTGGATGCTGATGAACCACCGTGCGCAGACAGATTCGGTCAAGATTCGCTGGCGCCTGACGTGGGACACGAACCCCAACCTCAAGCCGGTCAAGCCAATGACCTTTGATGCTTCGCGCAGCGCCCAAGGCTTGGTCTACAGCGTTCCTGGAGGAGGCAAGCCGGGCTCATCGCACCTGCGCACGCAGACGCTGAAGGCGCCGTTCAACGGCCGTATCGTCGCTGGACTCGGCCACGTCCACGGAGGTGCCAGAGAGTTGACGCTTAGTCAGCCGGGCTGCGGTGACCGGGCGATCTACCGCTCAAAGCCAACCTGGGGGGCTGCCAGCAACCCGTTTTATAAGGTCAAGCCAATCCTGCACGAGCCCGGGCCTATCAACATGACTCGGATCGAAAGCAGTACCGGCATTGCGGTGCGGGCAGGCGAGGATCTGAAGCTCTCGTCGATTTATGACGCGGAGCTACCCCACACACGCGTGATGGGCCTGATGTTGGTTTACATCGCGCGCGACGATTCGCCTTCCAGCGGCTGCGCGAATCTCCCGGGAGATCTGAAGCAAGTTGGGACGAAGACCAAAGGCCGCAGCCGCGTGCCAGTCTTCCCTGTCCCGCTGACCGGGCTCGATTCGAAGGGGCGCGCGGTCGAGATCGCTCGGCCTCCCGGGCAGACGCTGATGGCAGGGCTTAGCGCCGATTTGAACGTTGGCGACGCCTTCTACACGCGTCGAAACGTCTCGATCGCCCAAGGCGGCTCCGTGACCTGGGCCTTCGGCAGCGTGCTCCAGCACGACGTCACGGTCGCCGATGGCCCGCGCGGATTCAACTCCGACTGGATGAAGGCCGGGCAGAGCTTCACGAAGCGCTTTGACGTGCCTGGCAAGTACAAGCTTTTCTGCTCGCTGCACCCGGTTCAGATGACGCAGGTCGTCACGGTGCGGCCGAAGAGCGCTGGCTGACCGCAGCCGCGGTAGGATTACGAAGCCTGCGGGCGAGGTGTTGTGG
>CAESAO010000034.1_pt1 | contig 10889 bp, 9 predicted proteins | sample 7263591 | NCBI WGS metagenome assembly CAESAO01 (sample SAMEA6814056, study PRJEB35770) | uncultured Conexibacteraceae bacterium | biome: Freshwater; feature: Freshwater reservoir; material: water | place: Czech Republic | collected 2017-05-23 | depth 30m m | reverse complement strand
GACATCGATCTCTAAGCGAAGCTGATCGTAAAGCGGCGCGCGACGCCGCTCAGATAGCCTAAGCCACGTAATCGAACCGAAGGATTGCCTCTAAATGTCCGTACGTGTAGCCGTCAATGGATTTGGTCGCATCGGCCGAAATGTCGTCCGCGCCGCGAAGGCCAGCGGAGCCGACGTTCAGTTCGTAGCCGTAAACGACCTGACCGATCCCGCCACGCTCGCCCACCTCTTCAAGTACGACTCGATTCTCGGCCCTTTCGGCGGAACCGTCGAGTACTCAGACAACTCGATCACGATCGACGGCGACGAGATTCGCGTCTGCGCTGAGCGTGACCCTGCCGACCTGCCTTGGGAGGAGATCGGCGTTGACGTTGTTGTCGAATCGACCGGGTTCTTCACCAAGCGTGACGACGCCGCCAAGCACCTGACGGCAGGCGCCAAGAAGGTCGTCATCTCGGCTCCCGCAAGCGGAGAGGATCAGACGATCGTGCTCGGCGTCAACTTCGACCAGTACGACGCCGCCACGCAGGACGTGATCTCGAACGCCTCCTGCACGACCAACTGCCTCGCGCCGATCGCCAAGGTCGCCAACGACACGGTCGGTATCAAGCACGGCCTGATGACGACGATTCACGCCTACACCGGCGACCAGGCTTTGCAGGACGGGCCGCATTCCGACCTCCGCCGCGCTCGCGCCGCAGCGGTCAACCTCGTTCCAACGTCGACCGGCGCGGCGAAGGCCGTTGCGCTGGTTCTTCCTGAGCTGAGCGGCAAGCTGCACGGCTACGCGATCCGCGCCCCCGTCATCACCGGCTCGGTCGTTGACCTGACCTTCGAAGCCGAACGAGCAACCAGTGTTGAAGAGATCAACGCCGCGCTGAAGGCTGCTGCTGAAGGCCCAATGAAGGGGATTCTGCGTTACACCGAGGATCCGATCGTCTCGTCCGACATTGTCGGTGACGCGCACAGCTCGATCGTCGATGGCCTGCTGACGAGCGTGCTCGATGACACCTTGGTCAAGATCGTCAGCTGGTACGACAACGAGTGGGGCTACTCGAATCGCGTCGTAGACCTGGTTCAGAAGCTTCTCTAACGGCCGGTGCGAACGCTTGACGAGATTGACGTCGTCGGGCGAACGGTCTTCGTACGCGTTGATTTCAACGTTCCGCTTGATGCTGAAGGTCACGTAACAGACGACGCACGGATCCGCGCCGCGTTGCCGACGCTGAAGTACCTGCTTGAGCGCGACTGCGCGCTGGTGCTCGCTTCCCACCTCGGTCGTCCGAAAGGCGTCGATCCGAGCTGCTCGCTCCAGCCTGCCGCCGACCGGCTGACCGAGCTGACCGGCTGGCGCGTGAAGCTCGCCCGCTCGGTTGTTGGCGATGAAGTTCAGGCGATAGCCGAGGGGCTCGCGCCCGGCGAGATCCTGATGCTCGAGAACGTCCGCTTCGAGGACGGAGAGACGAAGAACGATCCCGAGCTTGCCGCCGCCTATGCCTCACTGGCAGACGTCTACGTTGACGACGCCTTCGGCGCTTCACACCGCGCCCACGCCTCCAACGTCGGAATCGTTGATCAGATCGAGCTGAGCGCTGCCGGCTTGCTGCTGCAACGCGAGGTGGAGACGATCTCCGAGATTCTCGCCGATCCGCCACGGCCGCTCGTCGCGATTGTCGGCGGTGCGAAGGTGACCGACAAGATCGGCGTCCTCAACGCATTCCTCGAACGCGCCGACGCAATCCTGATTGGCGGCGCGATGTGCTTCCCGTTCTTCGCCGCGCAAGGTCACGAGATCGGCAACTCACTCTGCTCCGATGAGGACATTGAGCCGGCACGGGCCGTGCTTGCTGAGGCTGAGCAGCGCGGCACAGCGCTGCTGCTGCCGACCGATCTGGTGATCGGCAAGGAGTTCAGCGCCGAGACCGAGATTCGCGAGCTCGACGGAATCGACGTTCCGGAAGGTTGGATGGGGCTCGACATCGGGCCGAAGAGCTCGGCCGCCTACAGCGCGCTGATCGCAACTGCTGGCAGCGTCTTCTGGAACGGGCCGATGGGCGCCTTCGAGATGGAGCCGTTCGCGGCCGGCACGCGCGCCGTCGCCGAGGCTGTCGCCGCCTGCGCCGGAACGAGCGTCGTAGGCGGGGGCGATAGTGCCGCTGCCTTGGCCCAGTTTGGACTTGAAGATCGCGTCACCCACCTATCAACCGGGGGAGGGGCAACGCTTGAACTGATCGAGGGTGCGACTCTCCCTGCCGTGGAGGCTTTGTCATGAGAACGCCGCTGATTGCCGGTAACTGGAAGATGCACAAGACGATCGCCGAGTCGGAGCGCTTCATCTCGGGGCTGCTGCCGCTGCTCTACGCCGCCGACGGGGTCGAGGTTGGAATCTGCGTTCCCTACACCGACCTGCAGGCGATGGTCGACTCCACGCGCGGCTCACGCGTCGAGGTTTACGCCCAGAACATGCACGAGGCACCGGAAGGGGCCTTCACCGGCGAGATCAGCGCGGCGATGCTGAATGAGATTGACGTCCACGGCGTCGTTCTCGGCCACTCTGAGCGGCGCCAATACTTCAACGAAACAGATGCCGTGCTGGCCGAGAAGCTGCTCGCCGCCCGCGCCGCTGGCCTGGCCGCGATTCTCTGCGTCGGCGAAACCGAGCAACAGCGCGAGGCCGATGAGACCGAGGCCGTGCTGACGCGGCAGCTCGACCGAGGGCTTGCCCTGATTGACGCTGAGGCGCTCGCTGCGCTTGTGATCGCCTACGAGCCAATCTGGGCGATCGGCACCGGTGCCGTCGCGACAGCGGAGCAGGCGCAGGATGCCTGCGCCTTCATTCGCTCGCGCGTTGCTGCGATCGACGCCGGCGCAGCCGAGGCGGTACGGATTCTTTACGGCGGCTCGGTAAAGGCCGACAACGCTTCCGAGCTGTTGGCCTTGCCTGACGTGGACGGCGCACTGGTCGGCGGAGCATCGCTGGAGCCGGAGTCGTTCGCGGCAATCGTTGGGGCGGCTATCAGTTGAGCGACTCGGCGCCCTCGGCCTGCCTCGTAATCCTCGACGGATGGGGCTTGGCGCCGGCAGGGCCCGGCAACGCAGTTGAGCAGGCCAATACGCCGGTCTTTGACGCGCTCTGGCAACGCTACCCGCACACCGAGCTGACTGCCTGTGGCCGCGCCGTCGGGCTGCCCGACGGGCAGATGGGCAACAGCGAAGTTGGCCACCTCAACCTTGGCGCCGGGTCGGTGATCCGCCAGGACCTGACGCGGATCGACGATGCCCTCACCGATGGGCTCTTCGACGAGAACGCGGTGCTCATCAACGCAATGCGTTCGAGCGGCCGTCTTCATCTGATTGGGCTGGTCAGCGATGGCGGCGTCCACTCCAGCATCGAACACCTTCAGGCCTTGATCCGGATGGCCGCAGATCTCGGTGTCGGTGAGGTATTGATTCACGCCTTCACCGACGGGCGCGACAGCGACCCGCACGGCGCCGAGGATTACCTCGCCGCCGTCAGCGGTTGGTGCGAGGCCGCCGGCAACGCGCGGATCGCCAGCGTCGTTGGCCGCTTCTACGCGATGGACCGCGATCAACGCTGGGAGCGCGTTCAGACGGCCTACGATCTGCTCGCGCACGGTCGCGGGCAACACGCGGAGCGCAGCGCCGTTGACGCCGCCCGCGCCGCCTACGAGCGCGGCGAGACCGACGAGTTCATCGCCTCAACGGTGATCGGCTCGCCGGCCGCAATCGAGCCGGGCGACAGCGTGATCGCCTTCAACTTCCGCCCCGACCGGATGCGCGAGATCACGCGCGCACTCTGCGACCCGGCCTTTGCTGACGTTGATCGCGGCGGCGCAGAGCCGCTTCAGAACTACAGCTGCTTGACGGAGTACGAGGAGGGCTGGCCGTACGCCGTCGCCTTCGAGCCCGAACGCCCACAGGTGACACTGCCGCAGCTAATCGCCGAAGCTGGTGGTCGTCAGCTTCACGTCGCCGAGACCGAAAAATATCCGCACGTCACCTACTTCTTTGCCGGTGGCGAGGAACATCCGCAGAGTGGCGAGCGGCGCGAGCTTGTTCCCTCAAATCGCGAAGTCGCGACCTACGACGAGAGCCCCGAGATGAGCGCTCAGGGCGCGGCCGAGAAGTTCCTTGCCGCATGGCACGAAGAGGAGCCGCAGTTCGCGATCATCAACTTCGCCAACCCCGACATGGTCGGTCATACCGGAGTGATTCCCGCCGCGGTCGCTGCGATCGAAACGGTTGACCGCTGCCTCGGTGAGATCGTCGCTGCCGTTCAGGCCAGTGGCGGCGAGCTGCTGATTACAGCCGACCACGGCAACGCCGAGCAGATGCTCAACGATGACGGTTCTGCGAACACGGCGCACTCGCTTAACCCGGTGCCGGTGATCGTCACGCGCGAAGGCTTGAAGCTGCGCTCAGGCGGAATACTCGCCGACGTCGCGCCGACCTTGTTGGAACTGCTTGGGATCGAGCAGCCGGCCGAGATGACCGGCAGTTCCTTGATCGATTCCTAGCTGCGGGCGCGTGGGTTGATCAGCGGCGTCAGCGTCAGCTTGATCTGCTCGCGGTACTGCTCGTGCTGCTCCGGTAGCTGGAGCGTGAGACCGAGCTGATCGAGCGGTTCATCGACGGTGAAGCCAACGTCGCGCGTCGCCACCTCGAACAGCACGCCGCTTGGCTCGCGGAAGTAGATCGAATGGAAGTACTGGCGGTCGATGATCTGCGTTGACTGTGCCCCGGCGCTGTTGGCCTGCGCAATGCAGCTCTCGAGTTCTGCATCACCGGCGGCGGACCATGCAACGTGGTGGATCGTCCCTGCTCCGGGCCGCGGTGCGTCGGCCGGCGGTTCGTCGTAGCTCAGGGTCGCGCTCCGTTCGTCGCCGCTCACTAGCCAGCTTCGCTCGTTGCCGTCGGCAGCGAAGCCAAGCGCCCGCAGTAGCTCGGCGCTTGCCTCTGGCTGCTGCGCGTAGGCGCGGACTCCGCCGAAGCCCCGCAGCGCAAACTCGGCCGGGATCTCCGGCGACGCGGCGCTGAGCGGAGCGTCGTCGCTGTCGTCAATGACGAGCTGGTAGGCGAGCCCTTCGGGGTCGCAGAAGCTCAGCATGTCGTCCTCGTGCAGGACCGACATTTCGGCGGCGCGCAGCCGCGCTTCCCAGAAATCGAGTGCCTCAGCTGAGTCGACTCGCCAGATAATCGTGTGCACCATGCCGACGCCTGGAAGGCCGGGGGCGGCGCCCGGGTACTCGAAGAAGGTCAGCGCTGCGCCGGGGTTTGCCTGCTCGTCGGCGAAGTAGAGATGGTAGGCCGACGGATCGTCAAAGTTGACCGTCTGTTTGACCATTCTCAAACCCATCACGCCAGCGTAGAAATCAACGTTTGCTTGGGCATCGCCGGTAATGGCGGTGATGTGGTGGATACCTTCGAGAGCCATTCAGCGAGCCTAGCGTGGCGGCAGTAGGTTCGAGTTACGATCGTATTTCCGCAGGGGCGCGGTGCTACCGTAAGGATCGATCGGAGACGACTTTCTGTGGCCAGCTCAAGCTCATCAGCGACATTGGATCTAACGCTTAACGGCCGTGAGGTTTTGGCTTGGCGAGGGATGCTGCGGGCACACTCCGCCATCACCAAGTCGCTCGACGCCGAGCTGCTCAGCGAGCACGGAATTTCGCTCAGCTCCTACGAGGTACTGCTGCACCTCGACAACGCCGAAGATGGTCGGCTGCGGATGTCTGACTTGGCGCAACTGGCCGTGCTGAGCCGCAGCGGTTTGACGCGGCTGGTTGATCGGTTGGCGCGTGACGAGATGCTCGTTCGCGAGTCCTGCCCAAGCGACGCGCGCGGAGCATTTGCGCGACTAACGCCCGCTGGCCGAGAGCGTCTCATCGCCGCGCGCCCAACCCACCTCGAAGGAGTGCGACGCGTATTCCTTAGCCACCTGACCGTTGATGAGCAGCAGGCGCTGGTCGAAGCTTGGGCCAAGATCCTGCCAGCCGCCTCCGTCGCCGACGACGGCGACTGCTGCGGCGAAGCCGCGTAGACAGCGGCGCTTTAGGATCGCTGGTCGCAGATGGCTTCAGTGCTTGAGATTCTCGATTCCGATCCCGCTTCGCTCGCGCGCGCAGGGCTGCTTCACACCGCCCACGGCGACATCCGAACTCCGGCGTTCGTTCCGCTGGCGACGAAGGCAACCGTGCGTGGCCTGCTGCCAGCCGAGGTCTCTGAGCTCGGCTACGACATCGTCCTCGGCAACACCTTCCATCTCCATCTGAACCCCGGTGACGAGCGGATCGCCGCGCTTGGCGGCCTCCACGAGTTCATGCGATGGGACGGGCCAATCATCACCGACTCCGGTGGCTTCCAAGTCTTCTCGATGGGACACGGAACGGTTGCCGACGAGATCAAAGGCCGCGCGCCGACCGGTCCGAATCGCGCAGGCAAGGTTCTCGGGATCGAAGAGGCCGGTGTCACCTACCGCTCCTACGTTGATGGTTCAACGCGTTTCATGGGCCCCGAGGATTCGATGCGGATTCAGTCGAACCTCGGCTCCGACATCGCGCTCGTCTTCGATGAATGCACGCCGTTCAACGTTGAGCGCGACTACACGGCCCGCTCGACCGAGCGCTCACATCGCTGGCTCGACCGTTGCCTTGATTGGCACGGGGAGAACGGCCCGGCCGGTCAGCTCGTCTACGGAATCGTTCAAGGCGGTGTCTACGAGGATCTCCGGCGCGAATCGACTGAGCAGATTGCTGCCCGCGACTGCGATGGGATCGCGATCGGTGGCTCGCTCGGAGAGCACAAAGAGCAGATGTACGAGGTCGTTGGCTGGGCGACCGACACGCTCGCCAAGGCTGGCGATCTTCGCCCGCGGCACCTGCTTGGGATCGGCGAGATCGATGACTTGATCATCGGTGTCGAGATGGGGATCGACACCTTTGACTGCGTGATGCCAACGCGGCTCGGCCGCCACGGCGTGGCGCTGGTGCCGGATCCGGATAACCGTTGGCGCGTTGATCTGACGACCGCGAAGTGGTCTGACAGCGACGAGCCGCTGATGGAGGGTTGCCCTTGCCCGGCCTGCGCGGTCGGCTACAGCCGCGGCTATCTGCGCTACATGAGCAAGGCCCGCGAGCTGACGGCAATGCGGCTGTTGACGCTGCACAACTTGGCCTTCGTCGCGCGAGTGATGGATCGCCTTCGCGAAGCAATCCTGGCCGGCAATCTCGCCGTGGTCGCGGCCGAATTGCGTGCCGGTAAGGCGCCCTAGCGCTTCTACTTCGTGTTCTGGCGGATCAGCTGCTGCAGCTGTGTGGCGGTTTGGTCAACCTGCGGGTAGACGACTTGACGCAGGCGGACGCTGTTGCTTGAGCTGCTGCCGGTGACATAGACCAACGCTGCTGCACCGACAGCCAGGGCGAGCAGCAGCACGACAGCGGGAGCGACCCAGCCGCGTTTCCGCTTCGGCTGCTGGGCAACGGCGGCGGCTGGCGCAGCCTGCCGGGCTGGTTGACGCGGCTCGCGGCGCTGAACCGTGGTTGCGGGCTGATCACCGGTCGCCTGAACGATGCGCGTTGCCGCCGTTCGCGGCGTGCTGACCGATGTGGCCGCAGTTTCGGGCGCGACGCCACGCGCACCGTCGGCGAGCGCGAGGCGCAGCTCTTCGGCGGTCTCGTAACGGGCTTCCGGTTCCAGTTCCAGCGCGCGGTCGACCGCTGCCGCCAGCTCGGGATTGACCTCGGGGTTGAGATCGTTGAGCAGTGGCGGCGCTTCGCGCTGTTGCTTTAGCGCCAATTCGGTGATCGACTGCGCCTCATAAGGCAGGCGGCCAGAAAGGAACTGGTAGCAAACGACGCCGAGCGCGTAAATGTCGGAGCGGGGGTTGGAGCCGTGGCCGCTCGCCTGCTCAGGTGAGAGGTAGGCGGCTGTCCCGAGCACCGAGCCAACCTGCGTGATTGACGACTCTTCGCTTAGAGCCTTGGCGATACCAAAGTCGGCGAGCTTGACGACGCCGTCGCGCGAGCGCAGCAGGTTGCCGGGCTTGACGTCGCGATGGATCACGCCGCTGCGGTGGGCGTAGTCAAGGCCGCGGCAGGCCTGCGAGAGGATTCCAACCGCTTCGGGCACGTCGAGCATTCCTTCGGCGGCGAGAATCTCGGCGCCGGAGTTGCCTTCGACGTACTCCATCACGATGTACTGGCGGCCACTCTCCTCATCGAGCCCGAAGTCATAGACCTGAACGATGTTGGGGTGGACGAGCCGCGCGGCCGAAAGCGCTTCGCGGCGGAAGCGGGTGACGAACTGCTCGTCGTCGGCGAGGTGTTCGGCCAGCAGTTTGATCGCGACTTGCCGCTCGAGCCGGCGGTCCATCGCCAGCAGCACGGTTGACATGCCGCCGCTTCCGAGTCGCTCGCCCAACTCGTAACGCCCCGCAAGGGTTCTATCTGTCATCTCGCGCCGCCTCAGCCGTTCGGAGTGATGCCGCCGTTGTCAGGCGGCGTTGTCGGCGTGGTCGTGGTTGTAGTCGGCGTGGTCGTCGTCGTGGTTGGCGTGGTCGTCGTCGTAGTTGGCGTGGTCGTCGTCGTGGTTGGAGTAGTTGTCGTGCTCGTTGTGGTCGGCGTTGTGATCGGCTTCGGGTTCGTCTCAAGGCACTGCACTGGGACGCTCGTCGAAAGTCGCTCTAGGCCGGCGGCGATTCGCGAGCGGAGCTGGCTGTTGACGCTTGATGGCAGTTGGTTGAACTGGCTCTGCGCGTCGGAGAGCGCTGACGTTGCCGCTTGACAATCACCGGCCGCAGTCGCGTCGGCAACCTGACCGATCGACTGATCGAGCGCCGATGCGTCAGAGGCTGGGATCAGGTCGGCGCCGCCACCGCAGCCTGCGATCGCAGCCGAGGAGAGCAAGATGCAGCCGACAATTGTGATCCGAGCAGATTTCATCCCTATTGACCGTACTGGAGCCGGTCGGCGAGTGAGTCAGGTAAACGTGCGGCGCGGATCGCCGCGGCCGCTCCGGAAACGTCGTATTCGCTCCGTTGCCAGATCACTGCCGAGCTTTCGGTGTCGATCAGCAGCCAGGCCGCACGAGGATCGCCGTCGCGAGGTTGGCCGACACTTCCCGGGTTGAGCAGCCAGCGGTCGTTGCCGGCGTCAACGCTGTCGCCTGCGCGACGCGCGTCGCCGGTGGCAAGTTCAGTTTCCGTTCGGTGGAAGGCGAGCGCGACGTGGCTGTGGCCAATCAGGCCGATCCGTGTTCGCATCGTGTCGAAGCAGAGGTCTGCCAATAGCGTGCTGATCACGTACTCCCAGACGGGGTCGCGTGGGCTGCCGTGGAAGAGGCCGATCTCCTCCGAGATTGCTTTCGAGGAGAGCGAGGAGAGCCACTCGAGCTCCGAGTCGCCGATTACGTCGAGCGTCCAGCGAGCTGCGAGCGCCGCACCGCGTGAGAAATCATCGAGGCGCAGTCCGCCGGTCACGGCAAGGTCGTGGTTTCCGGCTAGGCAGACCGAAGCGTTCTCCCGCACCAGCTGGACACAGTCGTTGGGGTCGGCGCCGTAGCCGACGATGTCGCCGAGGCACCAGACTTCGTCGGCGCCGATGGCGTCGATCGCCGTCAAAACGGCCTCCAAGGCCTGACGGTTGGCGTGTATGTCGGAGATAACGGCGACTCGCATCGAAATAAAAGTTCACTTCGACGGTAGCGTGATGGCCGTGCGTTTCATCCGCCAAAGCGCCCTATTCGCCGTCGTCGTCGCGCTGCTCGTCGCCGAGCTGCTGGTCTTAACGATGACGCCGCGCAGCGGGCTGATCACACCGCTGCCGGTAGATGCCGCGCACTGGTTCACTCCAGCGCAGCTCAGTCGAGCGGCTTCGTTCAATGGTTTGCAGCTCTGGCTGGGGATCGCGGCGTTGCTCGTCAAGGCCGTCGTCCTGACTCTGATCGTGCTTCGCGCGCCAGCTCGGCTGCGCGGCCCGTACCGCCATCCGATCATCGTCTCCGGGCTCGTCGGCGCGGCGATCTCGATCACCGTTGTGCTCGCGTTGATCCCGCTCAGCGCGCTGATGCGGCAGCGTTCGATCGATTACGGCCTCACGACCGGCAGTTGGGCCGAGTGGGGCTGGGATCTTGCGCGGGGCGCCGGGATCGCCGCGATCATCGCCGCGATCGCGACGATCATTGCGGTCGCCCTGATCCGCAGAATGCCTCGGCGCTGGTGGATTCCGGCTTCAGCGCTGATCGTTCTCGGCGGCGTGCTGATGACCTTCGCCGGGCCGCTCGTGATCGACCCGATCTTCAACCGCTTTACGCCTCTGCCCGCCGGGCCGGCGCGCAGCTCGGTGGTTGAGCTGGCTGGTCGCGCCGGAGTCAAGGTCGGTTCGGTCTACGTGGTAGACGCCAGTCGCCGAACGACGGCCGCCAACGCCTACGTTGTTGGCATCGGCTCGTCAAAACGGGTCGTTCTCTACGACACGCTGCTGGCCAAGTTCCCTCCCGGCGAAACTCGCCTTGTTGTCGCCCACGAGCTAGGCCACGTTCATTACCGCGACATCTTCCACGGCTTGATCTTCCTCTTGATCGTCGCTCCGTTCGGCGCTTGGGCGGTGGCCCGCTGCCTGCGCCGCTGGGGTCCACATGACGGGCTGCCAGCCGGCCCCTCGAGCGTTCCTGCGCTCTACGCGGCGGTGATCCTTATCGTCTTCGCAATCACCTTGATCTCCAACCAGCTTTCGCGTTCGATCGAAGCCCGCGCCGACGCCTTCGCGCTGACGCTGACCGGCGACGCTCCGACCTTCATCGCCCAGCAGCGGCGGATCTCGGTTCAGAATCTCGGTGACCCGGATCCTCCGGCGATCGCGCACTGGCTTTTC
>CAESAO010000033.1_pt1 | contig 11026 bp, 9 predicted proteins | sample 7263591 | NCBI WGS metagenome assembly CAESAO01 (sample SAMEA6814056, study PRJEB35770) | uncultured Conexibacteraceae bacterium | biome: Freshwater; feature: Freshwater reservoir; material: water | place: Czech Republic | collected 2017-05-23 | depth 30m m | reverse complement strand
GGGCGCTACTTGGAGCCGACCCGCGTCACGGTTGCGACGCCGACCGGCGGTTTCGACCTTCGCGTGTCACGAGCAGGGGTTGTCGTACTCCCGACGGCAATCACAACTCGTGAACTCAAGCTGACGATCCGATCGGTCAAGCGGCTGCGGCGGACTGCGCGAGGCGCCCGTGTGCCGCGGTCGGTCGCATTCTCAGAGATCGAGATCCCCGGGCTGCCAGCCGTACAGCCGCGCCGCTCAGGGAAGTTCGCGACGGCTTGCGGGGCAGCCTCCATTGAATCGAAGGGCAGCTCGCTGCCGGTCCGCTTCACTGGCGACCTTGCCGCGCTTGACGCCGGGGACGCACTCGCGTTCGGCAGCTGCGAGCAGGGCGCGCAGCTGCCGCTGGCGCGCGGCTCCAATCTGGTTGCCGCCAGTCACGGCGCGGTCTTCTCCGTCGACTCACTGCTCCTTCACGGCGCTGCGCCGCGCAGCGCCGGCAGCCAACGAACGTCTGTGGCGGGGATCACGCCGGCTGGCAAGGTTGCACTCCGGGGTGCCGGTTGGCTCGTCCTTGGGCAGAGCTACTCGCCGGGATGGCGAGCCTGGTGCACCGATCGCTCTGGCTCCGAGCACGAGCTCGGAAGTCCGCGGCAGATCGACGGCTTCGCAAACGGCTGGAGGATCAACGGCGCTACGTGCCTGTCGGCCAGGTTCGCGTTCGGTCCGCAAAGGTTCGCTGACATTGGCTATTGGATTTCAGGGCTGGTTGGGCTGTCGCTCCTGGTCTTGCTTTCGCTTGGCGCGTGGCGCCGACGCGGGGGCGGCGGAGCGACGCCCGGAGCGACGTCAGTGACTGCCAAGACCGCAGTGGAATTGAGGACTTCCGATGGCGTTGAGTTGATCGTTTCCCCTAGCCCCGGCAACCCGAAGCGGTCGGCCCGTGGCGAACTTGGGTCGCGCGCTGCGCCGTGGCTCTTCGGCAGCTCTGCGCTTGCGGTCGTCGCTGTCGGCCTGCTCTATGTCGTCAATCCTTCGATCTCGGCCCAAGGGATCAACTTCGACTACTCGATCGACCACACCGTCGAACACTGGATCGCGCTCGCCGCGATGATCGTTCTAATCGTGGGAGCGGTGGTCGACATTGTCGCGCGTCGCCGCGGAAGCTCCGACGATGGTTAAAGCCGCTGCCGGCGAGGGTCTGCTCAGGGCCCAGGCTGAGGGCTGCAAGCGCTGCCCGCAGCTCGTTGCCAGCCGGAGCCAGGTTGTGTTTGGGAGCGGGGCCGTGGACGCGGATCTGATGTTCGTCGGCGAAGCTCCGGGTGCGACGGAGGATCGCGAAGGAGTTCCATTCGTCGGCGCCTCGGGGAAGCTTCTGGACGAACTCCTGACTGGGATCGCCATTGATCGCAGTCAGGTCTACATCGCGAACGTCTTGAAGTGCCGACCGCCCGACAATCGCGATCCGCGTCCGGATGAGATTGCGAACTGTTTTGACTACCTCGAGCGGCAGGTCGAGGTGATCGCGCCGATCGTCGTCGTCACGCTCGGAAACTTCGCGACGAAGCTTTTGCGTGCCGATGACACCGGGATCACGGAGATCCACGGTCAAGTCGAGGAGTGCACGGTAGGCGCTCGCACTGTCTGGCTATATCCGGTATTCCACCCGGCGGCAGCTCTATACCGGCGGCCCAACCTGGAGCTCTTGCGAACCGACTTCGCGCAACTTCCCGCGTTGATCAAGCGAGGAGCGCCAGAGCAGGCGCCACTCTCGTCGTCACGAGGAACTCGCCGCGAGGACGAGGAGCCGGTTGTCAAGACCGCGCCGCCGGAGTCGCCCGAGCCGGAGGGCACCGACGATGACGGGAAGCCTCAGCTCGATCTGTTCTGAGCTGCCCGCAGTGCCTTGAGCTGAATCAGGTTTCTTTCACGGTCGCGCTTTACGGCCGCGCGGATCGAGAAAGTCATCTTCTGACTGCGATCGTCCCGGGCGAGAGCGAGCGGCCCGAGCTGCCGTCCTATGACCTCCCGCCGTCGGCGCACCTGAAGTTCCAGTCGCGCTCGATCGGTCCGAGCTGCGCTCGTGTGGGCGCCGCTGTGAATCAGCTCCACCGATGGGTCGAGGATCGTCGGGATCGCAAGCGCCCGAGCTCGCAGGCAGAGATCGAGATCCTCCGCGAAGAGGAAGTCGTCAGGGTTGAATGGTCCGAGCTCGCGAAGCAGCGCGGTCTGCCCGGCAACGCAGGCGCCTATCGCCCAGCCCACTTCGATCTCGTGATCAGAACGGAATGGCTGGAGTCGCTCGCGCAGGCTCCGTGGCAGCAGGCGAGGGACGGTGATCGCGGCCAGGTAGCCGTCCCAGCCGCCAGGCAGGGGGTGGGCGCTGTCCTGAATCGATCCGTTCTCGTTCAGCAGTCGTGGTGCCATCAGGGCGCGGCGGTTGCTGGCAGCAACGGCAAGCCTTTCGAGGCTCGAGTCGATCAAGCGACAGTCCGGGTTGAGCAACACGGCGACGTCCTCCGCAGCTGCCGAGACTGCCGCGTTGTTCGCAGCGCCGAATCCTGGGTTTCCGTCCATCACGATCACCTCGGCGCCACGGGAGCGAGCCAGCGCGGCACCCTCGTCGGTGGACCCGCTGTCAACGCAGATGATCTGCGGTCGGACGCTCAGGTGGCTGTCGATCGAATCGAGCAGTGCTCCGAGCTCGCTCTCGGAGTTGTGCAGCACAACGCAGAGAGAGAAGCTCATCTGCGGCTCGCTGCCGACAGGAGCACACTGCGGAGCTCTTGAGCAGACGCCGCCCAGGTCAGCTTCCTCGCGGCGTCTTGCGCCTCTGAGCCGAGCTTCGCGCGCAGCTTGGCGTCGCCGCTAATCAGGACCAGCGCTTTGGCCAGCGCGGCACTGTCGTTGACGGGGAAGCTGAGCATCGCCTTGCCGAGCGTCTCTTCGAATATCGGGAGGTCGCTGACGACGCTCGGCACTCCATGCGTGGCTGCTTCGACAGGAGGCAGACCGAACCCCTCCAGCGTTGACGGCATCACCAACGCAAGTGCTCCCGAGTACAGCTCCTTCAGTTCCGCGTCGCTCTGTCTTCCGATCAGGCGAACGCCGGGGAGCCCTTCGAGGCTCGCCGCAAGCCGGCCCTCTCCAACTACCAGCAGAGGCGCGCGCAGCCCTGCCTTGCGCGCTTCAGTCACTGCCTCTGCCAGCGTCTCAATTCCCTTGCGGGGTTCAAGTGCACCGACGTACAGCAGGTAGCCCGCCGCATCGGATCGGTCAGTGGGTCGATCGGCGCTGCCGCTGACCGCCGCCGATGGGGCTGCGTAAACGACAGTAACTCTGGTCGGGTCGATTGGCCAATCTGCGTCGAGCAGCGCGCGCCGCGTCGCTTCGCTGTCTACGACAACTTCGGCCGCCCGTGCTGCCAGACGCCGCGGTCTTGCAGCGCGGTGCCAGCGGCGTTCATAGCTCGTGAAATCCTCTGGCGCCAGCTCGAACGACAGGTCATGGATTGTCAGCACATAAGGCGTCTTCCTGCCGCACGCGACCGGTGCTGGAGCTGGAATCCAGACAACGTCGGCACCGCCTGCGAGTCGATCTATCCGCGGTAGTCCGGTGAGCGCCGCGGAGCTAAACAGCGCTTTCGACGGCAACCGGGAGCGGCGCAACTCAACGCCGTCAGGCACCACCGCTTCTCGGTCTCTCGGGACAACGGCGACCCAGTCGTCCTCGGGGAAGCCTGCCGCGAGCGCAGCGAGCATCTGTTCGAGGTATCGCGCGATCCCTCGACCTTGGCCGAGGTGTCGTGCGTCAATGGCTACGCGCATCAAACCAGCAAGGTAGATCATCGGCTCCCGGTCGCTGCATCTCGCTTCGCGGGCGGCTCAGCGATAGGCTGCACGCTCGATGGAAATGATTTCGTCAGCTAAGGGGCTGCGCGTTGCGCTCGTCCACGACTTCCTGCTCGATCTGCGGGGTGCGGAGCGCGTCTTCTTGCAGCTCTGCGCGATGTTCCCGGACGCTGACATCTTCACTGCCGTCTACGACCCGGTCGGTACGCAGGGGCGGTTCGAAGATCGAAACGTAATTACATCGGGACTCCAGCGACTTCGCCCGACCGCGCGCAATTTCAGGCCACTGCTTCCGTTCTACCCTGCCGCGGTTGAGTCGCTCGACCTGCGTGGTTACGACCTGGTCGTCTCAAGCTCGTCGGCTTGGGCGCATGGCGTGATCCCTGATGAGAACGCGGTCCACGTCTGTTACTGCCACAACCCGTTTCGCTACGCCTGGACAGAACGCGACGCCACGCTGGAGGCACGCAGCGGGCTCGTCCGCCCGGTCCTCGCTCAGGTCATGCACAGGTGGCGGCAATGGGATTTCATCGCGGCTCAGCGAGTTGACGCCTACGTCGCCAATTCGGAGACGACTCAGCAACGGATCGAGCGCTACTTCTCACGCGAATCGACTGTGATCCATCCGCCCGTCGAGGTTCAGCGCTTCTCTCCCGGACCCGTCGAGGACCACCACCTAGTCCTCTCGGAGCTGATCGCGCACAAGCGGATCGAGGTAGTCGTGCGTGCCTTCAGCCGGCTTGGCCTGCCATTGGTTGTGGCCGGTGACGGACCTGACGCTCGCCGTCTCCAGCGTCTTGCCGGCCCTACCGTCCATTTTGCTGGCCGCGTCAGCGATCACGAAGCTGAGAGGCTGCTCCGCAGCGCCCAGTCGCTCGTCGTCGCGGCGACCGAAGAGTTCGGCATCGCCGCAGTTGAAGCGCAGGCCTCTGGGCGCCCCGTGATTGCGCTCCGCGCTGGCGGGCTAATGGAGACTGTCATTGAGGGCCGAACCGGCCTCTTCTTCGATCGCCCGGATCCAGCTTCGCTCTGCGCCGCGATCGAGCGTTTCGATCCCGCCGACTTTGAAACCGCCGATTGCGTTGCTCAGGCACAGCGATTCAGTCCTGAACGGTTCGCTAATGACTTCGCTGCGGTCGTCGAGCAGACGCTTACCAGAGGGCCGGAACGCTCGATTGCGGCGGGGCAGCACCGCGACGCAGGCCGACGCTCTCGCGGTAGGGGCCTGGCACGCGCCGGCCGCACCCGCTCATAGCGAACTAGGCCGCGCTTTTATCTCTCGAGGGGCGGGACTTCGCCATCCAACGCGGCGGCGCGCCGAAAAGCGGCCTCTGCGCCTGGCGGATCATCTGTCAGTAGCCAGTTCCCCAGGAGTAGCCAACCTGTGCGGTTGCGAGGCTCGCGCCCGAGCAGCCGACGCAGGTCGGCGATCGCCCTAGCGCGATCGCCAAGCAGGAAGACAGCGGAAGCCTCAAACAGTTGCGGCTGCAGGCTCGCGCTCAAAAGCTGCGCGTCGCGAAAGCGCTCGATCGCTTCGGCTGGGCGCGCGGGCTGCTCCGCGAGCAGCAAGATTCCTTCAGTCTGGAGCCGCTCGTCGTGCCAGCTGACGAGCAGCCAGCCCACTGCGGCAACAGCGAACAGAGACAGCAGCAGCCGCAGTGCCAGAGCACGCGGTGGGAGGGGATGGGTCACAGCGAGATCGTATGCGCTCGGGCGGCTCTGCGTTCGGTTCACTAGGCTCGCGGGCGATGCTTGGGGCGACTAGAGGATTCACCGCAGTGGTTCTGCTCGTGCTGCCGACGGCGATGGCCTTCTTCTCAGGCGGTTACTTCGCCGGCCCACGGCTCGCCGCTGGAGTGGCCGTCTGGTTGTTGGCTCTCGTCGGCTTCTGGCTCGCCCCAGCCCCTCTGCCTCGCCAACGGCCCGGCCAGCTTGCTGTTGTTGGCATTGCCGCCTTGGCTTTGATCGTCGGACTCTCGATCGCTTGGGCGCCGCTGCGGGGAGTGGCGCAGTCCGATCTCCAACGACTGCTGCTCTATCTGGGCGCCTTTCTAGCTGCGACAACCCTGCTCCGCGGCGACTCAGGGTTGCGCTTGGCGGAACCGCTCCTGGCTCTGGGTGCGCTGATCGTCACTGGCTACGCGCTAGCCGCCCGACTGTTGCCAGGGCTGGTGGAAGAGGCGGCGAGCGCATCTGCTGCCGGTCGTCTCGAACAGCCACTCACATACTGGAATGCCAGCGGGATGCTGGCCGCAGTTGGGCTGATTCTCTGCTTGCGCGTAGCCGCCGACGCAGCTAGGCAAGGTTGGATGCGTTCGGCCGCGATAGCCGCATCGTTGCCGCTTGGACTTGGCGTTTATCTGACGTTTTCGCGCGGCGCCCTGCTGGGCGTGGCCGTCGGAGCGATCCTGTTGATCGTCTTCAGCAGAGAACGGCGGCAGCTCCGCGTGCTGGCTGTGGGAATCGGCGGCGCCGTCCTTGTCTCCGCGGTCGCGGCACTGCTGCCCGCGGTCCTCACCCTGCAGGGTCCACTGCCGACGCGTGAGCGCGAGGGACTTGTCTTGTTGGTGGTGCTGATCGCCGCGATGGTGGCCGCTGTCCTCGCCGCCAGGTGGCTGAGCAGTCGGCCCGACGGCGCACCTCTCTCCGCGCCACGAGCGTTGGCGGCGAGCTTGGTGGCCGTCATGTTGATCGGCTTTGTTGCCGTCGCCGCAGGGGATGGAAGCAGCCGTGGGCAGCCGCGATTCGGTGCGGACACGCGCCGCTTGACGTCGTTTGAGAGCAACCGCTACGCCTACTGGAAGGTCGCCGGGAAGATGTTCATCGATCAGCCGTTGGCTGGCGACGGTTCGGGCTCCTTCCGCGTGGTCTGGCGGCAGCAGCGCAAGATCGCCGACCCCGCGCTTGACGCACATTCGCTCTACTTCGAGACCGGCGCCGAGCTAGGAATCATCGGGTTGCTCGCTCTCGCACTCTTCTTCTGCGGAGTCGGCTGGGCGGGGCGCAACTTGCTGCGAGAGCGCCGCGGCGAAGCGGTTGGTGCGCTCGCTGCTTTGGGCGCGCTTGCCGTCCATGCCGGGCTCGACTGGGATTGGGAGATGCCCGCACTCGCCTTGATCGGGCTGCTGCTCGCCGGTGCGGTCGTCGCTGCCAACGAAGAGATCGGCAGTGGCGCTAGCTCTGAGGGCTGAGCGCTTCGCTGCCGCTGGTTGCGATCACAACGGCAAAGCCGTTCCCGACCTTCTTGTCGGGATCCTCGGTCTCAACGACGTTGAGGCCGATCCTCTGACAGAGCTCTACAAACGATTCGCAGCTCCAGACCGACCAGTGCTTGTCCTCATCTGAGGTGAATCCGTTCGCGTGTCGCTCAACCAGCTCGTCTACTGGGGTCAGTTCACGGTCCGAGTCGAAGGTCCGGTCTCGATGCGGAACTACGAGGAAGATGTACTTGCTGGCGACGCGGTCCCACTCGAGTAGCGCCTTGATCGGGTCCGGGAAGTGTTCGATTACGTGTGATGCAAGGACGAAGTCAACCGACTTGTCATCGAGTGGCAGATCATCGCCGGGTGCGACGAGGTCGACCTTCAGCGCCTTGCCCGCCAAGCGCCGTTCTTCGTCTTTGTAGATCGTGTCCATCTCCCCGTAGCGATCAATGTTGATCGCGTCGACCGGGAAGGGGTTGTGCGTGCTGCCGCCGATCTCTGCGCCGCTCAAGCCCCCGAGGTAACGGGTCGCGAGCTCGTAGTTTCGAGCCCGGCTTGCGGCAGCTCGCCTGATTCTCCACCATCGGAGCTCTTCTGGCATTCGCTTCTTGACCTGCTCGCGGATCGCTCCCATGACGTTCGTTCTACCAGCGCGCGTAGGCTTGGTGCGGTGACGACCTCCCAACGAAATATCGGCGCCAGCGTAATCACGGCGCTGATCGGCATCGCTGCGGTCCTGATCGCGACGCCGCTAATCATTAGTCACGTCGGCAGGGCGGGCTACGGAGTCTGGACCGTTTCGATGGCGATCGTGATTTACATCGGAATCGTGGAGGCTGGGATGGCGCCCGCGGTCCAGCGCTACATCGCTGTCGCGCGTGGAGCCGATGACCATGCAGGTGCCGCCCGAGTCTTCTGGTCGACGCTCGCGTTCTACCTTGCAATCGGCCTCGTCGCCGCAGCGTTGATTGAACTGCTCGCGCCTCAGATCGCTGGCCTCTTTGACTTTCCCGGCGTCCTCGAGCAGCAGGCGACCGAATTGCTGCGCATTGTCGGACTCGCCGTGCCGCTCGGTCTGGCGATGGCAGCACTGGCAAACCTGCTTCAGGGCCAGGGCCGCTTCACGTCGATCGCGTTCACGGCGGCGCTCGGATCGATTGGTTATCTGACCGCCGTCGTTCTGCTCATTGGAGGGAGCGCGACGCTCTCCCAACTTGGATGGGCCGTAATTGCCCAGCAGCTCGTCTTGCTAGTCAGCAGGGCGGTGCTCGTCGTCGGCAGTCTCCGCGTGCGTCCTGGCTTCGTCAGCGGAGAGGAAGCGGTCGCGATTGCTGGCCTGTCGGCACGGCTGCAGCTTTCGGTGGCTTCGTTGATCGTCAACGGCCAGAGTGATCGGGTCGTGACCGCGCTCGTTGCCAGACCTGCCATCGTCGGCGAGGTCGGGATCGCCTCGCAGCTCGCGGAATCCGGCAGGCTCGTCGCCGCCGCGCCGCTGGTGCCAATCTTCAACCGCTTCTCTTCGCTGCAGGGTTCTGACGACCAGGCAGCGCTCCAGCGCCTCTTCGCCAGGATCGACGGCATCTGGATAGCTGCAGGGATCGGAGGGGTGCTAATCGGGATGGCTGCGGCACCTTCTTTGATCGAGGGTTGGCTCGGCTCCGGTTTTGCCTTGGCGGGGAGCTTCGCCGTCATGCTCACTGCCGCTTACGGCTCGAACCTGCTTTTCGGCGTCCGGATCTCATACCTCCGCGCTCGCGGCGATGCTGGCCTCGAGGCACGGCTGGCAGGGGTTCTGATGGCGCTCAATCTGGCGTTCACCGTGCCGTTGGCGATCGCCTTCGGAGCTACCGGGGTGGTGGCTGGCACGCTGATCGCCTACCTCATCGGTGGGGGCTGGTTCGCGCTGCGTTTCAGTGGCTACGCGCCGGAGGTCGCTCGCGTGCCGAGGTCGGAGTTGATCAGCTCGGTTCTCTGGGGAGTGGGATTTGCTCTGCTTGGTGGCGCGGTCGCCGCGCTCGCGGCGAACGCGATCCCTGCTGGCTGGGCGCTCGTGCCGATCGCAGCGATCACGGCGACGGCCTGGGTCGGCTACCTCGCGTGTGTCCTGCGCATTACGCCAACTCGGGGCGGATTCCGACGCTGGCGTGACAGTCTCGAAAGTCAACTCGCGTCGCGGGACGAGAGCACGACCCAGTCGCCGTAGCGGACACTCTCGCGGTAGTGCGCCGCGATATAGCGATCGAGTGTCCTAACGCCTGAGGAGCGCCCCGCACGGTTCGGCTCCGGCGCATCGGTGGTAGGCGAATCCCAGCGGACGATCAGCTTCGGCTTCGTCCGCGCGAGGTCGGCGACGATCTCCCGTTGGACCGGTTCGCTCGTCAGCACGCCGGGCGCGGCAATGTCGTAGCGAGTGGGGTTGGGTCGCCCTGCAAGGACGTAGATCAGTGGCGCGCCCGCAGTCGTGATGTCGGCGCGGCGCCCAACGACATAGATCGGCTCTCCCGCAGGGCTGTTGGCACGGACATAGGCGACCGCCTGATCGAGTGGAACGGCGACATTGGCTGCGGCGCGGACGGGCGCGGCGACCGGCGTGGCAAGTGCAACGACCGGCTCGGTTAGCTGCAGCCAGCGGCGCCCAACGCCCTGCACCGTCAGGTACGAAAGAGAGATGACCGCAATCGCCGCCGTGAGTGTCGCCGCCGATGCGCGCAGTGAGTTGGAACTCGGGTTGCCCCGCTTCTCGGATGCTGTGCCGATGCCCCAGGCAGCGAGAATCGACGCAGTTACCGCCAGCGGCGCGGTGTGGAAGTAGTCAGGACGGACGACCATGTAGTGGGCCATGCCGATCGCAAAGACGGCTCCGGCGACAAGGGGCCAGTCGCGCTGCCGGCTAAAGCAGAGCGCGAGCGTGACCAACGAGCTGGCGAGCGTGACCAGCAGCGCCAGCGGGAGGTAGAAGGGGAGTACTGCACCAGCCCAGTCGTCGAACGACGCGAGTGTCCCTTGATAGAGGCGTGGGAACGGCAGCGCCTGATAGGCCGCGAAGTCCTGGATCGGATATCTGACAAGCAGATCCCACGATTGGGGTAATCCGGCGGATATCACGACGGGTAGGTAGAGGATTGCGGCAACGACGGCAGCGCTGGCGATGACTCGCGCGATCTGGCGGATCCGTTCGCGAGGTTCGGCGGTGCTGACTGCCAACGCGAGAACGATTCCGGCGCCCAGATAGGCCGCGAACTCGATCCTCCAGAAGAGGCAAAGCCCGATCAGCAGGCCGGCCCACAGTGGCCTTCGCTCAAACAGCAGGAGTGCGCCAAGCGCAAAGACGAGAGCCAGCGGAGTGGGGTGCGGGCCGCTCGGGAAGGCCATCGCGCAGACGCTGACCAGCCAAACCGCGAGCGAGAGGTACGGCCCGGCCCGGCGCCTTGCGAGGCGCCACGCCAGCAGCGCGACGGCGGCGTCGGCAAGCAGCCGAACGATCCGCCACCACAGCAGTGACGGTCCAAGCAGTGCGGAGAGGCCACCGAGCAGATATGGCTGGCCTGGCGGGTAGTACCACCAGAAGTCGCCGTACGGGACCTGCCCGTCGGCAATTCGTGCGGCGGCCTGCAGCATCAGTCCTTCGTCATTCGGCTGCACGCCGTTGAGGATTGTCAGGCCGGAGAGGAAGAGTCCGCCCGCGAACAGCAGCAGCGGAACGAACCAGGCCGGAGCCGATTCGAGCGACTTTGGCCCGGGCGGTCGCGCCGGGCTCTGGGCGACGTCGCTGACCATCGAATCATCGTACGTGACGTTGCCGTCGATCAATCTGATCGCTAGCGGTCAGGGGTCCCGGCAGCGGCGCCCATTTCAGGGCGGTAGCGGAGTTCGTAGAGCGTCGCGCAGCCGAAGCGCTCAGGCGGCCGCGCGAGCAGCGGCGCGAGCGATCTGTCGAGTGCGCTGACGTCCTTCAGGCGGCAGTCCGCGAGAAGCCAGCGGGCGCGGGACTGG
>CAESAO010000032.1_pt1 | contig 11152 bp, 11 predicted proteins | sample 7263591 | NCBI WGS metagenome assembly CAESAO01 (sample SAMEA6814056, study PRJEB35770) | uncultured Conexibacteraceae bacterium | biome: Freshwater; feature: Freshwater reservoir; material: water | place: Czech Republic | collected 2017-05-23 | depth 30m m | reverse complement strand
TTGACGAACTGCTGGTCCTGGCGGCGGCGGGCATCGAGCAGTTGCGCGCGGCGCAGGATCTGGCTATCACGGCCGGCAGCCACTGACGCCGATGCGACTGACAGTCGCCACCCACAACGAGCACAAGCTAACCGAGTTCGCTCGCCTGATGCCGGGCTACGAGTTTGACCTTCTGCCGCCGGGCGCGGAGGCGCCGGTGGAAGACGGGGACAGTTTCGCTGCCAACGCCTTGATCAAAGCTCGCGCCGGCGCGCTGCTGAGCGGGGCTGTGACGATCGCCGACGATTCAGGGATCTGCGTCGAGTCGCTGGGAGGGGAACCTGGGATTCGCTCGGCCCGGTGGGCTGGCGAGGACAGCGACGACGCTGCAAACCTCCAGATGCTGATCGCCAAGACGGAGCCGGGCGACCAGCTCGAATACGTCTGCGCGGTCGCCTACTGCGACCCGCAGAGCGGAACCGAACACACGGTGGAAGGGCGTTGCGTCGGCGTCCGCGCGGCCGATCCGCGCGGCATTGGAGGCTTCGGTTACGACCCGGCCTTCGAGCCGCTTGAGGCGCCCGGCCGGACGATGGCAGAACTCAGCGGCGACGAGAAGGATCTGATCAGTCACCGCGGCAGCGCCGTTCGTAGCTTGACCGCTTGGCTGTCGAGCCAATGAGCGCCTCGGCTGAAACCGCGACGACGCCGCAGCAGCGGACTGCGCTGGCTTCGGTTGGAGCCGCGGCCTTTCTCGTCGTTATCAAGCTGGTCGCTGGTCTAGCCAGCGGCTCGCTTGGCTTGATCGCTGAGGCTGCACACTCGGCGACCGACTTTGGATCTGCAGTGCTGACCTTCTTTGCGATTCGCGTCGCCGACCGACCAGCCGACAGCAGTCACCCCTACGGCCATCGCAAGGCCGAGCACCTCGCCGCGCTGGGAGAAGGAAGCTTCCTGATCGTCATGAGCGGCGTGATCATCTTCGAGTCGGTCAGTCGGATTACCAGCTCCACGCCGCACCAGGTCGAAACCAACTGGTGGGTCTTCGCGGTAATCGCAGTGGTGCTCGTCGTCGACGTAACGCGAACGGCAATCTCCTGGCGCGCGGCGCGCGCCTACTCAAGCGCGGCGCTGGGAGCCAACGCACTCCACTTCGCTTCCGACTTCGCCGGCACACTCGCAGTCCTCGCCGGACTCCTGCTGGTGCGCTCGGGCGTCGCCGAAGCCGACTCGATCGCAGCGCTCGTGGTTGCGGTCCTAGTCATCGGCGCAGCGGTCACGCTGATTCGAAGCAACGTTGGTTCGCTGATGGATCAGGCTCCCGCCGGAGTAGTCGAGTTGGCGCGGGAGGCGATCGAGTCGGTCCAGCCGGCGGTCGAGATCACGCGCCTGAGGGTCCGCGAAGCCGGCGGCCACACCTTTGTCGACGGCGTTCTGGTGGTCGAGGCGGACGCACCAGTCCAGCAAGGCCACGAGCTCGCCGATCGCGTCGAGACGGCGATCCACCAGCGAATTCCTGAGAGCGACGTAACTATTCACATCGAGCCGCGGGAAGGCGCCGAGTTACGGGAGCGTGTCACCGGTGCGGCGCTCTCGGCTCAGCACGTACGCGAGGTCCACAACGTGCGGATCGTCAGCATCGACGGCCGCTCGGACCTGAGCCTCCACGTCAAGCTGCCCGCCGGCCAGTCGTTGGCTGAGGCACACGCAGCTATCGATGAGGTGGAAGCCGCAATCCGCGCGGCGGCTCCCGAGGTAGACGCCGTCCACGTTCACATCGAACCGCTTGAGCAATCGCTCCAGGCGCCGGCCGCTGCGAGTGAGGAATCGGCCGAACTGCACGACGCGTTGGCTGAGATTGTCTTCGCTCAAACCGCCCGCGAACCGCTCGAATTGCGAGTACACCGAGAACCACGTGGGATCGTCGCGCTCGTCACAGTCGCGCTGGATGGCGATCAGTCGCTAGCGCAGGCCCACGCGAAGGCAACCGCAGTCGAAGCCGCAATCCGCGACTACAACGCTGAGATTGTCGACGTTGTAGTCCACACCGAGCCGGCGGCACCGCTCAAGTCAGGTTGATTGCCGCGGCGATCCCTACTGCGCCGGAGAGGGCGGCGTAGCCCTGGTATCCCGCGATCAGCAGCACGGCGACTCCGATCAGGCAGATCACGACAACGATTCCCCAGCTGATTCTGGCCAACGGCATTGCGTCATCGTGCCAGCTTGATCCGACGGTTACTGCGCTCGAGGCGCCGTCCCGTTGCGTTGGTAGCGTCAAGATCCGTGCCGATCCCCGAGAAAGCGTTAGACAACTGACCGCAGACGAGCCTCGGCCACAGTCTCCGCCCGCTGAAGGGTTCGCCGCGCGGCTGTCGGCGGCGGTCTCCGAGCGGCAGTCGCAGATCGTGCTCGGACTCGACCCCGATCCCGCCCGGCTCTGGGCGGAAGCGGCGAGTCGCGCGGGTGGCAACGGCCCAGCAGAGCAGGCAGCAAGTGCGGTTGCGGCCCACTGCTGCGATCTGATCGATGCAGCCGGACCGGCCTGCGTCGCCGTCAAGCCTCAGCTGGCCTGCTTCGAGCGTTTGGGCGCGCCCGGCCGCATCGCGCTGGGGGCTGTTGTCGCCCATGCGAAGACGGCAGGGTTGCTCGTTCTTGCCGACGGCAAGCGGGGTGACATCGACGTCAGCGCCGCTGCCTACTGCCAGTCGCTGGTCGGAACCACCGCTACTCCGTTTGGGGACGTAGGCGGGCTTGGCGCCGATGCCTTTACGGCGAATCCGTACATGGGGGCTGACACGCTTGGCGTCTTGATCGAGGGCGCGCGCGAGGCCGCGGCAGGAGTCTTCGTGTTGGTCCGGACCTCCAACCCCGGCGCGGCCGACTTCGAAGATCTGGAATTGGCTGCCGGCGGAACTCTCTGGGAGCGTGTAGCGGAGAGCGTCGACGCTCTCGGCGCTGCCGGTGAACTCTCCGACGTGGGGGCTGTCGTCGGCGCAACGGCGCCGCAACACGTTGCGCGTATGCGCGAGCTGATGCCAAGGACGATCTTCTTGCTCCCCGGAATTGGTGCGCAGGGTGGGCGCGTCGAGGATCTCGCACCGGCTTTCGCACCCGGCCGCGCTGGGGGGCTCGTCAGCGCATCGCGCTCGATCGTCTTCGCTTCGGAAGAACGCGGCGGCAGCGCGGCGGAGGCTGCGCGGGAGCAGGCGGAAGAACTGCGAGCCGCTGCGTGGGCGCTCGGCTAGGAGCTCCCGGGCCTGCAAGTTTGCGCCCGACCAAGCCAATCGTTGGAGTTGCAGGCGCGCGTCCGTATCCTCTGTTATTAGATGGCGTCGAAATCCCCCTCAGCTCGCTGGTTAGCGCCGCTCGCGCTGGTCCTCGCCGCATTTGTCACGGTGGTCATCATCGCTAGTGGTGGCGGCTCAGCCAGCGGCGGCGACTCCGCACCGGCCACCGGCGCGACTACGCCGACACAGGTGAAGACGACCGGTGCACGCTTCTACACCGTGCACACCGGTGACACCCTCACTTCGATCTCAATCGACACCGGTGTCGCGGTCGTAACCCTTCAGCAGCTCAACCCAGGGCTCGACACGCAGGCGCTTCAGCCCGGCCAGCGTCTTCGCCTTCGATCGTGATCCGCGCGCTCCGCGTGGGCGCGCTTCTGGCCCTGCTCTCGCTTGCAGTGCCAGCGATCGCCAGTGCCCAACGACGCCCTTCGCTGTCGGCCTCGGCAGCAATCCTGATCGAGCCGTCCAGCGGCGAGATCATTTACTCGCGCAACCCTTATGCGCGCCACGAAATTGCCTCGACGACGAAGATGATGACGGCGCTGCTGCTGCTCGAGAAGCGATCACTTGCTCACCGCGTAAGGGTCATCAATTACAGCCCGGGCCCGGCAGAATCGACTGCCGGACTGACTCCAGGAGAGCGTCTAACGAGCGCCGACATGCTGCGTGCGCTGCTCCTGGCCAGCGCCAATGAGGCGGCAGCATCGATCGCTGTAGACGTTGGCGGCTCGCAGAAGGGCTTCGTGCGAATGATGAACGCTCGTGCGAAGCGGGCCGGTTTGCGCAGCACGCACTTCTCGAACCCGGATGGGCTCGACGGCCGACGGAACTACTCGACCGCGCGCGACCTTGCATCGCTTGGCGTGCTTCTTAGAGAGAACCCGTTTGCGCGCAAGCTCGTCGATCGTTCAAAGGCGACGCTTCGCAGCGGCGATCATCGGCGAGTGGTCTACAACCGCAACACGCTCGTCGGGTCGGTCCCATGGATCAACGGAATCAAGACCGGCCACACCTCGAGTGCCGGTTACCTGCTCGTAGGCGGAGCGAGTCGAGACGGCGCCGAGCTGATCAGCGTCGTGATGGGCGAACCGAGCGAGGCGGCGCGCAACGCCGACACGCTGAAACTGATGCGCTACGGCTTTGGTCGCTACCAGAGCATTCACGCCGTTGGCAAGGGTCAGCGCTTCGCGACACTCGCCGTCAAAGGCCGCAGCGACCGAGTCCACCTGGTCGCGTCGCGCAGCGCCGACGTTGTGATGCGCAGGGGGCAAAGCCCGACGACGGTCGTCAGCGAACTGCCGGACGAGGTGACGGGGCCGCTCGCCAAGGGCGCGCGGATCGGCTACGTGATCGTGCTTCGGAGAGGCAGGAGCGTTGACCGCGTCCCGCTGGTGACCGCTTCGGCTGTCGCGGCGCCTTCATTGCTGGCCGCCGGTGGCGGCTGGGCCGGACCGATCGCTGGGCTGCTGCTGGCCGGCATCCTGATCGCCGCATTCGCTACGCTGCTGCGCAAGCGGCGCCGGGAACGGCGCCCGGAGAGGGTCCAGAGAGAGCCAGCATGATTCTTACCGTCACGCTCAACGCTGCGATCGACAAATCGCTATCGGTCCCCAGCTTCCGGCTCGGGCGTCGTCACCGCACCGTTGAGCAACGCTCGACCGCCGGTGGCAAGGGAGTCAACGTGGCACGACTGCTCGCCTCGCTTGGCCAGCCGGTCATCGCGACAGGGTTTGTTGGCGGCGCGACGGGAACCAGGATCGTCGAGCAGCTGACGACCGAGTCGATCCTCAACGGGTTCGTGCACATTGCGGAGGAGTCCCGGACGAACATCTCGGTGCTCGATCCGACGACCGGCGAGCAGACAGAGGTCAACGAGCGCGGGCCAGAAGTGAACGCGGCCGAAGTGGAACTGTTCGTCGAGAAGCTCTGTTACCTGGCGCGTGGAGCCGCAGTCTGCGTGCTCGCGGGCTCTCTGCCGCGCGGAGTCGATCCGTCGATCTACGCGACGCTGATCGCCGAACTGAAGCGGCTCGATGTAATCACGATCGTCGACTCCGAAGGCGAGGCGATGAAGCTCGCCGTGCGCGCCGAGCCGACAATGATCTCGCCCAACATGGCAGAGGCCGAGGAACTCGTCGGCCACGAGTTCAATGATCCGAACGAGCAGATTGCCGCGCTTGGCGAGCTGCGCGGACTTGGATGCAAGGAGGCGATGATCACGCTTCCGGATGGCTGCGTCGCCAGTGTTCTGGTTGACGGTCAACCACGTGAACACCGCGTCTGGATTGAGCCACGCGAGGCCGTCGCCAGCGTCGGTGCCGGAGACGCTTTTCTCGCTGGCTACGTCTCTGCGCGCTACAACGGCTCGACCCCGGAGGAGTGTCTGCGCTACGCGGTTGCCTGCGGTGCGGAGTCAACGCAGCGCCTTGGCGCTGGGCTAATCGATCCGAAGGGCGTCGAAGAGCTTCTCTCTGAAGTTGAGGTCGTCCGCATCGAAGCACCCGCCAGCGCTCTCTGAGCGCTATCTTGGTTGAGTGGTCACGCGACCGGCTCGACAGCCATCAGATCAGCTCCCCGATCAGCTTTGCGCGGGGCGATTGCGTCCGGCGTTGTACCTAGGATCGCCCGATGGAAATTGAGATCGGCAGAGGCAAGAAGGCGCGTCGCGCCTATGGGTTTGATGACATCGCGATCGTGCCGTCACGGCGAACGCGCGATCCGGACGATGTAGACATCTCCTGGAAGCTTGGTCCGTATCGCTTCGAGCTGCCGCTGCTGGCCTCGGCGATGGATGGTGTCGTCTCTCCACGGACGGCGATCGAAGTCGGTCGCCTCGGTGGGCTCGCGGTTCTGAACCTTGAAGGGATCTTCACCCGCTACGAGGATGCCGAGGAGCAGCTCGAACGGATCTCGAAGCTGCCGAAGGACGAGGCGACGCACGAGATGCAGTTGATTTACCAGGAGCCGGTCAAGCCCGAGCTGATGCGCGCTCGGATCGAAGAGATCAAGGCCAGCGGCGTTGTGACTGCTACCTCGCTGACTCCGCAACGCGTCTCGGCGCACTACGAGATGGTGCTCGATGCCGGGCTCGACATCCTCGTTATTCAGGGGACCGTCGTCTCGGCCGAGCATGTCTCGAAGACGACAGAGCCGCTCAACTTGAAGGAGTTCATCGCCGATCTCCCTGTACCGGTGATCGTCGGTGGCTGCGCCAGCTACCACACGGGACTGCACTTGATGCGGACCGGAGCAGCCGGAGTCTTGGTCGGGGTCGGCCCTGGCGCCGCCTGTACGACTCGTGGAGTACTCGGGCTTGGAGTTCCCCAGGCGACCGCGATCGCTGACGTCGCTGGTGCCCGCTCGACTCACATGCTTGAAACCGGCGAGTACGTCCAAGTGATCGCCGACGGCGGGATGAGCACCGGCGGCGATGTAGCGAAGGCGATCGCCTGCGGCGCCGACGCGGTGATGATCGGATCCCCGCTTGCTCGCGCCTACGAAGCGCCGGGCCGTGGCTTCCACTGGGGAATGGCGACCTTCCACCCGACGCTTCCTCGAGGCGCGCGGGTTGAGACAGTCCAGAACGGCTCGATCGAGGAGATCCTGACCGGCCCAGCCCACGAGAACGACGGCAGCTTCAATCTGATGGGCGCGCTGCGCACCTCGATGGCCACCTGCGGCTATCAAGACATCGCCGAGTTCAACCGCGCCGAGCTGATGGTCGCTCCGGCGCTGCAGACCGAGGGCAAGAAGCTGCAGTCGTCGCAGGGAGTCGGCATGGGTAGCCGCGGAGCTGCCGCCTCGCCAACGGCCAACGCCGACAGCACGCTCAGTTCGACGCCGGCGTGACTCACGACGAAGTTGTCGTTCTCGACTATGGCGGTCAGTACTCGCAACTGATTGCGCGGCGTGTGCGCGAGTGCGGGGTCTTCTCTGAACTGTTGCCGTACCACGTCGGCCCTGAAGAGGTTGCGGCGCGTGGAGCGAAGGGGCTGATCCTTTCAGGCGGCCCGGCTTCGGTTCACGTTGACGGTGCGCCGGAGCTTGATCCAGGGCTGCTCGAACTCGGTATCCCGGTCCTTGGAATCTGTTATGGGATGCAGCTGCTCGCTCAGCATCTCGGTGGGCGCGTCGAGAGCGCCGAGGTCGGCGAGTACGGTCGCTCGGAGCTGACGATCAGCGAGCCGGGGCTGCTGTTCGATGGGCTGCCCGAGATTCAGCCCTGCTGGATGTCACACCGCGACACGGTTTACGAGCCGCCGCCGGGATTCACTGCGCTCGCGGCCTCGACACAGTCGCCTGTCGCGGCGTTCGAGTCGGCCGAGAAGAGGATCTACGGGATTCAGTTCCACCCCGAAGTCGTCCACACCCCGTTCGGTCAAGAGATCCTGACCCACTTTCTTCGCGATGCGTGTGCCTGCACGCTCGACTGGTCGCCGGCCTCGATCGCCGAGGAGCAGATCGCGGCGATTCGGGCGCAGGTCGGCGACGGCAAGGTCGTATGCGGACTCTCAGGCGGAGTCGACTCGTCGGTGGCAGCGCTGCTCGTCCATCGCGCGATCGGCGACCAGTTGACCTGCGTCTTCGTCGACCACGGAATGATGCGCAAGGACGAGGGCGCCCAGGTTGTTGAGACCTTCCGCGACCGTTTCGCCGTCCCGCTCGTTGCCGTTGACGCCGAGGACCGTTTCCTCAGCAAGCTTGCCGGCGTCAGCGACCCGGAGACGAAGCGGAAGATCATCGGTGCAGAGTTCATCCGTGTCTTCGAGGAGGAAGCGGCGAAACTCGAGGGCGCGAAGTTCCTCGTCCAAGGGACGCTCTACTCCGACGTGATCGAATCAGGCGGCGGCACCGGAACCTCGACGATCAAGTCGCATCACAATGTCGGAGGGCTTCCGGATGACATGGAATTCGAGCTCGTCGAACCTCTTCGCGCGCTGTTTAAGGACGAAGTCCGAGCGGTCGGCGCGGAGTTGGGGCTGCCGGAGCGGCTCGTCTGGCGTCAGCCGTTCCCTGGGCCTGGCCTCGCGATTCGGATCGTCGGTGGCGAGGCAACGAAGGAGCGGCTCGACCTCCTTCGCGATGCCGACGCCGTGCTCCAGGACGAGATTCGTAAAGCCGGCCTCTACCGCGAGCTGTGGCAGTCATTCTGCGTTCTGCCTGATGTCAAGACCGTCGGCGTTCAAGGAGATGAGCGCACCTACGGCTACGTAGTGGTTATCCGCGCCGTCACGTCGGACGACGCGATGACGGCCGACTGGGCTCGTCTTCCTTACGATCTGCTCGAACAGATTGCCTCGCGAATGATCAACGAACTGCGCGAAGTGAACCGCGTAGTGCTCGACATCACGTCGAAGCCGCCAGGCACGATCGAGTGGGAGTAATGAGCCGCGCCGCGCGTATCGCGCAAAGGCCGCTATTCTCTGATGCTGCGCCGCGCTCACCGCGTGGCTTTTTATTGCTATGAGAGCCTCCGTTGCATCAAAAACCTACGTCGCCAAAGCGACAGACCGCGATCGTCAGTGGCTGCTGATCGACGCCAACGGGCTTACGCTCGGGCGTCTTGCTACCCAGATTGCCGATCTTCTTCGCGGCAAGCTCAAGCCTGAGTACACGCCGCACGTCGATACCGGTGACTTCGTTGTCGTAATCAACGCCGAGAAGATCTCGGTCAGCGGCAACAAGATGAAAGAGAAGATGTATCGCCGTCACACCGGCTACCCCGGTGGACTGCGCGAACGGACGCTTGAGGAGATGCTCGAACGTCGCCCCGAGGAGGTAATCCGCCAAGCAGTGCGCGGAATGCTTCCCCGTAACCGTCTTGCTCGCCAGCAGATCACGAAGCTCAAGGTCTACGCCGGCACCGACCACCCACACGTCGCGCAGAAGCCGACCAAACTGGAGATCACGACCTAATGGCCGACGACGAAGCGCCAATCGAAGAGCAGCCTGAAGTAGTCGCTGAAGAGATCGCTGAAGAGATCGTTGAAGAGGCCGTCGTTGAAGAGATCGTTGAAGAGGCAGTCGAAGAGGCAGTCGCTGAAGAGATCGTCGAAGAGGCCGTCGCTGAAGAGATCGTCGAAGAGGCCGTCGCTGAGGAGATCATTGAAGAGGTAGCTGAGGAGACCGCAGCGAAGGTCGACAAGAAGGCCGCCAAAGAGAAGCCGATTCCCGGCGCAGACCTTGAGGTTGACATCGTCGTCGAGGGGGAAGGTTCCTCGCCTGAAAGCTCGCTTGATCCGTTTGCCGACGATGACGTCGTCGCCGTTGAGATCGAAGAGCCTGTTTCGGACGAACCAATCGCCGCAACAATCAAGCTCGCTGCGGACGCACGCTACAGGGCCACTGGCAAGCGCAAGCGCGCTGTCGCACGCGTCATTCTTAAGCCCGGAAAGGGCGAGTACCTGATCAACGGGCGCTCTATCGATGACTTCTTCCCGCGTCCTGCGCTGCAGCGGAACATTCGCCAGCCGCTTGAAGCCGTCGGGTACGAAGACAAGATGGACGTGATTGCCAGAATGCATGGTGGCGGCGTTTCGGCCCAAGCCGGCGCATTGCGTCACGGCATCTCGCGCGCGCTGCTCGAGGCCGATCCCAACCTTCGTGGAGCGCTTAAGAGCCGCGGCTTCCTGACACGCGATGCGCGTGCCAAGGAACGCAAGAAGGCTGGTCTCAAGAAGGCCCGCAAGCGGCCTCAGTTCAGCAAGCGCTAGAGCAGCTGGCCCGCGCAATCGGCGTGGATTCTCTAGTTTTCCCTTAATGGCTCGTCATCTCTTTGGTACCGACGGCGTCCGCGGCTTGGCCGGGGAGAAGCTCACGGCCGAACTGGCGATGGCGCTTGGTCGCGCAGCGACCGAGCAGGCTGGAGGGCCGGGCACACGCGTATTGGTTCTACGCGACACGCGCGAATCCGGCGAAATGCTTGAAGCGGCGCTCGCTGCTGGTATCTCTGCAGCCGGCGGAGAAGCGCTGCTCGGCGGCGTGCTGCCGACACCCGCGGCGCCCCTGCTGATCGGTCAGTACGGGTTCGACCTCGGGGTTGTTGTCTCGGCGTCGCACAACCCCTATCAAGACAACGGGATCAAGTTTTTCGGTGGAGACGGACTGAAGCTGACGGACGCCGCCGAAGAGGAGATTGAGGCGCGGCTCGAAGCACCTCACGCTTCTACGCTCGCGATCGGCCGCGTTCGCGAGCTCCACGGCACGCAGGAGGACTACCTGCGGGCGCTTGAGGTGCGCTTCAAAGACCTCGACCTGTCTGGGCTCAATCTGCTGCTCGACTGCGCCCACGGAGCGACCTATCGCGTCGGCCCGGAGATCTTCCGCCGGCTCGGGGCTTCCGTCACAGCGATCGGCTGCGCGCCAGACGGCCGCAATATCAACGACGGTGTCGGCTCGACCCACATCGAGGCGCTTGCTGCCGCTGTCGTTGCCGACGGGCACGACCTCGGCTTTGCTTTCGACGGCGATGGCGATCGCGTCTTGGCTGCCGATCGGCTCGGGACAAGCGTTGATGGCGATGAGCTGATCGCGCTGGCGGCGATTCACCTCCGGGCCAACGACCGTCTGGCGGGCAACGGCGTTGTCGTCACTGTGATGACCAATTACGGCTTCCATACGGCGATGGAGGCGGCCGACATCGAAGTCGCGACGACCGACGTAGGCGATCGCTACGTGCTTGCTGAGTTGCGCGAGCGTGGTTGGAGCCTGGGCGGCGAGCAGTCGGGGCACATCATCGACATGGGCTTCGTCCGTTCGGGGGACGGGATAGCCAGTGCGCTGTTGACATTGGAGGCGCTCGCGGGAGAAGATTTGGCTGAGCGGTCGGCGATGCAGAAGCTGCCTCAGCGGCTCGTAAACGTGAAGGTCGCAGACAAGGCCAC
>CAESAO010000031.1_pt1 | contig 11229 bp, 8 predicted proteins | sample 7263591 | NCBI WGS metagenome assembly CAESAO01 (sample SAMEA6814056, study PRJEB35770) | uncultured Conexibacteraceae bacterium | biome: Freshwater; feature: Freshwater reservoir; material: water | place: Czech Republic | collected 2017-05-23 | depth 30m m | reverse complement strand
GCTGAGCGCGGGCGTCAATATCAGGGCGCTCGCAGCGAGCGCAGCGATTGAACGAAAACGCATCGTTCCTAAGCCTAGGGCAGCAGCTCGCTGATCGCATCAATTGCCGACGCCAACACCGCTTCCGGTGCGGCCGCACCATCGAGCACGCGGATCCGCTGCGGCTCGGCTACAGCCAGCTCGTCGTAAGCCTCGGCAGCCAGCATGAAGAACTCGTCACCAGCCAGCTCGAGGCGGTCTGCACTCTCACCGCGCTCACCGATCCGCTCGGCGCGGGTGGCAGCATCGACGCGCAGGTAGAGCGTGCGGTCGGCGGTCAAGCCACCGCTGGCGAACTCGTTGATCTGAGCTACCGCTTCGATCCCAAGGCCGCGACCGGCTCCCTGGTAGGCGAGCGAGGAATCTATGTAACGGTCGAGCACCACAAAGCGCGCCTCTTCGAGCAGCGGCAGCACCAACTCACTGACGAGCTGCGCGCGGGCTGCGGCGTAGATCAAAGCTTCCGCGCGCGCATTGACTTCAAGCGAAGGGTCCTTGACCAGATCGCGCAGCCGCTCGGCCAGCTCCACCCCACCCGGCTCGCGCAGCGCGGTCACCGGCAGCGAGCGGCTTTCAAGCTCGGCCGTGAGGCCAGCGACGAGCGTTGACTTGCCGGAGCCGTCGAGCCCTTCGATCGTGATCAGTCGTCCTGCCATCAACGAGCCGAGCGTACCCGTACGATCAGCCGATGAGCACGCTCGCCGCGATCGAACGCCACCCGCACGCGCTGGCCGTGCTCGGTTCGGCGCTGGAGCCGGGTGGCAAGCCCTCGCACGCCTACCTCTTCCACGGGCCTCCCGGCGCCGGCAAGGCAGCCGCCGCACGAGCCTTCGCCGCCGAGCTGCTGGCCGAAGGCGCCGCCAACCCCGATGGCGTGCGCGACCGCGCCGAGCGCGAATCGCACCCAGACCTGACTTGGGTCCGCGCCAGCGGCGCGAGCGAGATGCGCCGCGCCGACATCGACGAGCCGGTCGTTGCCGCCGCCGCGCGCAGGCCATTTGAATCGTCGAAGCGCGTCTTTGTAATAGAAGGCGCCGACACGATGAATGCCGAGGCTGCCAACAGGATGCTCAAGACGCTCGAGGAACCGGCCTCCTACGTCCACCTCGTGCTGCTGACCGACCGCCCCGAGCAGGTCCTGCCGACGATCTCTTCACGCTGTCTTGCCGTGCGCTTTGACGCGCCGACCGAAGCTCAGCTCGAGGAGCAGCTCGGCGCGCGTGGGATCGCTCCCGAAGTAGCGCAGGCCTGCGCAAAGCTGGCGCTCGGCGACGCAAACCGCGCGCTCGCGATGGCGCTCGGCGAAGGAGCCCAGCAGCGTGCCAACGCGGAGCGCTTCGCTCGTTGCGCGCGCCACAACAAGCTCAGCGACCAGCCATGGACGGCGCTGATTAACCTCGCGCAAACACTGGCGGCAGCGACCGAGGACCGCCTCAACGAGGAGGCCAAAGCCGAGGCTGAATCGCTACCTAAGCGCGAGCGCAACAAGTACGAGAAGGACGCCAAGGCCGACGCTCACAGGATCTGGCGCCGCGTTCGCACGACGGCGCTCGACGAAGGGCTACGCCTAACCGGCCTCTGGTACCGCGACCTCGCCTGCATAGCCGACGGCGCTCCGGAGCTGATCTACGCCGTCGATCGCCGCACCGAACTGGAAGCCGACGCGGCAGGGCTCAGCTCCCACCGCCTGCGCGACGCGATTGCGCTCGTTGACGCGACGCGAGCATCACTTTCGATCTACCCCGATGACCAGCTCCAGCTTGAAGCGCTCGCCTACCGACTGGCGCGCACTCTTAGCTAACTGCGCCGGTGGCCAGCAGCACCAGCATCAGCACACCGACCGCAACTCGGTAAATAACGAAGACACTGAAGTTGTGCGTGCGAACGAAGCGCAGCAGGAAGGCGATCGCAAGGTAGCCGCTGATGAAGGCCAGCACGGTTGCGACCACGGTCGGCCAAACGCCGACCGAAGCGCCGGTCGAATCACCGATCTTTCGCAGCTCGAAGACGCCCGAGAGCACGACCGCCGGGACAGAGAGCAGGAATGAGTAGCGCGTGGCCGATTCGCGGTTGAGGCCGAGGAAGAGCCCGCCCGAGATCGTTGAGCCTGAGCGACTTACGCCGGGAATCAGCGCCAAGGCCTGAAAGAGGCCGATGATGATGCCGTCGCGCAGCGTCAACTCCTTGACGTCGCGATTCTGCGCGCCCTTCAGGTCGGCGGCCATCAGCACGAAACTGAAGAGGATCATCACGATCGCGACCAGCGAGAGCGTGCGCACGTTGTTCTCAATCTGATCGGAGAAGACGATGCCAACGATCGCAATCGGGATCGTGCCGAGAAGGATGTACCAACCGAGCCGCGCGTCGGTATCGCTACTGCGCCAAAGCGTGTGCTCTCCGCCGAATGACTTGACGAAGGCAACCGCCATCCGCCAAAGATCCTTGCGGAAATAGACCAGTACGGCGGCCATCGTGCCAAGCTGAATCACAGCGCTAAAAGCGGCGCCGGGGTCGGGCCAGCCGGCCAGCGCGGGCACGTAAAGAATGTGGCCGGTGCTGGAGATCGGCAGGAACTCAGTTAGCCCCTGAACGATTCCAAGGACGATCGCTTCAAGCGTTGACACGGCTGGGACGCTAGCGGGCGGCTAGGTCAGCGCGGATCGATCGACCCAAGGTTCGGTTCTAGGTCGTAGAGGCCGAAGTCACGGAAGCTTGAGAAGTTGGGGTTGTCCGGGCCATGGAAATCGGCTGAGCCGGTCGTGAGCATGTCGAGGCCAGCGGCAAGCTCGACGAGCCGGCGCGTTTGATCCTCCGTGTAACTGATGTAGAAGGCCTCAACGCCGTCGCCGCCGAGTGCGGCGAATCGCTCCAGCACGTCGCGGGTTGCTTCGTGCTGGTCCTCGTCGCGAAAATCCCAGTAAGGGTGCGCCCAGATCGCCTTTCCGCCGGCCTCGTGGATCGCCTCAACTGCCTGGCCAACCGTTGGCGCTGTGCGGCCGCGATAGCCCGGCGCGCCAGGGACTAGGTAGGCAACGAGCAGATCGGTCGAATTCGCGAGGCCCTCAGCGGCGGCGCGCTGACCGTTGGCCGGGTCATCAAAGATCGCCGCCGCGATCTGCGGGCGCCCGAGCGGCTGATCACCGCGCTGCGGCAGCGTCACCTGCCAACCGTTCTCGCGCATGGCCTCAGCCATCCGCTCGCCGCGGATCCAGCGATCGTCGCGCCACAGCTCAAGCCGCGCTAGTAACACGGGGTCGTGGTGGTCAATGCCGTAGCCGAGGATGTGGAGGTCTATGTCGCCGAGGTCGAGCGAGGAGATCTCAACCGCGCTGACGAGCGTTAGCGCGCCGTCGGTCGCCGCGGCGGCTTCAAAGGCCTCGTCGAGCCCGTCAACGGTGTCGTGATCGCTCAGCGCGAGCAGCTCAACTCCAGCGCCGTGCGCTGCCGCGACCACGGCGGCCGGCGGCAGCGCGCCGTCCGAGGCGGTCGAGTGCGATTGAAGATCGAAGGTCGGTGCGGCCATGGTTCGATCGTACGCCACCGGCCGCAGTCGCGATCGTCTATAACCGCAGCAGGATGTCAGCGGCAACCCCGGAGATAACCTCGCTGGTCGGCGTCTACAACGCTGAGGGGACGCTCGCCGGCGAGCTGCGTTATTGGTTTGGCGCACGGCTCGGAAGGGTCCACTGCGCGCTCTGCGAGATCACCCACGGCAGCTTCCGCGAGAAGGCGGAATGGAAGCGGGTTAGTGGCGCGCTGCCTGTTTCTTTTGAGACCGTTCACCTAGACGAGCGCTCACCCGAGCTCAGATTGGCGAGCGCTTCAGCCACACCTTGCGTGCTCGCAGCGATCAGCGGAGCTGGCTTTGAGATCCTGCTCGGTCCTGAACAGTTGGAGGCCTGCCGATCGCAGCCGCAAGCATTAGCCGCCGCGATCCTCGCCGCGGCAGAAGAGCGCCAACTACGCTTCGCAGCGGGCATCTGAGCACACTCCGCCGCCGCTCGTACCCCCTGCCGCTCCGCCAACCAAAGACCGGACTAAGGATTGGCGCAACTTTTTCCTCTTTCGTGTGTAATTAGTGAAAGAGCGTGATGATTCGTTCTGGTCTAAAAGCCCAACTGCCAGTCGCAGCGGTCGCAGCGGTCGCAGCGGTCGCGTTGCTGGGCGTCGCGCCGCCGGCGACAGCGTTCACATTCGGATCGGTCGCGGGAAACATCGACAACGGGGGGCGTGGGCTCGACAACTACCCGCGGTCGATCCGCTACAACAACCTCCTCTTCGGCGCGCCAATCATCACCACGAAAGATTCCGCGGGCGCAGCACTGAGGCGCGTACGGGTTGGCGGAATAATCACGAAGGTGCGGATCAAGGTTGCCTACAACGGCAGCCGCTCATTCAAATTCTCGCTTTGGCAACCGGATAATTCCAACCCGCGCTACCCGGGAACCACCTGCCGTAACAACAGCAGCCCACAACAGGCAGTTGTGACGACCTCATCAGCTGATTGCGTGATGGAGGCGCGGATGGTCAAGCAAGGTGAGGTCAACTTCGTTCAAGCGAACCAGTGGCCTGCAGAAGATCCCTCGCGCTCGCGATTCAACTCAACTGGCAATGGCTACGCGCGCGTGGTCACTCAAGACGGGCCTGGTGCCGGACGCCCCACGGTTTACACTTTCGCGAACGCTCGCGCCGTCGTCCGAGAAGACGACTGGCTTTCGGTTGCGCCAGTCGAAAGTGACCCGCAGTGGCTACAAGCTTGGCGCTCAGGGGCTGCGGGTCGGACTGCGACCTATGACGCCACCAACAACATCAAAATGGCCGCTGACGGCGGGCTCTGCATGCACGGACAATCGCGCACACCAATGGAGGGCCGAGGCGACGCGCCGGGCGGCGAAGGGATCCCCGGCCGAGGAGGCGTGATGGGAGCTTTCGGCTTGCCGCGGCCACCAATTGAGACCGGCGAGCTGAATGTCGGAATGGCAGGAAATCAGAACCCGGTTTCCTTCTCTCCTTGCTATCCGACCTTCCAGTATCAGGGCTACAACAGCCCAGGCGGCAACACTGGTCTTTACTACGGAAACTGCCACCCGGACAACAACTTCGCCTACAACGGCGAGTCTCTCTCCTGCCTCCGAGCGATGACTAACGCAGTGCAGGTGGAGTACACAATCGAAGCCGACCGTGACCATGACGGCTGGGGCGACGAGACCCAGGGCGCGCTGGCGCTGCGCGAGCGTGCCTGGCTTGCCGCTGATGCGGAGCGCAGAGCACGCGCAGCCGCCGACGCCGCCCAGCGCGAACGGCTGGCGGAGATAGCGCGCCGCTGGCGAGTCACACCGCTCGGCATTGACGTCACCGACCTGCTGCGCGAGGGCGCAGCGCTCAACATCGGTGAGATTGATTTCAACCTCGGCGGCATCGCTCCAGGAGCCCAGCCAGGCGAGAGCCCCGCTGAGGCGAACCCTGGCCTTGTCGATAGCCCGGCGGGAGGCGGAGACGCCGGCGGAGAAGCCGGAGGCGGAGAAGCCGGAGGCGGCCCGGCCGCAGCGGGCCCGCAGCTAACGGTCGCCGCGAGCACGCGAAAGAGGTTTGGCAGCGGCGCGATCCCAGTTCGCGTCCGCTGCCCGAAGGAGAGCTGCCAGCTTGTCGCCGAGGCAACGATGCGCTCGCGCGGCGCCAAGCGAAGCCGCAGCTACGCGATGAACCGCTCCAGCTACGTTGCGTCAAGGGTTGGGAAGTCGAAGACGATGTTCGTGAAGCTCAGCGCTTCCAACCGCCGCAAACTGCGCAGCGCGTGGAGGAAGCGCTCAGCGCTGAGCGCGCGCGTAACGGTCTCGGCAGTAAATGCCGCTGGCGGCGTTACGAAGAAGACGATCACGGTCAATATTCGCCGCCCCCGCCGCTGAGCTGGCGCCGCGGCGCACCAGCCCGGTATCCTCGACCGTTCCGGTCCGGGGTGCTCTCGCCAGCACAACGGGCCGGTCCTAGCCGACGTAGCTCAGTTGGTAGAGCACTTCACTCGTAATGAAGGGGTCCCCGGTTCGAATCCGGGCGTCGGCTTGGGCGGAGCGAGCTTCCTGCGCGATTTCGATCGGTGCGGTCCGGACACCCGCGGCCGCCGCAGGCCAAGTTCGGCCATCAGAGTCCGACAGTGCCGCCGATCTCAAGCCTGTTGCCCCCGGCGTTCTTTGCACCGTAGAGCGCGCTGTCAGCAGCTCGGTAGATCTCATGCCAAGTGAGTTTGTTGTCACTGACGACAACGCCGCCGAGTGATGCGCTCACGGTTCCGTCGCCGGCTATTGAGATTGAGCTAAGTGCGCTGTGGATTCGCTCACCGGCTTTCTGCAGCTGCTCGCGGTTGCACTCGTAAAGCAATATCGCGTACTCGTCACCGCCGAAGCGAGCCAGCGTGTCGTCCGCGCGCAGCGTCACCGCGATCGCCCTGCCGACGTCGATCAGCACCGCGTCGCCTGCCGGGTGACCAAACCGATCGTTGATCGCTTTCATACGATCAAGGTCGACCAGGATTACGCTAAATGGCTCGGCGCGCCGATCGTCGCGGCTAAGCGCTGCGCTGATTGCCTGCGCGAACCGGGTCCGGTTTGCGAGCCCGGTCAGCGGGTCGGCCAGTGCCCGCCGCGCGATGTCGTGAGCCAGCGAGTGCTCAGCGAGGCCGGCGGCTAAACTGACAAGCCGCGGCATCAGCTCATCGGCTTGATCCGCAAACCGGTCCGCAGCCGACGGAACTTGCTTCCCCGGTCCCGCTGGGACCGTTGCGACGATCACACCGAACCCCTCGCCAGCAGTCTTAACGTCGACGCATAAGACATCGTTCTCGTTGGCGCCGACGTGCTCACAGCGCCCCTCGGCGGAGCCGTTGGCGCGGCTGATATGCGGCTCGCCGGTCGTAAGAGCGAGGCAGGATTGCGGGTGAATTGATCTGCACTCTGGTGAATGCGGATTCCCGCGCTCTGGGTCGACCCACTCCATCTGCGAGCTGTCGCCGACAACCGCGAAGTAGTCGATCTGCGCTTCTGGATTGAACTTGGCAGTCGCATCGATCAGCGAAGTGAGAGCAGCCTGGCGGTCGTGAGCAATTCGCATCGCCTGAATCGCGGCGGCGGTGGTCGCGGTGGCAAACGTGGCCCGCTCGATCGTCTGGTTACTGCGCTCTAGCGCGATTATCTGCGAGAGTGCGACGAAGAGCGGCGCAAGGTCATCGAAGAGCTCGCTTGTGAAGCCGTTGTTGCGGTTGGCAAGGCCAACCATTCCGACTAGGCCGTCGGCTGCGAGCAAAGGTAGGCCAGCGTAGGACTCGAGCTTTGGGTGCCCGTCGGGTAGACCGCCAGCGCGCGGGTCATTCTCTGGGTCATTTGAGATCACAGCCTCACCGGTCGCGAGCGTCACGCCGAATAGCGTGTCGTGGTTGTGGAACTCCAAACCTGTTGCCTCGAACTCATCATGAAGCTGGCGAGACCATTCGTTCCAGGCGATGTTTGTGACCGCATAGGTCACTAGGTAAGTGGCGTCATTCTCATCTAGCTCGACGCGCCCGATGAAACCGAAACTGCTCTCGGTCAGCTTGAGGAATTGCGCTAGTGCGAACTCCCACCAACTGCGGGTCAGCCCCTCCGCGAGGTACCGATTTTGGAGTTCGGCGAGGACTTCGAGCACATGGGCTAGCTGCCTGCGCTTCACCTCCGCCTCGTGTTCGGCCGTGATGTCATGTGCGCTAGCGACGGCAAGTCCGCTTGATCTATCTAGATGTGCGCTCCATCGGAGCACCTTGAACCCGCCGGCGGCAGTCGCATAGCGATTCTCGAACGCGACCACGGCCTCACCTCTGGCCAGCCGCGCAACCTGTTCGAGCGTCATTGCGCGGTCATCCGGGTGAATAAGATCGATAAAGCTGGAGCCAAGCATCTGTTCTTCGGACCACCCGAGTAACTCGTGCCAACGCGAGTTCACCCGGACGAACTTGTCTCCGTCGGCGATTGCGGTCAGGTCAGGGGTATTCTCAAAAAAGTCGGTCGACACACTCGCCTGTGAGCGCGGTTGGGCGGCGCTGGTGGCGACTCCCGAGGTCGCCTCCAGCGCGGTAGCTTCGATAACTCCCGCAGGCATTGGAGAGCCGAACAGAAAGCCTTGCCCGCGTTTGATACCGGCAGCTAGCACCGCAGCCTTCTGGGGCTGTGTTTCGATCCCTTCGGCGACTGCCTCAATCTCAAGGCTGCGCGCGAGGATTGCAATCGAGGTGACGACCGCCCGGGCCCTGGCCCGGTCAGCGCCATCGAGACCCACGACTAGTGACCCGTCGAGTTTGAGCTGCGAGATTGGGAGCTCGCGCAGGTGAGCGATAGACGTTTCGCCAACGCCGAAGTCGTCGAGTGAAATCCGCACGCCACTAGCAGCAATTGTCTCAAGAATTGGGACTAGGCGCCTATTTTCGTTCAGGCCGCTTCGCTCTGTGAGCTCGAGCGTGATTAGTTGGGGTTCAACGTTCCAGCGCTCGAGTGCCGCGGCGATCTTTTGGGGAGTCTCTTCAAAAACTCCTGCAGGCGACAGATTTACCGAAAGACTGGGTCCGCCGGAGAGCCCTCGGCTGAGGTCTTCGAGTGCCTGCTCGAGCACCAGCGCGTCGAGGGCTGCCACCACACCAGAGCGTTCAGCCAGGCGCACGAACGTGGCTGCGTCTACGACGCCGAGTTCTGGATCCTGCCACCGTGCCAGCGCTTCGCTGCCCACAACCTCATCGCTCGCAAGGTCAACAATCGGCTGGTAGACGACGGTCACCTGACCTCGGTCAATCGCATCGATGAGCGCTGTCTGCATCCTAATTTCGCGGCTCAGATCCTCGCGTTGGGTGGCGGTGGCTTCGTCTGCCTCAACAATCGCTCCACGGCCAATGGCCGAGGCGTCAAGCGCTGCGACTTCGGCAGCGCGAAGCATGTCAGCATGCCGAAATCCTGATTGGCTGAAGCGTGCGATTCCGATCGCGTTGAGCACTGAAGCGGCGTCTTTCCCTGCCTCTGCGATCGGGGAGCTAAGTGCATCACGAATCCTCTCTGCAAATTCAGTTGATGCCTCCGACTGATCGCCTAGGAGGAGCGCGGCGAACGAGGTCTGGGCTGTCCGCGCTAGGAGCGTCTCGGCAGGCAAACAGGCGGAGACGCGATCGGCGACGGCCCGGAGTACAGCGTCGCCGTCTCTCTGACCCATGGCTCTTACTGTCTCGCCGAATCTGGGTAGCTTGATACAGATCACGCTCGATGCGGTTGCACCGCCGCCGCCCTGGTCGAGCGTGTCGATTCGCGCCTCGATCACATCGCGCGTCGCAAGCCCAGTCGTCGCGTCGTGTTCCTGATTCCACAGCTCGTTGCGGAGCTGTGAGGCATTCGCTTGCGCGAGCTCGCTGGCAAGCATCATCTTCTCTCGTCGCAACTCGAGCATCGCCGCCGCTTGCCGTGCGAGCGAGCTGATCGCTTCAATCTGCGAGTCCGTGAGCGTTCTCGGCACGTTGTCGATCACGCAGAGAGTGCCGACTGCGTGGTTGCGCTCGGTGACAACCGGGAACCCGGCATAGAAGATCACGGGAGGGTCCCCCGTGGTCCAAGGGTTATCGGCGAAGCGCTCGTCCTTAGTGCTGTCGCTAACGATAAGGGGATCGTGGGGCGGCTGGATAGCGTGGCCGCAGAAGGACTCCGATCGCGTTCCCTCGGGTACCTCGAGCCCGACTCGCGCTTTGAACCACTGGCGGTCAGCATCGATCAGTGAGAAGAGCGCAACCGGGGTGTTGGCGATCAACGACGCCGCCTCGACGAGATAGTCAAATTCCAGCTCGCTGGGGGTATCAAGAATCTCGAGCGACTTGAGATCCGCTAGCCGCAGCGCTTCGTCGGGCGTATCGGTTGCCGGCATGCCGCCAGGAATAGCGACGAAGGACTCCCTTGGTCCCTTGTGTGCATCATCCAGCTTGGGGTCCTTGGAGACCTTCAATCACCTCATAGTTGCAGCGGCTTGGCGTGACTGGAGCTCTAGTGCGCTTCAATATTTTTCCAAGCGCTTGAGCAGAAAGCCACTAAAAAACAATAAAAATATCTGTTAATCATCATACTAGCTAGACTCGCGAAGTGAAGCTATTTTCTCGGTCGGTGCCGATTCCGATCGAGCCCAGGCCGCTGGCGCCCCGAGCGGCAGGTTCAGAGCTGGTGCTGCCAACGCCGCGTAGGGGCGAGATACTGCCGCCGGGGGCAAGTCGCAGACCGCGTTGGCGATCCGCGCTGACAGCGATCCCAGCTTGGCTGATTTTCGGTTACATCTGGTGGCGGGCGCTGGTTGATGAGCAGCAGCAGCTTTACTCCGGAGCAATGTTGTGGGCCACGTGTGTAGCACTAACGGGCGTGGTGATTCTCGCGTGGGTTGCTTGGAACCGCGCCCTATCGCGCCACCGGATCGCCGAATTTGGCGGACGAAAGCTGCGTGCCAGCGGTCCGATTGACTTTTCGACCGACGCGCTGGGGCGGCCGGTAGTAGTCGCCGAAGGCGCTCCGACTTCACGCCTACTCGAGGTCGACCTGGTTGACGGCGTGAAGATGATCGGACCGGTCTCCGCGCCGAGCTGATGCTGCTCGCTCTATACGAACTGCTCTTCACGGTCATTGGTGTTTACGTGATCGTCTCATCGGCCGGCTGGGTTACAAGCGCGCTGCGCTTTGTGGCCGGGCGCGAGGGCGAGGGCTCGGACGAGTTTTACGAGATCCCCGACGATCAGCTGCCTAGCATCACCGTCTTGGTGCCCGCCTACTGCGAGGCGAAGACGATCGGGGCTTGTTTGTCTGCACTTCAGGCCGTCGACTACCCGGAGCTTGAAGTCGTCGCGATCGATGATGGAAGCCCGGACGAGACGGCGGACCGAATCCTCGAGCACGTCGCCACCGACCAGCGGCTGCGGTTCCTGCGCAAGAGCGAGAACGAAGGCAAGGCGATGGCGATGGCGATGAATGATGGAATCGCGATCTCCAGCGGTGAGCTGATCGTTGTAGTTGACGCCGACGCGCAGATCCATCCACTGGCGCTGCGCTATATGGCTGCCCACTTCGTGCGCCTGCCGCGTGTTGGTGGCGTTACCGGCAACCCACGGCCGATCAACCGGGTCAATCTGCTGACCGAGCTACAGGTTGCCGAGTACGC
>CAESAO010000030.1_pt1 | contig 11687 bp, 11 predicted proteins | sample 7263591 | NCBI WGS metagenome assembly CAESAO01 (sample SAMEA6814056, study PRJEB35770) | uncultured Conexibacteraceae bacterium | biome: Freshwater; feature: Freshwater reservoir; material: water | place: Czech Republic | collected 2017-05-23 | depth 30m m | reverse complement strand
TCCATCCCGTGTTCGCGCAAGATCGCGGCGATCATCCGCGTCACCGACGACTTGCCGTTCGAGCCGACTACGTGAACGAGCCCCGGGAGCTCTTGCGGCCCGCCCAGCGACTCCAGCAACAGTTCGATTCGGTCGAGACCGAATTCGATCCCGAACATCTCGAGCCCAAGCAGCCAACGTTCGCCGTCAAACTCGGCGTGATCCTCATCGCTCTTTCGCTGAGCGTCCATTCTGCCCCGACTCAGGCGCCAAGCGCCGCGAGCTCTTCGCGCAGCCGATCGAGCTTGGCCTGCTCGCCGGCAACCAGATCAGCCGGCGCCTTCGCGACGAAAGCGTCGTTAGCGAGCTTGCTCTCAGCGCGTGCGATCTCGCCCTCGATCGCGGCACGCCGCTGCGAACGTTCTCGCTGCTGCGCCTCGACGTCGATCGCGTCACCGGCGCTGATCTCAACCGTGCCGCCAGGGACGGCGATGCTGTCGGTGACGTTGCCGTCGAAGGCGGCAATGTCGAGCTTTGCCAGACGCGCGATCAGCACGGCGTCAGCCACCAACTCCGGCGACGCAATCTTCGCTCCCAGCTGGGCTCCAGGCTTTACGTTGGCGCCGCTGCGCCAAGAGCGCAGCGCGGCAACTGCGGTAATCACATCGCTGACGCGCTGCTCCGCGTTAGCGTCGATCAACGACTCATGCGACTCCGGAAACGGCGCGCCGATCAGCAACCCTTCAGCGCCGGGCACCGACTCCCACAGCTGCTCGGTTACGAACGGGATGAACGGGTGCGCGAGCGCCAGCGTTGAGCGCAGCACGTAACAGACCGTCGCCGACAGCTCAGCGTCAAACTCGCGACCTTTGATCAGCTCGAGGTACCAGTCGCAGAGCTCGCCATAGACGAAGTCGTAGAGCCCGAAAGCCGCCTTCGAGAACTCAAACTGCTCAATCTGCTCGCTCGTCTCGGCGACAACCCGTTGTAGGCGTGAGACGATCCAACGGTCCTCAACCGGCGCGCCAGCGCCAACCAACGGCTCCAGCCCAACCTCGTCGCCAACGTTCAGCAACACGAAACGCGAGGCGTTGAATAGCTTGTTTGCGAGCGCCTGACCCTGCTCAACGCGCTCGCGTGAGTAGCGCACGTCCTGCGTTGAGGACATCGCCAGCAGACCGAAGCGAACGGCGTCGGCGCCGTGCTCGTCGATCTCTGTGATCGGGTCGATCCCTGTGCCCAACGATTTGCTCATTCGGCGCCCATCGGGGGCTTGGATCACGGAGTGGACGTAGACGTCGCTGAATGGAACGTCGCCGGTGAAACGGAGTCCCATCATCACCATCCGAGCGACCCAGAGGAAGAGAATGTCGCGCGCCGTCGAGAGCACATCGGTCGGGTAGAAGGCCTTGTATTCGGGCGTTTCGTCGGGCCAACCGAGCGTCGCGAACGGCCACAAGGCCGAGCTGAACCAAGTATCGAGCACGTCCTCCTCGCGGACCCAGCCGTCGCCGTCGGGCTCTTCCATTCCGACGTAGGTTTCGTCGCCGCGATACCAGACGGGCAGCCGGTGACCCCACCAGAGTTGGCGAGAGATGCACCAGGGGCGGATCTCTTCGAGCCAGTCGGTGTAGCGCTTCGATTGGCTCGGCGGATGAATCTTTACGCGACCATCCTTGACGGCCTCGATTGCTGGAGGCGCAAGTTCGTCCATCTTCATGAACCACTGAAGCGAAATCAGCGGTTCGATCCGCTCTCCGGAGCGATGAGAGAACGGCACGGCGTGGACGTACGGCTCCTCAGCGCGCAGCAGCCCTTGCTCGCGCAGGGCAGCGACGACGGCTACCTGGGCCTCAGCGGCTTTCAGGCCAGCAAACTCGCCGGCCAGCTCCGTCATCGCGCCGTCTTCGCCAATCACGATGATCTCGTCAAGGCCGTGGCGACGCCCAATCTCGAAGTCGTTCGGGTCGTGCGCTGGTGTGATCTTCAGCGCGCCGGTACCGAAATCGGTCTTGACGTAATCGTCGCCGATGATCTCCAGTTCGCGCTCGGTCAAAGGCAACTTGACGCGCTGTCCAATCAGGTGCTTGAAGCGCTCGTCACTCGGATTAACGGCGACGGCGCTGTCGCCGAGCATCGTCTCCGGCCGCACCGTCGCGACTACTACTTCGCCGCTGCCGTCGGCCAGCGGGTAGGCGATCTCAAAGAGCGTGTCGGTTACCTCGCGCTCTTCCACCTCAAGATCGGAGATCGCCGACTGGCTGCCTGGGTCCCAGTTGACTAGGTATTGGTCACGGTAGATCGCGCCGTCTGCGTATAGGTCGCAGAAGACTTGGCGAACGGCGCGCTCGTAGCCCTCGTCGAGCGTGAAGCGTTCGCGCTCGTAGTCGCAGGAGGCCCCGAGCCGGCCAAACTGTTCGATGATTGTGCCGCCGAACTGCGCGCGCCACTCCCAAACGCGTTCGACAAACGCCTCGCGGCCGAGCTCTTCGCGCGAGCTTCCTTCTTCGACCAGCTTCTTCTCAACTTGCGTTTGCGTGGCGATTCCGGCGTGGTCGGTCCCGAGGATCCACTCCGTGTTCTGGCCGCGCATGCGGTGGAAGCGAATCAGTGCGTCTTGGATCGAGCCGTTGAGCGCGTGACCCATGTGCAGCGCGCCGGTTACGTTCGGCGGCGGGATCGCAATCGAGTAGTTCTCCCCGGCAGTTCCTTCCGCCTTTCCGTGGAAGAGGCCAGAGTCGAGCCAGCGCTGCATCATCTGCGGCTCGGCCTCAGCCGGCTCGAAGCGCGTTTTCTCAGCGAAGTCAGGCACGGCGGCTGAGTCTACGGCGCGCGCGGCGCCGAGCGGGTGCTCAGCGGTTCTTGCGGCCGCCGCGAAGCCCCGGAACGGGGATCGGTGCGAGGTCGGCCATCAAGCCGCGGTGGTCAATCTTGCGAGCCACTTCAATCAGGTGTTCGCGCTGCGCGTTGGTCATTCGGTTCGGCAGGCCGCGCGAATCGGCGAGCGTCTTCAGCGCCTTCGAACGGTCCTTCGGGTCGATCCGGCGCCAGTGGTCGGTCACGACCATCGTTGCCTGCATTGCGGCCATCCAAGGGATTGTCTTGAGGTTCGGCTTCATCGCTCTAACTGGCCTCTGGAAGCTGTTCGTCGAGCTCGTCACTGCCATCCTGCGATTCGGTCACAAGCGTCGGCGGGAAACCATTCTCGACCGACTCACGCGTGACGACGCACTTCTTCACGTCGCCACGAGAAGGCAGCTCGAACTGAACCTCGAGCAGTACCTCTTCGATGATGGAGCGCAAGCCGCGAGCGCCGGTCTCACGCTCGAGCGCCTTGTCGGCGACGGAGTCGAGCGCATCGTCGGCAAAGACCAGCTCAATTCCGTCGAAGGCGAAGAAGGTTTGGAACTGCTTCGTCAGCGCGTTGCGCGGCTCGGTAAGAATTGAGATCAGGTCGGCGCGCGTCAACTGATGGACGGCGCTGGTGACCGGCAGCCGGCCAATGAACTCGGGGATCAGGCCGTAATTGACGAGATCCTCAGGCAGGCACTGGGCGAAGATCTTGCCGGGATCGTGCTCGCTGCGGGCCGAGATTGCGGCGCCAAAGCCGATCCCCTTGTGGCCTACGCGCTTCTCGATCACCTTGTCGAGGTTGGCGAAGGCGCCGCCGCAGATGAAGAGGATGTTGGTTGTGTCGATCGTCAGGAACTCTTGGTGTGGGTGCTTGCGGCCACCCTGCGGCGGCACGCTCGCGGTCGTTCCCTCCAGGATCTTGAGCAGCGCCTGCTGGACGCCCTCGCCGGAGACGTCACGCGTAATCGACGGGCTCTCCGACTTGCGAGCGACCTTGTCGACCTCGTCGATGTAGATGATTCCGGTTTCGGCCTTCTTGACGTCGTAGTCGGCGGCCTGAATCAGCTTCAGCAGGATGTTCTCGACGTCCTCTCCGACGTAACCGGCCTCCGTCAGCGCAGTCGCGTCGGCTATCGCGAATGGAACGTTGAGCAGCTTGGCGAGCGTCTGTGCCAGCAGAGTCTTGCCGCAGCCGGTTGGGCCGAGCAGCAGGATGTTCGACTTCTGCAGCTCGATCTCGTTGTCGTCGCCTTGCGACATCTGGATTCGCTTGTAATGGTTGTAGACGGCAACCGAAAGCGTCCGCTTAGCCTCGTCCTGGCCGATTACGTACTCGTCGAGGAAGTCGTAGATCTCCTTCGGGCGAGGCAGGTTTTCAACGTCAAATGATGATGGGACTGAGAGCTCTTCATCGATGATCTCGTTACAGAGGTCGATGCATTCGTCGCAGATGTAGACGCCGGGGCCGGCGATCAGCTTCTTGACCTGCCGCTGCGACTTACCGCAAAAACTGCAGAGCAGTTGCTCGCTTGAATCAGTTGGACGCGCCATTGTTTCCCCTTCGTCTAAACGCAGGCGCCGCCCAGCTAATGCTTGGCGATCACCTTGTCGATTATCCCGTACTCGGCGGCCTCTTCGGCCGACATGAAGTAGTCACGTTCGGTGTCTCCGCGGACCTTGTCGTACTCCTGGCCGGTGTGCTCAGCGAGGATGTGGTCAAGGCGCTGACGGACGTCGATGATCTCTCTGGCATGGATCTCAATATCGGTCGCCTGGCCTTCAAAGCCGGAGCTGACCTGATGGATCAGGATCTTCGCGTTAGGCAGCGCCATCCGCTTGCCCGGCGCTCCGCCGGCCAGCAGCAGCGCACCCATCGACATTGCGATTCCAACGCAGATCGTTGAAACGTCAGGCTTGACGAACTGCATCGTGTCGTAGATCGCGAGGCCGGAATAGACCGATCCGCCGGGCGAGTTGATGTAGATCGAGATGTCCTTGTCCGGATCCTGCGACTCAAGGTGCAGAAGCTGCGCGACAACGAGGTTGGCGATCTGATCGTCAACTTGGCTGCCGAGGAAGATGATTCGCTCGTTTAGAAGGCGCGAGTAGATGTCAAACGAACGTTCTCCGCGTGAGGTCTGCTCGACGACCATTGGGACTAGGGGGCTCATGTTCCTCGCTTTGTTTCGGTCGGCTGGGTTGATTCCTCCCGCGTGCAACTTTGCTCGCAGATGGAGCAGTCAACACTAGCAACGGGGAGCGGCCGAAACGGCGCTTCAGGAAGGGCTTGTCGCGACTGCGCTCTCGACGATTAGGTCGAGTGCTTGGCGCTGCGAGAGCTCTTCGATCAGGTCGTCGAGGCGACCCGCCTTCTCGAGCCGCTCGCGCAACTTCTCTGGCGTGGTCTGCTCCTGTGCGGCTGAAGCCTGCAGCGCAGTCAGGATGTCGCCGTCTCCGGGCTGAACGTCCTCAGCTTCGACGATTGCGACCAGCGCAGCCTCGTGGCGCAAGCTCTTCTGCGCAGCCTCAGCGCTTTCCCCGAGCATCTCCTCTTCAGTGCGGCCGGAGATCTGGAAGTACATCTCGCGGCTGATGCCCTGGTGTGAGAGCTGATGCAGCATGCGATCGAGCAGCTCGCTGGCGCGGGCATCTACGAGCGGCTGTGGCAGGTTGATCTTTGCGTTGTCGGCCACGGCGTCGAGCACGGCCTCGCGGAACTCTTCTTCGGCCTTATCGCTATCGGCCTCGAGCATCCTCGTGGCAAGGTCCTCGCGCAGCTCGGCGATCGTCTCGAGCCCAGCGGCCTCATTGGCGAACTCGTCGGTTAGCTCGGGCAGGATCCGGCGACGAATCTCGGTTGCGGTGACGGCAAACTCGGCGTCCTTCCCGGCCAACTCTTCAGCTTGGTAATCCTCAGGGAAGGCGAGCTTGACGGTCCGCTCGTCACCAGCCTTGATCCCTTCCAGCTGCTCCTCGAAGCCTGGAATCAAGCGGCCCGAGCCGAGCTCGATCAGCTGGTCGGTTCCCTCTCCGCCTTCAAATACCTCGCCGTCGATTGAGCCGATGTAGTTCATCACGACAAAGTCGCCGGTCGCGGCGGCCTCTTCGACTGCTTCGAGACTCGCCATCCGGCCCCGTAGCTCCTCAATCTGCTCGTCGATCGCTTCCGGGTCGGCAACCGCTTCGCGGCGCTCAACCTTCAGCCCCTTGTACTTGCCGAGCTTGGCGACCGGTCGCACGCCGACCTCAAAGCTGAACTTCAGATCCTCGCCAGCAGGCGGCAGCTCGCCGAGCTCAACATCGGGCTGACCGACGATTGCGAGGCGCGCGCCTTCGACCGCCTCGGTGTACCAGTGACCGAGCGATCCGCGGATTGTCTCATCGACAACCGCGTCGCGACCGATCCGCTGGATTACGACCTCGGCCGGGACCTTGCCTTTGCGGAAGCCAGCCATCTTCATTTCTTTGCCCATTGAACGGGCGGTTTGAGCGATCCGGCGATCGAGCTCTTCGAGCGGTACCTGAACCTCCACGCGGACACGCGAATCGGGCAGCTCTTTGACGTTGGCAGTGACTGTGCTCATCGGCGGCACGATAGCGTCAGGGCGTGGCCAACAACCGTCAGCCCCTGCCGCGCAGGATCGAAACTTGGGTCGTAACCGGCCCCGTCGGCCACCTGCTCTCCGCTATCGGGGACTGGGCGGTACTGCTCTCTACGCTGGCGCGCAACCGGATTAAGCGCAGCGAGTAGGCGAATTGCCCAATCCCGCTGGCCTTCCGGGCTATGTGGCGGAGAAGGCGTCGCCAGCGGAAGGTGAGTGACGGGACTCGAACCCGCGACCGCCTGGACCACAACCAGGAGCTCTACCAACTGAGCTACACCCACCGTGCAGGGGGCAGTGTACGGCTTGCGCGGGCGCTGCAGTCCGCTCGCAGGCGACGCCCCCGCCAGGACTCGAACCTGGGACCTGCCGGGTAGAAGCCGGCCGCTCTAATCCAACTGAGCTACGGGGGCTTGGGTCGGCTCGCCGCCGACCGCTCGCACAACGGTATCGGGCGCGGCGGGTGCAGCGCGATTACTCTTGCCTACAGATGGAGGGGAACCCAATCACATTGGTCGCGCTACCGCTTGGCCTTGTCTTCATCATGTTCTCGCTCGGGATGGGCCTGATCAAGGATGATTTCCGCCTTGTGCTGACGGCGCCGCGCGGGGTCGTCGTTGGGATGCTCAACCTGCTGATAGTCGCCCCGCTGCTGGCTCTAGCGATTGCCACTGTCTTCAACCTGCCGCCCGTGCTCGCCGTTGGCCTAGTGCTGCTTGGCGCCGCGCCCGGAGGAACGATGGCCAACCTCTTAACTCACTTGGCGCGCGGCGAGACGGCGCTCTCGGTAACGCTCACCGGCATCTCAAGCGCGCTCGCCGTGGTGACCGTCCCGCTCTACCTCTCGATCAGCTCGGCCTGGTTTGACCTAAGCGGCGTCGACAACGACGTTGAGATTGTTCCGATCGCGATTCGCGTGCTGGCGATCACGCTAGTTCCACTGATCGCCGGAATGACGATCAAGCAGCGCGCGCCGCAATGGACTGAAAAGAACTACCACCGCTTCAGGGTGGTCTCATTGGCGATCTTCGTGCTGATCGTGGCAGCCGCCGTGGGCAGCGAATGGAGCCGCGTCAGCGGATACTTGGGTGACGTGCTGCTGGCGGTGATCGCGCTCAACGTCTGTGCGATGGGAATCAGCTTCATGATCGCCCGCGCGGCCCGCCTAAACGACCGCAGCTCGACTGCCATCGCGCTCGAGCTTGGCCTGCATAATGCGACTCTGGCAATCGCCGTCGGCGCCTCGCTCGACCCTGAGATGACAATCCCGGCCGCTGTCTACGGGCTCTTCATGTGGGTCACCGGCGGATCGTTCGCTTGGCTGATGGCTCGGCGCAACGGCGACCCAGCCCCGCTCGCCGCCAACACCTAAATCCGACCCTTCTAATCGGGGCGAGAGGATTCGAACCTCCGACCCCCTGCTCCCAAAGCAGGTGCGCTACCAGGCTGCGCCACGCCCCGATGAGTTCCAGATGGTAGGGCTGTTTGGGGCCGGCATGTTCTAGCGTGCGGGTATGGCCGACGTCCGCCCACTCAATTCGCTGCGCTACGACCTCGATCGAGTTGGTGGTTTAGAGGCCGTTCTCTCCCCTCCGTACGACGTAATCGACCCGGCCCAGCGGGCCGAGTTGGCTGCGCGCTCGCCGTTCAATGTCGTTGGCATCGACCTACCTGAGCCGGCCACCGCAGGAGGAGATCCGTACGAGCACGCGGCCACACTGCTTGCCGAGTGGCAGCAAGCTGGCGCGCTCGTGAGAGACGAAGAACCGTCGTTCTGGATCTTGACTCAGGACTACCTCGCGCCCGACGGCAACCGCCGCACGCGTTCCGGTTTCCTCGCCGCGGTGAAGATCGAGGAATACGGAGCCGGGAAAATTCGTCCTCATGAGCGAACCCATCCCGGCCCGAAAGAAGACCGGCTCCGCCTGACCCGCGCAACCAAGACCAACCTGTCACCGATCTTCGCGCTCTACTCCGACGCGACCGGCGGCGCCCGCGCAACGATCGCCGCAGAGACAGAAAGCGGACCGTACGGCGAACAGATCGACGAGGACGGCACGATCAACCGACTCTGGCGAGTCAGCGACCTCGATGCCCAAGCCGCACTTAGCGCGGCGCTCGACCCAGCCGAACTACTTATCGCCGACGGCCACCACCGCTACGAGACCGCCCGCATCTACGCCGACGAGATCGGCGGCGATGGCCCTCACCGCTTCGTAATGATGGACCTGGTCGCGCTCGAAGATCCGGGCCTCAGCGTCTTCCCAACCCATCGCCTGGTCAGTGGCTTGGCCGACGACCCTGAGCGCGCCAACGCTCTGCGCGAAACAATTGAGGCGTGCTTTGAGATCACCGAGCTCAGCTCGACCGACGAGCTGCCGCCGAACGGCCTCTCAGCCGATGGCCGACTGCAATTCGGATACCTCGACTCGCGCCACAAGCGGCCGCTGCGACTGGTGCTTCGTGATCAGTCGATCGCCGACGAAGCGCTCGCCGACTTCCCGCCGCCCTATCGCAAGCTCGATGCCGCAGTGCTCGAGGCGCTGATTCTGAAAGGGCCGTTGGCTCTAAGCGAAGACGACATTTCGCACTTCAATGGTCTCGGTTACTCGCGCAACGACGAAGAGGCCCTGGCGCTGCTCGACAGCGGCGAATACGACGCAGCGTTCTTTCTCTCCGGGGCGCCGATCGAGCAGATCCAAGAGATCGCAGCAGCCGGCGTCAATATGCCTCCAAAGTCGACCTTCTTCACGCCGAAGGTGCCGACGGGGCTGCTCTTCAACCCGCTGTCCTAGTCTGTTTAGTAATGAAAGCGATCGCGACACGCAGGGATGGCCGCCAACACAGCATCTCGATCCGCGACCACGAGCTGACCGTTGACGAAGACGCGGAGCTTGGCGGCGCCAACGCGGGGCCGACCCCACTCGAACTACTGGCCGCCAGCCTCGCAAGCTGCGTCGCAGTGACGGTCGAGATGTACGCGGAGCGCAAAGGCTGGGACGTAGGGAAGCTGGAGGTCGAGGTCGATTACGCGACCGCCGAACGCGGCACGCCAACGAAGTTCGAAGTTGTCCTGCGCGTCCCCAGCGAGCTCAGCGACGAACAGGTCGAGCGGCTCTCGGTAATCGCAGCGAAGTGCCCTGTCCACAGGACACTCGACGGCGAAGTGATGTTCGACGAGCGTGTCGAGCGCATCGCTCTCACGAACTGAGCTGGCGGGCGCGCTCGCCCCCGAGCTGCTGAGCGCCGAGGAGGCGGCAGCGCTGCCTGTTCGTGGCCGCAAGAAGGCTGGCGTGCTGGTTCCACTCTTTGCCAGCGACGCAGGGTCACTCTCGATCGTCATGACGCGACGAGGCGACAATCTGCGCCGCCACGCTGGCGAGCTCTCGTTCCCTGGCGGCCGCTTCGACGATGACGACGTGGACCTCAGTTCAACGGCTCTGCGCGAAGCCCACGAGGAGATAGGTCTCGCACCCCCGTCCGTAGAGCTGCTTGGCGCGCTGCCGCCGACGCCGACAATCGCGACTGGGTACGCCGTCCACCCCTTCGTCGGATTGATCGATCCCGGTCAGGAGTGGGTGCGCTCGCAGCGCGAGGTCGCGGCAGTCCATGAGTTCGACGTCGCGCAGCTGCTCACCGGTTACGGCAGGCGCCGCATCAAGCGCCGCGGGATCGGCTTCACGACCGATACCTATCTGGTTGACGATCAGCTCGTCTGGGGTGCGACCGCGAGAATCCTCGGCGACCTATTCGCCCGCCTCGAAGCCGCGGGACTTAGCTGACCTTCACGCCGCTTGGGTCCTGAACGATGCGGATGTACGGACGTGGCTCTTCCCAGCCGTCGGGGTACTTCTCGGCCGCCTGCCCGTTCGTAACGGAGCCGGCGATAATCACGTCCTCGCCCGGCTGCCACTGAGCCGGCGTTGCGACGGCGTACTTGGCGGTCAGCTGAAGCGAGTCGATCACGCGCAACACCTCGTCGAAGTTGCGGCCGGTCGTCATCGGGTAGATCAGTACGAGCTTGATCTTCTTGTCGGGCCCGATCACGAAGACGTTGCGGAGCGTGCCGTTCTCAGCCGGGGTGCGCTCGGTCGGGTCACCCTCAACATCGGCCGGGAGCATCCCGTAGAGCTTTGAGACGTTGAAGTCGGTGTCGGCGATCATCGGGAAGTTCGGCGCCGTGCCTTGAGTCTCAGCGATGTCGGAGGCCCACTTCTCGTGGTTGTCGAGCGGATCGACCGAGAGGCCGATGATCTTGACGCCGCGCTTGTCGAACTCCGGCTTGATCGAAGCCATGTAGCCGAGCTCGGTCGTGCAGACGGGCGTGAAGTCGCGCGGGTGCGAGAAGAGGACGGCCCATGAGTCGCCGATCCAGTCGTGGAAGTTGATCTTCCCTTCCGTTGTTTCAACGTCGAAATCTGGTGCTGTATCGCCAATCGTCGGCATGCGTCTGTCTCCTTGGAGTCGGTGTTCTAGAGCAAACTATACAAACCTGATCGCGATTATGTTATTTCGATGTTCTGCGCGGCCCTGCGAGCAGTCCAGCGATTGCCTGCTGGGCCTCCGCGAGCCAGGCATCACGGGCGCCAAGAGGGTCGCAGTGGAGCAGCGCGAACGGGATCGCGTTCTTCTCACGGGCTAGTTCCATCTCAGCGATGCCGTTCTCCAGCAACGGCTCGCCGACCGGCCCGGCTGCCTCGTAGATCACGCCACGCACAGTCGTGTCGGTCGTCTTCTCGAGCATCATCCTCAGCCTCGATCCATGCAGCGCGGCGACCTTCTCCTCATCACCGCTTGCAGTTCCAAGTAGCCAGAAGAGCAGCGTCACATTTTCGAGCGCGTAGCGGAGCGTGCCGATCACGTCCGGCGTCCCGATCCAGCACTCTCCCCCGGCGGCTTCAATCGCCGCGCGACCATCCTCGGTCCGCGTGACGCAGCGCGCAGCGTGCCCCTCGGCGACGAGCTCGCGCGCCAGGTCGAGCCCGCGACAGCCGCCGCCGACTATCAGCGCCCTCACGCCGGCCCCTGATCTGGGCCTGCGAGCAGCGAGCTCTCGAACTCCGCGAGCGTCTGCTCCGGCTCGCCCCGCGCGCGACGGCGAGAGTTGCGCGCCTCGAGCAGCTGAGCAAGGTCCTCTTGCTCCAACTCGGGATTCTCATGGATGCCAGCCAGCTCCCGATCGATCTCGGCCTTCAACTCGGCATGCGTTATCTCGCTGGCGCCGCGAGCTCGCCGCTTCGCGTTGACGGCCTC
>CAESAO010000029.1_pt1 | contig 11964 bp, 9 predicted proteins | sample 7263591 | NCBI WGS metagenome assembly CAESAO01 (sample SAMEA6814056, study PRJEB35770) | uncultured Conexibacteraceae bacterium | biome: Freshwater; feature: Freshwater reservoir; material: water | place: Czech Republic | collected 2017-05-23 | depth 30m m | reverse complement strand
GGTACGACCGAGGGGATCACGGCACTGCAGATGGACATCAAGATCACGGGAGTGACCTTCGAGATCCTCAAGGACGCTTTGACGCAGGCCAAGGAGGCCCGCCTCAACATTCTCGGTCAGATGGACGCCGTGATCTCGGCCCCAAGCGAGGAGATGTCTCCTTATGCGCCGCGGATCATCCAGGTTCAGATCGACCCGTCGCAGATCGGCATGTTGATCGGCAAGGGTGGCGAAACCATCCGCGGCCTGGCCGAAGAGTTCGAATCGCAGATCGACGTCAACGACGAAGGTCAGGTGCTGATCTACTCATCGAACGGTGAGCTCGGCGAGGCCCTGCGCGACCGCATCACGACGATGATGAAGGAGGTCGAAGTTGGTGACGAGTTCACCGGCAAGGTCGTCAAGACGACAACCTTCGGCGCCTTCATCGAACTCGCCAAGGGCACGGACGGACTGCTCCACATCTCGAACGTCTCACCAGGTCAGCGCGTCGAGAATGTCGATGACGTCCTCTCCCGCGGTGATGAGATTCAGGTCCGCGTAGTCGAGGTTGACCGCGAGCGCGGTCGTATTGGCCTGCGGCTCGCCGACGACCCATCTATTGCGGGCAAGAGCGCTGACGAACTGGCTGCGGCTACTTCGGGCGGCGGTGGGCAGCGTTCTGAGCGCAGCGGCGGAGACGGTGGCGGCTCAGACCGCCCCCGGCATCGCCGCGGTGGCCGCGACCGCGACTAAGGGGTCGGCATGAGTACTGACGGATCGGCAGCAGCAGACCCGATAAGGGTCGCCGTTGCCGGGGCCGCCGGCCGAATGGGCACGGCGGTCTGCGAAGCGGTTGAGAGCGACGGCGGGATGGTTCTCGCCGGGCGCGCAGACCCAGCATTGGGTACGGCTGTGGCCGAGGTGCTCGCTGACGCCGACGTGCTGGTTGACTTCACGCAGCCCGAGAGTGCACTGCCCAATGCCCGCGAAGCGGTTGCCGCTGGCGTTCACGTAGTTATCGGAACGACCGGCTTCGATCTTGCCGAGCTGGACGGCCTCAGCGGTGCCAACGTGTTGGTCGCACCAAACTTCGCGATCGGCGCTGTGCTGATGATGCGGTTCGCTGCCGAAGCGGCGGCACTGATGCCCGCGGCCGAGATCATCGAACTCCACCACGACAAGAAGCTCGATGCTCCGAGTGGTACCGCCGCCCGCACCGCCGAGCTAATGAAAGATTCGACTGGCAAGGATGTACCGATTCATTCGGTTCGCCTGCCCGGCCTCGTCGCCCACCAAGAAGTGATCTTCGGCGGCACGGGGGAGACGCTGACAATCCGTCACGACGCGCTCGACCGTTCTTCTTTCATGCCTGGAGTGCTGCTCGCAATCCGCCGCGTCGGCGAACTGCCGAGCTCGCCGATCATCGGTCTTGAGAACGTGCTGTGACCGCCTCTCTTGGCTCGATAATCACGGCGATCGTTACGCCCTTCGACGAGCAGGGGGATGTTGACGAGGCCGGCTTCGTCGAACTGCTCGGTTACCTCGCCGCCAACGGCTCAGACGGCTTTGTCATCTGCGGGACGACGGGGGAAGCGGCGACGCTCTCTACTGAGGAGCATCTCGGCCTAATCGAACTTGCGGTCGCTAACCGGCCCGCGGGAACGTCGATCATCGCCGGCGCGGGCTCGAATGACACCCGCCACGCAGTCGAGATGACGGAGCGCTCGACCGAGCTTGGCGCCGACGCGATTCTCTCGGTAACGCCCTACTACAACAGGCCAAATCGTCGCGGCATCGTTGCCCACTACAAAGAGGTCGTAAAGGCCACCGACAAGCCGATCATCCTCTACAACATCCCGAGTCGCACGGGAACCAATCTTCCGAACGAATTCCTCGCCGAGCTGGCGCAGCTCGACCAGATCGAATTCGTCAAGCAGGCCAACCCCGACGACGTCGCACAGGTTGACGGACTCGGCCTCTACGCCGGCAACGACGACATGCTCGCCGAAGTGCTCGACCTCGGTGGGCTGGGCGGGATCCTTGTCGCCAGCCACGTCGTAGGGCCACAGATGAGGCAGATGGTCGAGCAGCCCGAGCAGCGAGCAGAGATTGACGCCGGTTTGGCTGAGATCTACGCAGCACTCGGCGTCACGACCAACCCAATCCCGGTCAAGGCGGCGCTCGCGCTGCTTGGCCTGCCATCGGGGCCATTGCGGCTTCCACTGGTCGAAGCCAGCCCCGAAGAACGAGCCGTTGTTGAGACGGCGCTAATCAATCTTGAACTACTAGAAGGAGATGGCCACTGATGGCCGATCAAATGTTGCGAGTACTGCCACTCGGCGGGCTCGGAGAAATCGGAAAGAACATGACCGTCATTGAATATGACGGCAAGCTGTTGATAGTCGACTGCGGGGTTCGCTTCCCAACCGCAGAGATGGTCGGCATCGACCTGGTTCTGCCGGACTTCTCGTATCTCGAGGGACGCGTCGACGACATCGAAGGAATCGTCATCACGCACGGCCACGAGGACCATCTCGGCGCGCTGCCCTGGATGCTGCGGGAGATGAGGTCCGAAGGCGAACTGCCACCGCTCTTCGGGGCGCCTCTGACGATGGCGATGGCTCGCTCGAAGCTCGACGAACACAAGATCAAGGAGATCGAGATCGAGGATGTCCGTCCCGGCGATGAGATCGAGCTTGGCCCGTTCACGGTCGAGCTAATCCAGATGACGCACTCGATCCCAGACGCGATGGCGGTCGCGATCACGACCGAGCAGGGCACGATGTTGATCACTGGCGACTACAAGTTCGACCAAACACCGGTCGATGGTCGCCCGGCCGACTTTGGGCGGCTTGCCCAGCTCGGCGCCGATGGACTGCTTCTGCTCTGCGGCGATTCGACGAACGCCGACCGTCCTGGCTACTCGGAGAGCGAGGCGGGGGTGGGGCCTCACCTCGAGCAGGCATTCTCGGGTTGTGAAGGCCGCATCATCGTCACCTGCTTCGCCTCCAATATCCACCGCGTGCAGCAGGTCGTTGACGCTGCCGAGGCGCTCGGCCGCAAGGTCGCGCTTGTCGGTCGATCGATGCTTAAGAACACAAACATCGGCCGCTCTCTCGGTCACATCGATTTCCCCGAGGGGATGCTCGTTAAGTCGCGTGCGCTCGACAATCTTCCCGACGACGAGATCGTCATCATCTGCACCGGTTCGCAGGGCGAGCCGCTCAGTGCTTTGCGGCGGATGGCTTTCAGCGAACACCGCGAAGTCCAGCTTCGCCGCGGCGACACGGTCGTCTTCAGCGCCACTCCTGTCCCCGGGAACGAGCGCGCCGTCTCCGAAACGATCGACCGGCTTTATCACATTGGCTGCACCGTGATGACGCCGCGCGACGCGCCGATCCACGCATCCGGGCACGGATACGCCGAAGAGATCAAGCTGATGCTCAACCTCACAAAGCCGAAGTACGTGATGCCGTTCCACGGGGATTTCCAGCGTCTCGAACTTCACGGCCGACTGGCCGAGGCGGTCGGCATTGAGCCGGAACGAATTTTCAAGGGCGAGAACGGTCTCCCGCTTGAGATCACGAGCAAGGGCGCCCGTTTTGGCGAAGCCGTCCCTTCCGGGATGGTCTTCGTAGACGGAGTCGAGCTTGGCGAGGTGAATGAAGCGCCACTGCGCGACCGTCGAATGCTCAGCGCCGACGGCATCTTCGTGATCGTCGCGACGATCTCTGGCGAAGATGGGGCATCTGTTGCTGATCCCGAGATCATCTTCCGAGGCGTACCTTTCCCGGATGAGGCGAACGAACTGCTCGACGAGGTCCGCGCCGGAGTCGAAGTAACGATTGCCAGAGCCGCCAAGGAGTCGGTGACGGAGATCGACGTAATCCAGGAGATGCTGCACGACGATCTTGCAGCCTTGGTTTACGACCGCTTGCGTCGCCGGCCGATGGTGCTTCCCGTCGTCGTCGAGGTTTAGCCCTTCAAGGCCGCAGCAAGCGGCAGCCGGACGACAAACTTCGATCCCGGGTCGGCGTCCTCGACCTTCACAGAGCCGCCATGCCCGTCGGCAACGGTTCGAACGATCGCTAATCCCAGCCCTGTCGAACTGCCGCGATCTCCTGAGCGACGAACGAAGCGCTCGAAGATCCGCGCCCGCTGCTCATCGGGTATCCCGGGGCCGTTGTCGGCGACTGTCAGTACCGCGTCTCCGTTGTCGACGATTGCCGCGATCTCCACGTCTGTCCCCGCCGGGGTGTGTCGGACTGCGTTCTCAACAAGATTGATCACGAGACGATGCAGCTCATCGCGGTCGCCATCGACGATGACCGGTGCATCGCCAACGACCACAAGTCGGTGGTTGCTGGTCAAGGCTCCGGCTTCGGCCGTTGCTTCGGCGGCAATCTGCATCAAGTCGACGCGCTGGCGGGCAATCGGCTGCTGATCGTCGCTGCGAGCCAGCAACAGAAGATCGGCAACGATCCGCCTCATCCGCTGGGAGCTGCGGAGTGCGGCAGATGCCGCTTCCTTGCGGTCGCCCTCCAGCCCGTCCGAGAGCAGCTCGAGGTTGGCGAGGATGCTCGTCAACGGAGTGCGAAGCTCATGCGACGCATCGGCAACAAACTCCCGCTGGCGGACGAGCGCGCCTTCGGTCTCTTGCCGTGAAGCTTCAAGCGAGGTCAACATCTCATCGAAGGTCCGTGCCAGCTCGGCAACTTCATCGTCGGTTGACGGTTCAGGCACGTGACGGTCTGGGTCGCGTGTCCTGGCGATCTCTTGCGCGGTCGCGGTCAGGTCGGTGATCGGCCTCAGTGAGCGTCGCGCCAGTGCCATCCCGCCGAGCAGTGCGAGCAGAGAGCCTCCGACGACGCCGATCACCAACAGCAGCCGCAGGCGGTTGATCGTTCGCTCAAGATCCTCGAGTGGACGCGCATACTCGATCCAGATAGGGAAGCGCAGGGTCTGCGCAGCGTCGTCGCCGCTCGAGAGGACGGCGTATCGGGTCTCGATCAGAAAACCGTTTGCTTCCCGTGTCCCTTGAGAGACTGGCAAGCCCAGCTGCGGCGCTTGCGGCGTCGCTCCGCCGGGAATCTCTTTGCGGTCGCCCCAAAAGAGGCGGATCGCAGCGTTGTTAGGAGCGGCGTAGAGCTCGAGTGGAGGGTTGATCCGGTACCCGGTCGGTGCCGTGGGAGTGATCGTCAGGCGCTCCTGGAGGCGGCTGGCCGCATCGGCCGTGTCGCCGACAAAGTCGGAACGCAGACGTGAGGTTGTAAGCGAGCCGAACAGTGCCGCGAAGGCGCAGAGAATCAGAAACGTCAATCCGGCGGAGACGAGCGCAAGCCGCCAGCGGATGCTGATCCGGTCAAACACGGAGTACGTACCCAATTCCGCGCACGGTGTGGAGAAGGCGCGGTTCGCCTTCGGCTTCAAGCTTGCGTCGGATGTTTGAGACGAAGACCTCGATCGTGTTGGTATCTGCAAACGGGTCGTAGCCCCAAACGTCCTCCAACAGCTGTTGGCGGCTAATTACGACGCGGTGATTGCGCATCAAGTACTCGAGCAGCTCAAACTCGCGCTGTGTCAGGTCAACGCGGCGGTCGCCGCGCAGAACCTCGTAGCGGTCGGCGTTGAGCACAAGGTCCTCGAAGGTCAGGCTCGCAGTCCCGCGCGGCGGGCGGCGGCGCAGAAGCGCGCGAAGGCGGGCGAGCAGTTCCTCACGCTCAAACGGCTTGACGAGATAGTCATCTGCGCCGGCGTCGAGCCCTTCGACCTTCGCCTCTGTCGCGTCACGAGCGGTCAGCATCAGAATCGGAACATCTCCCGTTTCGCGCAGACGGCGGGCCACCTCGGTTCCGTCAATCTGCGGCAGCCCGAGGTCGAGGATCACGACGTCCGGGTCGAAGCTTGAGGCGAGGGTCAGGGCGATCGCGCCGTCGGCCGCGATTTCGGTCTTGTAACCGTCAATCCGCAGCATCCTCTGGACGACTTCAGCGATTGCCTCGTCGTCTTCGACGATAAGGACTCTTGCGGCGTGCGATGACATTGCCTGAAGAGGGTATGGCTTCGGATTTAGCTCAGCTAAAGGGAGATTGCAGTCGGCGTCGAACAGGCTCAACGTAGGAACACCTCTATGGCCACAGCAAAAACAAAAGCAAAGCCGCGTCCGAAGAGCTCGCCAAAGCGAAAGGCACCGGCGCGGGCCGCCGCAAAGCCGCGCAAGCGCACGCAGAAGCAGACATCCAAGCCGCTGCAGATGCCGCAGCTCAGTCAGCGTCAACGCGATCTTTGCGGGCTTGCACTGGTCGCGGTTGCGCTCTTCATCGCATTTCCGCTCTATTCGGGCGGCGATGCGGGAATCGGAGGCGAACAGTTCGTCGCAGCGCTGCGGTGGAGCTTCGGCCAGGTGGCCTACCTGATCCCACCAATTCTGGCTCTTGGCGGTTTGGTTCTGATTCTCCGGCCGGTTGTAAGCCTGCCGCAGACCCTGCGCGCCGGTTCCCTCTGCCTGCTGCTCGGAGCGTCGCTGGCGCTCTCGGCCGGGACACTCGGGCTAGGCACTGGGGGAGGGCGGTCCGTCCAGCTCGACCCGGCACTGTTCGGTGACCGCGGAGGCGCCGTAGGCGACCTGCTTTACCTCGGAACTGGCACCCTTGTCGGGCCTGTCGGAAGCCATATCTTCTCGCTCTTCCTCCTCCTCGCAGCGGTCCTGTTGATCAGCGGCCTCTCAATCGCCGCAGTAATTCGCCACGGTGGTACAGGGATTGCGGACCTTGGCAGGGCGCTCGGCAGCGGCATCGAAGCGCTCTCAACTCGCATCCCCGCGAAGGAAGCGATCGCGCCGCCGGAGCCTGAAGGCGTCGAACCGACAGTCGCGCAGCTAGGGCCGGTCGAGATCTTCGACCTCGGCAACGACTTGGACGACGACTACAGCGTCGATGACCCACAGATGCCCGAATCGCTGACGCCACCGGCGCCTGTCATTCCGGCCGCCAAGGCGTCGAAAACCCCGGCAAAAGCCAAAGAGAAGGCGCCCGGTGAGGCAACCGTCTTCACGCTTCCCGACCCGAAGCTGCTGAAGCTCAGCTCGAAGAAGAACGCGACACCCGATACGACCGACCAAAGCCGTGTTTCCGCCGCCCTCCTAGAGGCACTCCGTCACCACGGGATCGAAGCCAGTCTCGTCGGGACGGTCTCCGGGCCGCACATCACTCGTTACGAACTTCGCCTCGCCCCGGGCGTGAAGATGAACAAGATCGGCGCCCTCAAGGACGACCTCGCGTACGCCCTCGCTGCGACCGACATTCGCATTCTTGCTCCGATTCCAGGTAAGCAGGCGGTCGGAGTAGAGGTTCCTAACCGCACGCGCCTCGAGGTAACGCTGGGCGATGTCTTCCAGGAGCTCCCAGCCGACGCAAGTCCGTTGACGGTCTTCCTCGGCAAGGATGTCGGCGGCCGGCCGGTCACCGCCGATCTCGCGCGGATGCCTCATCTCTTGATCGCGGGCACGACCGGAGCCGGTAAGTCGGGGGCTGTCAACGCGATGCTCAGTTCGATCCTGCTCCGCGCGACGCCGGATCAAGTGCGACTCGTCTTGGTAGATCCGAAGCAAGTCGAGCTGAACCACTACGAGGCGATCCCACATCTTCTAACGCCAGTCATCACTAGCCCGCGGATGGCCGCCAACGCGCTAGGGAATCTTGTCCGCGAGATGGAATGGCGCTACGGCGTGATGGCTGTCGCCCGGACTCGTTCGCTAGCCGAGCTGAACAAACACCGGGTTGACGAGGGCGATGAACCGCTCCCTTATCTGCTCTGCGTGATCGACGAGCTTGCCGACCTGATGATGGTCGCACCGGCCGACGTTGAGAACGCCGTAATCAGGCTCGCGCAGAAGGCGCGCGCGGTCGGAATCCACCTCGTTCTAGCGACGCAGAGCCCGCGCGTCGACGTGATCACCGGGATGATCAAGGCCAACGTCCCCTCGCGGATCGCATTTGCTGTTTCCAGCCAGACCGACTCGCGCGTGATTCTCGACCAGAATGGCGCCGAAAGCCTGCTCGGGCAGGGCGACATGCTCTTTTCGCCGGTCGGGTCCTCTAAGTTGGAACGAATTCAGGGTGCCTACATCGACGAACCGCAGATCGCAAAGCTGACCGAGTTCTGGGCTGCTCAGGGCGAGCCCGCGCTGCGCGAGGATCTTCTCGACGAGGTCGAGGTGCCGAGCGATTCACCGGGCGGGGGAGACGCCGATGGCTTCGACCCCGATGAGGACCCGATGTTGAGCGAGGCAATTGCGCTCGTCGTCGAGATGGATACCGCTTCGACCTCGATGCTTCAGCGCCGACTTCGCGTCGGGTACACGCGGGCCGGCCGCCTGATCGACATGCTCGAGCGCCGCTCGATCATTTCGGGCTACGAGGGCTCAAAGCCGCGTCAGGTCCTCGTCACGGCCGCTGACCTGCCTCGGGTGCTCGCGGCGCTTGAAGGCCCGCAGGGCGGCTCTGACGAGCCCACAGAGGGTGAGGACGCGACGCTGCAAGCGGTCTCGCCCGATCCGGTCGACGACTGATTAGCCTCAGGCTATGCCCGATATCGCCAGTCAGCTGCGGAATGCTCGAACCGAGGCCGGAATCGACATTGCGACGGCCGAGTATGCGACCAAGATTCGCTCCAAGTATCTGAGGGCGCTGGAGAGCGGCGACTGGGCTGCGCTTCCGGAGGAGACTTCGGCGAAGAGCTTCCTCAGGACCTACGGCGACTATCTTGGCCTCGATGGCCGGGCGTTGGTGGAGGTCTTCAAGGCAGGCCAGGTGTCTGTCGGCGATCCCGGCAGTTACGCCCCTAGCGCCCCTTACCGCGACCGTTCTGGAACTCGCCGTAGCTGGCGGACCTGGCTAGTCGTCGCACTCGTACTCATCTTGATCGTCGGCCTGTTCCTAATCGGGAGCAACGCTAACGCGGCGCAGCTCTCGACGCTGGCTTGGGTTCCGGCGACCGGGCCACTGCTGTGAGCGGGCGCGCAGGAATCGTCGTCACAGGCACGGAGGTTCTTACCGGCCGAGTCGTTGACCGCAACGGGCCATGGTGTTCGGAGCGACTGCGCGAGCTAGGGATTGACCATGAGAGCACCGTCGTTGTCGGTGACCGGCCGGCGGATATTCTCGCGGCGCTGCGCTGGCTGGCGGCCGAAGGTTGTTCGATACTGATCACCAGCGGCGGCCTCGGCCCGACCGAAGACGATCTGACGGCGACCGTTGTTGGGGAGTTTCAGGGCCGACCGATGGTTGTGGACGAGCCTCTCCACGCGAGCATTAAAGCGATCCTCGCGCGCTTGACGGCGCGCTGGCCGAACGTCGACCAAAAGTCGATCGCCGCCGGCAACCTTAAACAGGCGACGATTCCCGAAGGAGCGACGATTCTTGAGCCGATAGGCACCGCGCCCGGCCTTGTCGTCCCGCCGCTCGACGGCAGCGACAACCCAACTGTCGTCGTGCTGCCTGGTCCACCGAGTGAACTCATCCCGATGTGGGCGGCTGCCGTCGAGACGGAGGCATTCGTCTCGGTAACCGCGGGGAGGCGAACGATCGAACAGTCGATGCTTAGGCTGTTCGGGATTCCGGAGTCTGAGATTGCGGCGACGCTGCGGTCCGCCCGTGATTCGGGAATCGACATCGACGCGCTCGAGATCACGACCTGCCTACGGCGTGGCGAGATCGAGGTCGTCACCCGCTTCGCTCCCGACCAGCAAGTGCTCTACGACTCGTTTGCGCAGTTTGTTGCCGATGAGTACCCCGAAGCGCTGTTCTCTATTGATGGGACGACGGTGGATTATCAGTTGGCAGAGCTTCTGAAGGCCTCTCCGCCGCTGACGATCGCGTTAGCCGAGTCCTGCACGGGAGGCCTTGTCGCAGCCCGCCTGACCGAGCTGCCCGGCGCATCTGCCTACTTCCGTGGCGGACTCGTCGTTTACAGCAACGAGGCCAAGTCTCGGCTCGCTGGGGTGCCAGAGGAGCTGATCGCCGAGCACGGCGCAGTCAGCGAAGAGGTTGCAGTCGCGTTGGCCGCCGGGGCGAGGAAGGCCCTCAACGCCGACCTCGGCGTCGGGGTAACCGGTATTGCCGGGCCCGACGGTGGAACGGAAGAGAAGCCGGTTGGCCTCGTTTGGTGCGCCGCTTCCCTGAGTAGCGGGGAACATGCGGTGCGTAAGCTTCAGCTTCCTGGTTCGCGGCAGGTGATTCGCGATCGCACTACGACCGTGGTGATGCACCTCGCGGCCGGTCTATTGCGTTCTTCAGGGCGTTAAGCGCGGCGCTCTGCGCGTGGAATGGCGCTGAGCGGCGGTATCGCCGTTGCAAGAACGGGCGTAGCTTCGCTTTTCCGTCCGCACGAGGACCGAACATAAGTTCTCGCCCGATAGAGAGGTCGTACCTACGATGCCCACACCACCCACAGAAAAGGCCGCAAAGGCCCGCGACGACGCCTTGAAGGGCGCCTTGTCCCAGATTGAAAAGCAGTTCGGCCAAGGGTCGGTCATGCGCATGGGCGACGAAGGCGCTCAGGTCAAGGTTGACGCGATCCCTACCGGGGCTCTATCGCTCGATCTCGCGCTCGGTATCGGCGGAATGCCACGTGGACGCATAGTTGAGCTCTTCGGTCCGGAATCTTCCGGCAAGACAACACTGGTCTATCACGTGATCGCAGAAGCGCAGAAGCTTGGTGGCGTCTGCGCCTTTATCGACGCCGAGCATTCCATGGACCCGCTCTACGCGCGTCAGATCGGCGTTGATATCGACGAACTGCTCGTCTCGCAGCCCGACTACGGCGAGCAGGCACTTGAGATCGCCGACATGTTGGTTCGGTCCGGTGCTGTCGACCTGATTGCTATCGACTCGGTAGCCGCGCTGACACCACGTTCAGAGCTCGAAGGTCAGATGGGCGACCAGACGGTTGGACTCCAGGCGCGAATGATGAGTCAGGCGATGCGAAAGCTCGCCGGCAACCTCAACCGCGCGCAGACAATGTGTCTTTTCACCAACCAAATCCGCGAGAAGATTGGTGTCATGTTCGGCTCGCCGGAGACCCAGCCGGGAGGGCGCGCGCTGAAGTTCTACTCCTCCCAAAGGCTCGACATTCGACGTATCGAGACGCTGAAGGACGGGACCGAAGCTGTCGGCAACCGTGTCCGCGTAAAGGTCGTCAAGAACAAGGTTGCTGCTCCGTTCCGCCAGGCCGAGTTCGACATCGAATTCGGAAAGGGCATTTCGTCATCGGGTTGCATTCTTGACCTTGGTATCGAGCATGAGATCGTGACCAAGTCCGGCTCCTTCTTCTCCTATGGGGAGGAGAGAATTGGCCAAGGACGGAACAACGCCAAGGCTTACCTCGACGAACACCCGAAGATGGCGAAAGAGATCGAAGAGAAGATCTACGCAATTGTTGGTGTCGATACCGATCTGGTCGTGCCGATTGAGCACGATCCTTCGGCCGAAGTTCCGGTTCTCACCGACGAGCCTGCTGCGGTTGAAGAAGCCGCGGCCGAAGCGGCCTGAGCAGTTGGCAGATACGCCTCTCGAGCACGAGCAGCGGGTTCAGGACGCACTCGAGCGGGCGTTTCGCTTCATTGCCAAGCGCGAGCGGACGGTTTCGCAGGTTTCGGCTCGGCTCGAGCGCGACGGGATCGAGTCTGCAGTGATCGCGGAGGCTGTTGGGCAGATGGTCACAGATGGATACATCAGCGACACGCGTTTCGCTGCGCTCTACGCTGAGGACCGCCGCGCCATCGACGGTTGGGGAAACGAAAGGATCGTCACCAACCTGAGGGAGGCCGGGGTCTCCACCGAGATCATCGAAGCGATAGTCGGCTCGCGAGGGCACGACGATCAGGTAGGCGATGCGATTCGCGTTCTCGACCAGCGGGTCGGGACCAAACCGAGTGACGCGCGGGAGAGGGAACGCGCGCTCGGAATCCTCGCTCGCCGCGGG
>CAESAO010000028.1_pt1 | contig 12037 bp, 14 predicted proteins | sample 7263591 | NCBI WGS metagenome assembly CAESAO01 (sample SAMEA6814056, study PRJEB35770) | uncultured Conexibacteraceae bacterium | biome: Freshwater; feature: Freshwater reservoir; material: water | place: Czech Republic | collected 2017-05-23 | depth 30m m | reverse complement strand
TCAACGCAGCTTCCGTAGTTGGAGTAGGAGGCGCGAGCGTCGTTTGATGATGTCGCGCCGACCGTTAGCGCGTTTGGAGTCGAGGCAGGAGAAGAGTTGCAAGCATTGGCGTTCTCGTTCCCGGCGGCAACGGCGAAGGTGATGCCGTCGGCGATTGCGTTCTGAGTGGCAGTGTTGAGCGCTGCCGACAGGCCTCCACCGAGGCTCATGTTGGCTACCGCTGGAACGCCGGCGACGTGGTTGGCCGTCGCCCAGTCGATACCTGCGATCACTCCCGATGTGCTGCCCGAACCGCTGCAGTTGAGTACACGGACTGCGACCAGCGAGGCTTCGGGGGCAACGCCGTAGGTCGAGCCGCCGATCGTGCCGGCGACGTGCGTTCCGTGGCCGTTGCAGTCGTTCGTGTTCTGCCCATCCCCGATTGCGTCGTAGCCGACCGTTACGCGGCCACCGAACTGAGTGTGGGTCGCGAGGACGCCGGTGTCGATGATGTAGGCGGTCACACCGAAGCCGTTCTGGCTGGTTGAGATCTGGCTGTTGAGCGGGAGAGTGCGCTGGTCGATGCGGTCGAGCCCCCACGAGGAGGCGAGTCCGCTGCGCGGGCCGGCGCTGAGCGCCTCAACCGGTTTGTCTCTTTCAACGAGTAGAACACCGTCCTGAGCACGGAGGCGGGCAACATCGGCTGAGTCCAACGAGGCGACGTAGCCCTTTGCTGCGCTGCGGAATACGTCCTGCACGTCGTTTCCACGTGCTTCTTCGCGTGCGACCTTCTGAGAAAGACCGGCGCCGCTCTCGTAGAGGACGATGTAGTCGTTTGATGCCCCGGTCGCATTGGCCGACGCAGTGAGCATCAGCATCATCGCGAACCCAATCAGGGACGCCGCTGCGGCAGCAAACCAGCGCTGAGCGGTCACCCCGCCTTGCGGCTTGACCGTCACGATTGCTGCGCTTGTTTCCGGTTCGCTCATAAGTATTCCCAACCTCATACTCTAGGGGATAAGTACCGCTGAGACCGCCGATAGTTACGTTCGTGACGAACCGGAGGCGATTGGAGACGAGCCGACCGGCTCGGGCAGGGGTACACTTCGCCCCGTCCGGAGAGGTGGCCGAGAGGCTGAAGGCACTCGCCTGCTAAGCGAGTAACGGGGGTAACCTCGTTCGCGGGTTCGAATCCCGCCCTCTCCGCTTATCCTTGGCCGCAGCAGCGGCGATTGCAGCGGTACCTGCCGTCTCGCGGGGTCAGGCTGCGAGAATGGAGCGCAATGGATCCGCGTCTGGAGCGTCGTCAGAACAAGCGTCAGGAAGCTGTGCGCAGGCGTAGGGCTGCCGCGGCCGGGGCGATCGTCGTCGTGCTTGCTGTCGCTGCGTGGGTGGTTGTTCCTGCGATCGGCAGCTCGGCGAACGACGATTCATCGGCCAAGATGGGAGCCGCCAGCGCTGCTGCTGCCCCTGCTGCCGTGCCAGCGAAGCCGGCGCCGAAGCCGGCCGGGCCTCCACCGCAGCAGATCAAACCGCTTGTCCCCGGTACCGCGAAAGTGATCACGGAGGTTCCGGCGGCAGGAAACAAGGTTGCGCTGACCTTTGACGACGGCGCCTGCTCAAGCTGCGTGAAGCAGATCGTCGACTTTCTTGAGAAGTCGGGCGCGCACGCAACCTTCTTTCCAAACGGAACCTATGGGGCCAGCTGGGATCCCCAAGCGAAGCGGATCCGCGCGCTGGTTGAGAACGGCCAGCTTACGCTGGGCAACCACACCTTCAGCCACGGCACGTCGACGCAGATCGGGTCCGCTGCCTTCGGTGCCGACTTGCAACGAAACGAAGACTGGATTCAGAAGACCTTCAATCTCAGTGGCCGGCCTTGGTTCAGGCCTCCTTACGGCGATTACGACTCGGGCACGATCGCCGCGGCGGGCCAGGCCGGGTACAAGCGGGTGATCATGTGGTCGGGAACGGTTGCTGATTCCGACCTCCGCAGTGAGCCATACATCCTCAACGCGATCCGCTACTGGGCCAAGCCGGGCAGGATCATTCTGATGCACGCCAACTACCCGCCAACCGCAAAAGCGCTGCCGAAGATCCTCAAGATTCTGGAACGAAAGCAGCTCCAGCCGGTGACTGTCGCCGAACTGTTGAACGGCGCCTGAGCGCCTAGCCGCTCAGAGCAGCGCGCAATTCCGCAGCAGCCTCGTCGCTGCGCGCGCCGCGCGCAAGCCAGCTCACAACTCCGTCGCGGTCGCAGACGATTACGGCGATTTGGTTCGTGTCCGGCAGCCCAAGGCTGTCGCGTACCCGGTTGACGTCGGTGTACGCGGTGATCGTTCGAGCGCGGGTCTTCGGGTCTGGGATTGCGGCCGTCATGCCACCGTCGATGAAGCCGCGCACCGGTGCCCAGCGGCGCGAGATCGTCGGCATCTCGTACGTGATCAGGCCGTCGTGCTGATCTTCGAGCGCGGCGAAGTCGCCCAGCCAAGTGTCAACGTCATCCTGTTGGTTTCTCTGGAACGCGACGGCAATCAGATTGCGCTCGCCGCCCAACTCGTTAGGCAGGCGGTACTCGGTGCCGTCGAGCGCGCGAGCGTCGACGGCAGGCAGCAGTCGGATCGATTGACTCATCAATACAAGGGTAGGAGTAGCCCAACGCGCCTTCAATGAGCCCCGCGTTCGGCCTCTGAGATCGCGCGCAGCGCGTAAGATCGGTTCGATGAGCGACCGGTTGACCAGCACGCCTGCAGCCGACGGCTTCTCGATGCCGGCCGAATTCGCGCCGCACGAGGGAACATGGATGCTCTGGCCGCACCGGGCCGACACTTGGCGCGAGCAGGGCGGCCCGGCGCAGCAGGCTTACGCTGAAGTGGCCGCAGCGATCGTCGCCGCCGAGCCGCTGAGGATGGGTGTACGCGGTTCGCAGCTCGAGGCCGCACGCGCTCTGCTTGACGACAGGGTGGAGATCGTTGAACTCGACAGCGACGACGCTTGGATGCGCGACGTTGGCCCGAGCTTCGTCACCAACGAGGAGGGCGAGCGGCGCGGAGTCGACTGGCAGTTCAACGCTTGGGGCGGGCTTGAGGGAGGCATCTACCCGGAGTGGGACTTGGACATGAAGGTCGCCGCTCAAGTTATTGATCTGGAAGGCGACGAGCGCTACAGCGCGCCGCTGATTCTCGAAGGCGGCTCGATCCACGTCGACGGCGAAGGCACCTGCCTCACTACCGAGGAGTGCCTGCTGAACAGGAACCGCAACCCGTCGATGACGAGGGAGCAGATCGAAGGTCATCTCCGTGGCTACCTGGGTGTCGAGAAAGTCCTCTGGCTAGGCGCGGGCACCTTCGGTGATGAGACCGACGGCCATGTCGACAACATCGTCTGCTTCATCCGCCCGGGGGTTGTCGCCTTGACGTGGACCGACGACGAGTCGCACCCTCAGCACGCGATCTCGGTCGATGCGCGAGCGCGGCTTGAGGCGATGACCGATGCTCGCGGTCGCTCGCTTCAAATCGAACTGTTGCCGATGCCTTCGCCGGCGCCGATGAGCGAGGCCGAAGCGGCCGGGATCATTCCGTCAGGGCTTGTGCTGCCGAGGCTGGCGGGTGACGAGCTGGCCGGCTCCTACATCAACTTCTACATCTGCAACGGACGCGTAGTCGCGCCGCTGCTTGACGAGCGAACCGACGATGAGGCGATGGCGAAGATTGCCGAGCTGTTCCCTGAGCGCGAAGTGGTCGGCGTGCCTGGCCGCGAGATCCTGCTCGGCGGAGGCAACGCCCACTGCATCACGCAGCAGATCCCGGCGGTTTAGTTTCCGCTCCTACTGAGGCGGGTACGGGCCTTGGCCCTGGCGTGCGTCCGAGCGACGAATCATGAACATCACGAACGAGATCACGAAGCCGAGTACCGCGACGCCCATCAGGATCAGCCCGATCATGCCGATGTCGACACCGCTGACTTCGGTGTTGTTGACCGCGAAGTAGAGGATCGCTCCAACCGCGAGAAGAATTAACCAGCCTGCGTAAGCCATGGCGGAAGCTTGACGGCGCCTGCGGCGGAACGGTTACGCGGCTACTTCTGCTTGCCGCGCCTTAGCCGGGCGAAGATGCCGACGAATGGCAGCAGGATGATCACGCCGATGATCGCGCTGAGCAGGCCGCCTAGATCAAAGACGTTGCTGTCGCCAATGCCAAGTCCGACGGTGAAGATTAGGTAGCCGAGGATTGCCCCGGACAGTCCGAGGCAGAGCGAGAAGAACCATGATTTCGGGCCGCTCAGTTCGCTCCACATGTCGGGAACCAGCAGCCTGCCGACAGTTCCGGCAATCAGGCCCAGCAGAATCGCGCCAATCATTCCGTGCTCTCCGTTCGTCAGGGATCAATAGCGCGGCCGCGTCGGCCGCGAATTCTCACGAAGTATTAGACCGGGCTTCGGTCATCGCCGCGCGTCTCCTGCCACAATGCCCCGCGGAGGGGTGGCAGAGTGGTCGAATGCACCGGTCTTGAAAACCGGAGTCCGGTAACCCTGGACCGCGGGTTCGAATCCCGCCCCCTCCGCTGCCGTGCCTCGGGGCTTCGATTACTCTCTTTCGGTGGCTCGAATCCTAGAATCGCTAGCGCACTTGCCAACCGCAGTGCTTTTCTTGCTGTTTGCCTGCCTGTGGGTGCTGATCGCGTCCGGGTTGCTCTGGGCCTGCGACAGGTTTGTCCCCTATCACGTTCGCAAAGGCAACTTCAACGGCGTCAGAAACATGATGGCCATAGCCGCTTCGTTCTACAGCTTCCTGGTCGGTTTTGTTGTTGTTCAGGAGTGGAACACGGTTGGCACGGTAAAGGGGCAAGTTTCGCAGCAGGCAGCCAATATCGCGACCGCTGAATACGCCGCTGCGACCCTTCCGCCGCCTCACGCGGAGCACATTTTGGACTCCATAGCTGTGTTCACAAAGTCGCAGCTCTGCGACGAAATCCCGGCGCTCAGTGACTCGACTGTTGGGCTCCCGCAGACCAACGTCGCGCTCGGCGAGCTCTATCAAAGTGCGGCAACGGTCCGCCCGGCGTCGGTGAAAGGTCTGCCAGCGTATCCACAGGTCTTCTCCGAGATTGGCGATATCTCCGACCTGCGATTCCAGATAATCAACGGTGCCTCCCAGCGCGTCCCGTTGGTGCTGTTGGTAGCCATCTTTGGAGTTGGTTTGTTCCTAGTCGGCACGGTCACGCTGCAAGACGTTCATCACCGCAGATCGCACGTCGGCACCGTAATCGCAGTGGCTCTATTTGTGGCTGCTGGCAATACGGTCATCGTCAGCCTCAACAGACCATTCGTTGGCGCCGCCACGGTCAGCTCCCAGCCCCTTGTCGGAGTGGCGGCGTATGCTTTCGAGGTGCCAGAATCCGAAGTTTGCCGTCCAACTTCCGGACCGCAGGGATGACCTAGCGCAGCAGTCTCACCGCTGTTGGCGCTGTCTTGCTGGTCGCAGTCGGTCTGCAGGACGTCCGACAAAGTCGAGAGCCCCTAACGGCCGTCATCGCGGTGGCTCTCTTCATCGGGCTTGCGAATCTTGGGGTCGCTAGAGAGGACGCTCGTTAGCTGCGCGCATCTTCTTGGTGTGTCGGGTGTTCGTACTATTAACTCAATGAAAAAGCGGCTCCCACTCACGATTATCTTGCCCTTGCTGGCCGCTGCGGCGACGCCGGCAGCAGCTTCAGCGTCGGTGGCCAGTTCTCGCGCCGGCGATCCGATAATCGCGACTGGCGCGCGGGTTTCAGCGTTGCTGGGCGCCTCGCCGCAGCGAATTGTCGCCTACCGCTACGCGGCCAAGCGTTTGCAGCAGGTTCCTCTCCAAGTAGATGAACGCAAGCTCTTCGATGTCGGCAATGCCTACCAGCCGGCGCTTCCGTCGGGCGAGCAGACGCTCGTGTACGCCGACGCTGCGATGTCGGCCGGTGCCGACAACGATCTGCGGTTCGACAGCAACGACGAGATTGCGTTGCTCGGCTCGTCGGTCGGTGGGAAGGCGCCGAGCAACGTCGCGCTACCGAGCGCGCTGCGCGGGCTCCCACACCAGTGGCTGAAAGTGCGCGACCCGATCAGCGGCCAGAGCGGCTACCTGCTGCTAGGCGTGGCGCGTGCCGGGATCAAGATCGACCAGGCTGCCGGCAGCCATCCGCTGCAGTACAAGTTTGCGCTCGCTTCCGGCCAGCCCTACTCGAGTTACCGACGCGCCCAAGGCCCGAACCCCGAGTCGTCGAGTCTTACAACTCCCTCTTATTCGCTCGGCTTCTCCGATCGCTGGATCAAGGATCGGCTGAAGATCCGCGCCAAGGACTCGACCGGGGTCGACATCCTCGACATGCACAAGTCGATGATCTCGGCGCGCAGCTGCGGCCGCAGCGAGCGGACCTTCTCCGATGGAGAGGGGGCGTTCTTGACCAATCGCGTCGGTCCGGTGCGTGCGATCCGCGATTTCATCGGTGCCAACAGCGGCCCTATGACGGAGCGGCGCGAGCTTATGTACCCGGGCCGTGAGGACGTTGAAACATTCCTCCGCGTTCACTCGATTGGAACCGTCGTTGACTTTCTTGACTACTCTGCTGCCGCCAGCGGGATGACCTACCGCAACAACCTCAACACTGCAGGCGTGAAGGTCGATGGCCGCCCAGACGTGCTCACGTCCGGGCTGCCTAGCTGGTCGCAGGTAAGCGGCGACCAAGGAACACTGACGGTCAGCTACTCACACGCGACCACCATCGTTGGGCTGCCGATGACCGGCTACTACGTCGATTCGACTAAGCCGACCGATCCGCAGTGCACCGGGGATAGCGCGTCATACGCTGCGAGCGGCGCAGCCGTCACTGCGGGGATGACGACAACCGAGCCGCGGCAGGCTGGCTACTCGCACTTCTCAACCTCGTGGAAGCTTTACTTCGGCGGCCGCGGCAGCGGTGGCGCCAAGAACGCTGCTGCATTGGACCGCCGCGCGCGGCAGCCGTTGCAGCCAACCTCGCTGCGCTGAAGCAAGCCTTGCGTAGGTCCACTGCGGCTGAAACAATCCGCCAATGATCAAAGAGTTCAGGGACTTTCTGCTGCGCGGAAATGTTGTTGATTTGGCCGTTGCAGTTGTCATCGGCGCGGCCTTCGCGGCGCTCGTCAATTCGCTCGTCGCCGACGTCCTGACTCCGGTCGTTGGCGCGATCATCGGCAAGCCGGACTTCTCGAACCTCAACTTCACAATCAACGGAAGCCAGTTCAACTACGGCAACTTCCTCAACGCGCTGATCGCCTTCCTTTCGGTTGCAGCGGCCGTCTTCTTCTTCGTCATCAAACCGATGAACACGCTCAACCGGCTCCGCGGAGCCAGCTCAGAAGAGGAAGCAAGCGAGCTCGAGCTGCTGGCAGAGATCCGTGATGAGCTGCGCGCTCAGCGCGGCTCTAACTGAGCGCGAAGCGCAGCTTCTGTCCTGGCCGGAGTTGGCCGCCGGCGTCAAGGTCGGCGCTGGCGACGACGGCGATCACGGGGTAGCCGCCGGTCGTCGGGTGGTCGGCGAGCAGGATGATCGGCTGCCCCGAGGCGGGCACCTGAATTGCGCCGTGTGCCATCCCTTCGGAGAGCAGCTGGTCGTGGCGGAGGCGCGGCAGCTCGGGGCCGAGCAGGCGAACGCCGCTGCGGTTGGAGTCGGACGAGACCTCCCAGCTACTTGCCGCAAGCAGGGCGAGCGCATCGTCAGCGAACCAGTCGGCGCGCGGCCCGGCGACGACGTGCAACAGCGGTACGTCCGCGGGGGGAGCGACCGGGGCGACGCCGATCGCTGGAACCTCTCCGGTCGGCTTTCCGGTCGCGATCGTCTGCCCTGCCTTCAGCGGCGCCGGCCCGAGACCGCTGAGCAGATCGCTCGAGCTGCTTCCCATCATCGGCTCTGCTTCGAGTCCGCCACGGACGGCGATGTAGTTCCGCAGCCCTGTGCTCGTCGTCGCCAGCTCCAGCAAGCCTCCGGCCGGAATGTTGACGGCTGAATTGAGCGCCACCTCTTCGCCGTTGACCCGCGCCGCAACCTCCGCGCCGGTAATAGCGATGACGGCGTCGCCATCAAAGGTCAGGCTTGGGCCGATCAGCGTGCACTCCAGGGCCGCGGCTCCCTCGGCGTTGCCGACCAAACGGTTGGCCAGCTTCAGCGAGCTGCGGTCGGCGGCGCCGGAGCGGGGGATGCCTAGGTGAGCGAACCCGGGCCGTCCGAGATCCTGCACCGTCGTCAGCGCGCCCGGCTTTACGACTTCAACCGCGACGCTCACTTCGCCACCAGTCGCACAACCGTCCCCGCCGTCAGCAGCGCCGGGGGATTCTGTGTGGGATCGAAGATCTGTTCGTCGCAACTGCCGATTAGGTTCCAACCTCCCGGCGAGCTGCGCGGGTAGACGGCCGAGTAGGGGCCGGCGATCGCCAGAGCACCGGCAGGGACACGCGTGCGCGGCTCGGCCAGCCGCGGCGGTTGAAGCGCCGCGTCGCCGCCGAGCAGATAGGCGAAGCCGGGCGAGAAGCCGATAAAGCCGACGCGGTAGCGGCAGGCTAGATGGCGGGCAACGACCTCCTCCGGGCTGAAACCGCAGCTTGCCGCGACCTGCTCCAGATCGGGCCCGTCGTAGCTGACCGTCAGCTCGATCTCGCCGGCCGGCGCAGTCGCCTCGGCGGCGACAGCGGCCGCGGCAACCAGCTCTTCAACCTTGCCGATCGCTGGAGCCGCCGAGGGCCAGACCAGCAGAAGCGTTTCGTGGCCAGGGACAATCTCCTCCAGCTCGCTGCCGCGCCGCGGTTCGAGACCGGCCGCGAGCTGTTGGACGGCGTCGTTGTCCTTCAGTTCAATCAGGACGGCTCGGTCGCCGGCCGGCCGGCATGAGGCATCGGCACTCAAGCGAAGGCCTTCACTTCGACGCCACTCCCGGCCAGAGCTGCCCGCAGGTCGCGCGTCAGCTCAACCGCTCCAGGCGAGTCGCCGTGGACGCAGACCGAATCGGCAGCGATCTCGATCGTGCTTCCGTCGGCGGTCGTCACCGTCCCGTCGATCGCCAGCGACAGCGCCTGCCTGATCGCCTGCTCTGGGCCGAGCAGGCTTCCCGGCAGCTCTCGAGGGACGAGCAGGCCGTCATCGCCGTAAGCGCGGTCGGCGAACCCTTCGGCGGCGGTAGGCAGTTCGAGGCGCCGCGCGGCGCTCAGCAGCTCTGAGTCGGCTGGAGCCAGCAGCGCCAGTGCGGGGTCGACCGAAGCGATCCGCTCGGCGAGCGCTTCCGCCAGCTCGGGGTCGCTCGCTGCCCGGTGGTAGAGCGCGCCGTGCGGCTTGACGTGGGTCACACTGCCACCCTCTTCGGCGGCGATCTGCCGCAGCAGCGCAAGCTGCTCTTCGACCTGCGAGGCGATCTCGCCGACCGGCAGCGCCAGTTCGATTCGCCCGAAGTTTTCGCGGTCGGCGTAGCCGGGGTGTGCCCCGATCCTCACGCCGCGCCCCAAGGCGGCCTCGCAGGCGCGGCGCATCGTCTCCGGATCGCCGGCGTGGCCGCCGCAGGCGATGTTGGCGCTGGTCACAACATCGAGCAGCGCAGCGTCCGCTGCCCAGCCCTCCGGCCCATTCCCCTCCGCCATGTCGGCGTTGAGGTCCATCAGCGGCTTCAGCCTCCCGCTGGCGGCAGCACGGCCGGCGCGCCGCAAGCCACGAGGCACTCGGGGAGAACGACCGAACCGTCGGCCTGCTGCCCGTTCTCGAGCAGCGCGATCATCGTTCGTCCAACTGCGATGGCGGTTCCGTTGAGCGTTGCCAGCAGCTCCGGCTTGCCGCCTTCGCGGCGCATCCGGATTGCCAGCCGGCGGGCCTGGAAGTCGCTCGTGTTCGAAGTTGATGTCAGTTCGCGGTAGCGCTCCTGGCTCGGAAGCCACGCTTCGCAGTCGAACTTCCGCGCTGCCGAGGCGCCGAGATCATCGATCGCGATGTCGACGACGCGGTAGGGGAGCCCGAGCTCGGTCAGAATCTGCTCCTCGATTGCGAGCAATCTCAGATGCTCGTCCTTAGCGGCCTCGGGCGGCACGAAGCTGAACATCTCAACCTTGTCGAACTGATGAACGCGGAAGATGCCGCGCGTGTCGCGGCCTGCCGAACCGGCCTCGCGCCGGAAACAGGGTGAGAAACCGGCGTAGCGCAGCGGCAGCTTCTCAGCATCGAGAATCTCGTCGGCGTGGAGCGATGCGAGTGCCACTTCGCTGGTCCCGACGAGGTAGAGGTCGTCGTCGGCAAGTTTGTAGATCTGCTGTTCGGTATCCGGCAGGAAGCCGGTTCCATGGAGTGCCTCTTCGCGAACCAGCACGGGTGGGATTACAGGCTCGAAGCCATGCTCGCCGAGCAGCTCCAGAGTCCAACGGACCAACGCCAGCTCGAGCATCACAAGCTCGCCGCGCAGGTAGGCGAAGCGAGCGCCGGAAAGCCGAGCGCCACGTTCCATGTCGATCCGCTCGCCGGAAAGATCGAGGTGGTCGCGCGGCTCGAAGTCGAATGTTGGTCGCTCGCCGCACTCGCGCAGCACGGTGTCCTCGGCCGGGGCGTCGTCGTCGGGGAGGTTTGGCAGCAGCGCAAGCGCTTCGTCCAGCTCAGCCTCGGCGCCCTGCAACTCGGCCTCGAGCGTCTTCGCACGCGCCGCGACGTCCTTCATCGCGGCGATCTGTTCGTCGGCCGATTCGCCGCTGGCCTTTGCAGCCGAGATTGCTTCGTTGGCGGCATTCTGCTCAGCGCGCAGCGCCTCAAGTTGAGGCAACAGCGAGCGGCGCTGCTCGTCGAGTTCGATCACACGGTCCAGCCCGTCGGCGCCGCCGCGCCGTTCGAGCGCTGCTCTTACAACATCCGGTTCACTGCGCAGGCGCTTTAGGTCCAGCATCGCGCGCCAGCCCGGCCCCTGCTAGCCGCCGGCGTTCGCCGGGGTTGCTGCGCACTTCGTCGTGCTGCCCATCGCTTCGCTTCCGGCGTACTTGGCGAGGAAGGCGGCGACCTGCTCGCTCTCCTTGCCGACAACAATGTTGGCCGGCATGATCGCGCCGGAGAAGCCGCCGTTGCGCAGCGCGTAGAGGACGTTGTCGTAGCACTCCTTGCGCTTGTCGAAATTCGGCCCGTTTGTCTTCTCCGCGCCCGAGACCTTCGCGGCCGACCCCTCGGCGCCGACAGCGCTGAGTGTGTGACAGCCAGAGCAGCGCGCGGCAAAGAGCTGGCTGCCCGACTCAATCGCAGCGGACTGGCCAGTAACGCTGTTGCCCTGAGAGCCGCAGGCGGCCAGCAGGAGGCCAGCGGTTGCGATCAAGATCAGTGGGAGTGAGCGGCGCAGCAGCATTCGTCTCCGAATAATACGAGAGAGCAGGCCGGACCGGCTGGCCGCCCGCCAAGTTGGCGCGCTGGTCAGGCCGTTGCGATAACGCGCAGCGCAAGAAAGGCGATCACCAGAGAGGCGGTCGCGGCAACCGCCAGCTCACGGTGGGCGATCGTTGAGACGATCATCTGCTGCTCGGCGGCGGGCAGTTCACCGACAGCCTGGGCATCGTCAAGTCCGCGTGAGCTGAGCACCGAGTCGGCCGATGCGACACGCAGCTGCTCGGCGATGATCGAGACTGCTATCGGCAGCAGCATGTAGAGCCAGAAGAGCCCACTCGCGGGCTTGTAGCCGGCGACGAATACGACCAGCGCTGCGGCCGCGAGAGTCGTCGTCGCGAGCTGCGTTGTGCGCCAAGCAATCCAAAAAACGCGCTCGATCGATCCACGCCACCACGCCCAAGCCCCAGCCAGCGCCGTCAGCGCAGCGAGAGTGGCGACGAGTCCCGCCGCAATATCCGCCAGTTGTCTCAATTTGAGCTCTTTGTCACGATCTCTGATCGGTCGTCTTCACGCCGCTCTTAGGTGATACAACAACAGACCGTGTTGGCTACTTACGCCCCTGCCCTGATCTTCATCGCCGTCGGTGTCACTATCGGCATCGTTTTTGGAATCCTCAACAAGTTCCTCGGGCCGCCTCCACGCGCCAACAATCACAAGTC
>CAESAO010000027.1_pt1 | contig 12180 bp, 15 predicted proteins | sample 7263591 | NCBI WGS metagenome assembly CAESAO01 (sample SAMEA6814056, study PRJEB35770) | uncultured Conexibacteraceae bacterium | biome: Freshwater; feature: Freshwater reservoir; material: water | place: Czech Republic | collected 2017-05-23 | depth 30m m | reverse complement strand
TCGGCGACGCCCGAGCGCACCAGCAGGAGTCCGGCGAGGACTGCGAGTGTGCCGGCGAAGTCGGAAGCGAAGTGGAGTGCGTTGGCTCCCAGCGCCGCGCTTGAGTAGGCCCGCGCTGCCCGCCACGAGATTGCCGTCCGCGTTACGTCGACGACGAGCACCACTGCGATTACCGCGAAGACCCACCAGTTGGTTTCGACCTGGTGCGGCGAGGAGCTGGTGATCCGACTGACCGACTCGAAGATGATCACGCCGCTCATCACGATCAGGAAGCTTCCTTCTCCCAGTGCGGCGAGGTGTTCGGCCTTGCGATGGCCGTAGGGGTGACTGCTGTCGGCTGGTCGGTCGGCGACGCGAATCGCAAAGAAGGTCAGCACTGCAGATCCAAAGTCGGTCGCCGAGTGTGCAGCCTCAGCGATCAAGCCAAGGGAGCCGCTGGCTAGACCAGCGACCAGTTTGATTACGACGAGAAAGGCCGCGGCCCCAACCGAAGCCAGCGCAGTCCGCTGCTGCGGTGTCGTCGTGACCTTGGACGAAGCGTTCATTGGTTCGACAGCCAAGCGGTCAGGCTACGAACCGCGCTGCCGCGGTGACTGATCAGATCCTTCTCATCGCCGCTGAGCTCTGCCATTGTCCGGCCGGGTGCCTCAAGCGGCTCGAAGGCCGGGTCGTAACCGAAGCCTCCGCTGCCGCGCGGATCGGCCGCGCGGACGCCGACGCAACGCCCTTCGATCGTGTGTTCGGTCCCGCTCTGCGGGTCGCAGTAGGCGATCGCGCAGACGTATTCGAGCCGGTCGCCCGGCTCCGTCTTGGCGATCAGCATCTGGAGGTTTGCAGCGTCGTCGCCGTCCTCGCCAGCCCACCGGGCCGAGCGGATCCCGGGTTCGCCTCCCAGCGACTCGACGCAGATTCCTGAATCGTCGGCGATCGTCACAGCGCCGCTCAGAAGCGCGCCGGCGCGAGCTTTGATCAAGGCGTTGGCAGCGAAGCTGTCCCCGTCTTCCACCGGCGCCTCTATCCCCTGCGGCAAGAGATCAAGCTCGTAGCCCGGCATCAGGCGAGCGAACTCGGTCAGCTTGTGCTCGTTGTGGGTGGCGACTGTCAGTCGCATCGGCGTCAGTGGCTGCCGGCCGTGATAGCCAGATCCTGCGCCGCGCGCAACTGCTCGATGCCCGCCGCCGCCAGGACCAGCAGTTCGTCAAGGTGCGTCCGCTGCAGTGCCGTCTTCTCGGCCGTCGCTTGTACCTCGATCAGTCCACCATCTCCAGTCATCACGACGTTGGCGTCAACTTCAGCGCCGGAGTCTTCGACGTAGTTGAGATCGAGCAGTGGCGTCTCACCGACGATTCCGCAGGAGACCGCTGCAACTTCGCCGTTCAACGGGATACTCGCAAGTCTGCCCTCGGCAACAAGCCGCTGGACGCCAAGCGCGAGGGCCACGTAGGCACCGGTGATCGAAGCGCAGCGCGTGCCGCCATCGGCTTCGAGCACATCGCAGTCAAGGTGGATCGTCATCTCGCCGAGTGCTTCGTAATTGATCACGCCGCGCACGGAACGCCCGATCAGGCGCTGAATCTCGACCGTGCGGCCATCGAGCCTGCCCTTGTTGATGTCGCGTGGTTTGCGCTCGCCGGTCGAGGCGGGAAGCATCCCGTACTCGGCCGTCAGCCAGCCAAGCCCCTTACCGGCACGCCAGCGTGGCACGCCTTCCTCTATCGAAGCTGTGCAGATGACGCGTGTGCCACCACAGCTGATCAGCGCCGAGCCGGTCGCGGTGCTCACGAAGCCGGGCTCAATCAGCACAGGTCGGAGTTCGTCGGGACGGCGGCCATCAGGACGCTGATAGGTGCTCATGCGATTACCCCTTCGTGGAGTGTTACCTGCTCAACAGGACCAAGTGGAAGCTGGAGGAAGCGTGTACCGATTGCTGCGAATGCCTCTGGGTCGCCGGTCGAGAGGAAGCGGTAGCTGCCTTCGCTCCGATCAGGGTTGGCGAGGTCACGCGCGCCGAGGACGTGCTCGACCTGACGAGCCAAGGCCACACCCGAGGTGACGATTCGGACGTCGCGCCCGAGCATCCGCTGGAGGATTGGACTGAGCAGCGGGTAGTGGGTGCAGCCGAGAATGACGGTGTCGACGCGAGCTTCGCGCAGAGGCTCGATGTAGCCGCGGACGAGCTCGACGACGCTGTCGTCAAAGGTTGAGCCGGATTGAATCAACGGGGCCAGCTCCTGAGCCGCAACCGAGGTCAGCGTTACGTGCGGGTCGGCTGCATGGATTGCCTGCTCGTAAGCACCACTCGCCACGGTCGCGTTCGTCGCCAGCAAACCGATCCTGCCGTTGTTGGTTGTCGCTACTGCCTGGATCGCCTCCGGGCGCACGACTCCGAGAACTTCGACGCCAAGGGTTGTCTGACGCATCCTCTGCTGCAGTGCTGGCAGCGCAGCCGAGGTCGCCGAGTTGCAGGCAACGACGAGCAGCTTTGCGTTCCGTGCGAGCAGCTCCTCCGCGATCTCGAGGCTGAAGCCGGCGAGCTCCTCGGGCGTGCGCTCTCCGTAGGGAAAGCGAGCAGTATCGCCTAGGTAGATGTAGTCCTCGGCCGGCAGGTGCACGAGCAGCTCGTGCAGCACCGTTAGACCACCCACGCCGGAGTCGAAGACGGCAATTGGCCGCTCCCGCGGGTCGCTTATCATGGCCACTTGGTCAGGATAGAGCCGCGCGCGACCGGACTACGGCTTCGCGCTGCCGACGCTGTCGATCGATTCCTTCAGCTTCGCCACGACGGTCTGTGCGATGCCTCCGCCCTTGAGCGACTTGCCGGCGACGATTACGCCGGCAAGGACTCCTGCGACGAGCAGGATCAGTGCAACGTACTCGACCGTTCCTTGGCCTGAAGAGCCGTTGAGGCGAAGAATCGCTTGGTGCAGACTGGCATGGATACGACCCTGCAGGCGGTAAGTCATGAGGCTCCTAGCGGTTGACGGACGGGGACTGCTGGCAGCCTGGACAGCTTCGTTGCGCTAGTCCACCGGCATTAGGTGGACAATCAGCAACGGATGCGTGTTCTAATCGTCACCAACATGTGGCCCTCGCCCGAGCGACCTGAGCTCGGCAGCTTCGTACGGGACCAAGTAGAGGCGCTTCGGTCGCTAGAAGACCCCGAGCTCGAACTCGAATGCTTCGCCTTCGCCCCTGGCGCCTATGCTGCCGCGGCGCGCGAGCTTCGCGGCAGCTATTCCGGCCAGCGCTTTGACGTTGTTCACGCGCATTTCGGACTGACCGCGTGGCCCTCGCTGGTTGTCCGTGCACAGATCCACGGGCTGACTCTGCACGGAACAGACCTGCGCCATCGGCGCTCGCGCACGATCACCCGCGCGGCGCTTCCATTCATCGATTTGATTGGCGCCGCGAGTCCCGAGCTAGCCCGCGATGTTCCCGGCTATCCAAAACGCGCGGTTGAGATCCTGCCGTGCGGCGTCGCCACCGACCGCTTTCGCCCCCTCGACCGCAGAGCGGCGCGAGAGAGCCTGGCGCTTGAGCGGGATGGTCGCTACCTGCTGTTCCCGGCCGACCCCGCTCGACTCGGTAAGCGGTACGACCGCGCGCAGGCGGTAGCCGCCCGCTGCAACGCCCAGCTACTGACGCTGGGAGCTATCGACCCTCAGCAGGTTCCGCTCTGGATCAACGCCGCGAACGCCGTGATCGCACCCTCCGACCACGAGGGGTTCGGCCTCGCGGTGCTCGAAGCGATGGCCTGCAACGTGCCGGTCTGCGCGACGCCGACCGGGGTCCACGAAGCGGCGATGCGCGGGATCGATGCAGCTTCCTGCCTGCCGTTCGACGAATCGGCTTGGAGCGAGGTTCTTGGCGCAAGCCTCGACCAGCCCGATCCGAGGATCGAGTCGCGGCCGCGGGCCGAGGAGTTCAGTGCCGTACGGATGGCGGAGCGACTGCTCGCCACGTGGCGATCGCGGCTCGACAGCCCGCTAGACTCGGCCGCTGCGCGCAACGACGGGAAGCATATGAGCACACCATGGGACTGAGCGACCGAATCTTCCGCCGCAAGACGGACCAAACCGACTCCCTACCCCTCCCCGAGGCCGCCGTCCTCGAGCCGGCCGCCCCCGCCGCGATTCCCGACGCGACCGTCATCTTGCCTCCACCTGCTGCACAGGGCGAGCCGCAGACGATGATCATCGCGGCCGAGCACGGCAGCGACGGAGAGGGTTTCCCTACACCGCCGCCGACGATTGAGCCACAGCACGCTGCTCCGTTCGATTCGGCGCCGGTCGTCACCGCTTCGGAGCCAGCCGCCGCTGATCCGCAGCAGCCCGGTGGCGCCGTACTGCCGCCCGAACCGAAGCACCCCGGCTTCCGCGAGAGGGGCCGATTGCGCCGTCGGCTTCGCTACCTGCGCCAGATCCGTGAGCTTGGCTACCGCGACCTCGGTGGGCTGGTCTTCGACCAGCATCGCTTCGAACGCGGTGACGAAGCTTTGGTAGAAGGGAAGGTTCTGGCGATCGAGACGCTGGACCGCGAGATTCGGGCACTCGAAGAGGTGCTGCAGCTGCAGACCCCGTACGCCGAGCTGTTCATCCCCGGTGTAAGTGCCTGCGCCCGTTGCGGGACCCTTCACGGCAGCGACGCGCACTTCTGCCCCCACTGTGGTCTCGCCTTCGGTGGCCCAAGCTCGGTTGCCGGGCTCGGATCGGTCGGCGCCAACAGCGTCTACGACGTCGGGCAGCAGCAGCCTGCGGCGCCACCGACCGATCCATTCAACGCACAGCCGGGCAGCGGCCCTCCGGCCTGATCGAGCGTGGCGTCGATTGCCAATCCGCAGTGGGCCTACGGCTCTCTGCCCTGCCCGCACTGCGGCGAGTGGTTGCACGCCCAGCAGGATTGGTGCCTCAACTGCGGTGACCCCGCGCGCACCGTCATTGCCCCGGCGCCGCGCTGGCGTCGCCCGATCTACGCGCTAATCGCGATCCTTGCCGTAACTATTGGCGTGCTGGTCGGCGCCTTTGTCGCAGTGACAGATGACGACCCGCTTCGCGCACGCACGACGACCCAAACGATCACGGTTCAACCAGGGGAAGCACTCGCGCCAGGAGTTACTCCCGCGCCGACTACCCCCGAACCGACTACCCCCGAACCGACTACTCCGGCGCCACCAACGGTCGTGCCAACTCCGACGACGCCGCCAGCTACGACGCCGCCCGCCACGACTCCCTAGCTGTTCGCTGCGAAGGCAGGGCGCGCGAGAACACCGGCGGCGATGTCACCAGCCAACGATGCGCTCGGCTCTCCCTGCTCCAGGCCGGTAGGTCGCCCAATAAGTTCGCTTAGCGAAGCGGCAAGAGAACGCGCCAGCGCATCGACGTTGTAGCCGCCTTCGAGCACAAGGCCGACCGGAGTCTGGAATCGGTCGGCTGCCTGACGCACCGCTCGCGCCATCGCTGCAAAGCCGCCGTCGGTTACTAGGCAGTTAGCGAGTGGGTCATCGCGGTGGGCGTCAAATCCGGCAGAGATCAAGAGCAGCTGAGGCTCGTAAACCTCCAGCAAGGGTGCCACCAGCTGCTCGACTAGACCGACGAAGAGGCCATCTCCCGAGCCTGCAGGAATCGGGCAGTTGACGGTGTAGCCGATCCCTGCACCCGTGCCCTGATCGGTTGCCGCGCCGGTCCCCGGGTAACACGGAGACTGATGCAGCGATACGAAGCAGACGCGGTCGTCGCCGGCGAAGATCTGCTCTGTCCCATTCCCGTGATGAACGTCCCAGTCGAGAATTAGAACGCGGCTAAGGCCACAGCTCTCGATCGCGTGCAACGCAGCCACGGCGACGTTGTTGAAGAGACAGAAGCCCATCGCCCTATCGCTTTCAGCGTGGTGTCCGGGCGGACGGTGTAGCGATGCGGCTGAGCCGACGCTACCGCCGCAAAGAGCCTCGACAACACCGACTGCGCCGCCGGCAGCGTGCAACGCAGCGTCGAACGAAGCGGGAACGACGACGGTATCGGCGTCGAGTGAATCCGAGCTGGCGCAGGCCTGGCGAACGCGCTCAAGGTGCTTTGCGGTGTGTGCGCGCAGCAGCATCTGCTCGCTCGCTGCGGTCGACTCCGCGCGGCCGTATCCAAGCCAGTCGAGGCGCTCCAACTCCGATTCGATCGCAATCATTCTCAGCGCCGATTCCGGGTGACCTCCGGTGTCATGCTCAAGCGAGGTAGCGCTGCTGAAGATCAATCCCTTCACCTGTCGGTACGGTACCCGGAAGATGCCGATGCCCCAGCGGATCGATGCAGAACTGGTCGTCGTCGGCGCTGGCGCCGCGGGACTCTACGCAGCGTTGACCGCTGCCAGCCTCGGCGCGGACGTAGCAGTGATCAGCGCGACGCCGTTGGCACAGACGGCCAGCTATTGGGCCCAAGGCGGGTTGGCCGCGGCGCTTGGCGCGGACGACTCGCCCGCGCTACACCTCGCCGACACCGAGCGGGCCGGCCGCGGGCTGGTGCGCCGCTCGGCGGCCGAGGTACTCGTAAACGAGGCCCCGAACGCGATCGGCGACCTGCAGAAGATGCGCATGCGCTTCGACGCAGATCAGGACGGCAACCTCTCACTCGGCCTTGAAGGCGGCCATTCGCGCCGACGAATCGTTCACGCCGGCGGCAGCTCGACGGGCCGGCGACTGGCTCGTCAGCTCTCGGCAGCGCTGGTGCGCGAACCACGCGTGACGATCCTCGAAGGCGCTCGTGCCAGCAACCTCTGGACCGAAGATGGCCGCGTCGTTGGAGTCGTATGCGAAGACGGTCGAGCGGTCAGGGCACGCGGAACGGTGATCGCAACCGGCGGCGCAGCAGCATTATGGAAGCGCACGACAAACCCACCCGGGTCGATCGGCATTGGCATCATGCTGGCCCGCGACGCGGGCGCAGCGGTCGCCGATCTGGAATTCATCCAGTTCCATCCGACGGCGGTTGTTGGAGTCCCAGGCCGCGAGGGTTTCCTGATCAGCGAGGCGATCCGTGGCGAAGGGGCAACGTTGGTTGGTCCCGACGGCGAACGCTTCGTTGACGAGCTGGCCCCTCGGGATGAGGTCGCTCGCGCAATCTGGACGCAGCTTAAGGAACATTCAGTCGACTCCGTCGGTCTCGACATGCGCTCGGTCGATAGCGGGCGCTTTCCCAACATCGCCGAGGCGCTGCGGCAATCGGGCCTCAATCCGCGCGAGGAGCTGATTCCCGTCGCGCCCGCGGCCCACTACCTGATGGGCGGGGTCGTGAGCGACCTCAACGGCGCGACCGACGTCGCTGGCCTCTACGTGATCGGCGAGAGCGCGTGCAGCGGGCTTCACGGCGCGAATCGACTGGCTTCAAACTCGCTCTCCGAATGCATCGTCTTTGGCGCCCGGGCCGCGCGGGCTGCGCTCGACGAGCCGGTAACTCTGAGCGGCGATCCCCCTGCTGGCACGCCACTGGTCCTGCCGTCCCCTGAGACGCGGGCTGCGATGTGGAGCGACGCCGGCCTCGTGCGCAACCGTGAAGGTCTCGAACGGCTGCTCGACGACCCTTACCCACTCGCCGCGCTCGTAGCGCGCTGCGCGCTGGCCCGCGAGGAAAGCCGCGGCTCTCACTGGCGCACCGATTTCCCAGCTCTCAACAGCGATCTAGACGGAATTCACGCTGTCATTCGTGGCGAATCGGCCGCGTTCGAACGCTGGCAGTAGCGCACTCCAGTTCGTCGTCTTAACACGAACTACATAGAGCGGGTGTTTCAACCTTCACATGGAGGTCGAATACTCGTCTCGAGCGTTTCCCAAGAACGCTGAGGCGGGGGTTAATGCGAAGGATCGCGCCCCCAACCAAATCAGGAGCTGGCCAGAGATATGTACCAAGTAAGCCGAGGTATTTACCGCGAACTGTCACCAGAGATCGTCACCGGACGTGAGGGTCACGAGGCCGTCTTGAAGGCGAGCGAGCAGGCCATCGAACGGCTCGCCACCGACCGTCACTACTTCGCCACGCCGGCTCGCAGCCTGTTTCGCGAGATCCGCGTGCACTTCCCAATCCAGACCCAAGCCCGTGTTTGGGCTGTCGTTCGCGATTATGTCGCAGCCGCAGACGGCGCGATCGCGCAGCTCACCACGAGTGGGCGAGACGTCTTCGGCAACCGCCTTCAGTGCCGTGCAACCACCCGCCGCGGTAGCTCTTGCCGGCGGCTGCCAAGCAACGCGAACGGCTACTGCCCGTCACATCAGCACCTCGCCGCCACTGAAGACATCGAGCTCGCGTCGGCCGCTTAGGCCACGCGACATCGCCTGACCGAGTCGCTCGGTCCACTTCATATCTCTCTCCGCTCGGCGTCGCCGGAACAGCGACCGCTGTGTGTGATCGCTCACACAACAGCTATGTGCGCTGACGCAGTCCCCGGGTCCTCGCTCGGAAATCCCCGTTAACACTGGCTTTTAGCTTGGTCGTGTTTTCCGCCCCCAGGCCAAAACCCGCTGATTAGCAGGGAAATTTGCGATTTCGGTCTGAATTTGCGACACTTCCGTTAGCAAATTCCACTGTTTTCAGGCAATTAGGCCCGAAACATTGAGGTTTTTGCTCGATTCCTAAGATGCCAATCGCAATCAAAGAGTGGGCTGTCACAGTTCGCGCGCTGTCGGAAGGCGAGCAGCTGCTGATTTTCCGCACCGACGCGGAGAACGAAGAGTCCTCGCTTGAGCACGACCGCTTCTTCCTCTTCCCCACCTTCGAGCACGCCCACAACGACGTTGTTCGCGGCGCCCACGTGCCAGAGCTGCGGCGCGCCCTCGAGGAAGGCGTCTGGCCCGACGGAGATCCGGCGATCAGCGCTCTGACGCAACCGGGCGGGATTGAACAGCCTGACCGCGTTCGCGTTCGGGCATGGGCCGAGGTTGCAGGCGAGTACACAATCACCAACCAGCGCGCGATCAGCGAGCTCTCACCTTTCTACATCTGGACCACCGACTACGCACAGAAGCGCCTCGGCTGGCGCCGTGGCACGTCGCTTCGCGTTACGTTGCTGCGCACGCACAGGATCCCCCGCCCGGTAACGATCCGCGTCCGTCCAGAGCATGACTTCGGCCCCGACTGGCTTGAAATCACCCGCGATCTCCCGTTTGAAGGAACTCCGGTTCTCTCGGACATCGAGTTCGGTCGCGTGCAGGACGAGATCGAGTCGATCGTCTCAGGCCGCCGCATCGCTTCACTGGCGTAGACCGGCGTAGGCCATAGAGTCGCGAGCCGAAGCGCCGCCCGGCGGCGCGCCTCGTGATCATGGCCTGGATCGAAACCCAATCCCCCCACTTCGTTGCGCGCCACGCCGAAGCGGATGGCGAAGACGCCGACGGGGTGCTTGAACTGCTCGAAGGCACCCGCGAGCAGCTGGGCGAAGTATTCGCGGTCATGCCAACCGCAGTCACGGCCGTGATTCATTCCAATACCGCTCAGCTCTCGATGGCTCAGCCGGTCAGCGCAATCCTGCGCGCGCTGACCGCTCCTGCCAGCCGCCGTTACGTAACCGGCTGGTACACGAGAGATGAGATCCACGTGCTCGCTCCCCGATTGCTGAGCGCCCGCGCCTCAAGCGTCCCTGGCTCACTCGAGATGCTGATGCTCGCCCCTGCCGCGCTCTACGGCCAGCTCGTCGCGGGGCTCGGCAACCCGGGCCTGCCTCCCCCGTTCACTCTCCGCTCGTGGCTTCATGCCCCCAGTTGGGCTTGGCTTGCGGCTGGCGCCGGTCAGTGGTTTTCGGGCCAGACCGCCCACGCGCGCCCGGCGATCGCAAACCGCCTGCGCGAATCTGACCAGCCAAGTTTTCCGCCGAAGCTTCGCGACGCGCAGCTTCTCGGCGGCACGGTCTTCGATCTGCTTGCGAGTGAATCGGGTGAGCAGGCCGCGATCCGGCTCGCGACCGAAGCACCGTCGGAGCCGCGTGAGTTGATCACGCGCAACTTCCCGGGCCGCTCGTTTGGCGACACCGAAGGCGTCTGGCGCGCGCACTTAGCCCGCTTGGGCGGCTTGTAGTCGCCTCCTAGCGGCCGACGAGCGCCACGAGTACGAGAACCGCACCGACGGCGACAACGCCCGCCAGAAGGCCGCCAAGCAGCTTCAGCGGCGACGGGCGGTACGGCTCGCTCTCGTCGACGATCTCCGATTGAAGAAGAACCTCACGCGCGGCCGGCAGCGCCGATGCGGCGACCAGCAGATCGCGTCTCCCGGCCGCCAGCATGTCGGGAACGTCAAAGCCCCGTGAGCGCCGCGTAACGCTGGGGATCCCCTCCTCCAGCAGCAGGTTGGCGATCAACTCCGCCTCGCTCTGGTTGCGCCCGCTGGCAACGACCAGCAGCTCGCCCTCTGTGTAGCGCGGATCGACCTTCTGCGCCCGCTCGCGCAGTTCGTCACGGGCCGATCCAGTTCGTTCAGCCATCGATCTCGACGACCAGCTCTTCGATAACTCCGCCCTCTCCGATCATGAACGAGCGTGCGATCGGCTCGCCGTCGTTCTCGAGGCCGATGATCAGCCACTCACAGCCCGGCCACCAGCGCGCGAAGTTGACGTCGGTCTGCGACGGATACGGCTCGGAGCGTGTGTGCGAATGATAGATCGCAGCTTCGCGGCCGGCCTCTTCGATCTCGAACAACAGTGGTGCCAGTTTCGCACCGTCAACCTCGAAGCGAAGCGGGCTGGCGGCGAGATTCTCGAGCTCGTAGACGGCCGCAGCGCGCCCTTCGTCGAGCGCCAACAGTCCGCAGCACTCATTCGGCGCCTCGAGACGGGCATGTGCGACAACCTGCTCAAGCAGCGCGGCGGCGATGATCATCGTCGCGCGAGAGTAGCGGGCGGTAAGCGGAGAATCCTGATCAGTCGGTCTTGATGACCGGCTTCTCGTCGATCTCGACGGCAGCAACATCCGGCTTGCTCTCGCCTGAGATCGAGTCCTTGAATTCGCGCATCCCCTTACCGACTGAGCGGCCAACCTCTGGCAGTTTCTTCGGTCCGAGAACAACGAGCGCGATCACCAGGACGATGATCAGTTCCATAGGTCCAATGCTTGGCATCGTTTAAGTCTACGGGGTCGCCGAACGAAAAGTGAAGCTTGTTACCACCAGACGGTCGACTCGAGGTTTTCGACCTCGTCGACCGGCAGCGTGTAGAGCCCACTCGACAGATATTTCCAGCCGTCGTCACAGACGATGAAGACAACGTTGCCCTCGTCCATCTCGCTCGCAATCCGAACAGCGACGCGAGCGATCGCGCCCGATGAAACCCCAGCGAAGAGTCCCTCCTCGTCGAGCAGCCGGCGCGTCCAGACGATCGCGTCGCGGTTGGTCACGAAGATCTTGCGGTCCAGCAGCGAGATATCGATGATCGGCGGGATGAAGCCGTCGTCAAGTGATCGAAGACCCTGGACCGGCTCACCCTGCATCGGTTCGGCGGCGACGATCGTGACGCGGTCGCCAAGCTCCTCCTTGAAGCGGCGCGCAACGCCCATCAGCGTGCCGCCGGTGCCGAGCCCTGCGACGAAGGCATCAACGTTGCCGTCTAGCTCTTCGAGAATCTCAACTGCGGTGCCTTCGTAATGGGCGCGAGGGTTGGCCTCGTTGCCGTACTGGTACGGCATGTAATACGAAGCGTCGTTGGCTGCCATGTCTAGAGCCATCGCGACGGCTCCGTTCGAACCCTGGTCGCCCGGCGAGTAGACGATCTCAGCGCCGTACATCTTCAAGAGCTGCGTACGCTCGGGCGTCACGTTGTCGGGCATCACGACCTTCAGCGGATAACCCTTGCGGGCGCAGATCATCGCCAGCGAGATTCCGGTGTTGCCTGATGTCGGTTCGAGGATCGTCTGCCCGGGAGAGATCAGCCCCTTCTCCTCGGCGTTCTCGATCAGCGACTTGGCGACGCGATCCTTGATCGAGCCGGTCGGATTCATCGATTCCAACTTGGCCCAGATCCGTACACCGGGCTTTGGCGAAAGCCGTTTGAGCTCAATCAGCGGCGTATTGCCGATCGAGTCGACCAGATCGGTGTAGCGGCCGGCGCAAGGCCGACGTTCAATCGGGGGAACGGCCATACTTCACAAAGGATAGCGGGTGTTCAGCTACGGCGCGATGACTGGGCGCCGCCTGCCATCGCAGGCAGGATCACAAGCGAATC
>CAESAO010000026.1_pt1 | contig 12369 bp, 14 predicted proteins | sample 7263591 | NCBI WGS metagenome assembly CAESAO01 (sample SAMEA6814056, study PRJEB35770) | uncultured Conexibacteraceae bacterium | biome: Freshwater; feature: Freshwater reservoir; material: water | place: Czech Republic | collected 2017-05-23 | depth 30m m | reverse complement strand
TACAAGGCGATCTTCGCCGTTGGTTTTGCGCTCTTCGTGATGACACTGATCCTCAACACGATCTCGATTCGCTTCGTCCGCCGCTATCGGCAGGTCTACGAATGACGACCGCCACAAGCCGTCCCGTCAACGAAGTACTCGGTGTCCCGCCGGCGGCGCACAGGCTGCGCGACACCTCCTTCGTGCTGCTGCTGGCCACACTGACAAGCGTCGCTCTGATCGTGCTCGCGGTTCTGCTGATTGACACGGCGATCGATGGTGTCCCGCAGCTGAGCCTCTCGTTCTTGACCAGTTTCCCGTCGGCGTTTCCTGCGAAGGCGGGGATCGAGTCGGCAATCACGGGAACGCTCTGGCTGATGGGCGTCGTGACCTTCGTGATCGTGCCGCTCGGCGTGGCCAGTGCGCTCTATCTCGAAGAGTTCGCCGACGGCACGCGTTGGTGGAATCGCATGATCGAGGTCAACATCCAGAACCTCGCCGCCGTCCCTTCGATTGTCTACGGCATCCTCGGCCTCGCCTACATCGTCCGCGGCCCGCTCTCGCTCGGGCGCACAGTGCTGGCTGGTGGCCTGACGCTGGCGCTTGTTGTGCTGCCGGTCGTCATCATCACCGGCCGTGAAGCGCTGCGCGCCGTGCCGCCTTCGATCAAGGAGGGCGCTCTGGCGCTCGGAGCGACGCGCTGGCAGGCAATCTGGCGGCAGATTCTGCCCGCCTCAATTCCCGGCATCGCGACTGGAGTGATTCTTTCGATCTCACGTGCGATTGGTGAGACGGCGCCGCTAATCCTCGTCGGTGCCGCGACCTTCGTCGCCTTCAATCCGACCGGGCTCGATTCGCCGTTCACCGCGCTGCCGTTGCAGATCTTCTCCTGGATCTCGCAGCCGAACGACGAGTTCCGCATGCTCGCAGCCGCGGCGATCATCGTCTTGCTCGTGATTCTCGTGATCCTCAACGCCGTGGCAATCAGGCTGCGTAACCGATACCAGCAGAGGTGGTAGCCGTGTCACACGATGATCCACTGTCGGCGAGTACTCTTCGCGATGTGAGCGACGTAGATCCTGCCTCCGATCCGCGCGACGAGCCGGCGGCACCGGCTGTCCCGGGCCAGGTTCCGGCTGTGCCGGCCGGTCAGCCGCACGCGCCTGTTCCGAGCGTCGGCCACCGCGACGTGATCGACGACGCGATTGAAAACCCGGTCTTCGTGACAGAGAAGCTCTGCGTCAGCTACGGCTCGTCGCCGGCCGTGCTCGATGTTTCGCTGAGTGTTCCCGAGAAGCAGATCACGGCCTTCATCGGGCCGTCTGGCTGCGGAAAGTCAACGATCATCCGCTGCTTCAACCGGATGAACGACCTGATCCCCGCCGCCCGCGTCGAAGGAACCGTCCGCTACCACGGCGTTGACCTCTACGGCGGAGACATCGATTCGGTCCAGGTTCGCAAGCGGATCGGGATGGTCTTCCAGAAGCCAAACCCATTCCCGAAGTCGATCTACGACAACATCGCTTTCGGCCCGAAGGTGTTGGGGATGAAGGGTTCGATGGATCAGATCGTCGAACAGGCGCTCCGCCGTGCCTCGCTTTGGGACGACGTCAAGGACCGCCTCAAGGACAACGCTTTTGGGATGTCCGGCGGTCAGCAGCAGCGACTCTGCATCGCTCGCGCGCTCGCGACGAACCCGGATGTCCTGCTGATGGATGAGCCCTGCTCGGCGCTTGACCCGATCTCGACCGGCCGAATTGAAGATCTGATGCATGAACTCAAAGAGACTGTTTCGATCGTGATTGTCACGCACAACATGCAACAGGCGGCGCGCGTCTCCGACCGCACGGCCTTCTTCATCGTTGACATGGGCTCGTCGGAGGAGGCGCGAATCGGCCGCCTCGTCGAGTACGGCCCAACCGACCGAATCTTCACCAACCCGCACGACATTCGCACCGAGGAGTACGTCTCCGGGAAGTTCGGCTGAGCTCGTGGAGCGCGTAACCGCGAGGCCGCAGTTCCACGATCAGTTGGCGCTGCTCGAAGAGCAGGCGCTTGGCGCGCTCGACATTGTTCTCGAGCAGATCGACCGCGTGATGGAAGCGCTCGAAAACCAGGACGTTGAGCTGGCGACCTTCGTGATCGCCGACGACGATCGGATCGACGGGCGCTACCTCGAGGTTCATCAGGGAATCCTTTCGCTGCTGGCACTGCAGGCACCGGTCGCCAGCGATCTGCGCCTCGTCGCCGCGCTGCTGCACCTGATCAAGCATGCCGAGCGGATGGGCGACCAGTGCGTCAACATCGCCAAGCTGATCCCGATCGTCGGCAGCGAGCCGCCGATCGTCCCCGAGCTGCTCGACCGTGTGCTGCGGATGGGAACGGCGGCGCGGGCTGAAGTTCAGGAGGCGCGGCTCGCCTTCCGTGGCCGCGACGTGGAACTGGCGAACGATCTCTTCCGCCAGGATCGCGAGGTCAACCGGCTCAACAAAGAGGTCTTCCAGCTCGCCGTTGCCGTTGGTGATGAGGTTGATCGCCGTGAATGGGCGATGACTTTGACGCTGATGGCACGTGCAATCGAGCGAATCGGCGATAACGCGGTGGGTATAGGCGAACAGGTTGTTTTCGTTGAAACCGGGCTTTTCAAGGAATTTCCCGCCGAATAGCTGTGAACATTCAGTGATCAAGGGTCGAATACGCTCGCTTCCGCCCCAACGAGTCCCTAACCTTTGCGCTACATGAACGAGCTTCCGACCGCCCGTCCCGACACCGATACGCAGGGGGCCGCTTCACTGGCTCTGCGGATCGCAGTTATCGACAACGACTCCGGTTTCCTTCAGGTGCTCGACAAGCGCCTCGATCGGCTCGGCTGGGAGCACCGCACGCTTGCCGGTCCGGCGCCGGTTGACGAAGTCGTTGCGATGCGCCTTAGCGCGATTGTCATCGACCTCGCGATCCTTGGGCCGCAGGCTTGGGAGTATCTCGAGCGCCTCTGCGAAGCGATGCCGGGCCTCGGCGTCGTCGTCTGCACCGGCCGCTCAAGCGTGGCTCAGCGTGTTCGCGGCCTCCGCATGGGCGCCGATGACTGGCTCACGAAGCCTTGCCACCCGGAAGAGTTGATTGCGCGCATCGAAGCGGTGATTCGCCGTCGCCGCGAGATCGATGAGCGTCGCAGCGCAGGCCCACTTGAGGTCGGCGAACTGGTGATCCGCGGCGATCATTTCCAGGCCTTCGTCGATGGCCGCTCGGTCGCGTTGACACGGCGCGAGTTTGAGCTGATTGAGCTGTTGGCCAACGCTGACGGCCGCGTGCTTGAGCGCGAAGACATCTACCAGCGGGTCTGGGGCTACGCGATGGTCCGCGGCGATCGTTCCGTTGACGTCTTCGTACGCAAGCTGCGCCACAAGCTGGAAGCAGCTTCGCCGAACTGGAGCTACATCCACACGCACTTCGGGGTTGGGTATCGCTTCGCCGCTGAGCTGCGCGAGGGTACCGACATCGTGCCGGACGCTCTGCCCGCCGACTTCGTGCCTGAGACGGCCAACGAAGCGGCTCCGCTCGAAGCCTGATCCGCCTGTTTGATTGGCTTGGTCGCGTTTGCCGCTCGGCGCCGCGTAGGATTGATTGATGCGCAATGCCGTCAACGTCGGGATCGTCCTTCTCGCCGCAGCAGCGCTGGCCTTTCTTCCTGCCGGTAGCGAAGTTGGAGCTGTTGCTGGCCGGGCTCTGTCGCTGGCTTTCATTCTCGTCTTCGCCCTCGGTCTTTCGTTCGCGTACCGCCGCTTCGGCTCAGACTTCCAGCGCCTGCCCGGTGGCTTCCGGGCGCTCGGACTTGGCGCCGTTGGCGTGCTCGTACTGACGTTCGCTGGCTGGTCACGGCTGCTTGCCGGGCAGGGCGGTGTGCTGGCCGCGCTGCTACTGCTGGGGGCATGCGGAGCGGCGCTCTTCGTCGTCTGGCAGCGCTACCGCGCTATCACCTGACGAGGTAAAGCGGTGCGGCTCTGTCGCAGCTCGGAGGTAGCGGCGTAACGCAGCTCGAGCCACGATCGCTCTATGTTCGATCTGCGCGAAACGGATGGCCAAGGCACGGTTGAGTTGGTGGCGCTGCTGCCGCTGATCGCTGCGCTCGTGATCGGCTCCTGGCAGGCGATCGTGATCGGCCAATCGTGGTGGCTCGTTGGTGTCGCTGCTCGCGCCGCCGCGCGGGCGCAGGTGATCGGCGCCAGCCCTGCGTCCGCCGCGCGGCGCGCTCTCCCGCGCGGCGCGCGTGGGCGACTGGTCGTGCTTCGGCGCGGCGCCGGTGAGCTGACGGTTCGCCTCGCCGTGCCGGCGGTTGTCGGAGGAATGCGGCTCGGCAGCGCTACCGCCCGCGTTGCCGTTCCGGCGGGCTCCCCTTGAGCGTCGGCCCGCAGCTGATCGTTCTCGGCGAGCCTTCTGCCGTCGAATCGATCGCGGCTGCAGAGGCGGTCGCGATCTCGCTCGATTGTCCGGAGCGGGCGGTCCTGCTGCTTACGCTGGCCGGCGCTGAGCGCGCGCGGCGCGGATGGGCCGCGCCAGCGTCGGCCGCCGTCGCGCGCTGCTGCGAGATGCTCGAGCAGCAGGGGGTGGCCGCTAAGGCGCGCGGGCGCCTGGTGACGGTGCTCTGCGAAGGCGACGGCGCGTCAGCGACCGCCGACCGGTTGATCGCAGTCGCGCAGCTACCGGTTGTTGTCGCCTCTCTGCGGCCCCGCGACGCTGAGATCGATCGTCTGGTCTCGTGCGCCGAGCGACTCGTGGTAGCCGCGTCGGCCGATCCCGTGCTCGACGAGCTCGCACTGAGCGAGCTGACGCGTTGTTGCTCACTGGCTGAGCTCGCTGGCCCGCCGAACGGCGTGGCCGCGCGGGCCGCGGCCGCTGGAATACAGCTCCCGCGGTGGGTCAGGTCGGTGCTGTCGGCTCGGCTGGCGGGTAGCGACGGTCAGGCGGCCGTCGAACTGGTCGCCGCCGTTCCGATCATGCTCGCGGTAGCGCTTGCAGCTGCGCAGTTGCTCGCCGCTGGCGTCTGCCGCGAACTTGCAGCGGAAGCGGCCGGCGCCGGCGCCGCGGCGATGCTCCAAGGGCGCGACCCGAAGGCCGCTGCCCGCAGCACACTGCCGGGTTGGACGCACGGTCAGCTACGCGTTGCGCGTCACGGCCGTCAGATCGATGTCGGGATCACTCCACCGAGCATCGTCCCCGGATTGGCACGGCTGCTCAGCGTTGAGGCCCGCGCCGATGCCGGGCCGCCCGCGTGAGGGCCGGCGATGAGAGCGGTCAGGCGCTGATCCTCGTTGTCGGCGCGATGGCTGGGCTGCTGATCGGGGCTAGCGGGCTGGGGATGTTGGCGCGCGCTCTCGGCGCTCACGCCGACCATCAGCGGGCCGCCGATCTCGCCGCACTGGCAGGCGCCCGTGCACTCGTGGACGCGTTCCCGCGGGCAGTTGAGCCACATGACTCCAGTCGGCATCTCGGCGCGTCCGCGTACCTGCAACTGGCGCGCTCAGTGGCGCAGCGGACCGCGTCGCGCAACGGAGCTAGTCGCGTCTCGGTCCGGTTCTCGTCGGGCTCACTGCCAGATCGAGTGACAGTCACGGTGAGCGACCCGATCCGCGTCCCCGGCGGCGGCGTTGTCGCCGGGCCGGTAACGGCAGAGGCGCAGTTGGCGGCATTTGCGCTGCCAATCGGCGATGGCGAGTACCCCGGCCCATACGCCTACCGGCAAGGCAAGCCGATGCGCCCCGACACAGCGCTGGCGTTCGACCGCATGGCCGCTGAGGCGCGGCGCAGCGGCCATATGTTGACGGTCGTCAGCGGCTATCGCTCCAACGCCGAGCAGGCCCAGCTCTTTGCCGCCCATCCCGATCCGAAGTGGGTCGCGCCGCCGGGCCAGTCGCTCCATCGGCTTGGCACCGAACTCGATCTTGGGCCGCCATCCGCTTACGGCTGGCTCGGCGCCAACGCCAAGCGCTTCGGTTTCGTTCAGAGGTATTCATGGGAGGCCTGGCACTTCGGACTGATCGCGAATCCAGGCAGCGCTTCAGTCGGCTTCGCGCCGCCCGGCGGCGGCGCCTCCAGCACGGTTCCGAGCTTCGTCCCGGCCGCCTATCGAGAGCCGCTGCGTCGTGCCGCTTCGCGCTGGTCGGTCGGCGCTGCGCTGTTGGCTGCCCAGCTGCAACAGGAGTCGGGCTTCGACCCTCATTCGGTTTCCAGCGCCGGGGCGCAGGGGATCGCGCAGTTCATGCCGGGAACGGCCCGCAGCTACGGCCTCAGCGACCCGTTCGACGCGCCGTCCGCGATCAACGCGCAGGCCCATCTGATGCACGACCTGCTTCGCCGCTTTGCCTCCGTGCCGCTGGCGCTCGCCGCCTACAACGCTGGCCCGGCTCGCGTCGCCGCATGCTGGTGCGTACCGCCAATCGCCGAGACGCAGGCCTACGTCGCCCGGATCGTGGCGGTAGCACGCGGCGCGGGGGTAGCGGCTGGGAGCGGCGAACCGCCTGTTCGGCTGGTCCGTTAGAACTCGATGTCAGAAGCGCCGGTCTCAGTCCGCGCGGTCAGTGAGATCGCGTTGCCGGCAATGTCGGTTGGGCCTGCCGCAGGTGACCAGATCATCGCTGCGCCAGAGCCGGCCGTTGTTCCGGCTCCGCTCTGTGTCCCCAGTTTCACCGCGATCGTTGATCCGCTCATCGTCATCGTCGACTTCGTGCCTGTCAGCCCGAAGGTGCGGTTCGCGGCAACATAGTTGTTGCGGCTGAGGTTGACCGACGAATACGGCAGCAGCGCGCTATTGGCCGAGTTGTAGACGGTGAGACGATCGTTAGAGCCGGAGGCGGCGTTGTTGTCGATCCTCACGACGACGTCGGTCGTCGCCCCGCTCCAGCCGGCGAGGATCGATTCCGGGTCGACGGTCTCGCTGAAGCTGTAGATCACCGTGTCGTTGAGCTCCGGTCGACCGACGATCGCTCCGCCGTTCGTCGTTTGGATGGCGCTGGCACTCGGGGCTGTGCCGTCGACGGTGACGCTGAACCCGGTTTGGATTCGCGCGTTGGCGGCGAGGTCAAGTGTCGCGAAGCTGTAGCCATAGCTGCCGTTGGCCTTCGGTGTGTCGGCGGTCAGCAGCGCGCTGCGGTAGCCATAGCTGACTCCGCCGGCCGTGTAGCTTCCAGCGGTCAATGGAGCTGCCGCTATCCCGGTGTCAAACGTGCTGAGGTCCGAAGTGACTGCTGCGACGCCGCTAGACGGGTTGCCGGCGTCGGTCAGGTTGGCGTAGGCGTAGTAGGTTCCACCCGGCCTGATTGCACCTGTCGCCCCGCCGCTGCTCTTGCCGATAACGCTTGCCGTTATCAGCGGTGCGCTGAAATCCGGCGCAGCTGAGACGAGGTTGCCGGAGTCGTCTGTCCCCGCTGTGAATGCGCTGTAGGTGACCCCGGTCAGGCCGGTCAGCGCGAGCACTGCCGCGCCGATAAGGCAGAGCCCGAGCGCCGCGCCTGAGAGCAGTTCACGCCGCTTCATCGATCGGCCGATCAGCGCCCGCAGAATCTCGTGGCTTCCAGACATGCCAGATCTCGAGCGATGCCAGCAGCAACAGAGGGATCACGATCAGCAGCAGTCGCGCCGGGCGGCCGCTGAGGTAGACGAAGGCGTTGCCGACCGCGGGAATGCGCTCAGTCACAAGCCCGACCGCACCGCTGCGGGCAACCGTCCATCGCTCACTGACGTTGTTCGCGTCGCCTCGGGTTTGGAAGTCTACGGTTGCTCCTCGCGACCGGATTGACCGGACGCGGTGGGTGATCATCTCACCGGTCCCCCCAGGGTCGGTGAACGAGACGATGTTGCCGACCTGCGCGTCGAGCGGGCTGATCTTCTTGACCACCACTACGTCGCCCGCAGCGATCGTCGGCGACATGCTGCCGGTCAGGACCGTGAACGGACGCTGCCCGATGAAGAGCCCGACTATGGCCATCACAATAATTGTTCCAAGCGCCCCCAGCAGCAGCCAGCCGACGAACCGGGCCGTGTGCAGAGCGCCGGAGCTCATGGCTTTTCACCCGCAGCACTGATCTCAAGCGGGACTTCGACGACCATGCCGGCCGTCTGTGCTCTCGCGCCCATGCCAGCTTGCTCGCTGGGCTTGAGTAGCCGTACGGTCAGCATCAGTCGGCGCACGGCTCGGACCGGCAGGCGCAGAACCGGCGCTGTCCATTGCCGCAGCGACGCGAGAGTCCCGGCTGCAACGGTGCGGCCGTTGTCGCTGAGCGTGAGTTCCACCATTCGATCGAGGTCGCTGTTCGATGGCAACGCTCGAAATCTGACGCTGAGCGGGACTCCGGTGATGTTCGTCAGCGTCAGCGAGTGATGGCGCGCATCCCCGGGGGTCAGTCCGCGCGCCGCGAGTGTTGGTGAGAGCGGTGCGGCGACGAGTTCACCGTGCGGTGTCGCGATGATCGTCACGTCGGCTCCCAGCGCGTGGCCCGAGGCCGGCATCTGCCAAGCAACGAATGCGGCAACCACTAGGCCGAGCCCCGCGAGGAGCCCGGCCCATCGTGCGCTGTCGATGCGAGAGGCAGATGCCATGGCGGCCGCGTAGCCAGCTGCGGCTACTGGTTCTTTGCCGCCCAGGTGAACTTGTGCGCGTTGGTGATTCCGGCCTGCTGCGCGTCCGGTGTAGCGGGATCGAGCGTTGCCGTAATCCGGTAGACAACCGCGTCGCTGGGTGCCCACTTGGTCGCGACAATGCCCGGGTTGTCGGCGAGCCCGTTTGTGTACGACGAGTGCGCCGTAGCGAACGCGCTCAGAGTGCCGTCATAGATTGCTGTCGCGTCGGCCACGAACCCAGTGCAGGTTGGGAACGTTGGTGAGGGCTGCGTCCCCGACTCAATCTTCAGGTTCACGTACGGGCCGAGCGCGCCGATCGTGTCGCCGATGTAGAGCTTGACGTCAGCGTCGAGAGTTCCGCTGTAATTCACGCGGATGCAGGAGACCTTCGTGTCGGACGGCTTGGCGTTCGGCAGCGTGTACATCGAGCTGCCGGCGTCGTTGTCTGAGATGGCAACGGTACCTGCCGTAACGGCATTTGCCGTGTTCTCGGTTTGGCTGGTGAACAGCGCGAACACGCCAGCCCCGGCGATAGCGCCGAAGACTCCGAGTATCGCTGTAGTTGTAAGGATCTTGCGGCTAATTGAGTGCATTTGCGAACTTCTCCTTTATCTGGACTGCCGTCATAGAGACGCACTTGGTTTCCAGAAACCCTCGCACTCTTCCGACGCCGGATCTCGGCGGATTGGCGCACAGATCACACGTTGTTTCTCTCCGCATTTCACGGCTGAGCCCCGCCACGATGCGTAGTCGTGCGCAGTAGCTCAGCGTTCTTCTCCCGTCCGTTCGGTGCAATGAAACGCACGGGCGGCGCACTCGCGACTCAGCTTCGGCAGACTCTCCAAGCGAATGCCCGCCTTCACCTACAGCCTGCGCGTGCGGTTCAACGAGTGCGACCCGCAGCGCGTCGCCTTCAACGCCAACTATCTGACCTACATCGACATTGCGATCACCGATCTCTACCGACAGCACTTTGACGACTCTTACGCTGAGGTGATGGAGAGCAACGGCGTTGATGTCGTCGTCGCTGAGGCCAATCTGAAGTTCCTCGCGCCGGCGCGGTTCGATGAAGAGATTGAGGTTGCGATCACGGTCGAGCGGCTCGGCAATACGTCGATGGAAGTCTCATCGCTGATCTCACGCGACGGCGAGGCGCTCGTAACTGCTGAGCTTCGTTACGTCTTCGTTGATATCGCGACTTGGGAGAAGACGCCGATCCCCGCTCCGATCCGCGAGACGATGGCCAAGTTCGGCCCCGCCTAGCGGGGCGACGCGGTGAATCGCCGCGCCGCCGATCTGGCGCGAGCTGCGTAGCCGAGTGGTAGCTTGCAGCCCGAGGGTCCAATCGCTGCCTGCCATGTAGGCACAAAGGGGGAGTCGTGAAGAAGCTCGTCGTCACATTGACAGTTGTGGTCTGCAGCTTGACCGCGTTCAGCGGCGTCGCCGCAGCGAAGTCAACCTGTGATCCGCTCGACAAGCGCGACTGTCTGCTGCCTTGGCCGAGTAACCACTTCACCGTTAAGGATTCCCACACGGCGACAGGGCTGCGGCTTGACCTCAGCGCTCCCCTAATGCCGAAGAATACGGTCGGCGTTCCCGCCTTCCCGGCCGACATCAACCACAGCGACGGCTTCGGCCCGGGCAGCGGGATGCTGACCTACGTTGAGGGCTTGGATTTGGTCAAGACGGGCGCCGTGCCGATCACCAACATCGGTGCCTACACGGCAAAGAATGCTCCGATCATCGTGATCGACGCGCTGACTGGCAAGCGCCAAATGATCTGGGCTGAGCTTGATTCGAACCCAGATAACGAGGCTCGCACCAGCGGCCTGCTGATGATCCACCCTGCCGTCAACCTGCGGGAGGGGCGTCGCTACATCGTCGCCCTGCGCAACCTGAAGAACGCGGCCGGGGCAACGATCCCCGCGGGTGCCGCATTCAAATCGCTGCGCGACGGAAAGGCCAGCGGCGCAGTCGCCTCGCGCGCAAAGGACTACAAGTCGATCTTCGCTTCGCTGAAGAAGGCGGGAGTCGACCGCAAGTCGCTCTACCTCGCCTGGGACTTCACCGTGGCCAGCGAGGCAAACCTGACTGAGCGATCTTTGGCAATGCGCGACGAAGCGTTCGCCGCGCTCGGCGACAAGACGATGGCCGACCAGAAGGTTCAGGGCAGCGCGCCGAAGTTCACGATCGACTCGACGACCGACTACACGGCGACAGAGAACGCAAACACGGCGCGCCGCGTCGAAGGCACGCTGACCGTGCCGTGCTACCTCAACAGCGCCAACTGCGCACCGGGCGGCAGCTTCACCTACCGCGCTCAGAAGGGCAAGCGGACGGCCTGGATTCCGAAGCAGAACGGAACGATGACGGCGAAGTTCTACTGCGCGGTTCCACGCGCTGCGCTCACGACTCCGGGGCGGCCGGTCGTCTACGGCCACGGCCTTCTAGGCAACCCGCGCGAGAGCTTTGGCGAGTCAAATCAGCTGATCTCGCAGACGTACGACATCGTCTTCTGTGCAACACGTGAGATCGGTATGGCCGATGAGGATGTGCTCAACGCGATCACGTTGCTCGGCGACATGTCGAAGTTTGCCTCGTTCCCAGACCGGCTTCAGCAAGGGATGCTGAACGGGCTGATGCTCGGGCGGGCGATGCTTCACAAGCAGGGTTTTGCCGCCAACCCGGCATTCCAAAACGCTGCCGGGCAGTCGATGATCAACACCGCCAAGGTCTTCTACAACGGCAACAGTCAGGGTGGAATTCAAGGACCGGCGATTACGGCGCTGGCGCCCGACTTCACGCGGGCCGTCTTCGGAGTCCCCGGCATCAACTACAGCTTGTTGCTTCCTCGCAGCGTCGACTTCGACGAGTACGAGCTGATCTTCAAGCCTGCCTACCCAAGTCGGCTGACACGTCAGGTCATCCTCAACGTCGTGCAGAACCTTTGGGACCGCGGCGAAGGCAACGGCTACGCGCTACACACGACCGATGATCCGCTTCCGAACACACCAAAGCATCAGGTGCTGCTTGAGGCGGTCATCGGCGACCATCAGGTTGCACAGGTTGGGGCGCAGAACCTTGCCCGCACTGTTGGCGCGATTGGGCGCCGCCCAGGCGCCGACGCCAACCGAACCTACGACAAGGTGCAGCTCTACGGAATCCGCAGCGGTGGCCCGGCGAGCGCCTCACACTACGTCCTCTTCGACAGCGGCCCGATCCGCACGGTTGACGGCAGGGTGATCGGTACCAATGTGCCGCCGATCGGTGACATCGCGCCGCACCTTGGCCAGGACCCGCACGGCCTCTTCGACATCAAGCGCGGCGAACAGGCCTCGGCCTTCTTCAATGGCACCTTCCTCGATGTCTGCCCGAAGGGCCGCGCCTGCCGACTTGACGGCTGGGCCTACTAAAGCGCAGCGCTAACCGGCGGCGGAGAGCTCAACGGGGATTCCGTTGAGCACCGCTGTGCCGGAGATCTCGTCAACGCGTTCCGTGTCGCCGAGCAGGTTTACGTTTGCGCCGGCGTGCGCGCTGGCAACGTTCATTTCGGTCTCTTCGCCATCGTGGCCCCAGCCGTGCGGCACCGATACGACTCCTGGCATCATCGCCTCGCTGTGAACGGCTGTCAGTTCGATCGAGCCGCGCTTTGAGCTGAGTACTGCGCGCTGTCCGTCGGCCACGCCGCATCGCTCAGCGTCATCCGGGTTGACGAGCACCGTGCAACCCTCAGGGCCGGAGACGAGGTTGGGGACGTTGTGCATCCAGGAGTTGTTC
>CAESAO010000025.1_pt1 | contig 12434 bp, 6 predicted proteins | sample 7263591 | NCBI WGS metagenome assembly CAESAO01 (sample SAMEA6814056, study PRJEB35770) | uncultured Conexibacteraceae bacterium | biome: Freshwater; feature: Freshwater reservoir; material: water | place: Czech Republic | collected 2017-05-23 | depth 30m m | reverse complement strand
CCTTGGCCGCGTGCACCGGCCCTGCCAGCGCTGGTTGCCGTCAGTGCCTACATCGTCGATCTCGCCTTTGGCTCACCGCTGATCATTCGCTCGCTGATCGGCCCAAACCCGCTCTTCGGTTCGCGTTTCTATGGGATTGGAAACGAGCTTGAGTCGGCGCTGCCGGCGATCCTGCTGATCGGACTCGGCGCGCTCTGGTTCGGTCGCGGGAAGTCGCGACAAGGGGTGGCGTTGTTCGCCGGTTGCGGCCTCGTGCTTGGCGTCGCACTCGGCTCGGCCCGACTCGGCGCCGATGTCGGCGGTGTGATGACGGTTGCGGCAGGCTTCGGCGTCGCCGTTCTTGCGATGCTGCCGGGCCGCCTCTCGGGCCGCACGATCGCGCTCGTCGTGATCGCTCCGTTCGCAGCGCTCGCTCTTCTGGCCGCGATCGACCTTCTTACCGGCGGCGATTCGCACTTCACACGGACCGTCCTTCGGGCCGATGGATCGGGCGCTTGGTGGGAGATCTTTGTACGCAGGATCGAGCTCGCTGGTCGTGGCCTGATCCGTGGACTGATGCCGGTCGCGGCGTTGATCGCAGTGCTGACCGTCGCGCTCGGGGTTGTCCGCCGAGACCGGCTGCTGGCACCGGTAGGCGATGATCCCGCCTGGCGAGCTGGGCTGGCAGGGGCTGCGGCAGTTGGCGTCTTTGGCGCTCTGTTCAACGATTCCGGCCCGATGCTGTTGCTCTTTGCCGTCTTTGTCGCGCTCTGCGGGGCGATCTATCTTCGCGGAGATACCCGGTTGGCCGACGGCGGCTCGCGCTAGGATCGAACTGAATGCGGATTGCAATTGTCTCTCCGTACTCGTGGAGCTATCCCGGAGGCGTTGCGCGCCACATTGAGGCGCTGGCGGCCGCTCATCGCGACGATGGCCACGAGGTGCGGATCATCACCCCGGTCGACCCGGTTGATCAGCTCAGCTCGAGGCTGCACGGGGGCACTGCGCCGCAGCAGCGTCAGCTCGACGGCCACATCGTCGACCTCGGCCGAACAGTCGGTATCCCCGCCAACGGTGCGGTCTCAAATCTCTCGCTCTCTCCCGGCGCGGTTCAGCGCCTCGGTCAAACACTCGCTGACGGGCAGTTCGACGTAGTCCACATTCACGAGCCGGTCGTTCCGCTGATCAGTTGGATGGCGCTCAACTGCAGGTCAACCGCTCTCGTCGCGACCTACCACACGTACTCAACCAATCGCCTCACCCAAGGAGTCGCGAATCTGTTTGGCGCTCGCCGCCGAATGGGCCGCCTTCACGCGCGAATCGCCGTCTCGGAAGCTGCTTCGTGGACTGCGCGGCGCTTCTACGGCGGTCGTTACAGCGTGATCGCAAACGGTGTTGAGTTGCCGGCTAGCGGGCCGTCCGTAAAGGCGGTCGGCGAGGCAGGGAAGCTGAAGCTGGTGTTTGTCGGTCAGGCAGTCGATCGTAAGGGCCTGCCGGTTCTGCTCTCGGCGTTCGAAGGCCTACGCGATTACGTCGACGCCGAACTGACGATCATCGGCGCGACCGAGGATGACGTTGAGCCGCTGCTTATTGACCCGCGTGCGGTGAGCGTCGCGGGGCTGGTCGACGATGCCGAGAAGCAGCGGTTGCTCGCGGAGGCCGATCTGCTGGTCGCCCCGTCTCTTGGCGGAGAGAGCTTTGGCATGGTTCTAACCGAGGCATTCGCGGCCGGCACGCCGGTTGTCGCCAGCGACATCGCCGGTTACCGGGACGTTGTCACGAACGGCGACAACGGCCTTCTCGTTCCGCATGGGGATCCTGTTGCACTGGCTGAGGCGCTGCGCGACCTTGCGCTTGACCCCGATCGTCGCGCCGAGCTTGGCCGGGGGGCGGCTGCCAGCGCAGCCCAATACGGTTGGGCGTTGATCGGCGGGCGTACGATCGAGGTATACGAGCAGGCAATTGCCGCCCACGCCGCGCAGCTCGCAGATCCGGCCAGAGTGAGTCGCTCCGCTGACGGTGTCAGGCTGGCAGCAGACGGACTGCCCGCGGTGCCGCCGCAGCGACTCGCGACGATCGAGCCGGAGCCCGCGGGAGGCTGGCGCAGAGCACGGCTGCGGAGTGCGGTTCGCCGTGGAGCGCTTGCTCTGGCTGCCGGCGTCGCGATCGGCCTGTCGCTGGTCGCGCTCGAGAAGATCGGCGTCGACCGGGTGATCAGCAGCCTGCTCCAGTCGAGCCCGACATGGGTGCTGGCTGCCGTGGCCGTAATGGGCCTCTCAATGCTTCTGCGTTCAATCTCTTGGCACGCAATTCTTCACGCCGCGCTGCCGGATCGACGATTGACCCAGCTCGACACTCTTCGTGCGACCGCGATCGGTGTGCTGATGTCGTCAACGCTCCCCGCTCGGCTCGGTGAGCCGGCTCGAGCGATCGTCATCTCGCGCCGCGCCGGGCGTCCGCGCGAGACGATGCCTACCGTTGTCGGAACGCTCGTTTCGCAGACCATCTTGAACGTGCTGGCACTGCTGATCCTCGCTGCGATCGCTCTCTCCAGCGTTCCGATCTTCAACCAGCGCCATGGCGCTCTCGTCGCCGTCGTGCTGGTTCCCGTCATCTTGCTGGCAATCGTCCTGATTGTCCCGGCCGTGCTGGCCGCCAGTGGCAGCGAGCGATTCGGACGGACGCGGGCCGTGATTCGCCCACTGCTGAAAGCTGCTCGGCAGGTGCGCAGCGGCCTGCGCGTCTTCACCCATCCTCGCGATGGGTCGACGGCGCTTGTAGCCCAGCTCAGCGCGTGGGCATTGCAGGCGCTCGCTTGTTACCTACTTCTGCTCGCGATCGGCCTCGACGGCCGCACCGGCATAGGCGCTGCTGCGGCAGTGCTGCTCGCAGTCAATGTCACTGCGCTGGTCCCGGCAACGCCTGCCAACGTCGGCGTCTTCCAGGCCGCCTGCGTCGCCGTACTCACCGGTGCCTACGGCGTCAGTGCCGCCGATGCACTCGGCTACGGAATTGTCCTGCAGGCCGTCGAAGTTGCCACGGCCGTCCTGATGGGCGTCCCCGCGCTGCTTGGGGAAGGACTGAGCTGGCGCGACGTTCGCATGCGCGCGCTGCATTCGACGCCGGTCAGGTTGGGGCCGGTCGCCGGCAGCGTCGGAGTGGCCGAGGCAGACCCAAGCGGTAGATAGGAAGCCGGCGGCGCGCGGCGAACTGATCCTGATGGCCGAGGCTTGGGTTTACATCTTGCGCTGCGTCGACGGAAGTCTCTACACCGGTTGGACCAACGACCTCGAGAAGCGGCTCGAAGCGCACAGCGCCGGAACTGGAAGTCGTTACACGCGCAGCCGCCTCCCTGTCGTCCTGGCGGCTTCATTCGAGATGGAAGACCGGAGCGCCGCTCAGCGCGAAGAGGTGCGAATCAAGCGCCTTTCCCGGACCGACAAGCTGGCACTGATCGGCTAGCCGGCGAGCGCGGTTTCGTCGACGTCTTCGCTCCCCTGAGGCGGGTCTTCGTCGGGGATCTCGCCAAGTCGCGTTGGGTCGCGGTCACTACCGGCGATCACATCGTCGGCGCGTTGGCGGTCGTTGGTTGGAAGCTTGCCTGATTTCATCCCGAAGTAGGTCGCGTCTGGGTGATGGGCGACGATCGCCAGCGTTGACTGTTCGGGCTCTGGCGCGAATCCGTCGGTCAAGGTCATCCCGATCTGGCTGAGGTCAAGAAGCTGGTCGAGCTTCTCGTGTTCCGACTGCTCGGGAACCGCCGGGTAACCCCATGAGTAGCGGCGCCCTTGCGTCTCGCCAATGCCAAGGTCACGGCGCACTTGGCCGTGAACGAGCTCGGCAAGTCCTTCGGCCGTCTGCACTCCGAGTCCGTGGACAAATAGCTGCTCGGCGTATTCGCCGTCGGCCTCCAGCTTCGCCATCAGCTCGGTCACTTCTGAGCCCGAGGTAACTGCCTGCAGTGCCACGACATCGAGCTCGCCGGAGTCCTTCGGGCGGTAGAAATCGGCGACGCAGATGCGGTCATGGCCCGGTTGGCGCGGGCAGACAAAACGCGTCAGCACGGTCTCGCGATCGTCAGGGTCGAGCACAACAATCTCGTTGCCCTCCGAATAGCAGGGGAAGTAGCCGAGCAGGGCGCGCGGGCGCAGATAGTCCTGCTCTGCCCACATTCGCTCCAGACGCGGCCGAAAATCGTTGTCGAGCAGCTCGGTCCAAGCGTCGCCCTTGACGCCGCGGCCGCCCCAGTGGAGCTTGAAGAGGACGTGCGTGTCGAGGTGGTGGTAGAGCGCGTCCATATCAATCGGCACTTCCTGAACTCCCCACCAGGGTGGGGTCGGCACAGGGACGTCGATCGCAGCGGCAGAGCGGACGCTGTCGTCATCTGTTGGCAGCGCCTCCGGCTCAGGGCCCTTTTCGCGCAGAGCCAGTGCATCGGCGCGCAGCTCTGCGACGAGCACTTCGCGCTGCTCCGGTTCGACCAGCGCGTCCATCTTCGCCAGCCCCTCAAAGGCGTCCTTGCAGAAGAAGACTCCGGGCTCGTAAATCTCGTCCGATGCGCGGCCTCCGGGGTAGAGCGTGCGCAGACCAAAGTCCTTGTTGATCGCCGCGCCGCCGATCAGAACCGGGTAGTCGAGCCCTTGGCTTTGGAGCTCCTGGATGCAGAGCGGCATCTGCTTGGAGGTTGAGACAAGCAGTGCGCTGAGGCCGATCGCCGTAGCGTCATGCTCCTTTGCTGCCTCGAGGATCGTCTGGATCGGCACCTGCTTGCCAAGATCGATAACCGTGTATCCGTTGTTGGTCAGGATTGTGTTGACGAGTGACTTGCCGATGTCGTGAACGTCGCCAAAGACCGTTGCCAGCACGACGGTGCCCTTTGTGTAGCCCTCGATACGGTCAAGGAAGTTCTCAAGCCGCGCGACTGCACGCTTCATAACCTCTGCCGATTGCAGAACGAAGGGGAGAATCAGTTCGCCGGCGCCGAACTTGTCGCCGACCTCCTTCATTGCCGGCAGCAGGACCTCGTTGAGTGTTGGGACGGCGCCGATCTTCTCAACCGAGGCGTCGATCCAGTCCTCAACGCCTTCCTTGCGGCGGCGCAGGATGTGGAAGTGGAGCGCCTCTTCGGGCTCCATTCCTTCGGTCGGGTTCGCCTTCTCTGCCTCCGCGTCCTCGCCACTACGCGATTCAAAGTGGTTGATGAAAAGTTCGAGCGCGTCTTCGCGGCGGTTGAAGACGAGATCATCGGCCAGGGCGCGTTCCTCGTCGGAGATCTCGCCGTAAGGGGTGATGTGGTTGGGGTTGACCATCGCCAGGTCGAGGCCGGCGTCAACGCAATGGTGGAGGAAGACCGAGTTGAGTACGGCGCGGGCGCTGGGGGAGACGCCGAACGAGACGTTCGAGACTCCAAGCGAGGTCTTGACGCCGGGGATCTCAGCTTTGATCCTGCGGATGCCTTCGATCGTCTCGACCGCCGATGGGCGCCACTCTTCGTCACCGGTCGTCAGCGTGAAGGTCAACGCGTCGAAGATCAGCAGCTCAGGGTCGAGGCCGTGTTCGTCGCAGCAAAGCTGCTTAAGCCGCAGCGCGATCTCGACCTTGCGCTCGGCTGTCTTCGCCATCCCGACCTCATCGATCGTCAGCGCGATCACTGCCGCACCGTGCTGGACGGCCATCGGTACGACGGTGTCGAGCTTGTCGCGGCCGGCCTCAAGGTTGATCGAGTTGACGATTGCGCGGCCAGGGATCTGGTCGAGCGCGGCGGCGATCACGGCAGGCTCGGTTGAGTCGATCTGTAGTGGCGTTGGCTGCGTCAGCGAGACCCGCTTCGCGACTTGGCGCATCTGCTCGTCTTCATCCTCACGCTCGGTCAGCGCGACGCAGAGGTCGAGCACGTGGGCGCCACCTTCGACCTGGTCTTCGGCGATCTGGACCAAGCCGTCGTAATCGTCGGCCAGCAGCATCTCCTTCGCCTTGCGTGAGCCCTGCGAGTTGACGCGTTCGCCGACGATCGTCGGTGTTGGGTCCTGCACCAGCGCCGTCGCCGTCATCATCGAACTGACTCGCGGCGGGCGCGGGGCGGGGCGGGGCGCTACCGGTCGGCCACCACAACGCTCGGCGATTGCGGCGATGTGCTCGGGCGTCGTGCCGCAGCAGCCGCCGACGATCCCGACCCCGTAGCGCTCGACGAACTCGCCAAGAATTGTCGCCAGCGCCTCAGGTGTTTCAGGGAAGATCGTCTCGCCGTCCGGGCCTTGCAGCGGCAGCCCGGCGTTGGGGATGCACTGGATCGGCACCGGCGAGAACTCGCCAAGGAAGCGGATCGCATCGCGCATATCTTCAGGGCCGGTTGAGCAGTTGAGTCCGATTGCGTCGACCTTGAGCGCTTCAAGCGTTGTCAGAACGGCGTCGATGTCGGTGCCGAGAAGCATCTTTCCGCCGTTCGGCAGAAGTGAGACAGAGGTTTGGATCGGAACGCTGCGCCCGGCAGTAACGAACGCTTCCCGGGCGCCGAAGACCGCAGCCTTGACTTCGAGGATGTCCTGCGCCGTTTCGATCAACAGCAGGTCGACGCCGCCTTCGAGCAGTCCGCGCGCCTGCTCCTCAAAGATCGTCACTAGTTCGCGGAAGGAGATCGCGCCGAGCGTCGGGTCATCGGAGGAGGGGAGCTGGCCGGTCGGGCCGATCGAGCCGGCGACGAAGCGATCCTCGCCGACAGCGGCGCGGGCGATCTCGCCGGCGCGGCGGTTGATCTCCAAAGTGTGTTCGGCCAAGCCCCATTCCTCGAGCTTCAAGCGGCTGGCCTGGAAGGTGTCGGTTTCGACAACCTCGGCTCCCGCCTCAACCATCGAAGTGTGTACTCCCTCGATTACGTCGGGGCGGTTGAGGATCAGCGCCTCGTGGCACTTGCCGGCAAGGCCGCCGTAATCCTCGGAGGTCAGGTCGAACTGCTCGAGTGTCGCGCCCATGCCGCCGTCGAAGACGACAACGCGCTCGTTGATTGCCGCCAGATAGTCCCTCATTGGCCGTAGATTAGCAGCAAAACAGATAACCTTGACATAAGCGTGTCAAGGTCTCGCGACCGGCAAAATAGCCCCGCTCACCGGCGCGGAGAAGCGATGCTTGAAGCTGCGAAGCCAAGGCTCCAGTAGGCATCAGGAACAAGCTCGCCAGCGCCGCGCGGGCCGCCGCATCAGCCCTTGGGGTAGCCTGCCGACGCGTATCCCATTCAAGCCGGAGGCTGGATCTTATGACGACAGATGGTGTGGCTTTCGTGTCGACTCGTTGGGTTCATTCTGATTATGAGGCGCAATATCGGCAGTGGAGCGAGAAGATCGGCGCACAACTGTCGGTTACCCCAGGATTTGTTAGCTACGAACAGCTCCCTGCAGTCGAAGGTAAACAGGACTTCTGGACGCAGATCGTCAAGTTCGATACCAAACAGGCATCGCACGATTGGGCGCACTCCTCAGAGCTCGCTGAACTGCTCGTCGAAATTGAGCCATACACGAGGGATTCAGAATTCTCGTCGGTCCGAATCGGGCAGCAGGACTGGTTGAATTTCGGTCTGAGTACTAAGCCCGGGCCGGGTGCACCGACAAAGTGGAAGCAGCTGATCACGGGGATCATGGCGCTCTACCCGACCGTGATTATCGCCCACGAGATTCTGGCTCAGTTGGTGACAGTGCCTTTCGCGCTGTCGACACTGCTGACCAACGCGATCGCGATGTCGCTGGTGATGCTGGTCTGGCTGCCGCAACTCTCGAAGCTGCTCGGAGGCTGGCTGCTGCCGACTAAGCCGCTTCCGCCGGCCACAACGATCGGGGTGGCGGCGGCGATCTTGGGAATAATCGGCGGCTTTCTCTTGATCTTCCTTCAACTATTTCCGTCGTAGTCTTAGCCGCGCAAACAACCCACGCCAAAGCTGATCGCTTCTCGGCCACCAGCACCCGAAAACCTCAGAGCTACTTGATGAAGAGCATCTCCGAGTACTTCGGCAACGGCCATAGATCATCTGCGACTAGGCCTTCGAGCTTGTCTGCCGTCTCGCGCGTCCTGTCCATCGCCGGGATCACCTTGTCGCGCATGTACTCGGCCTCCTTGAGCCCTTCGGCTGCCGGGTGGGAGGCGTTGGCCTTCTCCAACACCCGGAGTCGCTTGACGAACTCGTCGGCTGACGACTTCAGCTCGCTCGCAAGCGAGGTCATCCCGGCCTCCTTGCACTCCGCCAGGTAGCGGACGGCGGCCGGCAGGATCATCGTGCGTGCCATCGAGGCAGCGGTCTCAGCCTCGATGTTGAGCTTCGTCGAATACTGCTCGACGGCGACCTCAAAGCGGGCCTCAAGCTCGCGCTCGTTGAGAACGTTGTACTGCTCGAAGACCTGAACGGTTGACTTCGCGACGATCCAGGGAAGCGCATCCGGCGTTGTGCGCAGATTGGCGAGGCCACGCGCGGCGGCTTCTTTCTGCCAAGCGTCGGCGTAGCCGTCACCGTCAAAGACGATCCTCTTATGTGCCTTCCAGGTCTTCTTGATCGTGTCGAGGATCGCGTCCGGGCGTTTCTTGCCCTTCTTCTTTGCGGCCTCAACTTCGTCGACCATCATGTCGATCGACTCAGCGACGATCGTGTTCAGCGCAGTGTTGACAAAGCCGAGCGACATGCTCGATCCGAGCGCGCGGAATTCGAACTTGTTGCCGGTAAAGGCAAACGGCGAGGTGCGGTTGCGGTCGCCGCCGTGGAGCGGCAGGGGAGGCAGCACCGGTGTTCCGAGCCCGAGGAAGTTTCCGGCAGCGCTGTCTGTGGCCTTGCCCGACGCAACAGCGTTGAAGGCCCGCTCCAGTTCGCGCCCGAGGAAGATCGAGATGATCGCTGGCGGCGCTTCATTTGCGCCTAGGCGGTGATCCTGACCTACGTTTGCGACGCTGGCGCGCAGCAGCTCCTGGTGACGGTCGACGGCGGCGATTACGGCGACGCAGAAGAAGAGGAATTGGATGTTCTCGGCCGGCGTATCTCCCGGTTCGAGCAGGTTCTGGCCGCTGTCAGTGCCCATCGACCAGTTGTTGTGCTTGCCCGAGCCGTTGACGCCGGCAAATGGCTTCTCATGCATAAGGCAGACGAGGCCGTAGCGGCGAGCGACGTTTTCAAGCACCTGCATCGTCAGCTGCTGATGGTCGGAGCCAACGTTCGAGTTCTCGAAGATCGGAGCCAGTTCGTACTGCGACGGCGCAACCTCGTTGTGACGCGTCTTGACCGGCACGCCGAGCCGCTGCAACTCACGTTCGGTCTCGAGCATGCAGGCAAGGACGCGCTCAGGAATGGTTCCGAAGTAGTGCTCGTCCAGCTCGTGGCCCTTCGGCGGCTTCGCGCCAAACAGCGTGCGGCCGGTCGTGTAGAGGTCGGGCCGCTCGTAGAAGTACTGCTCGTCGATCAGGAAGTACTCCTGCTCAGGTCCGACCGTTGTGAAGACGCGGGCGGCGACCTTGTCGCCAAACAGCTTCAGCGCCCGCAGCGCAACGCTTGAGAGCGAATCCATCGAGCGCAGCAGAGGCGTCTTGTGGTCCAGTGCTTCTCCGGTCCACGAGACGAAGGCTGTTGGGATGCAGAGGACCGATCCGTTCGGGTTCTCGAGGATGAAGGCCGGCGAAGTTGGATCCCAAGCCGTGTAGCCGCGAGCCTCGAAGGTTGCGCGAATGCCGCCGGTCGGGAACGAGGAGGCGTCCGGCTCCCCCTGAATCAGCTCCTTACCGGAGAAGGCGGCAAGCGCCGTTCCGTCTCCGACGGGCTCGAAGAACGAGTCGTGCTTCTCAGCCGTCATGTTGGTCAGCGGCTGGAACCAGTGCGTGAAGTGTGTTGCGCCGTGCTCCATCGCCCATGAGCGCATTGCGTCAGCGATCGCGTCGGCCAGCGCCGGATCGAGCGGCGCGCCGTCAGCGAGTGTCTTCTGCAGCTTGGTGAAGACGGTTTTTGGCAAGCGCGCCTTCTGCGCTGCGAGGTTGAAGACATTCTCGCCGTAAATGGCGGCCGCAGATTCGGTGATGTCGGACTGACCGCTGCCGTCTCCGGTGGCTGCCCACTGAGCGGCGGTTACGTTCTGCTGGCGCGTCTTCGAAGCCATCTTGATCTCCAGATTTGTTGGTTTTCGCGCTCTTCGCGCGAGTGACGATGACGAGACTAGAAGCGATCTCGCTTGGTCACGTTATCCCGATGTCTAAACCGAGTGCCGTGCGGTACTGCCGATTGTGTCGGGGCGCGCGCGGAGCGATTCTCCAGATTGGCTAGGAGCGAGGTTCGATCTTTCTACCTGCGGCCAACAGTGGATCGCAGTTCCAGCGCAAGACTTCCTTCAACTCGATCTGGAGGTTTCATGAAGCGCTCTTCGTTGATCACCACCGCTCTCACCAGTTGCGTGATGATGCTCGCTGCGCCAACCGTCGCTTCGGCCGACATCTTCAATGCTGCCGGTGTTCCGGACACGGTTGGGATCAACTCGATGTGGGTCTTTGTTGCAGCCTGTCTCGTGCTCTTCATGCAGGCCGGGTTCGCGCTGCTTGAGATCGGTTTCTCGCGCGGCAAGAATGCCGGCACGATCGTCGCCAAGATCCTGACCAACTTCTCGATCGCCGCAATTCTCTATTGGGCTGTCGGCTTCGCGTTTGCCTTCGGCGGCGCGAGCGGCAAGGTCATCGGCACCGAGGGCTTCTTTCTCCGCAATTACGGCGATCCGACGACGGCATTCCCCGTGATGGGCTTCTCAGACGCGACGATCGAGTCGAAGTGGTTCTTCCAGTTCGTTTTCTGCGCCGTCTCTCTGGCAATCGTCTGGGGTACGACGTTGGAGCGGATCAAGTTTGGCGTCTACGTGATCTTCGCCGTGATCTTCGCTGGCCTGATCTATCCGATCGCCTCGGGCTGGGTCTTCGGAGGAGGGTGGCTTCAGGCGACGCTCGGGATGCAGGATTTCGCCGGTTCGACCGCCGTGCATCTTGTAGGCGCGACGGCCGGCCTCGCAGTGCTGCTGCTGTTGGGTGCGAGGAAGGGAAAATACGATGCCGCCGGGCGCCCGCGCGCAATCCCCGGCCACAACATGCCGCTCTTTGGCCTCGGCGTGATCATTCTGCTGGTCGGCTGGTTCGGCTTCAATCCCGGATCAACACTCGGCGCAATGGACGGTCGTTTCACCGAGGTTGCACTCGTGACGCTGCTGGCAGCGGGCGCTGGAACGCTCGGAGCGCTTCTGGTCAGCTGGCTGAAGACGCGCACGATCGACATCGGCATGGCTGGCAACGGCATGATCGGCGCCTTGGTCGCGATCACAGCGCCCTCGGGCTACGTAGCTCCGTGGGCAGGTGTCGTGATCGGCCTGATCGCCGGCTTCATCGTGCCGCTCGGCGTCTACGCGATCGACAAGCGGCTCGACGACCCTGTCGGCGCTCTTACCGCTCACGGACTCTGCGGCATTTGGGGAACGCTCTCCTGCGGTCTCTTCACGCTGCCGGTGCTGGCTGAGTACAACGCAGTCGGGAAGGGCGGCCTGCTCTACACAGGTTCGTTCGGTCAGTTGGGTGACCAGACGATCGGCGTGGCCGTGGTCTTCGCCTTCGTCTTCATCACCAGCTACGCCACTTTCTGGGTAATCAAGAAGACCTACGGCCTGCGCGTCACTGAGGCCGAAGAAGACGCAGGGCTCGATATCTCCGAGCACGGCATGTATGGCTACCCGGAGCAGTTCATTCCGGCGCCGGAGCTGGTTGGCTACGGTGCGGCCCCCCAGTTCGGTTCGTCGGGCGTATCCTCATAAGCAGCCAAAAGGAGCTTGCGTAATGAAGAAGATTGAAGCGATCATCCGTCATGAGGCTTTCGAGCCGATCCGCCTGGAGCTGTTGGAGCTGGGATTCCCGTCGATGACTGTGCTCGAGGTGAAGGGCTCGGGTCGTCAGAAGGGGATCGTCGAGACCTACCGCGGAGCCGAATTGACCAACTACCTCCGGCCAAAGGTGCAGATCAACTGCGTAGTTTCGGACGCCGACGTCGAAGCTGTCGTCGAGTCGATCCTGAAGCATGGCCGCACCGGCGCGGTGGGGGACGGCAAGATCTTCGTGATGCCGGTAGATGCCGCCTTCCGCGTCCGCACGGGAGAGTCAGGCGAAGAGGTACTGCAGGCGCATCCTGAAGCGGTCGACGACGCCAAGTAGTCGAGCGGCCGCCTACTGGCCTTTCTGCACAACTTCGCCCGTGGCGGGGTCGACAGATGAATCCTGAGGGCGCCTCGTGACGTTCACTGTGAGCGACCCGGCTGGGATCCCGCCGCTCGCGGTGACGGCCCGCGCCTTGCCGCCCAAACCGGCTCCGGCGCGGTATTCAATCGTTCTGGTGCCGGGCTGACTTGCGCTCAGCAGCCAGATGAAGCTCCGTTCGGCACCGGCTGCCAGCGGTCCCAGCGCCCAAGTGTTGACGT
>CAESAO010000024.1_pt1 | contig 12802 bp, 12 predicted proteins | sample 7263591 | NCBI WGS metagenome assembly CAESAO01 (sample SAMEA6814056, study PRJEB35770) | uncultured Conexibacteraceae bacterium | biome: Freshwater; feature: Freshwater reservoir; material: water | place: Czech Republic | collected 2017-05-23 | depth 30m m | reverse complement strand
CGGGAAGACGATCGTCCCCGCCGCGACTATCGCGGCCAGCGCTACGAGCAGGATTGCCGGCCACGGCAGCGAGGCAATGCGGGCTTGCAGCGAAGGCGGAGAAGGAGCAGTGGACACGAGAGTCAATGGTTGACCGCAGCCGGACAGCCTACGATCGGGATGGATACTACGCCGCCGCCTGACAGGCAGCGCTCGCTGGTCGCCCCCTTTCAGCCCGAAACGGGTGCGACCCGTACGATTAGGCGTCGATGAAGCTGATCATTCAGATTCCCTGCCTCAACGAAGAGGCGACCCTTCCCGAGACGCTCGCCGACCTTCCGCGTGAGGTTGACGGCATAACCGACGTCGAGTGGCTGATCATCGACGACGGCTCGACCGATTCAACGATCGACGTCGCACGAGCAAACGGCGTTGATCACATCGTTCGGCTAACCAACAACCGCGGCCTTGCGGCAGGCTTCCAAGCCGGCCTCGATGCCTGTCTCAAACTCGGCGCCGACGTGATCGTCAACACCGACGCAGACAACCAATATTTCGGCGCCGACATCCCAAAGCTGGTCGAACCAATCGTCGGCGGACGGGCAGACATGGTCGTCGGCGACCGTCAGACCGACACGATCTCGGAGTTCTCGCCGCTGAAGAAGCGCCTGCAGAAACTCGGCTCGTGGGTTGTCCGGCAAGCCTCCGAAACCGACGTGCCAGACACGACCTCAGGATTCCGCGCATACAACCGCGAAGCGGCGTTGCAGATGGCCGTCGTCTCACGCTTCACGTACACGCTTGAGACGATCATCCAGGCCGGCAAGCTGCTCGTCGCAGTCGAAGACGTACCGATTCGGACGAACCCGAAGACACGCGAGTCGCGACTCTTCCCATCGACCTGGTCCTATGTTCGCCGCAATGGCATCTCGATCTTCCGCATCTACGCCCAATACGAGCCGATGCGGGTCTTCTTCACAGCGGCAGTCGTGCTGGGAGTGGGAGCGCTGATCCCGTTCACGCTCTTCTTCATTAATTGGGTTGAAGGGGACGGAGCCGGCCACGTTCAGTCGCTGATCTTTGGCACCGTGCTGTTCAACGCAGCCGTCGTGATGGGAGCATTGGCCGTCATTGGCGACCTGATGCACGCGCAGCGGATCATGAGCCAGCGGATCTTTGAGCGAGTGCGCCGCGTCGAGCTGGAACTTGGCGTCCCACCATCGCACTACGAACCGGGCGCGAGGCCCACAGGCCAGGCGCCAACCACGGGCGCGCACTCGGCGCCTCCTCCCAGCGAGGAGCTGGGAGAGGGCGAGCACGAGGCGATTCCGCGGTGAAGCCGCGCGTCACGGTCGACAGCGAAGGAACCGTCACCGGCAACACCTACGACAAGTACGGATCGAAGAACCCGATAGTCCGCCGCTTGATGGCGAGCTTCCATCGCGACCTTGATGCCTGCTACGCGACGATCGCGCCAACCTCGATTCTTGACATCGGCTGCGGCGAGGGCGTACTGACCCATGACTGGGCCGGTCGGCTTGGAACCGGTGGCCGGATTGTCGGAACCGACCTTGACGATCCGCTGTTGCACGCGCACTGGGCGAAACGCCACGCTCCGAACCTCGAGTACCGAGTGATGAAGGGCGAGCGGCTCGAGTTTGCCGACAACGAGTTTGATACCGCTACGGCGATCGAAGTGCTCGAGCACGTCGATAACCCGGAGATGGTGCTCTCCGAGATGTCGCGCTGCGCCAAGCGCTGGCTGCTCGTTTCGGTCCCCCGCGAGCCGCTTTGGCAGCTGACGAACCTCGTCCGCGGTGCATACTGGAGCGACTTCGGCAACACCCCCGGACACCTCAATCACTGGTCGAGTCGCTCGTTCCGCGAGTTGCTCTCGCGCTACGGGGAGATCGTTGAGCTGCGGCATCCGTTCCCTTGGACAATGGCGGTGGTACGTCTCCGTGACTGAAAGAACGGTCAAGACGGATGAAGTGACGCCGGGTCAGGGCGGCTACGTGAGCGGGGCGCGTGTTCTGGCCGTCGGGGTCGGCGCGACCGGGCTACTTACGTTCGTCTACTTCTCGCTCTCCTCTCACCTCCTCTCGGCGACCGCCTACGGGCAGCTGAGCGTCCTCTGGGCCGCCCTCTTCATCGTCATCTCGGTGATCTACCGGCCGATCGAGCAGCTGCTGTCGCGGACTATCGCCGACCGCCGTGCGCGGGGCGCCCACGGGAACCATCCGCTGCGCGGCCCGATGCTGATTCAACTTGGGTTCGCCCTCGCATTCCTGGTCGTCGCGATCGTTCTGAAACCAGAGATCGAGGAGCTATTCGGCGGTTCGGAATCGCTCTACCTGATCTTCGTCGGCGCGACACTGGCCTACGCGGCGAGCTACTTCGCGCGGGGCTACTTCGCCGGTCACCAGTGGTTCGTCCTTTACGGCGGCCTGATGCTGTTCGAGTCCAGCGCAAGGGTCTGCTTTCCTCTCGCAGTCTTGGTTGGGATTACGAGCGGGCAGGATGCGATTGCTTTAGGAATCTTCGCCGCACCGCTTGCATCACTTGTGGTCGTACCGTGGGCGATCGCGCGCCATAGCCGACTCGACCGTGATGCGCCGGTCGTCGAGGTCAGCTCGGTCGTTGGCACCGGCGTTGGGTTTGCCGGATCCGTCGCCGTGATTCAGCTCGGTGAGCAAACGCTGCTCAACGCTGGCGTGCTCGTAGCCGACTCCGTCGCCGGAGCGGCGACAGCGGGCGCCGTCTTCAGCGTGCTGCTGATCACACGCGCACCACTGCAGCTCTTCCAGTCGATTCAGACCACGCTCCTGCCGCATCTGACGGGCCTTGAGGCGACCGAGGGCGGTGAAGAGTTCTCTCATGCGATCAAGATCACGGTCCGAGCGATAGCCGTCTTCGCCGGGTTCTCAGCGCTGCTGATGTTGCTGATTGGACCAAGCCTGATGCAGCTCTTCTTCGGAGACGACACGATCTTCGGCCGTTGGGGACTGGCCGCCGTCGCGGTCGGGATGGGCTTCCACCTTGCAGCCGGCACGCTCAACCAAGCGGCGCTTGCCCGTGGTCGAGCAAGAGCGGCGAGCATCATTTGGATGCTGGTCGCTCTTGGATTCGTCGGCTGGATGTTCGTGCCGCTGATCTCTTCGGCTCTGCTCCGTGCAGAGCTTGGATATCCGACAGCAACGGCGATTCTCTGCGCGCTGCTGTACGTCCTTTATCGACAGCCGCCGCTGGCTGACGCTGAGCTAGTTCCGGCTCGTCGCAGCGTCGAGGATGTCATTGAAGGCTCGGGCGGGATCATCCTGACCGAAGATCGCTGAACCTGCGACAAGCCGCGTGGCGCCGGCCGCGACGCAGAGTCCTGCTGTCTTGGCGTCTACTCCCCCATCGACCTCGATGATGACGTCGTCGCCGACGATCGCCCTCAGGCGGGTGATCTTCTCGATCGAACTTGCGATGAAGCTTTGCCCTCCCCACCCCGGGTTGACCGACATGCAGAGCGCGACGTCAGGCTGGACCTCTTCGTAGATTGCCAGCGGCGTCGCCGGGTTCACGGCGAGCCCGGCGTGGCATCCGTGCGAGCGAATCAGCTCAAGCGCATAGTCGACGGCTGGTGTCGCCTCGGCGTGGATGATGATCGTTCCGGCGCCCGCTTTTGCGAAGGATTCGACTTGAAGAGTTTCCGGCCGATCGACCATCAGGTGGACTTCAAGATGGAGTCCCATATCCCTCAGCGCCTCGCAGACCTGAGGCCCCATAGAAAGCGGCGGCACGAACTGCCCGTCCATCACGTCGACGTGGATGATTGCCGCGCCAGCATCTTCGACGAGCTTCACCTGGTCGCGTAGCGCACCGAAGTCAGCGGCGAGTATTGAGGGTGCGATCTCAACGTTCATTGTCAAACCTCCACCAGCATTGATGTTCCGCAGTGCGAGCACTCGGTCGTCGCGGTGCTGGACATCCGCACGATTGTCTGATGCTCGCCGCAGCCAGGACAGACGGAACGCAGCTCGTAGCGATGGAGGCAGTAGACGCAGCGATAGCGACCGGGAACGGTCGTCGGACGCAGCCACGGTTCATGGCACCCAGGGCACTCCAATCCGAGCGACGGTTCGGCCATTGCGCTGACAATAGAACGCCGCGCCCCGGAATAACGGGATGCGTCATTCGCCACGGCCGCGCTGGAACTCTTCCCAGCTCATCGCGCGAGCGCCTGGCGGCACCACCTCGTCATAGATCAGCCGCCCGTCGTCGAGATGGGCGCTGCGAACGCCGAGCATCTTTCCATCGTCCAGCTCGACCCTCGCGCCGATGTGGGGCGAGAGAGCGCGGACAACGCGATCCTGCTCGGACGCAGTTAGCTGCGGGTCGAGGATCCGGTCCGCAGCCGTGATCTTTTCGGCGTACGTCACCCCCGCCTCGTCCTGCTCGACGAACGGAGAAGGGCTCTCCAGCGCCGCAACGAGCAGTTCAGCACCTCGCTGTTCGAGCCGCTCGCTGAGCGAACCGAAGGTGTCCGAATCGAGGATCGGCTCACGCGCCGCGGAGCAGACCGGGCCGCAGTCAAGGCCCTCGACAAGGCGCATAATCGAAACCCCGCTCTCGGAGTCCCCGGCGATGATCGCGCGTTCGATCGGGGCTGCTCCGCGCCAGCGCGGCAGCAGCGACGGGTGGACGTTGAGGATCTCGTAGCTTGAGAGCAACGGCTCGCGTATCAGCGCGCCGTAGGCACAGACGAGAAGCGCGTCCGGTTCAGCGGCCGCGATCAGCTCGCGTGCCTGATCGTCGTTGACGTCTTCCGGCTGAGCGACCTGAATGCCAAGATCGTGGGCGGCATCGGCGACCGCCGGTGCCGTCAGCTTGCGGCCGCGCCCTGCGGGCCGGTCAGGTCGCGTGATGACGAGCTCGGGAACCGTTCCCGCTTCAGCGAGCCGGCGGAGCAGCCCTGCAGCGAACGGCGCCGTTCCGAGGTAGACGGTGCGCATGGAGACTCCTAGAAGCCTGATTCGAGGTCACGAAGCGTGCGCATAGCTTCACGGCGCTGGCCGCGCGTGGTCCGATCGATAATCAGCACGCCATTGAGGTGGTCGAGCTCATGTTGAATCACGCGGGCCTCCAGACCTTCAACCTCAAGCTCGATCGGCTCGCCGAAGCGATCCTGCGCCGACACGCGAATCTGGGCCGGCCGGGTTACTTCGACAACCACCTGCGGGAGGCTGAGGCAGCCTTCCTCGAATGTCTCCTCCTGATCCGACTCCCAGTCGATCACAGGGTTCACTAGCGCCTCAAGCGGCCCGTCCTCGTCAACCCGGTAGACGAAGAAACGGCGCAGCAACCCAACCTGGTTGGCAGCAAGCCCAACTCCTACGGCGTCCTCCATTAGGAGTCCCATCCTTTCGACCTCGGCGCGCAACCCGTCGTCGAAAGTTTCAACCTCAGCGGCCCGCGACTTCAAGACCGGGTCGCCGAACTTGCGCACGTGCCGGAGCGCAGCCTCGCGGCGGGCGAGCATCTCCGGGTCGAGCTCAGGCGGCTCGCGGCGCAGCTCCTCAGCTTCTGTCTGGTCGTTATCGGTCATTGGCAAGAGCAGATTCTAGAGGGGCTACAGGCCGCTACTGCGGTTCCACATCAACCGAGATCGAGACCGACTTGCGCCCCGCTCCCCTCGCGATGCTGCCAACTGCCAGGTTGACGGCCTCGACCGCCGTGCGGCGATCCTCGGCTTTGATTACGACCTGTGAGCGTTCGCGACCGCGCAGCCTGAAGAGCGGGGCAGGGCCGAGCGAGCCCGGGAGAAGCTCTTGGAGCTCGGTCGCGGCCTGTTGCGCTGCGCCGGGCTGAGGAGACGCACAGACGATGCGGATAAGCGTTGAGAATGGCGGATAGCGAAGCGCTTCGCGCCGCGCGAGCTCTTCGCTGAGGAATGTCGGCGCGTCATGGGCCGCGGCCAGCACGAGAGCCGGAGCATCCGGGGTCAGACTCTGGACGATCACGCGACCTCGGGCGGCGCCACGGCCGCTACGGCCAGCTAGTTGCGTCACGAGTGAGAACGTCCTCTCCTCTGCACGAAAGTCAGGAAAACGCAAGGTCTGATCTGCGTCAACGACGACGCCCAGCTCGACGTCTGGAAAGTCGTGGCCCTTCGCGACGACCTGCGTGCCGAGCAGAATCCCCTCATCGGCCTGCTCGAATGCGCGAAGAACGGCTCCGGCGTCGGCTGAATCACCGTCGAGCCTGAAGACCTTCCCGGGCAGCTCGGTCTCAAGCCGCTCGGTGCCCGTACCGTGGCGCGCGATCGACACTGAGCCGCACTCGATGCAGCGATCCGGCACGCGCTCTCGGTGGCCGCAGTGGTGGCAGGAGATCGAACCGCTGGCGCGATGCAGCACGAGCGTCACGTCGCACTGCGGGCATTCCCAAGCGTATCCGCAGCTTGAGCAGCTGAGATAATTTGACCAGCCACGGCGGTTGAGCAGAACGATCGACTTGCGCGAATCGACGAGCGCTTGGAAGGTGTCGGGGTGGAGAGCGCCCGAAGCTCCGCGCAGATCGATGATCTCGACCTCCGGAAGCGGCAGCTGGTCGACGCGCCTGGGAAGACTGAGGCGACGGAGCCGGTGCCAACTCTCCGCTCGGGGCGTGGCGCTGCCGGCAACGAGCACGGCGCCGTGATCTGCCGCCCGCCGGGCCGCCACGTGACGCGCGTCGTAGCGCGGGTCGCCCTCATTCTTGTAGCTGCTGTCGTGCTCCTCATCAACGATGATCAGCCCGATCTCGCTCAGCGGCGCGAAGACCGCTGAGCGCGCTCCGATGCAAATTCGCGCTTCGCCGCTTCGAATCCGCATCCATTCGTCGAAGCGTTCCCCGGGCGTTAGCTTCGAATGGATCACGGCGACGGTCTCGCCGAAGCGCTCCGTGAAACGCGAGATGATCTGCGGCGTCAGCGCGATTTCGGGGACGAGCACAAGCACCGTCCTACCCGCCGCCAGCACTTCGGCGGCGGCCCGCAAGTAAACCTCTGTCTTGCCTGATCCCGTAACCCCGTGCAGCAGCAGCTGCTCACCTTGGTCGGCGGCCAGCAGCTGCTCCAAGGCGGCTTCCTGATCGGCCGTTAGAGCGGGGCCGCTCGCTCCGGAGGCCTTGCCTACCGAAGCGTGTTGCGGTGCGCGGCGATGGGATTGCGGCTCCAGCCGAACAAGACCGCGCTTCTCGAGCCGCCTCAGCGGCGCGACGTCACCGCCGGCGAGCCGCGGCAGCGTGCTCAGCAGCTGGCGCTGGTTGTCGTTCAGCCTCTCGCCTTCGGCAGGCTCGCGGGCGGCGCTGGCGTAAAGCACGGAGCGCTCTTTGACTCCGCGCGGAGGCAGCATCAGCGAGTAGGCGCGAGCTGGCGTTGAGCAGTACTCGTCTGCGAGCCACGGACCCAGTGCGACCAGATCAGGTGGCAGCGAGGCGGGCAGGACCTGCTTCGGTTCGCTTAACTCGTGTTCCGATGAGTCCTTCAGCGCCGTGACCACTGCCAGCAGATCGCGCCCGCCGAACGGAACAACGAGAACAGAGCCGACCTCTACCCCCTCCGGACAGGCGTAGTCGAACGGCCCGCGCAGGACGCGGGCCGTCGTAATCGGCTCGACCTGAGCAACTTTCGGCACAGCGGCGACGATAGAGCGCGCGCGGGATGGGTCGGGCTGGCCGATCTTCGCCGCGCGCGCTAGATTTTGTCAATGGACCTGCACCCTGGCGAAGAGGTGATCTACAGCGGCCACCCGAGCTGGCGCTCGATCAAGGCCTTCTACCTGAGCGGCATTGCGATCGGCTTGGTCGTGGGCGTCCTTTGGTGGCTGATCATCTCGCCGGTAACCGCCGTTCTCGTCTTCGCCGTCATCGCTGCGGCAACTATCGGCGTCGGACTACTGAAGCGTGTCTTCACGATCTACATGATCACCAGCGACCGGCTTTCAATCCAGCGTGGAGGACTCTCGAAGCGGGTCGAACAGACTCGGATCGACCGCGTGCAGAACGTTTCAACCAGCCAATCGGCCTTCGACCGCCTGTTCAAAGTCGGCACGGTCGACTTCGACACGGCCGGAAACGAGGGTGGCAACCTCCGCTTCGAAGGAGTCGATGATCCCCCGGCCGTTGCTGCTGCTATCGATCAGGCCCAGCGTCTTCACGCCGAGCAGATGCAGCGCTCAGGCAGCGCCAACGACGGCCTCTAGAGCTACTCGCCGGCAGCGGCGCGGAGCGCGTCGGCGCGGTCGGTCCGCTCCCACGTGAACTGCTTCTCGTTGCGACCGAAGTGCCCGTACGCAGCGGTAGCCGAATAGATCGGGCTATGCAGGCTCAGGTACTCACGGAAGGCGGCTGGCCGCAGGTCGAAGTTCTCCGCGACGAGCTCTTCGATCCGTGCTCGCGGAACCGTCTCCGTGCCGAAGGTGTCAACCATTACCGAAACCGGATGGGCGACGCCGATCGCATAAGCGACCTGGACCTCGGCGCGCTCAGCGAGACCGGCAGCGACAATGTTCTTGGCGACATAGCGGGCTGCGTAGGCCGCCGAGCGGTCGACCTTCGACGGGTCCTTGCCGGAGAACGCGCCGCCGCCATGGCGAGCCTTGCCGCCGTAGGTGTCGACGATGATCTTGCGACCGGTCAGGCCGCAGTCGCCGACCGGTCCACCGATCACGAAATTGCCGGTCGGGTTGACCAGCAGATCCTTGCGCAGCTGCTCGGCGTCGTACATGCCCTCAGGCAGGACGGGAACGACCACGTGCTGCCAAAGGTCATCCGCGATCCTCCCGGCTGGCGTGTCGGCGTCTTCGTCGTGCTGCGTTGAAATCAAGACCTTCTCGATCGCCACCGGGCGATCGTCTACATAGCGGACGCTTACCTGCGTCTTGCCGTCAGGGCGAAGGTAATCGAGCGTGCCGTCCTTGCGGACCGCTGTGAGGCGCTCGGCGAGCCGGTGCGCCAAGTGAATCGGCAGCGGCATCATTGAGTCGGTCTCGTCGGTCGCGTAGCCGAACATCATCCCCTGATCTCCAGCGCCGGCCTTGTCGAGCGGATCTTCGTCACCTTCGCGCGCTTCCAGTGCCTGATCAACGCCCTGCGCAATATCAGACGACTGCTGCCCGAGACGGTTGATGATTTCGACGACGTCGGCGTCGAACTCTTTGTCGAACCCGACATAACCAATCTCGCGAATCTTGTCGCGTACGAGCTTGTCGACGTCGATCTTGGAGACGTCAAACGAGGTTTCGCCGGCGATTACAACAAGGTTGTTGTTGACAAGCGTCTCGCAGGCAACTTTCGCAAACGAATCCTGCGCCAGAATCGCGTCGAGGATCGCATCGGAGATCTGATCGGCGACCTTGTCGGGGTGACCCTCTGTTACCGACTCGGACGTGAAGAGGAAGCTGTTCTCTTGGCTCATAGGTACCGGAGCGTAGCGGCCGACGGACGCCACGCGGAACGCAGCACTGCAGCTTGCCGACCGCCTAACGCTCGGAGCGGCGCTGTTTGCGTTCGTGGATGTCGATGATCAGTGGGACGCCGTCGAGGCCGTAGCGGGCGCGCATCCGGTTTTCGATGAAATAGGTGTAGTCGCGCGTCACCCTATTACGCCTGTTCACCTGCAGCGAAAAGCGTGGCGGTGAATCCTCGATCTGCGCCAAGTAGAGAAGCTTCAGCCGTTTTCCTTGCCTCGCTGGCGGCTGACGCTCGGCTACAACTTCGGCAAGGAAGCGGTTGAGCTGCGGCGTTGGGATTCGCTCGGCGCGGCGGTCACCGAGAGCGACAGCTTCGTCGAGCACGCGCGTGACGTGGCGCCCGTCCTTCGCGCTGATCGTCATCAGCTTCGGCCGCAGGCGTAGCTTCTTGGCGACCTTTGCGCGCTCGTGATCGAGCGCATCCTCGTCGAGCGGCGTGACATCCCACTTGTTGAGAGCCATCAGGGTCGCGCACCCTTCCTGCATCGCCAGCTCGGCGATGCGCAGGTCCTGCGAGGTAACTCCGTCGGCCGCGTCACAGATGACGAGCGCCACATCGGCGCGCTCAACCGCCCGCTGAGAACGCAACACCGTGTAGTACTCAAGGCTGTCGGAGAGCTTCGATTGGCGGCGCATTCCGGCGGTATCGATCAGCGTCAGCTTGCGTCCGCCGACCTCGATCGGCATGTCGATCGCGTCGCGGGTCGTCCCTGCGATGTCGCTGACGATCGTCCGCTCGGAGCCGACGATCTTGTTCATCAGCGTTGACTTGCCAACGTTTGGCCGGCCGATGATCGCCAGGCGAATCGGCGGATCGAGCTGTTCGCCTTCGTGTTCATCCGCGTCGGGCAGCATTGAAACGATTCGGTCCAGCAGGTCGCCACTGCCGAGCCCCTGCGCTGCTGAAACCGAGATTGGCTCACCGAGCCCCAGACGATGGAACTCTCCCGCCAGCGGAATGTCCGAAAGCACATCCGACTTGTTCGCCGCCACCAGCACCGGTAGCCCGCTCCGACGCAGCAGGTCGGCCATCTCTTCGTCTCCGGGCCGCAGCCCACCCTTGACGTCGACGACGAGCACCGCAAGCTGGGCTTCCGATAGCGCAGCGGTCGCCTGGTCTCGGATCGAGCCAGCGATCGGATCGGGGTCAAGCAGGTCCATTCCGCCGGTGTCAACGAGAGTGAACTGACGCCCGTTCCATTCGCAGTCCAACTCCTTGCGGTCGCGGGTCACTCCCGCGCGTTCATCGACGACCGCCTCACGCGAGCCGCTGAGACGGTTGACAAGTGAGCTCTTGCCGACGTTCGGATATCCGACGATCGCGACCCGAGGACGGCTCATCTGGGTTCCCCCGCTCCAGCGCGCTCGCCGGCTAGGTCGACGATGCGGGCGATCACTTCGTCCGCGCTCAGCACCGTCGTATCGAGTATTACGGCGTCGTCGGCTGCAGCTAGAGGTGAGAGTTCGCGCTCGCCATCGCGACGGTCGCGCTGCTCTTGCTCAGCGAGAACTTCAGCCAGCTCGCGACCGGTCTGCTCGGCACGTCGTCGTGCCCTTTCGGAAGCGTCGGCCGTGAGGAAGATCTTCAGCTCGGCGTGCGGCGCAATCACTGTTCCGATGTCGCGGCCCTCGGCGACCCAGTCACCACTCGCGAGCAGCGCCTGCTGACGCTTCGCCATCGCAGCGCGCACTTCGGGTTCGGCGGCGACCTCGGATGCCAGCTCAGTGATGGCGGGCGAGCGGATCTCCTCTCCGACGTCCTCTCCATCGAGCATCACAGCCTCAGTAAGCCCTATCTCCAGCGCAGCGGCGTCGGCCTGCGGGTTACGCAGGCGAGCCAGCGCGACGCAGCGGTACATCGCCCCAGTATCGAGGTAGGTGAAGCTCAGCGTCTCAGCGACGGCGCGCGCAACTGTTGATTTTCCGGCCCCTGCGGGTCCGTCTATCGCCACAATCATCCGACTGAACGTAGCGACAGGTCGATCTCAGCGCAGTGCAGCGATGTCATCGAGGAAGCTGGGATAGGAAACGGCGGCGGCATCGACGCCACGCACCTCGACCCCTTCGCGTGATGCCAACCCCGCAACAACGCCGAGCATCGCGATCCGATGGTCGCCTTCAGAGTCAACGGTTCCGCCACGCAGGAATCCATGCCCGTTGACGACGAAACCGTCCGCGGTCGCCTCGGCCTCGCCTCCGAGGTCGTTCAACACTTTGACGACGGCGCTGATGCGGTCCGACTCCTTCAGCCTCAGCTCACCGGCGCCTTCAACGCGTGTCTCGCCTTCGGCGAAGCAGGCCATCAGGCCAATCAGCGGCAGTTCGTCAACCGCCAGCGGTACCTCGGTCGCCGTCACCGTCGTTGGTTTCAGCGGCCCCGCAGTCACGTCGACGTCGCTGACCGGCTCGTCCTGCGGAATAACGCCTTCTTTCGGCCGTGACTCCAAGTCGGTGACGATCACGGCGCCCATCCGCTTGGCGATCTCGATGAAACCGCTGCGCGTCCAGTTGACCGAGCAATTCTCAACAAGCAGTCGCGATCCTGGCACCAGAACTGCGGCCGCGATTGCGAATGCAGCCGAGGAAGCGTCGCTCGGGATCATGATTTCGTCGGGCAACGTCAGTTCGTCGGTCGGGAAGACCGTAAGCCGGTCGCCCTCGCGCTCAATCTTCACTCCGGCCTGGACCAGCAGGCGCTCGGTGTGATCACGGCTTGGATCCGGCTCGGTGATCGTCGTTGGCCCCTCTGCGAGCAACGCCGCGAGGGCGATACAAGACTTCACCTGAGCGCTTGCCACCGGTAGCCGGTAGTCGATGCCGGTGAGAGGTGCCCCTTCAACGCTGAATGGCGCAAAGCTCTCGTCGGTCGCGTCGATCCGTGCGCCCATCAGCCGCAGAGGTTCAGCGACTCTGTCTATTGGCCGCCTTCGAATCGACGCGTCGCCATCGAGCTCGAAGCTTGAACCTTGCTGCCCGGCGAGCCAACCCGGCAAGAGACGGATCAACGTTCCCGCGTTGCCAACGTCGATCGGCTTGTCCGGTGACTGGGCGTTGCGCAGTCCAACCCCACGGATCATCAACCCCTCCGCACGGCGCTCAACCAGCGCACCCAGTTGCTGCACGGCCTCGAGCGTCGAGAGCGTGTCGGCCGCCTCAAGGTAATTCGTGATCAGGACCGGCTCGTCGGCCATAGCCGCGAGGATCGCCGCGCGATGAGAGATCGACTTGTCGGCCGGAGCCGTCAGCTTCCCTTTCAGCCGCTCTGCCGGCTCAATCAGCGCGTTCACAGGACCGGCAGCCCGAGCTGCTCAAGGCATTCGCCG
>CAESAO010000023.1_pt1 | contig 13312 bp, 12 predicted proteins | sample 7263591 | NCBI WGS metagenome assembly CAESAO01 (sample SAMEA6814056, study PRJEB35770) | uncultured Conexibacteraceae bacterium | biome: Freshwater; feature: Freshwater reservoir; material: water | place: Czech Republic | collected 2017-05-23 | depth 30m m | reverse complement strand
GATAGTCGGCTCGCGAGGGCACGACGATCAGGTAGGCGATGCGATTCGCGTTCTCGACCAGCGGGTCGGGACCAAACCGAGTGACGCGCGGGAGAGGGAACGCGCGCTCGGAATCCTCGCTCGCCGCGGATACAGCCTTGAGATCGCATACGACGCCGTGCGTGCATACGAACGCAGTTGAGCTGTCGCCGCGCTAGCCTGCCTCGCAGATGGCGGCTCTTACGTACCACCTGACAACTTTTGGGTGCCAGATGAACGAGCACGACTCGGAGCGCATCGATGGATTGCTCGAGTCGCTTGGCTACTCGCCGGCTGCGGGCCCGGACGAGGCCGATTTGATCCTGCTCAACACCTGTTCGATCCGTGAGAGCGCGGATCGCAGGCTGGCAACACAGCTCGGCAACGCGAAGCGCTTTAAGGCGGCCCGGCCTGGCGTCGTAGTCGGCGTTGGTGGCTGCTGGGCGCAGTCGCTCAAGCAAGAGGTATTCGAGCGCTACCCGTTTGTCGACGTTGCCTTTGGGCCAGGCCAGGTTGATCAGCTTGGCGAGTTTCTGCTCGCCGATTCGATCGAGGCTCAGGGCTACTTCGAGTTCGACGGCTTCACGGCAGATCTGCCGATGCGGGCTGTCCAGAGCGCCCAAGCTTGGATGCAGATCAGCGTCGGCTGCAACCAGAAGTGCTCGTACTGCATCGTTCCGTCGACTCGTGGCCTTGAAGTCAGTCGTCCGTTCAACGACCTGGTCGCTGAGGCCAAGGTCTTGGTTGCGCGCGGAGCTCGGGAGATCACGCTGCTTGGGCAGAACGTCAACTCCTATGGGCGAGACCTTCGTCCTGATCGGCGCACATTCAGCGAACTCTTGACCGCAGTTGACGCCGTCGACGGTTTGGATCGTCTCCGTTACACCAGCCCGCACCCTCAGGACATGGGCGCCGAGGTGGTGGCTGCCCACGTCGCGTTGCCATCGCTCTGCGAGCACATCCACCTGCCGCTCCAGTCCGGTTCATCGCGAATCCTGAAGGCGATGCGGCGCACGTACGATCGAGAGCGTTACCTAGGCCGCGTCGCCATGATCCGCGACGCCGTGCCCGATATCAGCCTCACGACCGACATCATTGTCGGGTTCCCCGGCGAGACCGAAGAGGACTTCCAGCAGACCCTCGACCTCGTATCTGAGGTCCAATTCGACGCCGCCTACACGTTCATCTACTCTGCCCGCCGTGACACCGAAGCAGCCCTGATTACGGAGGGCGTCGTCCCAGCCGAGCTGGCGAGCGAGAGGATCGGTCGACTGATCGAACTGGTGCAGGAGAACGCCGAACTCCGCGCTCAGCGATTTGTTGGCCGATCGGTCGAGGTGCTCGTCGAAGGCCCATCGAGGACAGACCCCGACCGCGTTCGCGGCCGTACCCGTCACAACAAGCCGGTCAACTTCTCCGGTCTCGCTAAGGCCGGAGAGCTCGTTGACGTTGAGATAGAGAGCGCTACGAGTACGTCTCTCCGTGGTCACGCAACGATGCTTGCCAGCGCGCTGCGCTAGCGCTTGTCGGCCTGACGGTCAGCCAATTCGGCTGTGAAATCGGAGCTGCCGAGACGACGGACGACGGCGCCCATCAGACCGGGGGCAATCTCGGAGGCCTTCGTCGCCGCTCGGACCGCGATCGGAGCGACGTCAACTTCGCCCCGGTCGTTCTCTATCGCCGACCGAACAGCCGCCGCGACGTCGTCGGGAGAGCAGGTACCAACGTAACCGGGAAGTTCAACTTGACTCTCGTGGAACATGCCTGCATCTCGCACGAAGCCAGGGAAGACGACACTGACGCCGACGCCGGAGTCATGCAGGTCTGCTCGCAGTCCGCTGCCGAAGCCACGGAGGGCAAACTTGGTTGTCGAGTAGAGACTGCTGCCTGCGGTCGCAACCTTCCCGGCAAGCGACGAAATGAGCACGATCTGCCCGGTTCCACGTTCGCGCATTCGTTCTCCGATCACCCGCGACATCATCACTGGGGCCCGAAGGTTCACCTCGAGGGCTCTATCGATTTCGTCGACCGAGAAGTCGAACAGGTCTCCGGATGCGGGCAGCGCGGCGTTGGCGATCAATATGTCGACATCGGCGTGGGCCGCTATCAGCGCGTCCAGCTCTTCTCGGTTCGCGAGATCGGCGGGGGCGACGACGGCGCCCGTCTCGGCGGCCAGGCGCTCGAGCACGTCGGCGCGCCGACCGCTCACAACCAGCCGCGCACCGGCCAGACTGAGATTACGAGCGATTGCCTCGCCGATCCCGCCTGTGGCTCCTGTCAAGAGAACGGACTTGCCTTGGATATGCATTACGCAATTGTCGCAGGCGCCGCTACCGTTGAGCCTGTGCCGCGTACCGATAGATTCGCTGACGTCGATGGCGGCACGGTTCTCGCCCTGTTCGGCCCGACCGCAGTAGGCAAGAGTGATGTCGCCATTGCGCTAGTCGAAGCGCTCGCTGCTCACGGTCAGCAAGGCGTTGTGATCGGAGCCGACTCGATGCAGCTCTACGCCGGTCTTGGGGTCGTCAGCGGAGCTCCGACAGCCGATCAGCTGTCGCGCGCTGAACATCGCCTTGTCGGCTGCATTCCAATCGACCAGCAATTCAGCGCCGGCGAATACGGCGCGATGGCACACGCCGAGATCGATCGAGTGATCGAGGCCGGCGGATCGCCAATCGTCGTCGGGGGGACGGGGCTTTACCTGCAGGCTGCATTAACCGAGCTGCCGCTTCGGCCGCCGGTATCTCCCGAGACAGAAGACGCGCTCCGGCTTCGACTCGAGACAGAAGGGGCGGAGGCGCTCCATCGCGACCTAGCCGAGCAGTCGCAGGCAGCGGCCAAGCGGATCAACGTTGCTGACGAACGGAGACTGTTGCGCGCGCTCGCTCTGCTCAGAGAAGGTCACAGCGTTGACGATCAGGCTGGCGGGCTCTGGACGGCGCGGATGCGGCATCCAACGAGGTTGATTGGGCTCATCCGCGAGCGTGACGAGCTCTATGCGCGAATTGGCGACCGAGTGGAACGGATAGCCGCGTCAGGTGGAGCCGATGAGGTCGCCGCCGCGCTAGAGGCCGGGGCATCGCGGACGGCCCGAATGGCGCTCGGTTTCCGTGAATTGCAGAGTGGCGACCTTGAGGCGATGAAGCAAGCCACGCGGCGTTACGCGAAACGCCAGCTGACCTGGCTTGGAAAGCTGGAGCCCGTGGAACTCTTTGCGCTCGACGAGGTCGATGTCGACCAGGTCGCTGAGACGATTCTTCGCGGTGACAGCGCGCGGGACGCGTAGTCTGCTCCAGATGGAACTGGAGCGTTGGCAAGCCCTAGGCAACGAATACTTGATTGTCGAGCGAGAGCGGCTCGCGTTCGAGCTGACGGCTGGGAGCGTTCAACTGCTCTGCGACCCTGAGAGTGGCCTAGGCGCGGACGGTGTGCTCGAGCTGGCCCATGACGACGATGACGGGGTCAGCGCTGAGCTGGTGATTTGGAACGCCGACGGATCGCAGGCCGAGCTCTCCGGGAACGGTTCGCGCCAGGCGTTCCTCTATCTGCATGCAAGCGGCTGGACCGATTCCAACTCGCTGGCCGTAAAGACGCCGGCTGGGATCATCACTGCGGAGCTGACCGGGCCCGACAGCGCGACCGTGGCGATGGGGCGCGCAACGACAACAAGCGGTCAGTTTCCCGATGGCCCCAGCGACGGTCGCTCAGAGCTCGAGATCGGCGGCGTCAGCTGCGCGTTCCAGTTTGTGTCGATCGGCAACCCGCAGTGTGCCTTCCAAGTGGCGTCGATCGAGCAGCTAGATGCTCTAGACCTGGGCAAGATCGGCCCGCTGGTTGAGAATGATCGCCGCTTCCCGGCGCGTACCAACGCCAGCTGGTGGACGCCTTTCGGCGACGGGAGGATCCGCGCGCGGATCTTTGAGCGCGGAGTAGGGGAGACCGCATCCAGCGGCACCGGCGCGAGCGGTGCGGCGGTGGCGAGCCTCCTTGACGGCGCGACCAGTCCGGTCGTCGTGGTGCTTGACGGCGGCGAGCTTGTCGTTGAGATAGACGAGCAGTTGAACGTAGAACTGAGTGGAACCGCAAACCGTGTCGAGGTGATCCGCCTCGATGACGAACTCGAGCGACGGGTTGCCGACGCCTGAGGCTCAGTTGTCGTGCAGGTCGGGGTTGAGTTCGCCCCAGTCGCCGCCGCGCTCGATCGCTTCGACTGCGCCGGTCATGCTGTTGCGCCGAAAGAGGATCCCCGAAGCGCCGTTTAGCTCGCGCGCCTTGCGCTGCTTGCCATCGGAGCTCGTGACGATTGTGCCTGCCGTGACGTACAGACCCGCCTCAACGATGCAGTTGTCGCCGAGCGAGATGCCGATTCCGGCGTTGGCCCCGATCAGGCAGCCTTCGCCGACGCTGATCTGCTCGGTCCCTCCGCCCGAGAGAGTTCCCATCAGTGACGCGCCACCGCCAATATCGGAGCCAGCGCCGACGCATACACCGGCGCTGATGCGGCCCTCGACCATCGATTCGCCGAGCGTCCCTGCGTTGAAGTTGACGAAGCCTTCGTGCATCACCGTCGTCCCTCTTGCGAGATGTGCCCCGAGCCGGACGCGGTCTGCGTCGGCGATCCGGATGCCGTCAGGTACGACGTAGTCGGTCATACGGGGGAACTTGTCGACCGACCGAACCTGGAGTGAACGACCGCTCGCCATGAACCGCATCCGCGTTTGGGTGAACCCTTCGACGTCGCAGGCTCCTGCGTCGGTCCAGACGACATTCGCGAGCGTTCCGAAAACGCCGTCGAAGTTGAGTGTCCCGGGAGGCGCGAGTCGGTGCGAACTGAGTTGGAGACGTAGATACGCGTCGTAGGCGTCGGCCGGTGGTGCGCTGCAGTCTTCGATGACGGTCAGAACGCAGACGGTCCGAACGCCACGGAGGTCGTCGGTCCGTGCGGCTGCGCCCAGTTCGGCTGCGCCCAGCTCGGCGGCGTGATGGCCGTGAATCTCGACCGTGCCGGAACTGACATCGTGCCCGGCCGCGCGAATTAGCTCGTTGGGCGCACCGTGAAGCCCGAGAGTGGGAGACGGATAGAAGACTTCGAGCACGTTGCCGCTCACTTCGGAGATCGAAGCCAGGCCAACGGCCCATGCGCCTTCTTTGCACAGTTCAGTCATCGCGTCGAATCTACTGCCCCAGCTCGCGCAGTGCTGCGGCAGCTGCTTCGCATTCGTCAATTGGCGGCACAAGGGCCACCCGCACGTAACCCTCTCCAGCCTGCCCAAATATGCGGCCGGGAGCCACGAGAACGCCGGCCTCGAGCAGGCGCGCTGCGGCGGCCTGATCATCACCGTCGCCAGCGACCTCACACCAGAGGAAGAAGCTTGCGGGGCCGCCGACGGACTTCAGCCCTGCCTGTTCGAGAGCGGGCGTCATGATTTCGCGCTTTCGCGCGTATCGCTCGCGCATCCCGGCGACGTGACCCTCATCTCCCCACGCGGCGATTGATGCGCGCTGGACGAAGTTCTGCGGCGTTACGCCGAGAGTTGGCCGCACAGCCTTCATCGCCGAGATCAGTAGCGGGTCACCGCAGACGAAGCCGGACCGGTAGCCGGCCATGGCAGAGCGTTTCGACAGTGAGTTGAAAGCGAGAATGTGTGTCGGGTCGGAAACTTCGAGGATCGATGCCGGTTTGTTGTCGTCGAGGTAGATCTCGCTGTACGCCTCATCGGAAGCGAGTACAACGCCGTGTCGGCGGCAGCGCTCGGCAAGCTCTTCGAAAAACTCGAGCGGGGCGGCTGATCCGGTCGGGTTGTTGGGCGAGTTGATCCAGATCACGGCGAGCCGAGGCCATACGTCATCCGGGATCGCGTCAATGTTGGGAAGCCAATCCGACTGGGGATCGAGCGGCAGCTCGAGCAGCCCGCCTCCCGCTAGCCGAGTGCTGCGGCCAGCAACGGGATACCCCGGGGTCGTGACCGCGACGAGGTCGCGGGGACCGTCAGCCCAGATCAGCAGGCTGGCGAGGTGGTAGATCGCCTCTTTGCTGCCGAGCGTTGGAAGGACCTCTATAGACGGGTCAAGGCCGACGCCATATCGCTGCTGCACCCAGTCGGCGATCGCCTGGCGAAGCTCAGGTAGCCCGCCGGCGAGTGGATAGCTGGAGTGGCCCTCGTCAAGCACCGCGTTTGTCAGCGCTTCGCGAATGAAGAGCGGCGTTGGCTCCCGCGGTACTCCGATTCCGAAGTCGATTACGCCCAAGCCCTTCTCTTCGCGAGCGCGTCTCGCGTCGCCCAGCTCGTTGTACGGATAGACGCCGAGCTCTTCAACGAGTGGGTGGATCTCCATCAGTTGCCCTCGCCTGCGAACCGCTCCAGCACTTGGTAGGACCGGGCTAGCGCGCCAAGCGCAACGCTCTCGTCTACGGCGTGAGCCGCCGACGGCTCGCCGGGGCCAAAGTTGACCGCCGACACCCCAGCCAGCTCGAACTCGGCAACCGGAGTCCAGGCCTGTTTCGGTTCGACCGGCTCGCCGACAATCTCGATCAGCCGCGCCGCGAGGTCGTTGTCAATGCTGACCTGACCGGACGGCGAGCTGCCTTCAATCTCGATCGAGCCGAACGGTTCGCAGATCGACCGCAGGCGCGCCTCCGCGTCGGCGAGTGTAATCCCGGGAGGGAATCGGTAGTTGACGTAGGCGGTTGCCTCTCCAGGGATCACGTTCCGCGCGATGCCGGCTTCGACGCTGGTGACCGAGATCACCTCACGGAAGACAAGGCCGTCGAACTCGTGTTCAACCGGCTCAAGAGCGGTGAGCGCCGACACCCCTTCGGCGAGGCGTTCGATCGCGTTGTCGGCCAGCCACGGCCGCGCCGAGTGACCGCTGCGCCCTGTGAACGTCCAGGTCGCTCCGCAGTTACCGAGGCAACCGGCTTGAATCACGTTGCCGGTCGGCTCCATCATCACGGCGAGCTCTGCGGACTGAAGGTCAGCATCTGCGGCGAGCAGAGGCGTCAACGAGCTCTCCGCCGCGGGGAGTTCCTCGCGACTGAAGAAGAGGAAGCCAAAGTCGATGCTGCGTTCCGCGTCAGCGATCCCAACTCCTGCCAGTGCCAGCTCGATCATCACGGCGAGAGAGCCCTTCATGTCAGAGGCACCGAGGCCAGCGACCTCGGTCTCGTCGATAGAGCCGGGAATATTGCCCTGCGCGGGGACCGTGTCAAAGTGACCACCGAGCAGCACAAACGGGCGATCGGTACGACGCTGCGCGCCGGCGATCAAGCACCCGTCTCCGAGATCACGGACGTCCACGCCGCCGCCTGCGAGGACCGCAAGTACGTGGTCGCAGATCGCCTGCTCGCCCCGGGATTCCGAGGCAATGTTGATCAGCTCAAGGGTCCGTTCACCAATTCTTGCGGAAAGTTCGTCGGGCACCGGTTCGACGCTAGCGCGCGGCGGAGCGGAAGCGCGGTCTGGTCGCACCACTCGGTTGTGCGCTTTACAGCCGCGCCGGGCGCTCTACACTGCGTCTTTCGTGCAGGAGCGCAATCGCCACGGTCGAAGCTCGACTCCACACGCCGCCGGAGGCGACAGCGAGGGTCGCGCGAAACAGAGGGCCTTTTGCATTGCGGCATCCCCGGAAGAGCCTGATCTCGAAGAGCTCTACGAACTATTGGAGACTGCGGGCGTCGCCGTCGTAGGAGCTGTGACGCAGCGCCGCGAGACGGTCCACCCGAACACCTATCTCGGCTCAGGCAAGGTCGAAGAGGTGGCGCTTCTGGCTAAGCAGGCCGACGCCAATGTGATCGTCTGCGACGACGAGCTCACTCCGCGCCAAGAGCGAAACCTCGAAGCCGAGCTGTCGATCCCGGTCGTCGACCGCACAGCGGTGATTCTCGACATCTTCGCCGGCCACGCACACACGGCCGACGGCAAGCTTCAAGTTGAGCTTGCTCAGCTCGAGTACAACCTCGCACGCATGCGCGGCCTATGGACCCACCTTGAAAGGCTCGGAGGAGGGATCGGAACGCGCGGCCCGGGGGAGAGTCAGATTGAGACCGATCGGCGGCTCGCTCGCGACCGAATATCCGCGCTGCGCCGCCGGTTGAAAGCCGTTGGCGACTCGCGTCAGACAATGCGTGCAGAGCGCGAGCGGACGAAGCTTCCGATGTTCGCGCTCGCCGGGTACACAAACGCAGGCAAGTCAACCCTGATGGCGGCATTGACCGGTGCCGACGTCGAGATCCGCGATCGCCTCTTTCACACGCTCGATCCGACGACGCGGATGATGGAATTGGGAGGCCGCAGCGTTCTGGCAACAGACACCGTGGGCTTCATCCGCAAGCTTCCGCACCAACTCGTTAAGGCTTTCGGCGCAACGCTTGAAGAGACGCGGCGCGCCGATCTGATCGTCCACGTTGTTGACGCTTCGGTTCCCGAGGCGCTGATGGCTGAAATGTTCTCGACCGTCGAGCTGACGCTCGAGGAGATTGGAGCCGGCGATCAGCCGCGTCTACTGGTCTGCAACAAGATTGACCAGGCCGATGAGGACCGGATTACGCAGCTGCGCATTCTTCATCCCGGCGCGGTGCTCATCTCGGCGATCGACGGAACTGGGCTCGATGAGCTTCGGGCTCGGATCGAAGCGGTCTTCCTGACCGAGATGCGGGCCGTTGACCTGCTGCTCCCATTCTCGGCAGGCGCGGAGTTGGCCGAGCTTCACACGCTCGCCGCTCAGATCGAGCGGGATGACACAGCGGAAGGTGTTCGCGTTCACGCGATGCTCTCGGCCGACGACGCTGATCGCTTCGAGCGGTTTGCTGTCCTTCCCGGGGTCGGCGGCGAATGACCGAACTCCGGTTTCGGAAGCTCGACCCAGCGGCCATCATTCCGTCGCGAGCCCATCCAGGAGACGCGGGCCTCGACCTCTGCACACTTGCTGCCGTCGAACTTCAGCCGGGCGAGCGGGCACGGGTCGCGACGGGAATCGCGATCGAGCTACCTGCCGGTCATGCCGGGCTGATTGTCCCGCGCTCGGGATTGGCTGCCCGCAGCGGCATCTCGATCGTAAATGCGCCTGGCCTGATCGATGAGGGCTACCGTGGCGAGTTGCAGGTGCTGCTGCTGAACACCGACTTGTCGGAGGCAGTGGCTTTGGAAGCGGGCGAGAGGATCGCGCAACTCGTCGTCATCTCAGTCGCTCTTTTGAACCCGGTTGAGGTCGAGGCTTTCGCCGACAGCTCACGTGGTGAGCAGGGTTTCGGTTCCAGCGGTCGCTAAACGGTTCAGGAGCCGGCAATGCCGGCCGCGCGGCACGCTGCGGCGTGTGCCTCGAGTTCAAGCGAATCGTCGAGCGGAGAGAGCTCTAGGTCGTCGCCCAGTGCTGAGCTGATCAGCCAGTCCGCGAACCACGAGTTCGCCGGAAGGAGCGGTCCGTGGAGATATGTCCCGATGACGGTACCGGCGCGGCAGCCCTCGTATCCAGAGCTGCCGTCGTTCCCCTGACCTTTTAGAACGCGGCCGAGTGGCTGCGCGCCGTCGAGCAGTCGCGTGCGCCCACCATGGTTCTCGAAGCCGGCCAAGACAGCGCCCTCGGGTGCTCCCGGGAGTCTTGTCTCGATCGCGACGTTACCGATCAATCGCGAGCCTTCGCCGCGGATCGTTTCGACATCGAGCAGAGAAACTCCCTCTATCCGCTCCTCGCCTAGTTCATACCAGCGGCCAAGCAGTTGGTAGCCGCCGCAAACACCGAGCAGGATTGCGCCGCGTGCTGCGGCAGCAACGAGACCATCGCGCTTTCTCTCAATCAGGTCCGCAGCGCAGCGGCGTTGGTCATCATCCTGGCCACCGCCGAGGTAGATCAGATCGAACTGCTCGGGGTCAATCGGTTCGCCGAGGCCAATTGCTGTGACGCTGACGTCCACCGATCTCCACTCGCAGCGCCGCTGAAGCACCGCGATGTTGCCGCGATCGGCATAGATGTTCATCTGGTCGGGGTAAAGCGCCCCAATTCGCAGCTTCAAGTCAGCCATTGAGACAGACCACCGCCGATCCGATGTACTCGTCGGTGGCTGGGATGAAGCGGCGCTCAGCGACGGTCAGTCCGGCGGCTCTGCCTTCGGCCTCGAGTATCTCCTCGTCTAGCGTGTCGATCCAATCGGTCGCTGCTTTCACTGCGCTTGCGCCGCGAGGCCCAACGATCTCACGCCTACGCTCAATGCCGATCTGACCAGGACGTTCGTTCAAGGCCACGGCTCTTGTTGAGTAGCCAATCCCGTCGACCGTGCAAGTGTCGTCTTGCGGTGACTCGCCCCCGGCGGCGCCATCCTCATCGTCGAGCAGGTCCGCGATCGCCAATGCCACGCACCCGCCCGGTTCAAGGTGATCGCGGGCGCAGCTGAAGAAGCGGGCACGCGCATCGGTGCCACCGAAGAGCTGCACTGTCAGCATCGGCACAATGATCAGGCTGAAGCGGCGGCCAAGGTCAAAGTCGCACGCGTCTGCGCAGACAGTGTCGATCGGTAGTTCACCCGTGCGGCCCCGAAGCGCTTCGAGAAGAGAGTCATCGAGGTCCAACGCCGTCACGTCATTTCCTTCGCGGGCAAGCATCAGCGAGATTCGGCCGGTCCCGGCGCCGATATCTAGAATCGGCCCGTCGAACTGGGCGGCGAGATCGCGCCAGCAGTCAAGATCAGCGGTGTAAGAGCCGCATTCAAGGTCATGCCAGATGGCGGCTTCGGAGATCATGCGAACGACCCTGTTGCTGCTCCACGCGCGACGAGGAGTCCGCGGATTTCGAGCATCGCCGTGTAGGTGGGCAGAACGACCAGCCGCGATGTTGACGTCGCCAGTGCTCCGTCAAGTGCAGGTCCAAGGTTTGCTTCGACGCGAACTCGTTCGGGGGCAATTCCCGCGTACTTAAGCCGCAGCGCCAGCTCGACAGATCGCGAGCCGGTACAGGTGATCTCGTCAACCGAGCTTGCAAGCTGTTCAAAGTCGGCATCCCAGATCCAGCTGATGTCGCGCCCATCGGCGATCCGGTCGTTGAGCGCTATAAGCAGAGCTCTCGGCTCGTTGTCGCTGGCTAGCGTGCGCAGAACTTCGTTGGCCCCAGCCGGATTCTTGATCAGCATGATCGAACATTCGCGGCCCGCGACGTCAAGCGCTTCTGCGCGCCCAAACGCAGGGCTTGCTGCCTCGATCCCTGCGACGATGTCGTCGCTTGCAACGCCGAGGCTGACCGCTAGGGCGGCCGCAGCGACGGCGTTGTAGACGTTGTAGAGGCCAGGCATGGCTAGCCCGATGCTGAACGATTCGGCACCGAGGTTGAGCGTAAAACTCGAACCGCCGAGTCCGCGAAGCGTGATCTCGCTGGCCGTGATTTGAGGGTTAGGACGGGAAGCGTGGCCGTTCGGACAGCGGTAATGGCCGAGATGTCCGACGAAGTAGACCGAGTAAGTGAACTGCGAGCCGCAGACCGGGCAGCAGGCCTGTTCCGAAGCGTGTTGCGGGCTGGCGCTGCCTGCCTCGATGTCTTCGAGTCCAAAATAGAGTGGGTCGTCGACGCCGTCCCCGAGGCCTGCGATCAGAGGATCGTCGGCGTTGAGCACCAGGCGTCCGGATCGAGGGGATTCCGCGACCTCGCGCCAGCGGTTCACGATTTGATCGAGCTCGCCGTAGCGGTCCAGTTGATCCCGGAAGAGGTTCGCCATCAGGACGGCGCGAGGTTCCAGCTGTTGGACCAGTCCGGGCAGCCAAAACTCGTCCACTTCAAAGAGGCCGAAATCGCCGTCCTGGTCAATCAGCGTCGCTGCTATTCCGCCCGCCATATTTGCGCCAGCGTGGTTGTGGACCAGGGTGGCGCCATCGGCCCGCATGATCTCGGCGACGATCGCGCTTGTCGTCGTCTTGCCATTGGTTGCCGAGATGACCGCGCAGCCGCGGGCGAGTCGCGCGCTGCGCTGGGCGATGGCTTGAGGAGCCAGCGCCAGCAGGACCTTGCCTGGCGCGCTGGTGCCTCCGCTGCCACCAACGCGCAGGACCGCTGCCACGAGCCGCGCGACCGCGGTTGCTATGCCCAGCCGCAGCCGACTCACTGCGGCAGCAGGACCTTGACAGCCAGCGGGATGATCCGAAGCTCAGCTGGTAGTTCTGTCAACGGGTCGCCGTCGGCGTAGATCGTGAACGGGCGGTCGGCGCTGACGACTACCGCGCTTGCGAGGCTCACATCGAGGTTGGCATCTCCGATGTGGGTTCCCTTGAACACCTTCGGGAACATGCGGATAAAGCGCAGGCGGCTGCTCTTCAGGGTGCAGATCAAGTCGAATTTGCCGTCGTCGATCGATGCATTCGGAGCGATCAACATGCCACCGCCGTAGCGGCTGGTGTTCGCGCACAGCACCGACCAGCCCTCAAAGTTCTTCTCGATGCCGTCGGCAACAACGGTGAACCGCGCGGGCCGCCAGCGGATCAGCGCGGAGATTGCACCCCAGACGTAGACGCCGCGTCCGAGGAAGCGGGGAGCTGAGTTGGCTGCCTCGTTGGCCAGCGAGTCGTAGCCGAAACTTGCGATTCCGAGGAATCGTTCACCGTTGGCCTCTCCGAGGTCGATCTCAGTAGCAACGCCGTTAGCGATCACTTCGCAGGCCTCGACGGCGTCGCTGGGGATACCAACATGGCCGCAGAAGTCGTTCCCCGTCCCGCCCGGCAGGACGCCGAACACTGCGCCCTCGTGGTACGAGGCCGTCCGTGCCACGACGCCAGCGACACCGTCCCCGGAGAAGGCGACAGGAATCTCGCCGCGGTCGAGCGCCTGCTCTGTAAGCGTCACTGCGTCTGCGAGGCTCGAGGTCAGCCCCGTCCGATGCTCGATCCCGAGCGAGTCGAGTTTTCGCCGCACCGAAGGAAGCAGCTTTGGCACGCGGCCGCCGCCGGCGGAGGGGTTGGCAATGAGCAGTATTGAAGTCACAGTTGCTTATCTTGACGGCCTCGGGGGTCGAACGGCAGAGCAGCGTCGCGGAGCAGCACTAGAAGAGCGCGCCAGGGCCCTGGCTACCATCGCCGCCCTCGGCCGCAGCGATGCACTCGGGGCCGGTATTTCGGGTGTCGTTGACGTTTCGAGCCACCGCTTCGTCAACCAGGTCGGCGTTGGCATTGGCGCTGACGATCGAGATCGCCGCATCGGAGCCGACCTCCGGGTCAATCCAACGCGATTCGTCGTCGCGGCGGAGAATCAACGGCATCCGGCCATGGACTGGGGACACGACGTCGTTGGCCGCTGTCGTCAGGATCGTGCAGCTGTTGACCGG
>CAESAO010000022.1_pt1 | contig 13321 bp, 11 predicted proteins | sample 7263591 | NCBI WGS metagenome assembly CAESAO01 (sample SAMEA6814056, study PRJEB35770) | uncultured Conexibacteraceae bacterium | biome: Freshwater; feature: Freshwater reservoir; material: water | place: Czech Republic | collected 2017-05-23 | depth 30m m | reverse complement strand
CGTGAGGGCGACGCAGACGCGCTGAAGACGCTCGTCGCTCAGTCGCCGATTCCGATCATCGCCGACATTCACTTCAACCACACGCTTGCGCTCAAGGCCATTGCCAGTGGCGCTGCCTGCGTGCGGCTTAACCCTGGCAACATCGGCGGCCCCGAAAAGGTGGCAGAGGTGGTTGCCGCCGCGAAAGCTGCCGACGTACCGCTGCGCATCGGCGTCAACTCCGGGTCGCTCCCGAAACATCTGATGGATCTGGAGTACAGCGACCCCGTCGAAGCTCTCGTGACCGCTGCGGTGGAGTTCGTCGCGTTGATGGAAAAGCTCGACTTCGAGGATTTCAAGATCTCTATGAAGTCGACGAGCGTGCCGAACACGATTGCATCGAACCGTCGGCTCGCCGAGCGGATTCCGTATCCGATTCACCTCGGCGTGACCGAGGCGGGGACGCGCTGGACAGGGTCGCTGAAATCGGCCGTCGGCCTCGGCGCCCTGCTCGCAGACGACATTGGCGACACGATTAGGATCTCGCTATCAACCTTTCACGCCGAAGAAGAAGTGAAGGTCGCGTGGGAGATCCTCAAGGCGCTCAAGCTGCGTGAGCGTGGACCGGTTCTGATTGCCTGCCCGACCTGCGGTCGTCTGCAATTCGACATGGACTCGGTCGTCGTCGAGATCGAAGAACGGCTCGCCGCCTATCCAGACGCAATTGAGGTTTCTGTGCTCGGCTGCGCCGTCAACGGGATCGGCGAAGCGCGTCACGCGGACTTCGGAATTACCGGCGCCAAAGATGCTGGGATGATCTTCTCGAAAGGCGAACCGCTGAAGAAGGTCCCAACAGATCGCTTGGTCGACGAGCTCTTCGCCGAGATCGACCGCTACTACGATTCCGGCAAGACCGTCATCCGTGACGAGCAGGCTGCCGCGGAGGCCGCGGAGTGGCTGGCCGAGAATGAGGACGCCGAAGCGATGACGCCTGAGCGCCTAGCAGCAATGGAGGCAGCGGCCAGTGAGAAGGCCGGCGGCGGGGACGATGTCCTTGAGGCTGCGGGCGTGATGTCGAAGAAGAAGACGATCGACGAAGGCGCCTCGCCCGTTGCCGGTCGACGCTTCACGCGCACATAAGCGGCGGTCAGCGCGGACTCACGTTTACCGCGGACGAGTAGCTGCGCTTCGTCGCTGAGCCGGCGGGCGCCCAGGAGAAGCGAAAGCTCGACGCCGTGCCGATTGCAAACTTCGCCGTGAAGTAGCCTTGGCCGTCGGTTTGGACCTCTGCGATGTTGCGGAACGCGCGACGACCAATTCGCCTCTGAATCGTCACTCTGTGGGCGCCACCGGGCCTGACCTGGCCCCACAGCGCGGCGCTTCGCGACGCGCTCGAGACGCTTGCCCAGAACGGCATCGGGAAGTGCTTCGCTGCAGGCTTAGCCGAACCATCAAAGCTATAAAGCCCGCTCTGGCCGCCTGAATACGCATCGACGCCCTGGCCCTGATCTCGGACAGGCTCGTCGCGCCAGAGATACTGCCCGAGCAGCTTGACGCGAGGCTTGTAGTAGACGACCTTGGCAGCCTCCTGAAGCCAGCGATCCTGCGAGCTCAACGTAACGCCGCTGAACACGTCGGGGGGATTCGTCTGGTATCCGAACTCGGTGTAGTAGAGGTCGATCGGCGCCGCCGCGTCTGACGAATTCACAACGCCGCCCGCGGCCTGGATTGTGTCAAGGAGCCGCGTCAAGCGTTCCGTGTCCGCTAACCCGGCTTCAAGCGTGCTCGGCAGCTTCTTGTTCGGCTCCATCGCGCGCTGGTCCGGGTGAAACGCCAACCCGTCTGTTGCACTCGGTTCGAAGTGGTCGCAGCTCGCTGAGCTGCGGTCCGCCACGTCGCCGTCGCCAAGGCAACCGAAAGCGCGGAGCCAAGGCACCGGGCGAACTGGATCATCCGACTCGTCGGGCTCAACACCACGAGCAGCGAGCGCTCCGGCGTAGACCTGAGCCCCCGAGTCGGCAGCGCGAATCGCTGGCGCAGCGCGGTTGAAGATGTTGCGGTAGATCTCCGGGGAACGCGGCGAGCAGGTTCCGCGCGAGCAGTACGACTGCGGAACGAGATTGGCGGGCGCGTTGGGCTCGTACCAGACGATGTAACGCTTGATCTCGGCTCCGTATCGCAACGCTACCGCCTTCGCGAACGACGCGAAGAGCGTTGGGTTGGGTCGGTACCGGACAACTTCGCGCTCCGGGTCGCTGCTGCCCCAAAGAGGCCCAGGTCCCGTCACGGTCAGAAGCGGTTCGATCTTGTTCGCCCGCAGCACCGCGACGACACGATCCAGCTCGGACCAGTTGTAGAGAGGCGACTGCGGATCGCTGCCGTCAAACCCTGCCGGCGGCGTCTTCGCGTCCTTCTCCGGCGCTATCTCCCTCCAGTCCGCCGTGATTGAGGCGATATCGATGCCTGCGGAGCGCCATCGCGGTGCAAACGCTTCCAATAGCCCCGGGGTGCGGCCCGTGATGGTTGGGTCGGTAATCCCAACCAGCGCGTGTTGCTTGGTTGCTGCAGCAGCCGAACCGACGAACGAAAGAGCGGTAATCCCGACGAGCGAAGCCACGAGCCAACCGCAGACCAGCGGCCGGAGCGGCTGAAGCTTCGCGGTCATAGCTACTTCCGCCGCGGCGTGACCGTCCGAGTCTCGGAGACCTTCACGCCGCCGACGGCTTTGGTTGGGCTCCCGTACACGAACCGGAAGGTCGTCGTCCGCGCGACGGCGGTCTGGAACGAGAAGTAGCCGGCTGCGTTTGTGGTGACGGTCTTAAGAGCTGCAAAGGTGCTTCCGCGCTTGACCTGAACCGTCACAGGCCCAGTGTCCGTAGTTCTGACTTGGCCCCAAACCGTCGCGCTCTTCGAACCCTTTGGAAGATCGACCCAGAATGGGTGTTGGAAGCTCGTTCCAGAAGGCTTCGCCTTGCCGTTGGCAAAGAACACGCCGGACTGCCAAGCCCAACTCTTTGCGGCGGTGTAGGGCTCGTCGTACCAGAGGTAGAAGGCGAGCAGCTTGACCCGCGGGTTCTTCCACATCATGTACGCGACCTGCTGGTAGTACTCGTCCTGCGTCTTCAACGAAAGGCCCTGCAGCTTGTCCGGCGGGTTTGTCTGCACTCCGTACTCATCGAGGAAGACGTCAAGGTGCTTCGTCTTCTGAGCCGCTCCTGCAGCAGTGCCGTTAAGGATCCGGCCCTTGGACTGCAGACGATCGAAAATCGCCGTGAGCGCTGGAATGTTTGCCGTTGTTATCGCGTCCCCAGGGTCGCGCTGCGTCGGGGCGAGCATCACGGTGTGCGGGTGATGCGCGATGCCATCGGTTAGCAGCGGCTTGTAGCCCTTGCAACCGGGACTCTTCGTGTCAACGGCGTAGTTGGACTTGACGCAGGCCATCGCTTGGAAGAACGCAAGTGGGCCCGGGGACGACGCGGTCGGCGACGTGCCAGCTCGCCCGTGCGGAGCGAGCGCTCCAATCCATACTGAAGCGGCAGGATCTGCCGCCTTAACCGCCGAGTAGGCGCTGCGGTAGAGGTCGCGGTAGATCGCTGCGCCGGAGAGGGTGCAGCTCTTCGCCGACTTCGAGCTGCACGAGTACTGCGGCGTGATGTACTGCCAGAGGTTTGGCTCGTTCATCGGCAGATAGCTCGAAACGCGGCCTTTGTAGCGGGTGGCTACCGCGTACATGAAATCCCCGAGCGCCTTCGGACTCGGCTTGTAGCTACTGCTGCGGCGGGAAGGGACGAGCGAGGCCCAGTACGGATTCGGTGAGGCGACGAGAATCGAGACGTCGATCCCTTCGGCTTCGAGCGCAGCGACCGCTCGATCAACGTCGCCCCAGTAATAGCCCGGGCTATTCGGGTCGCGCGGATTGAACCCAGCAGGCATCTTCGTGCTGTTGGCAGCCGGAGCGATCCGCGTCCAGACGAGCGTCAGGCGGCTCTGGTCGATGCCGTTTTGAGCCCATTGGGCTGCAATCGGGGTGGTCGTATGAGGCGTGCGCTGCATCACCCCGTCATCATCGATGCCGATTTGGAGGGAGGAGTCGGCACCGGCCGGAGCGGCGAAGGTGACTGCGAGCAGGGCTATGAGCGCCGCGGCGCCGAAGAAACGGGGCATACCTATATGTAAGCAGCCTCGGCGGCCGTTTGCGCCGGTTCAGCACTGCCGATACTGCGGATTATCTCGGCGTGACCGTCCGCACAGAGGACGTCTTTACGGCGTCAGTTCCGTAGTAGAAGCGGAATGCGGTCTTCGCCCGCACCGGGACGGTGAGGACAAAGAACCCAGATCGGTTAGTCATTACCGTGCGGATCGCCGCGTAGCGGGCGAAACCCGCGGTTCTGGACTGAACCGTGACCGCTGTTTGCCCACCAGGGCGGACTTGCCCCCAGACCGTTGCTCGGCGTGAATGGCGGGGGAGGTCTACCCAGAAGGGGTTTCGGAACGACGCAGCAGAGGGCTTCGGCGTTCGATCGGCGAAGTAGAGGCCGGATTGCCATGAACCTGCTGTGACGCTCACCTTGTCAAGCGGCTCGTCCTGCCAGAGATACTGGGAGAAGAGCTTGACGCGTGAGTTCTTCCACATCATGTAGGCCGCTTCTTGGAGGTAGTTGTCTTGGTTGCGGAGCGAGACGCCGGACCATTCGTCGGGCGGGTTGGTCTGAACTCCGTATTCGTCGATTTCAACGTCGAGTCTTTTTGTCTTGGACGCAGCGCCGACGGCCGATCCGTTGAGCACGCCGCCGCGGGACTGAATCCTGTCGATAGTGCTGGTCAGCCTCGGAATCGTGCCGATGGTGACGCTGTCGGCGACATCATTCGACGAATTTGGCGCGCGCCAGGCGCTATGGGGGTGATGCGCAAGCGCGTCGAAGGTAACCGGCCTGAAGTTTCGGCAGCCGGGGCCGGATCTGTCCCGAAGGAAGTCATCGGTAACACAGCCGAGGCGGCGCAGGAACAGCAGCGGGCCAATCGACGAGTGCGCATCGTTGCGCGTTGGCCCTCCGAGCGGAGCCAGTGAGCCGCCCCAAACGGGGGTCGATGGTTGGACCTCCTTGATCGCGGAATAGCCTGCGCGGAATAGCTCTCGGTAGATCTCTGGACTGGCCGCGACACAGCTGCTCTCGGTAGCTCCGCTGCAGGACCACTGCGGCGTAAGCCATTGCCACAAGTTGGGCTCATTGATCAGCGCGTAGCTCGCGATCCGCGAGCCGTAGCGGACCGCCACAGCATGGACGAAATCAGCAAACTCGTCCGGTTGTGGTTTGTAAGTTGGCTCGTGGCGTGACGGAACGGACGAGGCCCAGATAGGCGCCGGCGTCGTGACCGACAGTTCGACCTTGATTCCCCGGGCCCTGAGCGCAGTGACGGCTGTGTCGACGGATGTCCAGTTGTAGTCGGGGCTGTCAGGGTTGCGGGCGTCGAAGCCTTTCGGCTTGCGGACGCTTGAGGGGTCCGGGGCGACCAACTCCCAGACAACCGCTACGCGGCTCTGCTCTACGCCGCTCGCCTGCCAGATCGCGGCAGTCGGCTCTGCGCGCCCATCGGTTCGCTGCATCAGTCCGTCGTCTGCAACGCCGGTCTTCATCGTCGCGCCCGCGCCTGCTGCCGCCGGAGCGACTAGCGCGACAGCGGCAGCGAGCAACGCGATGCTAAGCGCCCGAACCATTCACGTATGAGAGCAGCCCGGCTGCTTAACCTGCGCTGGTTCGCGTTCAGGCCGCCGCGAAGCGCGCTGCTACGACCGACCAGTCGACCGTGTTCCACCACGCCTTGAGATAGTCAGGGCGGCGGTTCTGGTAGTTGAGGTAGTAAGCGTGCTCCCAGACGTCGTTACCCAAGAGCGGAGTCTTTCCGTCTGTCAACGGTGAGTCCTGGTTCGCCGTGCTGACGACCGCCACGCTGCCACCATCAGCAACGAGCCACGCCCAGCCGGAGCCGAACTGGCCAACGCCGGCTGCCTCGAATGTTTCCTTGAAGACGTCGAATGAGCCGAACGCTTCGTCGATTGCGGCCGCGAGATCACCATCGGGCGCTCCGCCGCCATCGGCGCTCATCGACGCCCAGAAGAGGGAGTGGTTGAGATGGCCGCCGCCGTTGTTGCGGACCGGGCCTTGAATCTCGGCCGGAAGCGATGAGAGGCCGGCAATCAGCTCTTCGATCGATGAGTCGGCAGCTGCTGTCCCTTCGACTGCGGCGTTGAGCTTGTCAACGTAGGCCTGGTGATGCTTGTCGTGATGGATCTGCATAGTCTGCTCGTCAATGTGGGGCTCGAGCGCGTCGTATGCGTAGGGAAGAGCGGGAACTTCGAAAGCCATTTTCTGTCTCCTGAGTCGTCTTGTGTCGGGCAAGACTAACTTACCGCGCCCGACGGGTTACGCTTGCGGCGTAATGCGCATGTCACAGCTTCTACTCCCGACTGAACGCGAGACACCTGCCGACGCGCAGGCGCTCTCGCACGTGCTTGGCGTCCGCGCTGGCCTGATCCGCCAGTTAGGCGCCGGGCTGTGGACCTGGCTGCCGGCCGGGTGGCGCGTTCACCAGAAGATCGAAGCGATCATCCGTGAGGAAATGAATGCCATTGGTGGTCAGGAGCTCCTGATGCCGCTGATTCAACCACGCGAACTTTGGAAGAAGACCGGCCGGGATCAAATTGACGAGCTCTTCTCGCTGAGCGACCGCAAAGGCGCCGAGATGGTGCTCGCGATGACTCATGAGGAGGCAGTCACCTTCCACGTCTCACAGATCGTGCGCTCCTACAGGGACCTTCCGCTGATCCTCTACCAGCTCCAGCTCAAAGGACGGGACGAACCACGACCGCGCGCCGGGGTGCTGCGCACGCGCGAGTTCATCATGAAGGATTCGTACTCGTTCGATCGCGATGACGCTGGCCTGGAGGTGAGCTACGCGAAACACATCGAAGCGTACGACCGGATCTTTGAGCGCAGCGGACTGGAGTGGTACCGCGTCGAGTCAGACGTTGGCGTGATGGGAGGAAGCGGCGCCCACGAATACATGGCACCGTGCCCTGCCGGAGAGAATGACGTCGCGCTCGCGCCCGGATACGCAGCCAATGTCGAGGTTGCCAGCGCGGAGCCAAGCGCGGCTCATCTGCCCCCAACACAGAACGAGCCTTCCGAGGCGCCGACGCCGGGAGCAAAGACGATCGAACAGGTCTCAGCGGCCCTGGATCTTCATCCGAGCGCACTGTTGAAAGCGTTCCCTGTCGTGACGGATTCAGAGAAGCTTGTGCTCGCGATTGTCCGCGGCGACCATCGGGTCAACGAATTCAAGCTGCGTTCGGTTCTGGGCGAGGGCTTCCGTCCTGCATCCGATGAGGAGATCAGCAGCCAGATTGGGCCGCCCGGCTTCATCGGACCTGTTGGGATCCAAGTTCCAGTGCTGTTGGACAGCGCGGTCGCAGGGCAGCCGGGGGGCTGGGTGACCGGAGCAAACAAGCTCGACATCCATCTACTTGGCGTCGAGCCGGGGCGCGACTTTCAGTTCGATCTTGCAGACATCAGGTCGGTCGAGGAAGGCGATCTGGTCGACGGGACGCCGATCCGCCTCGAGGCGGCGATCGAGGTCGGCAACATCTTCAAACTTGGGACGCGGTATTCGGAGCCGCTCGGCGCTTCATTTCTCGATGAGGACGGCGCTGAACAATCGATAGTGATGGGCTCGTACGGCATTGGACCGGCAAGAATCGCGGCGGCAGCGATCGAGCAGAACGCCGACGAGAGCGGGATCGCTTGGCCAAAGGCGATCGCACCTTGGGAAGTCGAACTTGTCGTCCTTGGCAAGGCCGGCAGCGCTGAAGTCGAGGCCGGGGAAAAGCTGTACGTAGAGCTCATCGAAGCGGGCCTCGATGTCCTCTTCGATGACCGCGATGCTGGCCCCGGAGAGAAGTTCGCCGACGCCGAACTGCTCGGATGCCCGCTGCGAATCACGCTGGGCAAGCGCTCACTGGAGAGCGGCACACTTGAGCTACAGGGCCGCCGCGGCCTGACGGAGTTGGCTTCGATTCCGCTTGACGACGGGTCGGCGGCAGCTGTGCGCGAGATCCTGTCGCAGCTCCCGTGAGCGAGAACGGCGAGAAGCGTCCGCGGTTGACGTTCCGGCGCTTCGCCGGGCTGGACCGTTCCGGCCCGCCACCTCCAGAGACGCTGCCAGACGCGCCGCTGCGGCCGTGGACAATCCCCAATGCGATTGGCCTCGTACGCCTGCTGCTCATCCCCGCGTTTGTCGCCGTCGCGTGGAACGCAGAAGGCGCCTCTCTGACCGCAGCCGCGATCTACGCCGTTGTCGCGTGGGGCGATTATGCCGATGGCATCGCAGCGCGGGTAACCGGCCAATACAGCCGACTCGGCGCGATGCTCGACCCCGTGATCGACCGGTTGCTGGTCATCTCCGGCGTAATCGTTTGCTGGCGCTTCGATCTCGTGCCGATCCCGCTACTGGCGCTGCTGGTAGCGCGAGAAGCACTGATGTTGGTCGGCGGAAGCTACGCGCTACGCCGCGGTGTTCGCCTCGAGATCAACTGGTGGGGAAGGTGGGGCGTCTGGCCCGCGATGGGTGGACTCTTCCTGGCAATCTGCGGAGCGCCCGTACCGGCGACCATTCTGCTGGCAATCGGCCTGATATTGCTGGTTATCGCGACCGGCGCCTACTTTCAATCTGCCCGCCGTCAGCTCACTGGACGCACGGCCTCAACCTAAGGTTGACCGTAGGGCTGGCGCTGGTATGCTCGCGCCGATGCTGCATTGTCCTGAATGTGCCTTCGCCAACGCCGAAGGGGCCAAGTACTGCCAAAAGTGCGGCGCCTTTCTGGGCGAGCCCGGTGAAGAAGACCGTGAGTCAACCGCCAGCTACCGGATAGACCAAGAGAGCGGTGAACTCGTGCCGGTCGACCTCGAAGACCTCCTTGCAGCCGAAGGCGCGCTGCTTGTAGTCCGGGGCGGAGGCGGACGCGCGGGAGAGAGTTTCGCGCTCGATTCAGAGCGCCTGACCGTCGGACGTGGCCCCGACAGCGACATCTTCCTCGACGACGTGACGGTCTCACGTGACCACGCCTTGCTTGTACGCCGCAACGATCAGTGGTTCCTGGACGACCTCGGTTCGCTCAACGGAACCTACGTCAACCGCCGCCGGATCGATACTCAGCAGCTTGAGGACGCCGACGAGCTGCAGATCGGCAAATTTAAATTGACCTTCCTCTCGCGTTAATTGATGTCTTCCGCCCGCGACGCTCAACGGACGATCGCCTCATCGCCGGCGAGGCCTGAGCCACGACGCTCGAAGCCGATGACGATCGGAGCAGTCTGCAAGTCGCTCTCGCGCGAGTTCCCTGAGATCTCAATCTCAAAGATTCGCTACCTCGAAAACCAAAGGCTCGTGAATCCGCGCCGCACGCCGGGGGGCTATCGGCTCTATTCAGCTGAGGATCTAGCCCGACTGAGGACGATTCTGCGACTTCAGCGCGACGAGTTCCTTCCTCTGCGAGTCATTCGCCAAGAGCTTGCGATCGGCCGCGCCGACATCGAGGCTGAGCCGCTGATTGCGGGCCAGAAGGCGCGTGCGCAGCCGAGGCGTCTTCCAGCCGTCGTCACTACAACCGTCGGCCAGATACGGACGCTTGACGAGCTGCTCGAGGATACGGGGGCAGAACCGGAACTGGTCCGCGAGCTCGAATCGTTCGGGATCATCAGTTCCCGCAACGACGGTGGCCCTCAAGGTTATGACGAGAATCAGTGCGAGATCGTACGAGCCGCGGTCGAGCTTGCGCGGTATGGCGTGGCCGCCCGCAACCTCCGTGTGTTCAAGACTTCTGCCGACCGCGAGTCGGCTCTGCTCCAGCAGCTGCTCGCACCGTCGCTGCGTTCTCGAAGCGCCGAACGAAGGCACGAAGCCACCGAGGCACTAGAGGATCTCGCAGCGGTCACGACCCACCTAAAGCACCTTCTCCTGATTGGCGACCTCCGTGCGCTGCTTTCCTGATCTGAATGGCCTCGGCTGTTGGCCGCAGAGATGAGCTCGTTGCCGTGGCCTGCGTGAACGGCCGCATATCGTTGGCGGCGCCACCGTCGCGCGTGTGGGAGCAAGTGACCGACCCGCGCCAGCTCGCGCGCTGGTGGCCGAAGGTCGTGCGTGTTGAGCTCGACGGCGACGCGGCATTCACTGAGGTCCTAACTACCGACAAAGGTCGCGATGTAAGGGCCGATTTCGTCGTCGCCGAAAGCGACCCGCTGCACCGTTGGCGATTCGTTCAAGAACTTGAAGAGACCCCGTTTGCTGCCGTGCTAAGCAAGTCGCAGACGACCGTCGAATTCGAGCAGGCGCCAGGAGACGGCACGGCGCTCTCAATTACGCTGGAACGGAAACTCCGAGGATTGGGCCGCTTTGGCGGCCCAATGATGAAGCGGGCGGCGCGCAAGCAATTAGACGAGGCGCTCCAGCGCCTAGGGGAGATCCATGGCACAGTCGCTTGAGATGCGGTTCTCGGGATGGGGAATAGACGCCGACGCCGGTGATCTTTCCGACCACGTCGTCGAGTGGCTGGAGGCGCGATTCGGCGGGCCGCTCCCGCAGCGTGTCGCGGCGCCAGAAAGCGAAAACGTACGGATTCGCAAGAGCCAGCTCCCGCGCGCGGTGGAAGCAAAGTTGAGCAGCAAGCTCGGCGCGGCCAATGTGTCTACCGACCATCTGTCGCGCCTTGTCCACGCCGCCGGGAAGGGTTACCCAGACCTGCTCGCGATGCGCGGGGCCGACAAGATCCCCGCTCCAGACGCCGTCGTCTACCCAGCCGACCAGGCCGACGTAAAGGCCGTCCTCAAGATCTGCACGAAGCACGGTGTCGCCGTTGTTCCGTTCGGAGGGGGAACAAGCGTCGTTGGCGGCGTATCGCCACTGCGCGGCAACTTTGCTTCGGTGATCGCGCTCGACCTGCGCCGGATGCGTTCGCTGATCAGCCTCGACGAGCAGTCGCGCATCGGAGTCTTTGCAGCAGGCCTCCGCGGCCCAGAGCTCGAGCACCTGCTTCGCTCACGGGGCTACACACTCGGCCATTTCCCTCAGAGCTTTGAGTACTCGACTGTGGGCGGTTGGGTCGCCACCCGTTCGGCAGGGCAGGCGTCTGCGGGCTACGGCCGCATTGACGAGAAGCTGCTCGGCGCGAGGCTCGTCGCCCCTGCGGGTGAGCTGAACCTGACCGCGCGACCTGCGAGTGCCGCGGGGCCTGACCTGCGCGCGATCGTTGCCGGCTCGGAGGGCGCTTTGGGGGTCATCACGGAGGCATCCTTGGAGATCAGCCCAGCCCCCGAAGTCACTCGCTACGAGGCTCTGATGATGCCGTCATTCGCTGCCGCAGCGGAGGCGCTGCGGGCACTTGAACAACAAGGGCAGGCACCTGACGTCGCGCGCGCATCAGACGAATCGGAAACCGAGATGGGACTTGCCTTTGCCGGCATCGAAGGCGCCAAAGGCAAGCTGCTCGAGGGCTATCTCCGCGGCCGTGGCGCAGGCTCAGGTGCTCTACTGGTTCTCGGCTGGGAAGGACCGCACGGGACGATTGACGATCGGCGCCGTGCTGCGCTGAGCCTGATCAAGCCGCACGGGGCCGTTGGACTGGGTGCGGGCGCTGGCCGAACCTGGGCGAAGAACCGCTTCAGCACGCCCTACCTCCGAGACCACCTGCTCGACCGCGGCGTGATGGTCGAGACGCTTGAAACTTCGACCACATGGGCCAACCTAATGGTCGTCTACCGTGGCGTGGGCGACGCACTGGCCCAACACGCGCCCGTCGTCGGATGCCACATCTCACATCTCTACCAGAGTGGGGCATCGCTCTACTTCACCTTCGTAGCGCCACAGAGTGCCGCTGACCCACTGTCGCAGTGGGAGGCCGCGAAGCATGAAGCCTGCCGAGCGATCATCGAACACGGCGGGACAATCACGCACCACCATGCGATCGGCGTCGATCATCGGCGCTATCTCAAGGCTGAAGACGGCGAGGCGGGGGTTGCCGCGCTCCGTGCCGTCAAGCAGTCGCTCGACCCGCGCGGACTGATGAACCCCGGCAAGCTGCTCTAGGGAGCTTTAGGAAGCGCTGAAGCGGAGCGGGCCCAGAAGGTACGTGGCGGAAGGGTTGGTTGGGGTCGAAGCCGTCTTCTCCAGCGTCACCAAGACACCGCTGTAGGCCTTTGGGTCGCCGTTGAGCGTTCCCTGCAGCGCGACGCCGCCGCCGCTCTTGTCGATCGCCTGGAAGTAACCGAGCCAGACAGGGGCCTTGCCGTCCGCAGTCAGCCAGACTCCGTATTGACTTCCGTTCGGTGCGGCCGGCAGCGACTTAGCAACGGCGCTCAGGATCCGGTTGTTCGCTTGAAGCGAGATCTCCGCAACGCCAACCGCTTTCGGTGCGGGCGCGCCGGCCGGGGGCTTCAGCGCCGCTTGAGCAACCGCCGTGGCAGTAGTAGCGCTGGCAGTAGTACCCGAAGTGGCGTTGGACGACGCCGACGAGCTTTCGCTGCCTCCTGTAACGCGCCCGATCGCGAAGCCGGCTCCGATCGCGATGAGCAGCGCGACGGCTGCGAGAACCAACACGCCGCCTCGTGGCCTTCCTGCAGGGCTTGCCGGGAACTCGTCCGTGGAATCGAATGAAACGTCGGACCTTTCAAGAGGCTCCGGGCCGTCGGCGCCGGGAATCACAGCGAGCGTCGCTCCCGCGACTTCGCTCAGCGGGGCTGCCGCCGCGCGAGCCCAAGCCCGGTCGGATGCGGAGCGGCCCAACGCAGCGCGCGTCTTTTGCTCGTCGGCCGGACTCTGCTGCCCGAGCAGGTAATCGCAGATCTCGGCGCGCCGCTTTCCGCCAGGAGCCTTCTCGGGCTCGGCCAGTGCGCTGAGAGCTGCGTAGGCACGCTCGCTAACTGCGGCTTCGCTGAGACCCAGTGCTTCAGAGATCTCGCCATAGCTCTTCTGCTGCCCGAGGAGCAGGCTAAGAACCGCAGTCTGGTCTGCTGGAAGCGCGTCAAGTCGTGTCATCGCGACCTAGCGTAGAGCAGCGCGTCGGTATCGTGCGCCAAATGAGTGATTTCATGCCCGGGACGAACGTCGAGCCTGTCGTGCCGCTCGACCGCACCTTCGATGCCCTCTACGGCCTCGAAGTGCTCGAACTGTCCGACGAGCTGGCGCGCGCGCGGGTCGTTGTCCGGGAACACCACATGCAGCCGATGGGACTCGTCCACGGTGGCGTCTTCGCCTCGATAGCGGAATCGCTGGCGTCAGCGGCAACTGCAGTCGG
>CAESAO010000021.1_pt1 | contig 13937 bp, 15 predicted proteins | sample 7263591 | NCBI WGS metagenome assembly CAESAO01 (sample SAMEA6814056, study PRJEB35770) | uncultured Conexibacteraceae bacterium | biome: Freshwater; feature: Freshwater reservoir; material: water | place: Czech Republic | collected 2017-05-23 | depth 30m m | reverse complement strand
TTCCGCTCCATCGGCCGAAAGATGCTGCGCGCACTCGGCGATGCCAGCGAGCACCGGCTCGGGGTCCATCTGAACACCGATCACGCCGGTCGAGCAGACCGCTACTTGGTGCGCGCCGACCCCCAGGGCCGCAGCAGCGGCGCTCTGCATCGCTGCAGCGACTTCGTAGCCATCGTGTCCTGTCGCAGCGTTCGCGTTACCGCTGTTGGCGACTACAGCCCTCAGCTGACCAAGGTGGCAACGCTCGCGCGTAAGCATCACCGGGGCAGCCTGGACCCCGGATCGCGTGAACCGCGCAGCGCTGGTTGCGTCAGGCTCGTCGCAGATGATCAGCCCTAGGTCCAGTTTCCCGGAAGCCTTGATACCCGCCGCGAGCGCGCCGGCACGGAAGCCGGCGGGCAGCCCGCCCTCCGTTACTTCGCGAACACCGACCGGAACCGGCGCCCAGCGTGAGGTGAAAAGGTTCACAGCTCGATCCCCTGCTCTTCAGGAAGCCCCAGCATCAGGTTGAGATTTTGGATTGCCTGCGATGCAGCGCCCTTCCAGAGGTTGTCGATCACGGCGAAGACGAAGGCCTTGCCGGTCCGTTCGTCAAGAGTGGCGTTGATCCGGCAGAGGTTCGTTCCGCGCACCTCGCGGACGCCTGGGAGATGGTCGACGACCTCGACGAACTGTTCGTCGTCGTAGGCCGCGGCGTAGAGCGCGGCAACGTCAACCGCTTCGGTCAGCGTGACGTAACAGCTGACCAGCTCACCTTGGTCGAGCGGAACAAGATGCGGCGTGAATGTGACGGAGAGGTTCTCTGCGCCAGCCAGCGCGAGTTCCTGATCAATCTCAGGCATGTGCCGATGCTGGCCGACGCCGTACGGCTTTACGTTCTCGTCGACGCTGACGAAATGGGTCACGGCGCTCGCTTCGCGGCCAGCGCCCGAAACGCCGCTCTTGGCGTCGATCACGACGTCGGCGATGAACGGTGCGAGCGGCGCCAGCGCGAGCACTGAGGCGGTTGGGTAGCAGCCGGGGTTGGCGACAAGGCCCGCGCGCTTGATCTGCTCGCGGTAGCGCTCAGGCAGGCCGTACACGGCTCCGTCGAGGAGCTCTGATGCTTGGTGCTTCACGTACCACTGCTCGTAAACGCTCTGATCGTTCAAGCGGAAGTCGGCGCTGAGGTCTACGACCGGAATCCCCTCGGCGCGCAGTTCGGCGACGACGGGTGCCGCCGCGCCGTGAGGGTAGGCGACGATCGCGCCGTCGAGCTGACCGTGGGCACTCAGCACGAACTCTTCGAGCACGGCGTCGCAGCGATATTGCGGATAGAGAGCGCAGAGCGGCGTGCCCGCCTCCGAGCGGCTCGTCGCCGCAGCGAGCGTCAGCGCCGGGTGGCGATCGACCAGCTCGGCGGCCAGCGCACCGGCATAGCCGGAAGCCCCGGCGACAAGAATCCGTTTCTCAGCCACGAAGCTCACCGTCCAATTCGACCTTCAGCGCAGCGACGATCTTTTCGCGCAGAGGCGCTACGTCCTCGTCGCTGAGCGTCCGGTCGCCAGCCGAGTAATCGACGTGAAGCGCGAGTGAAACGCGCCCCTCCCCTACCTGTTCGCCGCTGTAGACGTCGAACACTTCGGCGCGGCTGACCAGTGGCGAACCGGCCGCAGTGACGCAGGCGACAACGCTCGCTGCAGTGACGGCGGCGGGAACGATTACGGCGAGGTCCTCCCGCAACGGTGGGAAGCTCGTCAGGTCGGTGAAGATTGAATGCGACGGCGCCTGCGCAGCAGCACGCCCAATGTCAATTGCCAACGCGGCGATCGGCTGAGTGATCTCCCAGCTTGCAGCGACGGCGGGGTGAACCTCGCCAAACCAACCGAGCAATCCTTCGGCCGTGCGGATCATCGCGGTACGGCCCGGATGAAGGAACGGCAGCTCTCCATCTTCGACCTGCCAATCGACGCCGAGCGCGCCGAGCACCGAACTGACCAGGGCGTGTGCGGTCTCGATCCGCGCCGCTGGCGGTTGGGCGTCTGCCCAGCTTGGCTCACGCACGGGCCCCGTGACGATCGCGCCGAGACCATGATGCTCACTGGCCGCCATCCCGTCGTCGCCCCGTCCGGCGCGGTAGACCGAGCCTGACTCGAACAGCGCGCAGCCCTCTGCGCCACGCGCCATGTTGTACGCGGCAGCGTCGAGCAGTGACGGAAGGATCGAAGGCCTCATCACCGACTGCGCCGAACTCATCGGGTTCTCGATCACGACGAGCGCCCGCAGCGGGTGATCGTCATCAAGCAACAAGCGGTCGCAGATCTGCGGATCGGCAAACGACCAGCCGACGATCTCGCAGAGACCACGCCCTACGAGGACATCTTCGGCGCGGCGAACGAGACGCTGCTGATGGCTCAGTCCGCCAGCTCGCCCAGTGCGGTTGAGCGGCAGCGTCGCCGGCAGTGATTCCAAGCCGTTGATCCGCGCGACCTCTTCGATCAGGTCTGCTTCGCGGGTCACGTCGTCCCTCCGCCAGTGCGGAACGGTCACATCGAGCCCGTCATCAGCGGCGGTGACGGTAAAGCCGAGCGCTTCGAGAATGGCCTGCGAGCGCTCGCGAGCGATCGGGGTACCCAGTAGCGAGATGATCCGTGCGTCACGCAGCCTGATTACGTTCGCTGCAGGCCCGTCGCCGCCGACGTCGAGAGTGCCGTCGACGAGCGTCGCGCCAGTGAGCTCAAGCATCAACGCGCTCGCCATTGCCTGCGCTTCGAGCGCGCCCTCAGGAGAGAGTCCTTTTTCGAACCGTGACGACGCTTCGCTACGCAGGCCGAGCCGCGTCGAAGTGCGGTTGATGTTGGCCCCATCCCAGACCGCGACCTCGAGCAGCACGCTTGTTGTTTGATCGCTGACCTCAGAGCGACTGCCGCCCATCACACCGGCCAGCGACGTTGGCCCGTCGGCGTCGGCGATCAGGCAGATGTCACCGTCGAGTGTGCGCTCCTCACCATCGAGCGTTGTCAGCTTCTCTCCGTCACGGGCCGCTCGCACCGTCAACTCGCCGCCGGCAATGCGGTCGAGGTCGAAGGCGTGAAGTGGATGCCCGCTGACGAGCATCACGTAGTTGGTGATGTCGACGACATTGCTGATTGACCTCTGGCCTGCAGCCGCGAGCCGCGCTTTCAGCCAAATCGGAGATCTGCCAACGGTGACGTTCTCGAAGATGCGGGCGGTGAAACGCGGGCAGAGTGCGGCGTCGTCGACCGTGACGCTGATTCCGGCCGGGGCGCTGCCCAACGTCGACGCGCCTGGATCGTCGGACCAGGGCGGCGCGCTCAGCGCGGCGCCGGTGGCGGCGTGAAGTTCGCGAGCGATGCCGTAGAGGCCGCCGCAGTCGCCGCGGTTCGGCGTCAATTCGGGCTCCAGAACATCGCTGGACACCGCGAAGACGCCAGCCAGCGGCGTGCCGGCCGCAAGATCGTCTGTCAGGACCATGATCCCGTCGTGTTCGCCGCCGATCCCGAGCTCGTCTTCGGCGAGAATCATTCCCGAGGACTTGATTCCGCGCAGTTTCGCTTCGCCGAGCTTCGTGCCATCAGGCATCACGGCGCCCGGAAGCGCTACCGAGACCGTCTGGCCAGCCGCGACGTTGGGCGCGCCGCAGACGATTGTGCGCGGTTCGCTGTCGCCGGTATCGACGCTGCAGACGCGGAGCCGGTCGGCGTCGGGATGTTGCTCAGCGCTCAAGACCTTGCCAACGACAAAGTTGTCGGCCGATAGAGGGCCGTGATGGAGCACCCGCGCAACCTCGGTGCCGGTCATCGCCAGCCGCTCCGAGAGCTCGACCGGGGTGAGCTCAATCTCTACGTATTCACTTAGCCAATCTATTGGGACGCGCATGACTCCGCCTCAGCCAAACTGGCGCAGGAAGCGCAGGTCGTTTTCATAGAAGAACCGCAGGTCCGGCACGCCGTGCTTGAGCATCGCGATCCGCTCAATACCGAGGCCGAAGGCGAAGCCCTGATGCGTGTCGGGGTCGTATCCGTGCTCGCTGACGGCCGCGAAGACGTTCGGGTCAACCATTCCGGAGCCGAGGACTTCGAGCCAGCCCGTCCCCTTGCATAGAGAGCAGCGCTCCCCACCCGATGTCGCACCCTTCTCGCACATGAAGCAGGAGACGTCGACCTCAACGCTCGGTTCGGTGAACGGGAAGAAGTGTGGCCGTAGCCGCAGCTCTCGGTCGGCGCCAAAGATCGCGCGGGCAAACGCCAGTAGCGTCCCCTTGAGGTCGGCCAGCGTTACGCCTTCGTCAACGAGAAGGCCTTCGATTTGGTGGAACTGCGGCGTGTGTGTTGCGTCGCTGTCGCGGCGAAAGACGCGGCCGGGGACGATCAGCGCGATCGGCGGCGGCGTCTGTTCCATGATCCGGATCTGCATCGGAGAGGTGTGCGTCCGCAGCAGTGTCTGTTCTGAGCCTTCGCCTCCGCCTTCGATGTAGAAGGTGTCGCTGCGAGCACGCGCCGGATGCGCCGGGTCGTGGTTGAGCGCGTCGAAGTTGTAGTGAACGGTCTCCACCTCAGGCCCCTCAACGACGCTGTAGCCGAGCCCGCAGAAGACATCCTCAATCTCGCGCCGTGTAGCGGTGAGGAGGTGATGGTGACCGCACGACTCGGCCGGCGAGCCAGGGAGCGTGATGTCAACGTTGTCGTCGGCCAGCGCGGCGCTCAGTTCGTCGGCTTCGAAGCGGGCGGCGGCGGTCTCGATCATCACCTCGAGCGTCTGCCGCGCCTGATTTGCAGTGCGGCCAGCTTCACCGCGCTGCTCTGGCGGGAGCTGCGCGACATCACGAAGCAGCTGCGGGAGCTCTGCTTTGCGACCGAGATACTGCACCCGAAGTTCTTCGAGCGCGGCCGAGCTCGATGCGGCTGCGATTTCAGCTTCGGCTTGCTTCTGAATCTCAGTTACCCGTTCGATCATCGTCGCCACCCTAAAGCTTCCTCGTGCATGAATAGAGCGCGATTGTCGCTGCCATGGCGGCGTTTAGGGAGTCTCCGTCGATCGCGATCGAGCGAGCCTCGTCGGCAGCGGCAGTAACCGACTCCGGAAGGCCCTCCCGTTCAGCTCCCACCAGCAACGTCAGCTCGCCTTCCGGCCAGAGCGCACCGTCCAGCTGGATCTCCGCCGAGGCATCGAGCGCGACGGTCGTCCCCGGCAGCTCGTCGAGCCGGTCTGCGCGCGCAACAGCGACGCTGAATATCGCGCCCATGCTCGCCCGCACCGCCTTCGGACCAAACGGGTCGGCGCTGCCCGGGCCAAGGATCACACTCGCAGCACCGAAGGCGTGGGCGCTGCGGATGATCGTTCCCACGTTGCCGGGGTCGCCCACTCCGTGGAGCCAGATAGCCAAAGGCCCGACCGGCTTCGCCCAACGTTGCTCGTAGATCGCGAGCGCTCGTGTTCCCGACCCGAGCGCCGACACCTCGGCCAAAGCCTCTTCACTGACCTCTGTGCCGCTAAGACCGCTGCCCTCGGCGACGAAAGAGTCGACCGGCTGCCAGCCGTTCGCAGCCGCCGAGGCGATCAGGTCCTCGCCTTCGGCGACGAAGCGCCCGCTGCGATCCCGGCCGCGGCGCGTGCGCAGCAACGTCACCTGATTCAGGTTTGGGTGTTGTGGGTTGTGGATCGTCATCGGTCTCGTTTTGCTCCAAAAAAAAGGGCGCCCCTCCTTGCGGAAGCGGCGCCCGATAGCGGCGAAACGGCGGCTGAGTCTAGGACTCGGCGGCCGTCGCCTCTCGGGCGGCGTCTACAAATCGGCGGAACGTCTCAGGATCGCGGACGGCGATGTCAGCCAGCACCTTGCGGTCCAGCTCAATCCCAGCTTCGCTGAGGCCGTGCATGAAGGTTGCGTAGGTCATCCCGTTGAGCCGCGCAGCGGCGTTGATACGGGTGATCCAAAGGCGACGGAAGTCGCGCTTGCGGTTGCGCCGATCGCGGTAGGCGTAGGAATCCGCCTTCATCAGCGTTTCCTTCGCGCGACGGTAGTTCGAGTTCGCTGTGCCGCGGTAGCCCTTGGCCCGCTCGAGCGTTGCGCGCCGCTTCTTCTTGGCCGAAACCGACCGCTTTACGCGCGTCATCGATCGCCCAGCAGTCTCTTCACGCGAGGGACGTCGACCGCGGCTACCTCAGCCGGCTTGCGGAAGCCGCGCTTACGCTTCGGTGACTTCTTCTCGAGGATGTGGCTCGACATCGCTTTACGCGCACGAACCTTCCCCTTCGAGGTCAGCTTGAAGCGCTTCTTTGCGCCGGAATGTGTCTTCATCTTGGGCATCGCGAACCGGGAGTATAGAAACTCGGCGGAAGAACGGCTTAGCGCCAAGCCCGGCGGGGGTACAAAGCCGCCACGCCCTAAGAGGCTTCGGGTGTCTCGGCCGGCGCTTCGGGCACAACTTCCGCGACTACTTCGACGACTTCGTCGACGACAGCCTCGGCGACTTCCGGCTCGACTGATCCGTCTCCTTCGATGGCGACCTCTTCGACAATTTCGGCAGGCGGTGCTACAGCGGCTGGGCGCGGCGGAGGCGCCGACGCTGCGATCGACCGTGCGAACGCCTCGGCGTCTGCTTCGGCCTGCGCGGCAGCAATCTCAGCGCTGAAATCGAGCGGTTCGAACTCGGTGATCTCTCCGCTGATGACCTCTTTGCTCGGGCCTAGGACCATCGTCATGTTGCGGCCATCAAGGTTGGGGCGCTGCTCGACCGTGCCAACCGGCTCCAGTTCGCGCGTCAGACGAGCAAGGATCGCGCGACCGAGCTCGGGGTGCGTTACTTCGCGGCCGCGGAACATGATCGTAACTTTGACCTTGTCCTTGTGCATCAGGAAGCGCGTTACGTGGCCCTTCTTCGTCGCGTAATCGTGCTCAGCGATCTTCGGGCGGAACTTGATTTCGCGGATCGTGATCTGCTTCTGGCCCTTCTTCGCGGCCTTAGCTTTCTGCGCTAGCTCGTACTTGTACTTCGAGTAGTCAAGGATGCGGCAGACCGGCGGGCTCGCCTCAGGCGCAACCTCGACGAGGTCGAGTCCCTTCTCGACCGCGAGCTTCAGCGCATCTTCGATCTTGAGGATGCCAACCTGACCGCCCTCGTCGTCGATCACCCGAACTTCGGCAACGCGAATTTTCTCGTTGATCCGAGTCGTGTCACGATCCGGCATACGCCGGTCGAAGCGCCGAGGGACCGGCACTAGCTTCGGAGGCAGCGCGTCAAGGGCGCGGCGTCTGTACGGACATTGGGGTCAACGCGGAGCAGTATAGCCAGATTCAACGAGATCCTGCCCCTCTCCGGCCGTAACCTCGATCACCGAGCGCGCCTGCCTGCAGCTGCGCACGCGCCGCGGCGGCACGTCGTGGTCAACGCGTATCGCCCGCCCCTGCTGGTCTAGCCAGAGCAGGTCGAGCGGAAAGCGCATTCCAAAAGTGTGTATCGATCGGCAACGGTTGATCTGCAGCGCGTAGCCGGCGGGGATGCTTCTTCGCCAGGCAAGGCCGAGCGCGCGCTGGGCAAGGCCGCTGGCAATGGTCGGCGTCAAGCGGTCAACGACGCGTCGCGTCGCGTCTCTGTTTCGGCGACGAGATGGTCGGCGAACACGTCAACCGGGAAAGAGCCAATGTCGCCTTCACCGTGACGGCGAACGGCGACGCTCTGCTCTTCGGCCTCTTTGTCACCTACGACGAGCATGTAGGGAATCTTCGCCAGTTCGTTATCGCGGATCAGTTTCGAGACCGACTCCGAACGGCGATCGACGTCGACTCGAAGCCCACGCTCGCGTAGCTGGGCGGCGATCACGTCAGCGGCCTGCTCGTGACGATCAGAGACCGGCAGCACAACCGCCTGCACCGGCGCCAGCCAGACAGGGAACTCGCCCGCGTAGTGCTCGATCAGGATCCCGACGAAGCGCTCGTATGAACCCATCAGTGCGCGGTGGATCATGACCGGCCGATGAACGCTGTCGTCGGCGCCGGTGTACTGAAGGTCGAAGCGTTCCGGCATTGAGTAGTCGAGTTGGACTGTGCCGAGTTGCCAGGAGCGGTCGAGCGAGTCGGTCATGTGAAGGTCGATCTTCGGCCCGTAGAACGCACCGTCGCCCGGGTTCAGTTCGTATTCGACCCCGCGCGCATCGAGCGCACCGATCAGCGCCGCTTCGGCGCGGTCCCACATCTCATCGCTGCCGATCCTCTGCTCGGGGCGCGTTGAGAGTTCAAGGTGGACGTCGAAGCCAAACAGCTCGTACGTCGCGAAGGCGAACTCAAGGCAGGCAGCGACCTCCTCTGCGACCTGGTCTTCGGTACAGAAGATGTGCGCGTCGTCCTGCGCGAAGTGGCGCACACGCAGCAGGCCGTGGAGCGTGCCGCTCAGTTCGTTCCGGTGCAGCAGTCCGGGCTCCGAGTAGCGCACCGGAAGGTCGCGGTAGCTCCAACGACGGCCGCCGAAGAGGTGGGCGTGGCCGGGGCAGTTCATCGGCTTGAGGCCGAACTCGCGATCCTCGGTGCTGGTGACGAACATGTTCTCGCGGTACTTCTCCCAGTGGCCCGACGTCTTCCAGAGTTCGGCGTCGTAGAGCTGAGGAGTCTTGACCTCCTGGTACCCGCGGGCCGAACCCATCTCACGCGACAACGCGACCAACTCGTTGAAAACAGTTGTTCCGCGTGGCAGCCAAAATGCGGAACCTGGCGAGACTTCGGAGAACTCGAACAGCTCAAGCTCCTTGCCGAGGCGGCGGTGGTCACGGGCCCGCGCCTCGTCAAGCCGTTCAAGCTCTGCAGCGAGCTCCTTCTTGTCGAAGAAAGCCGTGCCATAGATCCGCGTGAGCATCGTGCGGTCCGAGTCGCCGCGCCAGTAGGCGCCGGCGACCGATTGCAGTTTGACGGCGCCGATCGCCTTCGTTGATTGGCCGTGAGGCCCGCGGCAGAGGTCGGTGAACGGCCCGTTTGTGTAGAGAGAAACGGTCTCGACGCCCTCGTCGCGGATCAAGTCCTCGATCAGCTCGACCTTGTAGTCCTGCTGCTCACCGCGGAATCGCTTGAGTGCGTCCTCGACACTGATCTCTTCGTGAGAGAAGCCCTCCCCCGCCTTGATGTGCTTCTTCATCTGAGCTTCGATCGCTTCGAAGTCGTCCTCACTGATCACGACACCCTCGGGGAACTCGAAGTCGTAGTAGAAGCCGCGCTCGATTGACGGGCCGATCGACACCTTGACGCCGGGGTAGAGCTCGGTGACCGCAGCGGCGAGCACGTGTGCGGCATCGTGACGGATCAGCGCCAGCGCGTCATCCCCGGACGATTTGGTGATGATCTCGATCGGCTCGTCGGCTGTCAGTGGAGCTGCGAGGTCTCGCAATTCGCCCTGCTGGCGGTAGGCCAGGGCGGCGCGCGCGAGGCCCGGACCGATCGCTTCGGCCGCGTCGAGGCCGCTCGCGCCGTCTGCGAGCTCGAGAGCGGTGCCGTCTGGAAGTGTTACCTGCACGGGGCTGATGCTACGCGAGCGACAGGGAGATCACTGCCAGCCGCGCTACTTGGCGGCTGCGGCTGGGTCGTTGCGTGGCAAACTGAGCGTCACTCTCCGCTACCGTGGTCGTATGGCTGATGCTTCGACGCAGCGTCCATACCGCCGAGGGCCGCTCCGTAGCGTGTGGCCCTCGACAGCGAGGCCGCTGACGCACCGCGAGGCTCGCAAAGCTGACTCCTCGTACGGCGTTTCGGACCTTCCAAACTGGCGCGACATCGACTGGCCGGCCCACACGCGGCAGGTTCAGATCAACGGACGTTCAATCAACTACGTCGACATCGGAGAAGGCGACCGGACTGTGGTCTTCATCCACGGACTTGGCGGGTCGTGGCAAAACTGGCTTGAGAACCTGCCCCGTACAGCGGAGAGTTGCCGCGCGATCGCGCTTGATCTGCCCGGGTTCGGCCGCTCGGAGATGCCGGTCGATCCGATCTCGATCACCGGCTTCGCGGCAACTGTGGACGCGTTTTGCGACGCGCTCGACCTCGGACCGGTGGTCCTCGTCGGGAACTCGATGGGTGGCTTCACCGCGGCCGAGATTTCGATCCAACATCCGGAGCGCGTCGAACTGTTGGTCCTCGTTGACGCAGCCGGCATCAGCTCCGCGAATGTCACCAGCTCGCGTTCCGGCGAGCGGCTCGCACGACAGCTAATGATGCGCGGTCAAGGCGACCCTGAGAGCGCAAAGAAGATGCTGACACGCCCCGGGTTCATCGCGCTCGGAATGGGGCTGGTTGCTCGTTATCCGACGAGGATCTCGAAGGAACTTCTGTCGGAACAACTGCTGACTTTCGGCGACGCGGGCTTCGGGGCGGCGTTCGAAGCGATCCTCGGCTACGACTTCCGCCACCGGCTTGAAGAGATCGGCTGCCCGGTCCTTGTGATTCAGGGAGCAGACGACATCCTCGTGCCTCTCGGTGACGCGATCGAGTTCTGCGAGCGGATTCCGAACGCCCGCTTGCTGACGATGGCTGATACCGGGCATGTTCCAATGTTCGAACGGCCAGTTGAATTCAATGACGCCTTGCTGGAGTTCGTCGCCGCGCCATCGGCCGCAACCAGTTAGCGTCTGCGCGATGGACTCAGCAGCCGCATCAATCAAAGCTCAGGGCGCCGTCGTTCGCAGCCTGATGCGACTCGGCCCGGCGGCGCAGCTGCGGCTCGCCGGCGGCACACCGACGGTGCTCGATGGTCAGACTCTTGATCCCGGTATCCAGCTACTGCTGAAGCTGATGGCGATGGCGCCGCAGCCTGAGATGGAGCGGCTGAGCCCGGTCCAAGCCCGCGCTGGTGTGACCGCAACTCGCTCGATGATCGCCGCGCCGGAGCTCCCGATGGCCAGCGTGACGGAGACGACCGTCGCGGGCGCTGAGGGCCCGCTGCCTGCTCGTCTGTATGTGCCGGAAGAGTGCAAAGACAGCACGAGCCCGCTACTCGTCTTCTTCCACGGCGGCGGCTTTGTGATCTGCGATCTCGAAACGCACGACGCCCCCTGCCGCCTAGTTGCTCAACATTCGGGCTGCCGTGTTCTCTCGGTCGATTACCGACTGGCGCCGGAGCACAAGTACCCCGCCGCCGCCGATGACGCGCTGGCAGCATTCCGGGACGTCGTCGCGCGGGCCAACGAGTTCGGCGCCGACCCGTCGCGCATCGCGGTTGGCGGTGACAGTGCCGGCGGTCAGCTGGCAACCGTTACCGCTCAGCAGGCGCTCGCCGATGGTGGACCAGCGCCGGCATTCCAGCTCTTGATCTACCCGGTCTGCGACTTCGCTGAGAAGTACCCCTCCTACCACCTCTTCAGTGAAGGTTTCTTCCTAACTGAAGCCCAGATGGACTGGTTCGGCCAGCACTACCTCAGCACCACCGACGACCTCAATGACCCGAAGGCCTCACCGCTGAAGGCCGGGCCGCTAAAGGGCCTTGCACCCGCGCACATCATCACGGCAGGGTTCGACCCGCTGCGCGATGAGGGTGAGGCCTACGCAGCGAAACTGAAGGCTGACGGCGTTGAAGTCACGCTCCGCCGCCACTCATCGCTGATCCACGGTTTCATTAACTTCTCCGGCGCCAACCGCACTGCGCACGACGCCGTCTGCGAGATGGCTGGCGTGCTGCGCGCTGCGCTCGCTGCCTGAACGCGAGCTAAGCCTTCTTCACGACACTCGACTTCAGCTGCATCGGCCCAAAGCCGTCAACCTTGCAGTCGATGTCGTGATCGCCAACGCCGTTGACTAGGCGAATGTTGCGGACCTTCGTGCCGACCTTGATCGACGTCGCGCTGCCTTTGACTTTTAGGTCCTTGACAACCGTCACGGTGTCGCCGTCGGCCAGCACGTTGCCTACCGAGTCGCGGATCGCCGTGTCGGCCTCAGGCGCAGCCGCCGCGTCGGCGGTCCCGGCGATCCATTCGTGGCCGCAGATCGAGCAGACAGTGAACTCGTCACGCTCGTAGTAGTGCTCGCTGGAGCATTCTGGGCAGAGCACGGCGGGTTCGGTCATGAGGCGGAGTCTGGCAGAGCCTTAGCGATCGGGCTCTGCGGAGTGGGCGATACTGGGCTCGAACCAGTGACCTCCGCCTTGTCGAGGCGGCGCTCTCCCAGCTGAGCTAATCGCCCTGGGAAGAAGCGAAAGAGTATCAGCGCGGCGCGGGCAAGGACATTCCGCGCCGCCGATCGCGGGCGCTACGCTTCGAACCGATTGGCGACGTGGCGGAGTGGCTACGCAGCGGCCTGCAAAGCCGCGTACACCGGTTCGATTCCGGTCGTCGCCTTGAGAGCCGAGCCCAGCGGGCCTCAGCTAGGGTCACACCGTGGACACTAAGAAGACGCTGCCAATCCTGCTCGCCGCCGCCGTAGTACTCGTCATTGGCTTCCTGCTGCTGAAGCCGAAGGACGACACCCCCGCGACGACGACTACCAGCGCTGCAGCGACGACCCCCACAGCAACGACGAGCGCGCCCGCCCCGCAGAACAAGAACCCGGAGACGATCGTGATCAAGAACGGCGAACCGGTCGGCGGCGTCGCAAAGCTGAGCTACAAGCAAGGCTCAACGGTCAAGCTGACCGTCACGACCGATGGCGCCGAGACCGACGTCCACATCCACGGCTACGACATTGAGAAGGCGACCGCGCCCGGAGCGCCGGCCAAGTTCAGCTTCGTCGCGAAGGACACCGGCCGCTTCGAAGTCGAGCTTCACCCCGCCACGCAGATCGCCCAGCTCGACGTCGTTCCCTAGCGCGACCGCCGCGCTCTATACTCCGCCGTCACTGCGGCTGTAGCTCAGTTGGCTAGAGCGTCTGCTTGCCATGCAGAAGGTCGAGGGTTCGAGTCCCTTCAGCCGCTTACTTCGAGAAACCGGTGCCGGACCTCAACGAGGGTCGCGTGTGTCCGAGTCGCGCTTGCCGAGAGCGCCGCGATGCTCGCGGAGCACGGCGAAGAGCGCCACCAGAACGGCGATCGCGAGGATGATCGGCGGGAGCTGCCAGAGCAGCGATAGCCCGAAGACGCAGGTTGAGGCTACGTCGATCACAGGTAGGTAGTCGGGTTGTCGGGGCAAGCACCGATGCCACATTCGAGCAGCGTCGTGATCACGTTGGCTCCGGCGAGGAATAGCCCGGCGGACATCACGACGATCGCCATCCAGCGCACGGCGGCTGGAGCCGGGCCGGCTGGCTCGTCGAACTGATCTTGGAAGAAGAGAACGACCGCGATTGCGAGCGTGATCGTCACGAAGACGATGAAGGCCCATGTGTAGAGGTGCATCCCGAAGGCCGGATCACCGTATGAGCCGGTTCCCGGAACAATGTGGAGCATCACCTGTCGCAACGAGGTCAGTGCACCGAACATCGCGGCCAGTAGCGCCAAGCCGTAATGAAGGACGCGTGGGCCAAAGAGCACGTTTAGCGCCAGGCCGAAGCCGACTCCGATCATCCCGACGCGAATGAGGAGGCAGAGCGGGCACGGCGGCTCCAGCAGCACGAACTGGAATCCGTAGGCACCGAAGACGACACTGAAGACTGTGAGTGCTCCGAGGCCGTTGAAGATCTGGACGATGCTCCGGGTGGTCCAGACTGGCGCCGATGAATTGCCGGTCACAGGCTGATCCTGATGTCGTCGGACATGTGGAGGCGCAGGAGCGCTACACAGAGCAGCAGTGAGACCAGCGCTATGACGACCGACGCGACCCTGCGCCCCGTCCACGCCAAGACGAAGGCCGCGAACCAGCCGAGGAAGAGAAGAGCCATCATTGCGTCGCGAATCTACCCAGAGCGACGGATGGGATCGAAAGTTGATGCCTACACGACTGATCTGGGCTATGCGGTCCGTCTAGTCGGTACCTACGACGACTCCCAGATACTCCACAAGTTGACGGGCTAGACGGAAATAACCCGCTGAATC
>CAESAO010000020.1_pt1 | contig 14170 bp, 10 predicted proteins | sample 7263591 | NCBI WGS metagenome assembly CAESAO01 (sample SAMEA6814056, study PRJEB35770) | uncultured Conexibacteraceae bacterium | biome: Freshwater; feature: Freshwater reservoir; material: water | place: Czech Republic | collected 2017-05-23 | depth 30m m | reverse complement strand
GTGGCGGTGGGATGGTCGTCATCGGCGCATGCCGCTGAGACGGGGATCAGCGTTCAGGGGAGCGCATCTACGGCGGTCGCCGACGCGAACGCGCTCGGCGTTGACTGGGTACGCCGCTTCGCCGATTGGAACGCGCTTGAGCCGTCCGCCCCGGGCGTGTACTCCAGTAGTGCAATCAGCGAACTCGATGATCTCGTCAGCCGCGCGCACGCAGCGAAAAAGAAGATCACGCTGACGGTTCTCGGTGCGCCGACTTGGGCAAACGGTTCGAGTGATGCGCGCGTTGCCCCACGCGATCCGGCCCAGTACGCCACCTTTATCGGCAGGCTCGCCGCCCGCTATCGCGGTCGTGTTCAGTCGTGGGAGGTCTGGAACGAGCCCGATGAGCCCGAGTTTTGGCACGGAACACCGGCGAGCCCGGCTTCTTACGCGCCTCTGTTGAAGGCCTCTTATACGGCGATCAAAGCTGCCGATCCGGCAGCGCAGGTCGTCGCGGGCCCGCTCACAGGCAACAACTACGACTTCGTCGAAGGGCTCTACGGGCAGGGCGCGGGCGGCTCGTTCGACGCCGTAGGCGTTCACACCGACACGGCATGCGGGATCAATCCGCCGTCGGTCTTCTATTACGAGGACGGGCGCGTCGGCCGGTTCAGCTTCCTCGGGTTTCGCGAGGTTCATGCCGTGATGGCCGCCCACGGTGACGGCGGCAAGCCGATCACGATGTCGGAGATGGGCTGGTCAACAACGACGACTCGCTGCGACCGTGGAAAGTGGGCAGGGCAGAAGGATGCCGGAGTGAACGAAGCGACACAGGCAGCATTCCTTAGCCAGGCCTACCACTGCCTCGCCGGCTACCCCTACATGACTACCGGCATCTGGTTCAGCACTCGTGACGGCGGCGCCGCCGAGACGGAGCTCAATCGCTACGGACTGTTGCGTTGGAACGGAACGAGGCGCGGATCGTGGGCGGCGATGGAGCAGGTCGCGACAAAAGGAGATCAGCTGACGAACTCATGCGGCGATCTTGAGCCGCCGACGATCAAGATCATCGCGCCGACATCAGCGACCCAGTTCGAGGACCAGATCTTCATCTCCGCTTCCGGTCACGACGTCGACAGCGGCCTAAAGAGTCTGCAGTTCTATCTCAACGGCAAGGCCGTCGCAGGGGCGTCGGTTAAGAACGACGAACTGCTTGAGCGGACGCTAAGCACCGAGTCGCTTCCCTACGGACCGGTGACGGTCAAGGTACGGGCGATTGACAGTGCCGGCGCGACAACCTACAGCGACGTTGTCGTCAACAAGATCAGGATGAGCACGCTGCCGCCGCAGAAGACGGCGCTCGCGTTCAAAGTGACCGGGAAGGCTGCGACGAAGACGATCAGCGGCAGGCTGACGGTTCCCGGCACGCAGCTGATTCCGACGGGAAAGGTCCTAGTTCGCTGGCAGCTCTACAAGCGCAAGCACTGGGTGACGAAGCGGGCTGAGTGGTTCTGGGTGTCGAAGTACGCACGCTGGAAGAGTTCGGCGGCGCCGTTCAAATTCACGCAGAAGTTGAAGGCTAAGGGCCGTTGGCGAGCGTCGGCAACCTACTCGGCCAGTCGCCCGTTCACGAAGGCGTCGGCGGTCAAGACGGTTCGGATTCGTTAGCCTCGGCGCTAATGCGCCTGCTCGTTGCCCGCTGCGAAGTTATCTACACCGGTCGCTTGGACACAGTTCTCCCCGAGGCGCTGCGGCTGGTGATGCTGAAGGACGACGGGTCGGTGATGATCCACGCCGACAGCGGCGGCTACAAGCCGCAGAACTGGATGACGCCCCCAACCGTGATCGAGCATCACGGTGAGCCGCTGGAGCGGATCACCGTCCGCAAGCGCGCCGGCAAGACCGAGGACCGCTTGGAGATCCGCATCTCGGAGCTGATCTCCGACGTTGAGCACGACATGGGCGAGGCGGCGGAGCTGGAGAAGGACGGAGTTGAGGCGCACCTGCAGGAGGCTCTCGCCGAGGCGCCGCAGTTCTGCGGCGAGGGTTTCCGACTGGTTCGGCGCGAATGGCCGACCGATATTGGCCCGGTCGATCTGATGTGCCGCGACGAGGGCGATGGATGGGTCGCCGTTGAGATCAAACGCGTCGCGACGATCGATGCCGTCGAGCAGCTAACGCGCTACCTCGAGTTCATCCGCCGCGACCCGGCGATGACCGATTGCCGCGGGGTGCTGGCCGCTCAGGAGATCAAACCGCAGGCACGGACGCTGGCCGAGGACCGTGGCATCGCCTGCGTTGAGATTGACCTCGCGGTTGTGCGCGGCGAACGTGAGCCTGATCTGACGCTGTTCGAGCCCTGAACGGGACTCAATCGACGAGCGCGGCAGCGAAAGCGCTCAGGGCGACCGGGTCGCGCAGAGGCGGGCCGTGGCCGAACAGCACCAGCTTTGGCTGCAGCGCCGCGAGGCGGCGCGCGCTGGCACGGTTCTGCGCCGGGTCGGGCGTGAAGAAGCCTGGCGGCGTGTGCAGCCCGACAGCGGTCGTCGCGATGCTCATGTTGAAGAAGACATCGCCGCAGATCAGCGTGCCGTCCTCCTCGCGCCAGTAGGCGAGGTGGCCGGGGCTGTGGCCGGGGGTCTCGAGCGCGACGAAGCCGGAGCCGATCTCGTCTCCCTCGCGCAGTTCGCGATCCGGCTCCACGCCGGGGAACTTCACGTACGCCTTCAGCGCGGCGCGGCCAAACGGGACGGCGCCTGGCTCGGCTCGACCGCTGCGCAGTACGTCAGCGTCGTCGGCGCCGACCCAGACCGGGATCCCGAGTGCCTGCTTGAGCTTCTTTGAGCCGCCGGCATGATCAGTGTGGGCGTGCGTCAGTGCGTGCGCGTGAATCGTGCGGCTTGACGTCTGGCGCAGCAGCTTCTTTGTGTGAAGCGGGAAGCCGGAGTCGACCAGCACGTCGCCTACGAGGTAGGCGTTGACTCCACTGCGCGGTGTCAACGGCAGCTGGTAGACGTCGCGGGCAACCATCTTCATCGTCTAAGCGTATAGCGGCGAGCGCCGGGAAGGCGATGCGTCATAGAGTGTCGGCCATGCCTGAATCCACTGAGAGCGCGGTCCTCACTGAGCGCCGCGACAACATTCTGATCATCACGATCAATCGCCCTGACAAGCGCAACGCGGTCAACAAGGCCGTCGCTGACGGGATCGGGGACGCCGCTGAGCTGCTCGATACCGATGACACGCTGACGCTCGGCATTCTTACGGGGGCCGGTGGCGGTTTCTGTGCCGGCATGGACCTCAAGGGGTTTGCTTCGGGTGAGACACCTTGGCATCCGACGAGGGGGTTTGGCGGCATCGTTCAACAGCCGCCGCTGAAGCCGTTGATCGCCGCAGTCGAAGGTTTCGCAGTTGCCGGCGGGCTTGAGATCGCCTTGGCCTGCGACATGCTCGTCGCAGCTAAGGGAGCCAAGCTCGGCGTGCCGGAGGTCAAGCGGTCGCTAGTTGCTGCTGGTGGCGCGCTGCTGCGCCTGCCGCGCAAACTGCCGCTGAATGTCGCGACCGAGATGGCCCTGACCGGCGACCCGATCACGGCTGAGCGCGGCTATGAGCTTGGGCTTGTCAACCGCCTTGCCGAGCCCGGCAGCGCGCTCGACGCAGCGATTGAGCTCGCCGAGCAGATTGCCTGCAACGGCCCGTTGGCCTTGGCTGCCACGAAGCAGATTCTCGAAGCGAGGCGCGACTGGACCGACGAAGAGTTCTGGGACAAGCAGATGGAGATCGCCGGTCCGGTATTCGGATCGGAAGATGCGCAAGAGGGCGCCGTTGCCTTCACCGAGAAGCGCGAGCCGGTCTGGAAAGGCCGCTGAGCTAAGCGCCGGAGGTGGTTTCGCCACTTAGCGTGGCGATAAGCGACCGCGTCCCACCGTGGTCGCGATGTTCGCAGAGGTAGATCCCTTGCCAGGTGCCTAAGGCCAGCGAGCCATTGGCTATCGGCAGCAGCAGCGACGGGCCGGTAATCATGCTCTTGATGTGGGCCGGCATATCGTCGCTCCCTTCGAGCGTGTGGCTCCAAGGGAAGCTCTCAGGTACGGCGGCGTCGAGCCAGCTGCGCGTGTCGTCTCGGACATCGGGCGATGCGTTCTCGCCCAGCGTCAGCGAAGCCGATGTGTGGCGGATGAAAAGCTGGCAGAGGCCGACCGAGTAGATCTCGAGATCATCAAGCGCCGCCAGCACTTCGCCGGTGACAAGATGAATCCCACGCGGTCGCGGCTGGAGCGTGATCTGCGTCTGGCTCCACATCTCTCCATCGTCGCACTTGCGGGAGCAGGGAGTCGCGGCCTGCTATGGTTGCGCCTGCAACTACCCACACTCGAAAGGTAAACCGTGACCGACCCAATCGCATCTCATACTTGGACGCTCGTGCAGTCGCACTCGACCGCAGCATTCTCAGTCCGCCACATGCTGGTAGCGAACTTTCGCGCAAGCTTCGACAACATAGACGCAACGCTGACAGAGGTTGACGGTCAGATCTCGCTCAGTGGCAAGGTTCGCACAGACGCAATCGTCATAAAGGATCAGAACCTTTACGGCCACCTGCAGAGCCCTGAGTTCTTCGATACTGAGAACACGCCAGAGATCAGCTTTGTCTCGTCCTCGGTCACGCGCGACGGCGAGAAGGCCGAGGTCGTCGGCGACCTGACGATCAAGGGGATTACCCACTCGGTCACCGCGAGCGGTCACATCACCGATGCGATCGAGGACGCGATGGGCAACACGAAGCGCGGCGTCGGCCTTGAAACAAAGATCGACCGCACCGCCTTTGGCCTCGACTGGAATGCGCCGCTGCCGAAGGGCGGTTTCGCGCTCTCGAACGACGTCAAGCTGACGATCGACCTCGAGTTTATTGCCGCCTGATCAGCGCTCGCCGGGAGTCTTATCCGGGAACGGGCTGACCTCGATCTGAGGGTCGAGCGCGTCGGCGAGGATTCGCTGCTGCTCGGCGTTGTGGGCAGCGGGGTAGCCCTCTCCCGGTGAGGCCCGTTCGGGGCGGCCGATGTAGCCGAGCTCGAAGCCTTCCGGGAGGATCTGCATCAGGCGCGGGAACATGTACTCGCGGGCACCCATGTTGCGCGGCTCCTCTTGCACCCAGACGATCTCTTCCAGATTCGGATAGCGGGCGAGCAGCTCGCGGAGGTCGCTCTCGGGGAACGGGTAGAGCTGCTCGACACGGCCGATCGCGACGCGCTCGTTGGCTTCGCGGCGCTCATGCCCGACGAGGTCGTAGTAGATCTTTCCGGTGCAAAGCAGAAGCCTCGTGATCTTCTCCTCCGGCACTCGCGGTTCTGCGAGGACGGGGTAGAAACGCTTTTCGGTCAGGTGACTCAGACGGTTCGTTGCTTGAGGCAGGCGCAGCAGCGACTTCGGCGTCATGATCACCAGCGGCCTGCGCTTGGCGATCGTTGCCTGACGGCGCAGCAGGTGGAAGTACTGCGCCGGCGTCGTCAGGTTGGCGACGCGCATGTTGCCCTCTGCGCAGAGCTGAAGGAAACGCTCGAGGCGCGCGGAGGAGTGCTCCGGCCCTGCGCCCTCATAGCCGTGAGGCAGCAGCAGGGTCAGGCGTGAGCTTTCGCCCCATTTCGCGAGACCGCTGGCGATGAATTGGTCGATGATCACTTGGGCGCCGTTGGCGAAGTCGCCGTACTGGGCCTCCCAAAGAACCAGCGAATCCGGCGCTTCCTGCGCGTAGCCGTACTCAAAGCCGAGGCAGGCGGCCTCGGAGAGCGGGCTGTTGTGGATCTCGATCGGGGCCTGCGCGTCGGGCAGGTGCTGAATCGGCGAGTAGGTCAGTCCCGTCGTCGCATCGTGGAAGACGAGGTGACGCTGGCTGAAGGTGCCTCGCTCACAGTCTTGCCCGGTCAGCCGGATCGGAACGCCTTCGGTCAGCAGCGACGCGAGCGCCAGAGCTTCAGCCTGGGCCCAGTCGATCCCGCCCGCCTCGCCAACGGCTACGCGGCGACGTTCGAGCTGTCGCTCAAGCTTGCTGTGAGTATCGAAGCCTTCCGGCGCCGTCAGCAGCTGCTCATTAAGTACGCGGAGCGATTCGTCGGAAACCTTGGTGTCGATCTTCGGGCTTTGGGTGCGGTCGAGCAGGTACTCGCCGGTGACCTGCTCCAAGCCCTCCAGCGCTGAGGCCTCTTTGATCCGCTCCTTCAAGTCCTGATGGCGGCCGCTGAGTTGATCCCAAACCTTCTGCTGCCAAGCGTCAACCTCGTCACGCGTCACGACTCCCGCCTCGATCAGCTTCGCCGCGTACAGCTCGCAGGCGCGCTGGTGGCGCTTGATTTCCGCGTACATCTCGGGCTGCGTGTAGGCGGGCTCGTCGGCCTCGTTGTGGCCGAAGCGTCGGTAACCGATCAAGTCGATAAGAACGTCGTGACCGAACTCAGCGCGGAAGGCCATCGCAAGGTCAACGGCTGAGATGCAAGCTTCGACGTCGTCAGCGTTGACATGGATGATCGGAACGTCGAAGCCCTTAGCTAGATCCGAAGCCCAGTGCGTCGAGCGCGCGTCCTCGATGTCGGTCGTGAACCCGACCTGATTGTTCTGGATCAAGTGGAGCGTGCCGCCGACCTTGTAGCCGTCCAGGCCCTGGAGGTTGAAGGTCTCGGCGACGACGCCTTGACCTGGCATCGCAGCATCGCCGTGGAGGATCAGCGGCATCGCCAAGGTCGGGTTGCGTTCCGCGACCGGGCCGCTGCGATCGGTCTGTGCCGCGCGCGTGGCGCCGATAACGACCGGATCGACCGACTCCAGGTGGCTCGGGTTCGATTCCAGCTTGACGAGCACGCTGGCCCCCTCACGCAGCGTGAAGTCGCGTTCGTAGCCATGGTGATACTTGACGTCGCCGGTTCCGCCCTGCGGAATCTCGGTCACCGCCTTGACGACCTGCACAGTTGAGGTTCCTTCGAATTCGCCGAAGATCGTCTCGTAGGGGCGACCGAGGTTGTGCGCGAGCACGTTCAGGCGGCCGCGGTGTGCCATTCCGATAACAACTTCCTGCGCGCCGGCTCCGGCAGCAAGCTCGATTGCTTGGTCGATCATCGGGACCGTCATGTCGAGGCCCTCGATCGAGAACTGTTGCTGCCCGAGGTAGGCCTTGTGCATGAAGCGCTCGAGCGCATCAACGGCCAGCAGGCGCTGCAGTAGCTGACGCTGCGCCTCAGGTTCAAGCGGCTTGCGGTAGACGCTGCCTTCGATCCGCTCGCGTAGCCAGTGGCGCTGGCGGTGGCTTGCGATGTGTTCGCTCTCGTAGGCCATCGTCCCGGTGTAGATCTCGCGCAGGTAGGGGAGCGACTCGGCCAGATTTTCGCCGGGGACGAAGATATTCAGCATCTTCGACGGGATCCGGCGCATCATGGCGTCGGTCAGGCCGAGCCCTTCCGGGTCGAGCGCGGGATCCCCCACAGGTGGGGTGCCGAGCGGGTCGAGCGTTGCGGCGAGGTGGCCGTGAGTGCGGAAGGCCTTGACCAGCGCTGTCGCCTTCTGCACCGCCTGCATGATCTCCAGCAGCCACTCGCCGGATCGTTCGCCGTCGCCCCCGACCGCCGCGGCCGGCGCGGTCGGCTTCGGCGCTTGCGGGGTTGGGCTCAGCGGCACGCCTAGCGACGCGAAGATCTCGTCGTAGAACTCGTGATCGCCACTCAGTCGCTGTTCGATCGCCTGCAGGAAACGGCCAGACTCGGCGCCCTGAATAACACGGTGATCGTAGGTCGAGGTGATCGTCATTACCTTCTCAGCGCCGATTGCAGCGCCTGCGTTCTCAAGCCCGACCGGGTAGCCGATAGAGCCCGTAGCGACGATCGTTCCTTGGCCTGGCATCAGTCTCGGAACCGAAGCTCCGGTGCCGATTCCGCCCGGGTTTGTCAACGTCATGTTTGCGCCGACGAGGTCGTCGGCCGAGAGCGTGTTGGTACGGGCCTTGTCGATCAGCTCGTCAAACGCGGCCTTGAAGGCGACGAAGTCCATCGTGCCGGCGTTCGTTATCACCGGCACCATCAATGTCCGTGAGCCGTCCTTCTTTTCGACGTCGACGGCGATCCCGAGGTTGACGGCGCCGTCGTCGACGCGCATCGGCTTGGCATCCTGCTCAAGGAAGTGGTGCGCCATAACGGGCATCTGGTCGGCTGCGGTCCGCGCTATTGCCCATGCGATCAGGTGCGTGAACGAAACCTTCCTGTCGGCGGCCTTGAGCTCCTTGCGGCGGGCGTCCATCTGCGTCACCGGGATCGTTCTGATCGAGGTCGCAGTTGGGATCGAAAGGCTCTCGTCCATGTAACGGGCCAGCGTCGCGGCGCCGCCGCGCAGTTCGGTCACGCTGCCGCTTGGCGCTGTTCCGTTGCCACCCGAGCTTGCGGCCAACACGTCGGCCTTGGTCACACGGCCACCAGCGCCGGTGCCGCTGATGGAACCGATGGCGACGCCCTCCGCTGCGGCCACGCGAGCTGCCACCGGTGACGCGCGTACTCCCTCGGGCACAGCGACCGAGTCGGCCTTGCCGTTGCTCTTGGCCGGCTGCCCGGCGCTTGCTGCGGGCAGCGCGGCCGAGGCTGGCCCCTTCTCCATCCGCGCGATCAGCTGGCCGACGGCGATCGTGTCACCGGACTCTGCAAGCAGCTCGGTAATCGTGCCGCTCGCTGGGGCGGGAAGCTCTACATCGACCTTGTCGGTCGAGAATTCGACGATTGTCTGGCCATCCTGCACCTTGTCACCGGGCTTAACGAGCCACTCGAGCAGGGTTCCTTCGCTGACCGATTCACCGGCTGAGGGCGCGACGATGTCGATGATCTCAGCGGGAGTGTCGCTCTCAGCCGCAGCATCGTCCGAAGGTGCGGCTGCCGTAACGGCGCTCGAGCCACCATCGTCGGCTTGGATTTCAGCAAGTACGGCACCGATCTGGACCGTCTCACCGGCCGCGGCATGAATCTTGAGCAGTGTTCCAGCGGCCGGGGAGGGGATCTCGGCGTCAACCTTGTCGGTTGATACCTCGACCAGGGTTTCGCCAACTTCGACCCGCTCGCCCTCTGCCTTCAGCCACTCAAGAACGGTACCTTCGTTCACCGACTCACCCATAGCCGGGAGCGTCACCTGAACTGTTGTAGAAACCGCCATCTATTGATCTCTGGCTGATGCTAGCGGGCGCCGGGGCCGGTGCCACTGGCCGCAACGCCAGCTTCAGGCGGAATCTCCGAGCTGCCGATGCTGGAGGCTTCGCGGCGACGCCCCTCGCGGGCAAATTCGTAGCTTCCGAAGAACGGTGCGATGCCGCCGAGTACGGCGACAGCGGTCGCCGTACGCAGAGGCACAACGCGGGCGCGCAGCGCAAGCAGAATCAGCAACACCATCAGGATCCAGCCGACCCCGTGGACGAAGCCGAAGATCGATGTCGCAACTGCGAGCCCGGGGACCAGCCAGACAATCAGCAGGCATATGTAGACGGTCGAATGCGCAAACGAGAGCTTCTTCAGCGTCCCGTGAGAGAGGCTTGGGCCGCGCTTGGCCTGCGGCGGGCTCTCAGTTGTCATCGCGGCACCTGCCCAAGCAGTGTCGCCATTCGCCGCAGCGGCTCATCGGCCTCGTCGGGCCAGTCCTCGACCTCGGCTGGCCACCAAGCGTGCTGATCGTGCTCAGCGTCGGGAGTCACCGTGGCTCCTTCTGGCAGCCATGCTTGGCCGACAAACATCACCATCGCGTTGGGCAGCATCACCAACGCCTCGGAGCGGATCTGCTCAGCGTCGACCGACCATTCCTCTCTTAGTTCGCGCGCGAGCGTCTCGGCCGGACTTTCACCGAAGTCGACCGCCCCTCCGGCGCCGAGCGCCCAGCGGCCAGGCCACGATGCGAGCCACTCTGCCCGCCGGCCGGCGAGCCAGCGGCCCTCGGCGTCGCGAACAGCGCAGAGTGCGGCGACCGAGTTGGAGGCATCTCTCTCGTTCAGTCGCAGAGACCAGCGCGACGGCTGGAGGTTGATCGTCAGTTGGCCGTCGTCGGCCAGCTCGTGACTGATGAAGCGGGCACCGAGCCCATCATGGCTCGGCGAACCACGCTCAGCCAGCGCGGCGACCGCTGCGTCGGCGTCGGCGGTCAGCTCGGGCGAAGGTTCAAACATCTCTTCCGCCCAGCGCGCAGTCACCTGGTCCGGTGACCAGGGCCCGCGGGCGAGTATTCCGGGAGCCATTGACACTCTCCTCAGAGTACGTTGTCAGGCGTGAGCAAGCGCACGCGCAGCCGTTGGGGGTGGGGTTTCGAGGACGCCGCGATCGGGGCGGACGAGGCCGCTGCGGCTGCGGCGGGGATTGAGCCGCTCTTCGGCTTTGCGGCGCAAGAGCCTGAGGCCGCGGCTCCGTTCGAGAGCATTTCGCTGCCCGAGCCGGCAATCGAGTCGCCTGCGGGCGATCTGGCGGAGCTCTGCTCGCAGAGCAAGGAGGATCGCGCGGCGCACAGCTACGGCTCCTCCTATCTCGACACCATTCGCGCTTTCCGCGGCCTCTACGAGCACGTTCCCGACCTTGTCGCGAGGCCGACGAGCGAGCAGCAGATTGAGCAGCTGCTCGAATGGGCTAGCGCCGCGAACGTTGCCGTGATTCCCTACGGCGGCGGCACCAGCGTCGTAGGCGGCGTTGAGCCGAACGTTCCAGCAAGCTTCAACGGGACCTGCTCGCTCGATCTCGGGCTGCTCGACCAGGTGCTCGAAGTTGATCCGGTTTCACGCTCGGCTCTGATTGGCGCCGGGGCAAGTGGGCCACGTCTCGAGGAGCAGCTCGGCGAGCACGGACTGACGATGCGCTTCTACCCGCAGTCGTTCGAATGCTCGACGCTCGGCGGCTGGGTTGCAACCCGTGCCGGCGGCCACTTCGCAACCCGCCTTACGCACATCGACGACCTCGTTGAATCGGTCCGCGCGATCACGCCGAGCGGGCTCTGGCAGTCGCGGCGGCTGCCTGGCTCCGGCGCCGGCCCTAGCCCCGACCGGATGCTGCTCGGCTCGGAAGGGACGCTGGGCGTGATCACCGAGGCCTGGGTTCGCGTTCAGCCACGGCCTCAGCATCGCGCCTCGCGGGCGGTCCGGTTTGGCGATTTCTTGACCGGCGCCGAGGCCGCGCGGGAGATAGTCCAGAGCGGGCTCGATCCAGCAAACTGCCGCCTGCTCGATCAGCTCGAAGCTCAACAGACCGGTGCTGGCGACGGGACTCACTCAGTTCTGGTGATCGGTTTCGAATCGACCGACGCGGCGGTCGACCATGATCTCGGGCGGGCGCTGGAGATCGCCGCCAGTCACGGCGGCGAGTGGGACGCGCCGACCGAATCACGCCCCGCCGCGGAAGGAAACTGGCGCGAGGCGTTCATCAAGATGCCTTACATCCGCGACATGCTCGTACAGCTTGGAGTTCTCGCCGACACCTTTGAGACGGCAATCACTTGGGACCGCTTCCCCGCATTCCACGAAGCGGTCGTCGGCGCTACACGCGAAGCGCTTGGCGAGCCGTGCCGCGTCAGCTGTCGCTTTACGCACCTCTACCCCGACGGCCCTGCCCCCTATTACACGGTTCTGGCACCGGCCCGCCGCGGCGATGAGATCGCCCAGTGGCACCAGATGAAGCAGGCCGCAGGCGACGCGATCATCGCCGCGGGAGGAACGATCACCCACCACCACGCCGTAGGCCGCGACCATCGTCCTTGGTATGACGAGCAGCGGCCCGAGCTATTTGCGGCGGCTCTCGGCGCAGCGAAGCGTGAGATCGACCCGGCCGGGATCCTCAACCCCGGCGTACTGCTCGGCTGAAGCGGTTAGGCCGGCGCCTACTTCTCCGGCTTCGTTGCGTCGGTCAGGTCCTGCTCCACGATCGCCTTGATTTGATCTAGGTCCTCGCCCTCTGGCCCCAGCAGCGGCCAGATGTGCTTGAACGCCAACTGCTGCGCGTGGAATCCGAGCTTGGTCGTGAGGTGGAAATTCGGATCCTCTAGTTGCGGCGGCAGCGGCCACCCCTTCTCCTTCGCGATCTTGATCAGGCCGGGGATCGCGGCGTTGCCCAAGTTGCTCAGCGTCCGGTCGCTCTCCTCCCAGTCAATCTGCCACTTCGGAACCGGGTTGGCGCGCGGGACACCCCAGTCGTCGGGATCGGTCGGCGTCTCCCTGGTGAAGACGTAGTCGATCGGCTTGGCGGCCTTGTCGCGCTCGGTGAACGCATCTCCGATGTCCCAGAGCTTCGTCAGCGTGGCGATCAGCGAGGTGTGGCGGTGCTCGTCGTTGTAGACCGAGCCGGGCTCCACCCAGGGCGAGACGACGATCGCTGGGACTCGGTAACCGGATCGATCGAAGCGGAAGTCCATCTGCCCTGCGGGGGCACCCTTGTCGGGCGCAGGGACGGGGCCTGGCGGCACGTGGTCATAGGTGCCGCCGGGCTCATCCCAGCCGATCAGCAGCGTCGTGTTCCAGACGTTCGCGCCGTCACTGGAGCGCATGCCCCGGTAGGCGTCGTAGATCCGCTGCAAGAACGCATCGCCGGAGAGGATCGAGGACGGAACGTCGACGTCAAGGTCAAGGCCCTTGACCAGAGCTGCTCCTGCTGCCGGGTGGAAGTCGCCGTGCCCGACCAAGAGATTCGGCTCGATCATCGCGAAGTCGGGGAGGTTGCCAGAGGCGGCATCTTTTTCGAACTCGCTGAAGGGCACGAAGTTGGTGGCGAAACGTTCGTGCAGCATCGGCCAGTGGATCAGGCCGGTCAGCGAGGCTCCGGTGTCACCTTCGACGTAGACCTTCCAGCTGCGACCGTGCGCCTCCAAGCGGTTGAAGATCGTCTCGGCGACGTTGTCTTTGATCCAGTGCCCGATCGGCTCGTTGGTGGTACCGCCGGTTGGGAGCGGGCTGCATGTGGCCGCTGTCCAGAACGAACGGTTCATGAACGTCTGCGACGGCACCTCGCAGAACCAATGGTCGAACACGCCGAACTCACGGGCCAGGCCATTGAGAACCGGCACCTGCTCCGGTGTGAAGCACTGCATGATCTGCGAGTACTCCTCATAAGTCGGCTGCCGGCCCATCTCCCAGGTGAAGAAGGAGATGTAGTCAGCGACGAAGCCGTCCATCGTCGGTACTGCGCCCTCTACCGGGGCGTTGTACGGCGCCGTTATCTCATCGCCACCGGCGAATCGGTTGTGATCGTCGAGCGTGCCGAAGAGTTGAGTGTTGGTGTGCGCGTATTCCTCGCCGGAGTCGGGGTTAGGAGCGTCCATGTTGTCGCCCACATGCACGCTGACGGAGCCACTGCCGTCCGGCGGCTGGTGATCTGCCCATGACGGAACCGGGTTGCTGAGTTCCTTCCCAAGTACTCCCTCGAATGTCTTGTCGTCTCCCGGCCCGTAAAGGCTCCCCAGCAGGTTGTCGAGAGATCGGTTCTCGAACAGGACGACGATGACGTGATCGATCGCGTGCGAGCGGTCTGGTGCAGACATTGTTACTCCTAGCTGAGGAAGACCAACTGACAGTGACTCTTAGTTAACCCTACCTCGTCGTATCGTCCTGAGGTACGCCGATGTGAGTCAATCCCGGAGCGTTTCTTGGCTAGCCTGTAATTACTCTGGCTCAGATGACCGACTCAGCTCTCAGCCGTAGTACTCGGCCTGTGATCACATTCCTGATCGTTTCGATCGGGCTGTTCATGGTCACGCTCGACAACCTTGTCGTCTCGACGGCGCTGCCGGTGATCCGCGTTGATCTGAATGCGCCGCTCGAATCGTTGGAGTGGATGGTTAACGCCTACACGCTCAGCTTCGCCGTCTTCCTTCTCACCGGCGCAGCGCTTGGCGACCGCTTTGGTCGGCGCAAGATGTTTTCGCTTGGCGTGGTCGTCTTCTCGCTCGCCTCTGCTGCCGCCGCGTTGGCACCGACCGCCGATGCGCTCGTAATCGCTCGTGCGATTCAAGGACTGGGCGCGGCGCTCGTAACGCCGCTATCGCTGACTCTGCTCTCCGAAGCGGTCCCCGAAGAGAAGCGCGGGCTTGCGATCGGCGCCTGGTCGGGCGTCTCCGGCCTTGGAGTCGCGATGGGCCCAGTAGTCGGGGGCGCAATCACGGAAGGCATCTCCTGGCAGTGGATCTTCTGGGTCAACGTGCCGATCGGGCTTGTGATCGC
>CAESAO010000019.1_pt1 | contig 14196 bp, 10 predicted proteins | sample 7263591 | NCBI WGS metagenome assembly CAESAO01 (sample SAMEA6814056, study PRJEB35770) | uncultured Conexibacteraceae bacterium | biome: Freshwater; feature: Freshwater reservoir; material: water | place: Czech Republic | collected 2017-05-23 | depth 30m m | reverse complement strand
GCACGCGTGCTCATACGTCCACGGAATCCGTGGGCTCGGGCGCGCTTACGTTTCTTTGGCTGATAGGTCCGCTTCATGAAAAGACAATCCGAAGGTCGAGTGGTCGCGATGGAGCATAGCCGTCCGAGATCGAAAGCAGCGCTCTGCAAAATCCTTTGTCGCCAAATGCGAACTTAGCCCGCGCCGACCACTGGCGCGGGCGCGACCCTCTGCTAGCTTGCCCCAACGAGTAACAGGCGCTACAAAACCGGCGCCCAAACCAGCTCAGCACGCCACGACAACAGTGATCACAGCAAGCTCCGAACACACCTGGAAGCAAATCTCCGATGAGCTCAAATCGGCCGTCGGCCCGAGCCTTTTTGACGTTTGGCTGGCACCGCTAAAGCTCACCAGGCTCGATGGGAATCAGCTAACGCTCGAAGCTCCAGCGGCCTCGCGCGCCTGGGTAACCGACCGCTTTGGCCAGATTCTCAAGAGCTCTGCGCAGAGCATCATTGGGGCCGACGCTGAAGTTCACGTCAGCGCGGCAGGCCAAGACCCTCGCCAGAGCGTTGCTTCGACCGAGAGCCACTTTGCCGCCGAAGCCGGCAGCGAACTCAACCCGAAGTACTGCTTCGAACAGTTTGTTATCGGAAACGGAAACCGGTTTGCGCACGGAGCAGCACTGGCCGTGGCCGAGAATCCGGGCACGGCCTACAACCCGCTCTTCATCTGTGGCCCACCCGGTGTAGGGAAGACGCACCTCTTGCACTCGATCGCCGACTATGCGAGGCGCCACGGCAACGGGGTCCGCGTCCACCTGACCGGCGCCGAGGCGTTCGCCAACGAGTTCATCTCTTCTCTCCGTGGCGGCGACATAAACGCCTTCAAAGCTCGTCACCGCAATGCGGATCTCGTGCTAGTCGACGACGTGCAGTTCCTAATGGCAAAGGCGAAGACAGAGGAAGAGTTCTTCCACACCTTTAACTCTCTAAGAGAGAGCGGCGCTCAGATAGTCCTGACCTGCGACAGGCCACCACGAGATCTCAACAAGCTCGAGGAGCGACTACGAGATCGCTTCGATTCCGGCCTGGTTGCAGATATCAGCGCCCCTGACCTTGCTACGCGTGTCGCAGTCCTGAACGCCAGAGCTCAGCTCGATCAGATTGAGATCGAAGACGACGCCGTGGTCGAACTGATCGCCACAAGAGTGGAGCGCAACCTGAGAGCATTGGAAGGAGCGCTGATACGAGTAGTCGCCTACGCGTCGCTAAGCGGTCGCAATATCAACACCGCCCTGGCTGAAGAGGTACTCGATGGTCTCTTTCCACAGAAGCCGCACGAACCTAAGTCGGTAAAGCTTTCCGTTGAAGAGATTCGCGCCGTAGTTGGTGAGCATTACGAGGTGAGCGTGACTGAGCTTTGTTCCTCCAGTCGGGTTGCATCCGTGCTCTGGCCCCGCCAGGTTGCGATGTACTTGGCTAGAGACCACAGTGGTGCGAGCCTGGCAACGATCGCCGCTTCGTTTGGTGGCCGAAACCACACGACCGCGCTCAGCGCTTGCAAGAGGGTTGAACAGCGCATTAGCGAAGACGCGGAGCAAGCAAACCAGCTGAGGCAGCTAGGTGACCAGTTGTTCAAAACTTCGGCGAATACCCGAGGCGACCGGTCCTAGTGACAAACTTGGTCAGTTGTACACATCCAGCAGGCCCAAACTATTCCGCAAACTGCAGGATGATTCATATCTACCTCGATATACACAACCCTTACTACAACTAGCTCTTTAATAAGGATCTACCTTGAAGATTTCATCATCGACATCAGAGTTGCTTCATCACCTGCAAACCCTTGCGAGGGTCGCTTCGACTCGAAGTGCTATTCAAGCGCTTTCAGGCGTTCGTATCGTCGCTGAGGAAGGCGGTATCGAACTTCAAGCGACCGATACCGAACTTTCAATCCGCGTTCCCCTCGCAGGCACTGTAGAGCGCCCAGGTTCGGTTGTTCTACCAGCGCGGCTGTTGCTCGAAGTGGTTCGCCAGCTAGGCGCGCCTGAAGTGACACTCGAACTTCGCAGCGAGGAACAAGACGTTGAAGTCCAGTCAGGGACTGCTCAGTATCACCTGCGGACATTGCGGCTAGAGGACTTCCCAGAGCTTCCCAGCGCCGGCGGGGATACGCAACTTGCAATGCCGGCAGCCGCATTCATTGAGACAATCGCGCGCGTATCGCGTTCAGCTTCACGAGACGAGACCCGCCCGATCCTTACCGGAGTATTGGTCTCCGCCAGCGGGAACGAGCTGCGCATGGTCGCAACCGACTCTTACAGGCTAAGCGTCAAGGAGACCGCACTCACCGAGCCGCTGAAAGAGAGCTTCGAAGCGAATGTCCCAGCGAGGGCCTTGGAAGAGCTCGCCCGGTTGGTAGACCCGGAGACCGAAACGATCTCAATTGGCGTCAGCGCCAACCAGGTTGTCTTCGAGGTAGGTGCCGTAGCGCTCTCCTCAAGGCTAATTGACGGCCAGTTCCCCAACTATCAGCAGTTGCTCCCGGACGCCTTTGAACACGAGTTGACGATCTCCACGGAAGAGTTCCTGACCGTAGCGCGGCGGATAGCGCTGATGGCGCAGAAGAATGCTCCTCTGCGGCTCTCGTTCACAGAGGGCGAGCTTACGCTTTCGGCCCAAACTCCTGATGTAGGCGAAGCAAAGGACACTTTGCCGGTTCCGTTCGCTGGCGAACCAATGGAAATCGGCTTCAATCCAGAGTTTCTTGTGGCCGGTCTGGAGAGCACAACAGCCGACGACGTGATCTTGAAGCTGATCAACCCGCTCCGTCCAGGGCTGATTGTCTCGGCCGATGGCAGTGGATTCCTCTATCTGATTATGCCTATCCGCCTGAACGTCTAATGAATCGGATCCAGCGGCTCCGTGTGCGCGACGTTCGCTGCTACGAGTCGGCCGAGATCACACTTGGCGAGCGCCTGACGGTGATTTACGGCGCGAATGGGGCAGGTAAGACAAACTTGCTTGAGGCGCTCTACTTTGGTTGTACTGGCCGCTCATGCCGCACCTCTAACGATCGCGAGTTCGTTCGCTTCGATCAAAGCGCAGCACGGGTCGAACTTGATCTAGACGGGGATGACGGCCCGCACCAGCTGGCGGTTGGCTTCGAGCCTGGCCAGCCGCGCCATGTGACTGCCGACGGTGGGCCGGTCGAGCGGCTAATCGATGTTGGCTTCCGACCACTGGCGTGTGTCTTCCTGCCAGATCGGCTGGAGCTGATCAAGGGGGCACCATCGCTCCGACGGGATCATCTAGATCAGCTGGTTGCCGGATTGTGGCCGGCGCGAGCAACAGTCCGCCGCGACTACGGTCAAGCGCTAGCGCAGCGCAACGCGCTGCTGGCGCGGATCCGCAACCACGGAGTCGACCCGAGCGAGCTTGACACCTGGGATCTGGAGCTTGGCCGCCACGCGCTGGCGCTGCGCGCGGAGCGCGAGCGGGCCGTTGAACTGGTTGCCCCTCGTGCGCAGGAGATTGCCGACGAATTAGGCCTGCCAGGTGGCTTGGAGGTTCGCTACCGACCTCGCAGCAAGGCCGACAGTGCCGAAGCGTTCGCCGCAGAGCTGGCCGAGCGACGGGATTCCGACCTCGAGCGTGGCTTCACCGGCCACGGGCCGCACCGCGACGAATTGTTGCTCAGCCGCGGTGGCCGTGAACTACGGATCTACGGTTCGCAGGGTGAACAGCGCGTTGCTCTGCTCGCTCTGCTGCTGGCCGAGCGGGAGGTTCTTGCCGATGAGCGCGGCCAGACTCCGCTGCTGCTGCTCGACGATGTAATGAGTGAGCTCGACGCGGAGCGACGCGAGCGGCTGGTCTCGAGGATCACGGCCGCCGGTCAGTCGGTTGTAACCACGACAGAGCTGGAGCACGTGCCGACCGGCGAGGACGCTGGCGTCGCTCGAGTCGAGGTCAGCGGCGGCGTCGTTGATCAGAAGGTCGCGGCGTGAGTCGCCAGCGCCGCGCCCCGCGCAATGCCGCCGGTTCGATCCGCGAGCTCGCCGACAGGCTCGCGCCGGCGACCGGCTTGGCGCAGATCCAGCGCTACTGGCAGGCTGCCGTTGGCGACGCGATCGCCGCGCAGGCGACGCCGACCGGTGAGGCCGCAGGGGTGCTGACGGTGACCTGTTCGAGTGCCGTCTGGGCGCAGGAGATTGACCTGATGAGTGTCAGCTTAATCGCGTCTCTCAACGGTGCCCTCGGCGAAGAAAAAGTCGTCTCGTTGCGCTGCCAAACGGTGGCCGCAAAGAGCTGGTCGCACGAGACCGCGCAGTAATCCGCAACTGCCGCCGTCGGGAGCGGCCTATCGTCCGATATTTACGGCGTATTTCGGGGCTTGGCAGGCGTCGATCCAGCCCCTCCAACTGCTATTGTTCTGGATACCAAATGTAGACGCCTCGATCCCGCGAAAACGTCGCAGGAATCGGGGTTTTTGCCTGTTATCGGAGCCAAATGACCAAAGCTGACAAGAGTTCGAGCAAAAGCGCCACTGAAGCCAAGACAACGGGCAGCTACGGCGCCTCCGATATTACGGTTCTCGAAGGACTCGAAGCGGTTCGTAAGCGCCCGGGAATGTATGTCGGCTCAACCGGCGTACGCGGCCTTCACCATCTCGTCTACGAGGTCGTCGACAACTCCGTCGACGAGGCGCTCGCGGGCCACTGCAGCTCGGTCGAGGTAACGATCCACGCCGACAACTCGGTAACAGTTGTCGATGACGGTCGAGGCATCCCGGTCGAGATGCACGCGAAGGAGAAGAAGCCGGCCGTCGAGGTTGTGCTGACCGTTCTCCACGCCGGCGGCAAGTTCGGTGACGGTGAGGGCTACAAGGTCTCCGGCGGGCTACACGGCGTCGGCGTATCGGTCGTCAACGCGCTCAGCGAAGAGCTCGCGATCGACGTCAGCCGCGAAGGCTTCCACCACACGCAGGATTACGCCCGCGGTGCTCCGTTGGCCGAGCTAAAGAAGGGCGAGCCGACCGACCAGACCGGCACCTCGATCACCTTCCTGCCCGACGCCAGCATCTTCGACGAGACCGAGTTCGACTTCTCGATTCTTGAGCAGCGTCTGCGTGAAACAGCCTTCCTCACGCGCGGCCTGAAGATCTCTCTGACCGACGAACGCTCGGTTGGCGCAACGGTTGAGTTCTGTTACGAGGGCGGGATCAAGGACTTCGTCTCCTATCTGAATGAAAACAAGGAGCCGATCCATCCCAAGGTTGTCTACTTTTCGGATGAAGGCGAAGAGGGTGCCGTCGAGTGCGCACTGCAGTGGAATGCGTCTTATCAAGAGTCGGTCTTCTCGTTCGCCAACAACATCAACACGCACGAAGGCGGCTCGCACCTTTCAGGTCTGCGCTCAGCGCTGACGAGGACTTTGAACAAGTACGCGCGCGACAAGGGAGAGCTGAAGGAGAAGGACGACAACCTCAGCGGCGAGGACGTGCGCGAGGGCCTGACCGCGGTGCTGTCGGCGAAGCTGACCGACCCTCAGTTCGAGGGCCAGACGAAGACCAAGCTCGGCAACCCGGGGATGCAGGGCTTCGTTGAGGGGATCGTGAACACCAAGCTGGCCGAGTTCCTTGAGGAGAACCCTGCCGACGCGAGGGCGATCATCCGCAAGGCCGTGCAGGCTGCGCAGGCGCGCTCTGCGGCCCGTAAAGCCCGCGACCTTACGCGCCGCAAGAGCGCACTCGAGAACTCGCGACTGCCAGGTAAGCTCGCCGACTGCTCGGTCAAGGACCCGTCGCTAGCTGAAATCTTCGTAGTCGAGGGTGACTCCGCCGGCGGCTCGGCCAAGCAGGGCCGCGACCGCAACACGCAGGCCGTCTTGCCGCTGCGCGGCAAGATTCTCAACGTCGAGAAGGCGCGGATCGACAAGGTGCTCCAGAACACCGAAGTTCAGGCTCTGATCACTGCAATCGGCACCGGGATCGCAGGCGAGTTCGACCTCGAGAATGCCCGCTATCACAAGGTCATTCTGATGACCGACGCTGACGTCGACGGTGCTCACATCCGCACCTTGATCCTGACGCTGCTGTTCCGCGAGATGCAGCCGCTGATTGACGCCGGCTTCGTCTACATCGCCAAGCCACCGCTCTACAAGATCAAGAAGGGCTCCCAGGAGCGTTACATCGAGAACGACGCCGAGCTTGAAGAGGTGCTGCTGGCAGACACCTACGAGAAGTTTGAGATCACCGACCGCGACGCCAAGAAGGTCAAGCTGACCGAGGCGAAGTGGCAGAGCTATCGCCGCAGCATGCGCCGCTACGAGCAGCTTTCGGCCGCGCTGAGGGCCCGCCACGGCGAGGACATGGTTCGCTTCCTTGGGGAGTCGGCGCTGCTCGCTGACGGCATCAACAGCTCTAAGGACGCAATCAAGCTGCTCAGCGCGGAGGATGCCGAGCTTGGCGTACTGACGACCGAGCTGGAGTCGAGCGACAACGGGATCCTTCTGATCCGCTCGATCGAGCGCGGCAGCGGCCTGGCTCGTACCCACCGGATGCCAGTCGAACTGTTCGAGAGCGCCGAATATCTCGGCCTGCTGAAGCTGCACGCCGAGATCGTCAAGCTAACCGGCAACGGACCCTTCATCGTCCGTTTGGGCGATCGCGAGGAGATCGCACAGACCTTCGAATCGCTCGGCACGGCGGTTATGTCTGTCGCCCAGAAGGGCGTTCAGCTGAGCCGCTTCAAGGGCCTCGGTGAGATGAACGCCGAACAGCTTCGCCAGACGACGATGGATCCCGCGACGCGCACTCTGCAGAAGGTCTCGATCGCCGACGCAGTCGCCGCTGACGAGATCTTCTCGATGCTGATGGGCGACGTTGTTGAACCACGCCGAAACTTCATTGAAGACAACGCCCGCGACGTCGTAAACCTCGACGTCTAATGACCGCACGGGCCGGAGAGGAAAACTAGATGGCTTCCGCAGACGTATTGAGTGACCGCTTCGAGCCGCGCGCGCTCGAAGATGAGATGAAGACCGCGTACCTCGACTACGCGATGTCGGTGATCGTCGGCCGCGCCCTGCCTGATGTGCGCGATGGCCTCAAGCCGGTCCACCGTCGCGTTCTCTACGGGATGTCGGAGCTTGGCCTCGGGCCAACGCGCGGCTACTCGAAGTGCGCCCGCATCGTCGGTGAGGTGATGGGCAACTTCCACCCTCACGGTGACTCGGCAATTTATGACGCGCTCGTCCGCATGGCGCAGGACTTCTCGATGCGCTATCCGCTCGTTGACGGACAAGGCAACTTCGGCTCGGTCGACGACGACCCGGCCGCCGCGATGAGGTACACCGAGGCGCGAATGACGCGTCTCGCGACCGAGATGCTGCGCGATCTCGATATGGACACGGTCGACTTCGTACCCAACTACGACGGCCGCACCCAGGAACCGACGGTGATGCCGGCTCGTTACCCGAACCTGCTCGTCAACGGTTCGTCCGGCATCGCAGTCGGGATGGCAACGAACATTCCGCCGCACAACCTCGCCGAAGTGATCGCAGCAACAATCGCGCTGATCGACGACCCCGACATTTCGCTCGACGGGCTGATGAAGCACGTCAAGGGCCCCGATTTTCCAACCGGAGGCACGATTCTCGGGGTTCAGGGGATCCGCGACGCATACGAGACCGGCCGCGGCCGTGTCCGCGTGCAGGCCAAGGCGCACATTGAGCCGCTGACGCAGGGCAAAGAGGCGATCGTCGTCACCGAACTGCCTTACATGGTCAAGAAGGGTGGCGACGGCGGCCTGATCCAGAAGATCGCGGCGCTGGTCCACGAGAAGAAGATCCCCGACATCACCGACCTGCGCGACGAGTCTGACCGCAATGGCATGCGGCTCGTAATCGAGCTCAAGCGCGACGTGATTCCGAAGGTCGTTCTAAACCAGCTCTATAAGCACACCTCGATGCAGTCGACCTTCGGCGTCAACACCGTTGCGCTCGTCGATGGCGTGCCACGCACGCTCTCGCTGCGTGAGGTGCTGACGGCCTATGTCGCACATCAGCGCCAGGTTGTCGTGCGCCGCGCCAAGTACGAACTGGGGATCAAGGAGGCGCGCGCCCACATCCTGCTCGGCCTGCTGATCGCGCTCGACAACCTCGATGCCGTGATTAAGCTGATCCGCGCCGCCCCGGACCGCGACACCGCTCGCGAGAAGCTCGTCGCGGACTTCAAGCTGTCGGCGATTCAGGCCAGCGCGATCCTCGAACTTCGCCTCGCGCAGCTGACCGCGCTCGAGTCGGACGCAATCAAGAGTGAGCACGATGACGTGATGGAGCGGATTCGCGAGCTACGCGAACTGCTCGGCAGCGAGCAGGCGGTGCTTGATCTGATTAAGGAAGAACTGAGCGAGATCAACGAGCGCTTCGCCGATGAGCGCAGGACGCTGATCTCACAGAGCGAAGACGAGATCGACATCGAAGATCTGATCGCCGACCAGCAGATGGTGATCACGATTACGCAAACCGGCTACATCAAGTCGCTGCCGCTTGGCACCTATCGCCAGCAGCAGCGCGGCGGTCGCGGCGTGACTGGGATGGACATGAAGGACGGTGACTTCATCGAGCATCTCTTTGTCTGCTCGTCGCACGACTTCCTGCTCTTCTTCTCGAACAGAGGCAAGGTCTATCGCTCGAAGGTTTACGAGCTGCCGGAGGCATCGCGTACCGCCAAGGGCCGCGCGCTTGTCAACGTGCTGCCGCTACGCGAGGGCGAGCGGATCGAGTCGGTTCTGGCGACGCGTGACTTCAGCGAAACCCAATACCTCGTCTTCGCGACGCGGAAGGGAACTGTCAAGAAGACCGAGCTGCAGCAGTACAACACGCCGATCAAGGCAGACGGCATCATCGCGATCAAGATCCGCGACGAAGACGAGTTGATCGTCGTTCGCGGTGTCGACAAGGACGATGAGGTTCTGATCACCTCGCGCGCTGGCCTGACTGTCCGCTTCGCCGAATCCGATGCCCGTTCGATGGGCCGGAGCACGAGCGGAGTGAAGGGGATGGACGTCGGTGAAAAGGGCGAAGTGATCGCGATGGACATCGCCCGCGATGACATGGATCTGCTCGTGATTACCGACAACGGCTACGGCAAACGAACGCAGGTGCGCGAGTACCGCAAGACCAAGCGCGGCGCGAAGGGCGTCAAGACGATCGCCCTGACCGAGTCGAAGGGTGGACTCGCCGGCGCGCTCGTGGTGCGCGAGCACCAGGATCTGATCTTCATCTCACGCGAGGGAATGGTTCAGCGAACGGCGGCGAGCGGGATCAATCGCTACGGCCGCAGCGCCCAGGGTGTGAAGACAATGAATGTCCGCGACGGTGATGTCGTCAGTGCCGTCGCGATGGTCATTGAGGACGCCGAGGGCAGCGCCGAGGCCGTTGAGGGCGAGAGCGTCGATCTTGAGGCGACAGAGGCGACAGAGGCCTCAGAGGCCTCAGAGGCCTCAGAGGTCGCAGCGACCGATCAGAGTGGTGCGGAAGCTGAGCCGGTCGAAGAAGAGGTCGAAGAAGAGCTTGAGCTCGACGACGAAGCTGCCGACGAAGACGACGAGTAGCTCGCCGCAAAGGAAAAGGGCGCCGGGTACGAACCCGACGCCCTTCCCAACAACTGACTGAATTCAAATTGATCGATCGGTCTTCACTCGCGACTGTTGCGAGCGGCCGGGGGGACCAGCTCCGGCGAATCGACCAACGGTGTCCCGGATTGGATTCCGCTTAGCGGGTCCAGCCAACCGCGCTAGCGGCCGGTCACCTCCAGGGTCCCGATAAACATTGGTTTCTCGATTTGGACCACCCCCTTTCTCTGGTAGCTCGAAAGCTAGCACGGCTCAGGGACGGCGATTAGGCCGCTTCAGCGGGCAGCCACTGGAGCCAAGCTGCCGGGATCTTCTGTGTCGCGACAGTGATGAATACGTGAGGCCCTGGAACGCGAGGCGACTTGCGAGGGTGCATGTTGATTTGGGCCGGCAGGCGGTCGGCCTTGCGCCGGTTGCAGGGCGCGCAAGAGGCAACAATGTTCTCCCAAGTGGAGAGACCGCCCTTGGAGCGTGGGATCACATGATCGACCGTTAGGCTCGATCGCGTGCCGCAGTATTGGCAGGCCCAGCCGTCGCGTGCGAAGACGGCACGGCGCGTGATCTTCCGCTTTGAACTGTCGCGCGGAACGTTGACGTAGAGGCGCAGCCTGATCACTATCGGCCGCGCCAGAACCTGCCGCTCGGAGCGAAGCTCGCTGTCGCTGCGCTCGATCATTTCCGCCTTCTCCTTCAGCAGCAGAATCGCTGCGCGACGGACGCTGCAGACATTGATCGGTTCGTAGGTCGCGTTGAGGACCAGCACCCGGCCCGTGTCGCGCGCGGGCCTCTGCCGCGGCAACCGCGGCGCATACTCACTAGGGGCTGATGAGGTCAGCGTCTTCATCTCGCTCAGTAGCCAGTCTAACGGCGCCACCGGGCCTTCGCTGAAGAAGGCGTGGGCTGCTCTAGACGGCGTAGCTGCCGAGTACCCGGACCTGCTGGCAGTGCTCGCTCAAGCCCGCAAGTGCGTCCGCCGCGGCGCCCGGCACATCGACGCGTCCGTCGATGTCGATCAAGAAGATGTAGCGGCCTAGCTCGAGCCTCGCTGGCCGCGATTCGATCCGTGTCAGGTTGATTGAGCGGGTAGCGAACTCCGACAGGCAATCGAGCAGCCAACCGGGAGAATTGTCACCGGCGCCGGAGAAGAGGATTGCGCTCTTTCCGGGTTCTCCGGGCTTCGGCTCTGCACTCGGCTGGCGTGAAAGCCAGATGAAGCGCGTCGCGAGGACTTCATGATCAGCGACCGAGTCGCGGAGCACGACAACCCCGCTCTGCTGGGCCGCTGCGTGGCTGGCGAGGGCTGCAATCGGCTGCTCGCTCTCCAACACCAATTGGACTGCCTCGGCCGTTGAGCTGGTCGGCCGCAGTTCGGCGTTCGGCAGCTCTCGGCGCAGAAACGACGCACATTGGGCGAGCGCCTGAGGATGCGAACAGACGGCAACGACGTCGCTCAGGCTGGTCGCCTCTCTGGCGATCAGGCAGTGCTCAACTTCGAGCACGTACTCGGCGATGACCTGAACGTCGGGTGCGTCATGGACGAGCGCATCGATCACCTGGTTGATGCCGCCCTCGACCGAATTCTCGATCGGTGCGATGGCGCGGTCAACGAGGCCGCTCTCGACGGCGCAGACGACCTCGTGAACGGTTGGCAGCGCGATTGTCTCGACTTCGCCTTCGGTCGCGGCCAAGTCGAGCGATTGTTCCATCGCCTGCTCGCTGAATGTGCCCGCCGGGCCCAAGTAACCGACGCGCATCAGGGACTCTCGACCACGTCAAGTACTTCGCCGGAGATCGCGGCCTTAACTGCCTGCTGTTCTTCGGGGGAGAGCTCGACGGTTCCCTTGCCGCCCTCGATCTGCCGGATGTAGAAGCGCGCCTGGTCACGATGCTGGATCGACGAGATGACAATCCCCGAGCGGTGGCTGTCGAGCAGCGCGATCGAGACCGACTGATGGCCAGAGAGCTCGTTGTAGGCGTCATAGCGAACAACCGACCGGTGGCTGATTGCACCGTCGAGCCGCGTCTCGGCGTTGGCGACACGGCCATCGAGCCGAGTAGCAATATCGATCAGGTGATCGTGGAGTACGACGAACTGCCGCTCAAGATCGGCGGCGTGGGCAGTGATGTCGCGCTCGCTGTCACCAATCACGAGCCGTTGGTCACGCCGCAGCCCGCGCAGCTTGACGATCACCACGATCAGGCCGATCAAGGCGATGGCGGCGATCGCGCAGGCGATCACCGCGACAAGTCCGACGCTGCTGTTGAAGGAACTCACGCTGCGCAGAGGATAGACCCGCGAGGGGCTATCAACCGCTCGCGAAGAGGACCGTGTAGGTCGCTTCGTTGTTGTCGGTGCCGGTTTCGCCCGGGACGGGGTCAACCTTGACCGTCAGTGTTGCGGCGGTTCCACTGGCAGGAACTGAAGGAAGTGCAATCGCGACATCGGTCTCGGAACCGGCGGTCGTCTGGTTGACAACCTTCTTCACCGTGATCGGCTTGGCGCCGGGGCTGGTGAGCGTGACGGTCACCGTGACGTTGCTCTCATTGTTCTCGCCGCCGTTCAGAACCTTGACCGTGACAGCAACCGGAGGCGTGGCGGAGACCTTGTTTGCCGCTGGCGACGGCTCAAGCGTCGTGCCGGCGATTGTCGTGCTGCTGATCGCGTGGCCGTGGAGACCAGGGGCAACGGCGCCGCCGGTGGTTCCGGCTCCTGCTTGGCCACCGATTGCAGCGGCAATTGTGCTCGGCGCGAGCCAGGTGTAGCCCGGCAGAGACTGGCTCTTCTCGATCGTCTGCCCGGTGATTCCAGCGGCATTGAGCGCCTGCTGGATAAGCGGCGCAGTGCGCTGCGAATAGACGACGTCTGAGGCGAGGAACGCCTGCATCTGCCCGGCGATCTCGTTCGTCGCAGTCTCAGCGGCCTGCCCGGTGCCCTGCGCCTTTGGCAGTAGCTCAGCGATCTTCGTCAGCGCGCCGGAGCGGAGGTCGAGCGTCAGCATCAGGTTCTGCTGCGCTGCGCGCATATCTCCCGGAACATCAAGCTCGTTGGCACGCTTGGTGTCTTCCTCGGCGGCAAGGCGGATCTGATTGATCTGAACCTGCAGGTCGCCGGCTGCGGCTCCGGCCGTGCCACCGCTGAGCAGCTTGAAGAACGGAGCAGCGACTTGGTTGTCGGAGTCGGAGACGATCGCAGCGACATTGCGGTTGTAGTCGACGAGCGCACTGTTGCTGGCGCTGTCGAGGCAACCCTTGACGCCGACGACGACGATCAGCAGCAGAATGACGCCGACGCCGATTGCGATCGCTTGGCGTGTGCGCAGCGTTTGACGGTCGCCTTGGGGCGGCTCGTTTCCAGCCGCAGCCGGACGCCGAGGCTCGGCTGGCCGCCGCGGGCTGGAGCTGACCTGTGTTGGATCGTCGTCGAAGAAAGACATTGAAGATTGGCGGCAAAGAACCGACCGCAGTGGCGAAGTATGACGACCAACGCGAGAAATCGGCCGCGATGCAAGTTTGCTCGCAAATCCGACGCTTCGCAACTGCGGCAGGCAGCCCGCCAATGACGCAGAATATAGGAGACAGTGAGTTCTGCCGACACGACGATCGCCCACCAGGAAACGCCGCCGCGCAGCGAGGTAGCGGCGACCGTCGTTCTCGAGCGATACCGCTTGATGCGCCGACTTGGCGCCGGTGCATTCGGCGTTGTCTGGCTAGCTCTCGACGAACGGCTTGATCGCGTCGTGGCGGTCAAACGGATTGAAGCCCATGATCCCGAGATGGCGGCCCGCGCCGAGCGCGAAGCGATTGCCGCCGCGCGTCTCAACCACCCAGGCATCGTCGCGCTGCATGAGGCCGGGCGGGACGCTGATGCCGTCTATCTCGTTTCGGAGCTGGTTCGAGGCAGGACGTTGCGCGAACGGCTTGTCGCCGGGGAGCTTTCCGACCGCGATGTCGTGCGAATTGGCATCGCGCTCTGCGACGCGCTCAGCCACGCTCACGCGCGCGGAGTGATTCACCGAGACATCAAGCCAGCCAACATCATCATTCCCGATCGCCCTGATGGCGATGCCGGAATTGTCAAGCTGACCGACTTCGGTATCGCGCTGATCGCCGGTGACGACGCTCTGACGCGGACCGGCGACGTTGTCGGCACGCTCGCCTACATGGCTCCGGAGCAGGCCGACGGAAGTCCGGTCAGCGGGCAGAGCGACCTCTACTCGCTGGCGCTCGTTCTCTACGAAGCCTTTAGTGGCGTCAACCCGATCCGTGCTGGTGGAGCGGCCGCGACAGCGAGGCGAGTAGGGACTCGGCTGCCGGCGCTCGGCCAGCTGCGGCCCGAGCTCCCTGAGGAGATCCGGGACGCGATCGATTGGGCCGTGCAGCCTGATGAACTCGATCGCGGAACGCTGGCTGAGCTGCGTGAAGCGCTGATCGAAGGGCAGGATCAGGCCGATACCACTGCCGGAGTGGTCGACGCTGCCTTGATCGACAGCTACGAGCAGGCCGACCTGCTCAACCCCGCCGAAGGCATAGCCGTCGCAGCTTCTCCGACCCTCCCGGCTCGGTTCGCCGCCGCTGTG
>CAESAO010000018.1_pt1 | contig 14619 bp, 16 predicted proteins | sample 7263591 | NCBI WGS metagenome assembly CAESAO01 (sample SAMEA6814056, study PRJEB35770) | uncultured Conexibacteraceae bacterium | biome: Freshwater; feature: Freshwater reservoir; material: water | place: Czech Republic | collected 2017-05-23 | depth 30m m | reverse complement strand
GACGCTGCCGATCATCGTGCTCGCGCCGCTGGTCGTGATCTGGTTTGGCTTTGGGCTTACGCCGAAGATCCTGCTCGTCGCGCTCGTCACCTTCTTTCCCTTGCTGGTCGGCCTGCTCGAGGGCTACGCATCGACAGCGCGTGACGCGATGACCTTGATGGAGACGATGGGCGCTGGCTGGTGGAAGACATGGCGGCTCGTTCGCTTGCCGTCGGCGCTGCCGAGCTTCTTCACCGGGCTACGGATCTCAGTTACCTACGCGGTTGTGGCGGCGATCTTTGCCGAGTACGCCGGCGCCGAGCTGGGGCTTGGGATCTACATGCAATCGGCGAAGAACTCATTCCGAACCGATCTGGTGCTCGCCGCTGTCGTCCTCTGCGCGCTTCTGACGCTGGCGCTCTACGCGCTCACCTTCGCGCTGCAGCGGCTCGTGATGCCTTGGTACGCGCAGTCAAGGGAGCGGCCGTCATGACGCGGATTGAGCTTGAAGGAGTAAGCAAGAGCTTCAATGGGCGAGAAGGCAAGCTGGAGGTGCTGGACGAGATTTCACTCAGCGTTCAGCCGGGCGAGTTTGTTTCGATTCTCGGCCCGAGTGGCTGCGGCAAGTCGACGCTCTTCTCGCTGCTCACGGGGATCGAACCGGCCGACGCAGGAACGCTGCTGGCCGATGGCGAGCCGCTGGTCGCCGGGCGTCAGCCGTTCGCATGGATGCCGCAGGACGACGTTCTCTTCCCCTGGCGCACTGTGCTCGGAAACGTTGCACTGGGCGCTGAGGTTGCTGCCGGCTGCTCGCGCAGCGAGGCCCGCGCGCGGGCGCTTGCGCTGCTCCCAACCTTCGGCCTCGAAGAGTTCGCTGACGCGCGCCCGTTCCAGCTCTCCGGCGGGATGCGCCAGCGCGCCGCGCTTGCCCGCACCGTTGCGCAGGGCCACGACGTCCTGCTGCTCGATGAGCCGTTCGGCGCGCTCGACGCTCTAACCCGCACCGACCTGCAGCTATGGCTTGAGCAAATCTGGGAGCGCGAGCGCTGGACGGTCGTCCTGATTACCCACGACGTGCGCGAAGCGGTGCTGCTCTCGGACCGCGTCTACGTGCTCGGCCCGCGCCCGGCAACGGTACGGCTGGAGCTTGAGATCCCACTGCCGCGCCCGCGCACAATCGAAACACTGGCCGACCCGCAGGTTGCAGCGCTCGAGCACGAGCTGCTGACGGCGCTTAACGTCGGCGCCACGACTGCTTAGCGCCAGGCACTCAGGTATACCTGAGCTGATGAGCCCGCTCGATCAAGACCAAGTTAGTTACGAACTTCGCGGTCAATGCGCTGTGATCACGATAGACCGGCCGGAGCGGCGCAATGCCGTTGACGGCGCCACCGCTGACGCGCTGGCCGCCGCCTACCAGCGCTGGATCGCCGACGACGCGGCGAAGGTGATGATCCTCACAGGAGCGGGCACGGAGGCGTTCTGCGCCGGCGCCGACCTGAAAGCGATCGAAACGTTGGCGCCGCGGCTAACCGCCGACGAAGGGCCGCTCGGTTTCACACGGCTGACAGCGCCAAAGCCTGCGATCGCCGCGATCGAGGGCTGGTGCCTGGCCGGTGGGATGGAGCTGGCGCTTTGGTGTGACCTGCGGATCGCCGCTGAGTCAGCTCGCTTCGGCTTCACCGAGCGCCGCTTCGGAGTGCCGCTGATCGACGGTGGAACGCAGCGGCTGCCACGGATCGTCGGCCTGGGCCGCGCGATGGACCTTGTACTGACCGGCCGCGTGATCGACGTGGACGAGGCAAAAGAGATCGGCCTCGTCAACGAGAGCGTCGCCGACGGCTCGGCGCTGGAGCGCGCACTCGAGCTCGGCGAGCAGATCGCCGGTTTCCCGTGGGTGACGATGATCGCCGACCGCGAATCCACGCTTGAGGCGCAAGGCCTACCGCTTGCCGAAGGAATGGCGCGCGAGGCTGCGCGAGGCACAGGCACCGTGATCGAAGGCGCCGCCGGAGCGGCCCGCTTCGCAGCCGGCGAAGGCCGCCACGGCGCCGGCGTTGAAGGGACCGGCAGCGACTGAGCTGACGCTCGCGACGAAGTCAGTTGAGCGGCGGTTCGCCGCTCGGCGCGGCGCCTTCGGCAATGACGATGTCAAAGCTGGCGCTCGTCTCTCTCAGTGCGATTGCCGCCTGATACCCCTCGGACTCAAAGCACTCCTTGGCGGCGTCGTAGCTTGGGAACTCGATCAGGAACGGCCGCCCTGCCGAGCTGCCTTCGACGACATCGAACAGATCGCCCCGTGCCAATACTTTGCCGCCAGCCTTCCCGATCAGCGGCCCAGCTTTGGCTGTGTACTGCTGAAACTCTGCGGGGTCTGTGACAACCGCGGTGATTATCCAGTAGCCCTTCTTATCTGAGCTCATCGGTTCGACCCTCGCCTATCTCTGGTTCGACATTAACGGGCGCTTTGCGGATGGGCGGTATCGGATTCGAACCGATGACCCCCTGCGTGTAAAGCAGGTGCTCTAACCAGCTGAGCTAACCGCCCACAGGCATGATCGCATGCTCCAGCGCTCGACGGATTGGTACCCGCTGGCTGCGCTCCCGTCTGGGGTTAGACTTTCTAGATGCCTGATGCCCATAGGTCGGTAAGACCAATCCTGCTTGGCGCGGTGCTCGCGGTAGCGGTCGCCATGTGTGCGAGTGGCACGAGCGTCGCGGCCCCGGCGCACATCGTCACCGATCTGAACCACGTAACGACGGTCACGACGGAGGTCAAGGCGCAGAAGCTCTACAACGCCCTGATCGCGTTGAAGCTTCCTTCGGCCTGGCCATTCGCCTCATACAGCGCGATCTCATCTGGCGGAGTTCGGTTTGGAAACGTCAACGTGGAGCTCGGCGCTGGCACATCGCCGTCCGCCGGCAATCAGTTCGTCACCTTTCAGCCGCCTTCCCTAACCGGGCTGACAGCGGCGCTCGACGAGCGCGGCATCGAACACGGTCCTCCTACGCCGATTACCGCGGGCAGCAAGTTGCTGTACACGCTGATCGAGCTGCCGAGCTACTCGCAGGCCAACAGGCTGACCGCCCAGTTCTGCGTATACAACTTCCCCAATGGTCGGCCGACCCGCGTGGCTCCGCCCAATCGTGCTGGGATCGTCAACGTCTCACGCGTTGTCATCAACGCCAAGAATCCGAGCTCCTGGGAGAAGCTGTTCGCCCCATCCTCGCCGTCTGCGGGCGGCGTCTACCGACTTCCCGGTGGGCCTCTAGTTCAGCTTCAGCGGGGTCGGAGAAATTCAGTCTCCGCGCTCGACGTTCGCGTCAAGAACGTTGCTGCCGCCGTCCTCGCGTTTAGGGCCGTTGGAATCTCTGCACGCGGTCATGTTGCGAACGTTGGCTCGTTGAGGCTCCGCCTGTTGGCAGTGAGCGGTTCAGCGGTTACCGGGAGGCACTAGCCAGAGGGCTTGTCGGCTTCAGCAACGGCGAAGTCGAAGAAGTCGGTTACCGCCGCTGACTTTGGCCCTACAGAAGAGCGCATCACGTGCCAAGGCCTGCCGGGCGGCACGTTCGTCAGCGGGATCACGGCCAGCGTGCCACTCTCCAGCTCGCTCGCAACCGAGTCGCGGGCTAGGAATGAGATCCCAAGCCCCGAGCGCACGGCCTGCTTGATCGCCCCGTTTGAGCCAAGCGTCAGCGTGCTGACCGTCAGCCCGTTGGCGGCGATGTAGTCCTCGTTGGCGGTCCTCGTGCCGGAACCTTGCTCTCGCAGCAGCCAGCGGCTGCCGTTCAATTCGGCCGCTGTGACCGAGGACTTCTTCGTCAGCGGCTCGTCCGGCGCGCCGGCCAGCACCAGTTCGTTCGGCCGGACCGACTGCGACTTGATCCTGCCTTCGCGGCCGCCGCTTGGCGGCCGGCCGACAAACGCGATGTCGGCTTCGCGCCTCAACAGAAGCTGCAAGACGCGCTCGCGGTTGCCTACCGCGAGCGTCAGATCAACGTCATGGTTGCGCCAAGCGTAACGCTGCAGCAGCACTGGGACGAATGATTCGGCCGCGGTCGTCACGGCGGCAATCCTCAACCCGCTGGAGGCCACGCCGGATGCTTCGACAGCCGCGGCCGCGCCGCGGTCGAGTAGGCCGATGATGTCTGTCGCATAAGGGGCAAACGCGCGCCCCGCCGCCGTCGGCGTGACACCACGCCCGTCGCGCTCCAGCAGCGGCGCGCCGATCTCACGCGTCAGCGCTCGAACAGCGGCCGAGATTGACGGCTGCGTGACGACCAGCTCCTCAGCGGCAGCAGTTACCGAGCCAGAACGGATTACTGCAAGGAAGCTGCGCAGTTGGGTGAGTGTGATCGCCACGCGCCAAAGATAGACGAGTGGCTAAGTGTTATGGCGAATTGTTTGGCTTAGCGTTGCGTTGGCGTACTAACCGGTGACGCCACCAGGCGTCGGCGTCAGCGATCCGATGACACCGATCCTGAAGCCGAACCATGGGTAGCGATTCTTCAGGTTGTTGTCCTCAGCATCGAGGCCAACGGCTGATAGCCAGAGCTGAATCGCGTCATTCTCGCCAACAGGCGAACTCGCGATCCCGCCGTGCAGTCTGCGCCATGTCAGCGCCTTGTCTTCGCCGACAGGCGCTGCAGCAATGGTGTCGGTCCACTCGACGACGTTGCCGCCCTGATCGAGAGTTCCCCACGGCGAGCGCGTCCGCGTCTGCCCGACGGTGCTGACGCTGCCTTGGAAGAACTTATTCAGTTCAGTCGGGTCGCCTGGGAACGGGTAAACCGAGCAGTCTGCTGCCGATACTTGCGAGGGGCACCACTGTGGTGACGGTAGGCCCGGGGCGGTGTAGGTAGAGAGCGGCTGGCTCGACGCGTTCGTAACCGCTCCTGTGCCGGGGTTGAGTAGAGAGGCGTTCGGCGCCGTTGCCGCTCCGTCACCGAACACGCCGGCGTTGGTGGGGTACTTCCAGTAGGAGTCTGTGCCGCCGCCCTTCGGGTCGTAGTAGGCCGCCTTCATCCATTCGTTCTGGCTTGGGATCACGAAACCCTTAGAAGCCTTTCGCCCGCTGCCTCCACTCGGCCGGGTAACGCCGAGGTCATACATTCCGGTCTCGGTCCTGGCTGACAGTTGGACGCGGTAGGTGGTGATTGTGCGCCCATTCGCGCGGCTGGTCTTCTTTGACAGCAGCGTTCCGTTTTGTAGCGCGTTGACGAAACGGGCGGCGCGACCGAATGTCGCGAATCCGTAGGGCTTGTTCGCCCACTGCGGGTAGGCGACGCTGTAGCGCGTGCCGCGCGGCGCGCGCTGATCGAAGTTGATTGAGCCGAAGCGTGGCCAGCGCGTTGCGCTCTCTTGCGTCGTGTAGAGCCGTGGCGGGTTCGTGAGGCCATAGTTGGCGGTGTTTAGAAAAGCGACGTACTGAGCGACTGTGACCTCAAGTTCGCCGATTTGGTAGCGGTTCTTGACGCCGCCGACCGCCATACAGGGGCCGAATGGCGCCGGGTCTGGTTCGGGAACGCCAGCGCACGAGGGGTAGATCGCGTCGGTGAAGGGAACGATGCTGACCGACTTATTGCCGGGGGAATCGATCGAAACGGTTCGAACCGAGATCACCTTCCCGTACTTTTGGGCGCTCGCTTGGGCCGGGAGGACAGCTACGAGCGCGATCAGAAACGGAAACAACATCAACTTTTTCATGGAGCGCAGTAAAGCAGACGATGCGATCGACATTGCGCCACATTCGCGCCAACTATGCGCCTTGTGGAGAGTGCCTACGTGCGATGCGCCCGACAGGATTCGAACCTGTGTCTGACCGATTATGAGTCGGGGGCTCTAACCGCTGAGCTACGGGCGCGCCCTGAGTATGGCGCGGATTGACGCTCGGATGTAGTGTTCTTCGCCGGTTCCCAATTGCCTAGGAGGCGAAGACGAGCGATGTCCGACGACACAACGAAGTACCTGCTCACAGAAGACAAGATCCCGACCCACTGGATCAACATCGCTCCCGACCTGCCCGGTGAACCGCTGCCGCCGCTGAACCCAGCCACTAAGGAGCCCGCAGGGCCGGAAGATTTCCTTGGCATCTTCGCCGAAGAGCTGATCATGCAGGAGGTCTCGCAGGAGCCGGAGATCGAAATCCCTGAGGAGGTGCGCGAGGTCTACAAGCTCTGGCGCCCAACGCCGCTCTACCGTGCCCGCCGCCTTGAGAAGGCGCTCGACACACCGGCCCACATCTACTTCAAGTACGAGGGCGTGTCGCCGACCGGCTCGCACAAGCCAAACACGGCCGTCCCGCAGGCTTTCGCCAACGCCAAAGCCGGGATCAAGAAGCTGACGACTGAAACCGGCGCTGGCCAGTGGGGCTCGTCGCTGGCCTTCGCCTGCGGCCTCTTTGACCTTGAGTGTGAGGTCTTCATGGTTGGCTCGTCTTATGACAGCAAGCCATACCGCCGCTCGATGATCGAAACCTTCGGCGCGACAGTCCACCGCTCACCGTCCGACCTGACTGAGGCCGGCCGAGCCAACGCGCAGCACCCGACCGGTTCGCTGGGGATCGCGATCTCGGAAGCGGTTGAGATCGCTGCTCAGAGCCCGGACGTCAACTACGCGCTCGGCTCAGTGCTCAGCCACGTGATTCTGCACCAGACGATCATCGGCCAGGAGTCGATTCTGCAGATGGAGATGGCTGGCGAGGAGCCCGACACGGTCATCGCCTGTTTCGGCGGTGGCTCCAACTTCGGTGGCCTGACGATTCCTTGGCTGCGTCGCAACATTCGCGACGGTGCAACGACTCGCTTCATCGCCGCCGAGCCTGCCGCCTGCCCAACGCTGACGAAGGGCGAGTACGCCTACGACTTCGGCGACACGCAGGGTTTGACACCGATGATGCCGATGTACACGCTCGGGCACGACTTCGTGCCGCCGCCTGTGCATGCCGGTGGCCTCCGCTACCACGGCGCTTCGCCGCTGATCTCAGCGCTGGTGCACGGCGGGATGGTCGAAGCTCGCTCGGTCGCGCAGAACGACACCTTCGCCGCCGGGCTGCAGTTCGCCCGCACTGAGGGAATCATTCCGGCGCCGGAGCCAACCCACGCGATCAGCGTCACGATCGCCGAAGCCGAAGCGGCCAAGCAGGCCGGCGAGGAACGCGTGATTCTGTTCGGTCTCTGTGGCCATGGAAACTTCGATCTGGCCTCATATGACGCCTATCTGGCGGGAAATCTCGAAAATCTTGAGTTCTCTCAGCAGGAGATGGACGAGGCAATGGCGAAACTCCCTGATGGCGTACCAGCAATCTGATCGCCACTAACCCAATCAAGGAGCAATTCTTCAGATGACTACCGCAGGCGCAGAACCCGGCCACATCGACGTAGGGAAGGTCCTAACCGATACCGGCGACGTGCTGAAGAAGTCTTTCGCGACGGTTTGGATCATCGCGCTGATTCTCTTCATTCCGGTCGCAATCCTCGGCTACTTCGCAAGCGAAGGTTGGCTGATCAACGTGATCTACAGCATCGCTTCACTGATCGCGAGCCTTTACATGGCGGGCGCCGTTGTTCGCGTCGTCCAAGATGTTGAAGCTGACGGCAAGGTAGACGCCAGCGTCGGCGATCTGCTCGGATCGATCAGCTCCAAGCTATGGCCGTTGCTCCTGCTGAGCGTCGTTACCGGCATTCTGATCGTGATTGGCTTCATCTTCTTCATCATCCCGGGGATCATCCTCGCGCTGATGTGGCTGGTTGCCGTGCCGGTACTGGTCGCCGAGGACAAGGGTGTCTTCGCCTCAATGAGCCGCAGCAGTGAGCTCACGAAGGGAAATCGTTGGCGTTTGATCCTGCTCTTCATCGTGATCTACGTGCTGCTCGCGGTGATCTTCGTGGTCATCGCCATCTTCGCGGCAATCACGCCGATCCTCGGCGTCATCATCGGGATCCTGGTCGCGATCGTCGTTTACCCGTACATCGCGATCATCATCGCCGTCACTTATTACGAACTACTTGCGGCTCATGGTGAGTCGAAGCCTGGCCCAGGTGTCGCCACCTCGGGCGGGGAGATGCCTGCCTAACCGCAGCGTCTAAGCAAGAAATTCTGTTGGCCACGGGCCGTCGCGCATCAGCGCGGCGGCCCGTTGTCGTTCCGACGCGAAAACACGCTTGCGGGAGCGATACCGCTGGTGTACGTTCGGACTATGACTCAAGATTCCGATACGCCAGAACAGCCTGAGACTCCTGACACTCCTGAGACTCCGGCAGAGTCAACGCCGCCAGCAACTCCTCCGCCCGCGCAGCCACCCGCGACTCCTCCGCCCGCCGCGCCGCCTGCGGCTCCGGCGATGCAACCGCCGACGACCGCACCGGTCGCGCAGCCGGTCGCCCCGGCAGCCGGCACGGTGCCAATACAACCCGGTCAAGGCGGCCTTGCGATCGCCGCATTCGTCTGCGGGCTCATCGGCCTGCTCACCTCGTGGTGCTGCATTGGAATCCCGTTGGCGATCGCTGCCGTTGTCTGCGGCATCCTCGGCAAGAAGGAAGCCGAGAAGCGCGGCGCGTCCAACTGGATGTGGATGACCGGCTTGATCCTCGGCGCCGTCGCGCTCGTGATCTTCGTGATCATGTTGATCATTGGTGTCGCCAGCACCGACTTCAACACCATCAACACGAACTAAGCGGGTACGCAGATCGCCACTTCGCACACAAGCTGCGAGCACGTTCATAAGCGGCGGCTTAGCGCTGACCAGCAGCGCGCTTTCTACCTCGGCGGTGGCGCGCTGGCGGTGCTGGTCGCGCCATTCCTGACGGCGCTGCTCTGCTTCAGCACTTCGATTGCCAACGGCGGCGGTGGCTGCCCGATGTTGCAGGCAACCGGTGTGCCATGCCCGGCCTGCGGCGCGACTCGGGCCTTCGTGCTCTTCTCGCACGGCGATGCAGGTGGTGCAATGCGTTTCAACTGGAGCTGGCTCGTGATCTGGTTTGTGATCGCCGGTGCGATGTTCACAGCGGCTTGGCGGCTTTGGCAGCAGCGGACGGCGCTGCCGGATTGGGCGAGACGCTTCGGCGGCTGGCTTCAGACGCATCCAGCGGCCGTCGTCGCGCTGCCGTTCGCTTTGCTACTCGGCCCGTGGCTCGTAGCGCTGGCGAACCTAAACGCGATCCGCTAGGCAGCGACTTCGACTGCAGCCTGCGGTGTATTGCTTAAGACGCGCGCCGGTTCGGCGCGGTGAACCATCACAGGCATTCCCTGGGTAGGCGAGATCGTTGGCGCGAGGCGGATGTTGAGCTCGTAGCCGGGCAGCACCTCGAGGCGGCAGCGCTCGAAGATCGCGCGCATGATCGCGCCAACCTCGGCTTGGCCGAATCGCATCCCCAGACAGGTGCGTGAGCCGCCGCCGAAGGGGATGTATTGACCCTTCTTCATTGCTTTCTTGCCCGCTTCGGTGAATCGCATCGGGTCGAAGGTTTCAGGTGAGTCCCAAACGTCTGGAAGGTGGTGGCTGGCCCACGAGCAGTAGTTGACATGCGCCTTGCCGGGAACGGTCACGCCGGCAAACTCGAACGGTTCAACCGAGCGGCGCGGGCCGATGTAGGCCGGCGGGTACATCCGCAGAGTCTCATCGAAGATCATCTCCGGAGTGATCTGAGGATCATCGAGCAGCTCGGGGTTCTTTGAGAGTTCGTAGAACATGAAGGTGACGCTGGAACTGGTTGTGTCGTGGCCAGCGAAGAGCAGCGTCATCGCGTGGTCGCGGATGTGGCGGTCCTCAAGGCTCTGGCCGTCCTCATCCTCAGCGTCGAGCAGCAGTGAGAGGACGTCGTCGCCGCGTTCGCCGTTGGCTCGGCGGCGGTCGATCTCGCCGTAGATCAGTTGATCAAGCCGCGCACGCGACTTGACGAGCTTGGCGTAGGGCGTGAACGGGCCGCGCGCCAGCTGCAGCGCGAAGTCGCGGGCGTGGAACGAGAGTGCGTTCTCGAACTCGGTTACGGCGTCGAAGTCACCGGCGCGGGCCTTGTCCGGGTCGAGGCCGAAGAGCGCCCTCAGTGCGACGCGCAGCGCTAGGTGACGGACCCAGTCGTAAAGGTCGATCACAGTGCCGGGAATAAGGTCCTCTGCGGCGCGGTCAACTTCTTCATTGATGATCTCGGTTGCGCTGGCGATCTTCTTGCTGTGAAAGGCGGGAAGCATCAGTTTGCGCGATGAGCGATGGAAGGCGCCGTCGATCGTCAGCATTCCATCGCCGAGCAGCGGAATCAGGTCGCGCATGTAGCCCTCGCGCCAGGTGAAGTTGTCGGCGTGCGAGACGAGCATGTAGTGATTCGCTTCTGGCCCGAGCATCATCACCGCGTTGAAGTGGAGCACCTTGATCGTGAAGACCGGGCCATAGCGCTCGTAGTACTCGAGGTACATGCCGAGCGGGTCCTCCGAAAAGCGCTTCGTGTTGGCGAGGCTGAAGTTCCGTGGGCCGGGGGGCCAAGGGACCGTTGCCGCACGGTCGTCGACGACGTCCTGGAGCATCAGCTTCAGTGGGTTAGGGCTGTGGGGAGCCGGGCCTTCGAGCATCACTGATCAGGCTACTGCAGCTAACGCTCCCCGAGCAGACGAACGGCCCCGGGGGGACGGGGCCGTTCGCTACTGCTGCGTGCTGCGCTGCTGCTTAGCGGTTGCCGCGCAGCTTGGCGAGAATGTCCGCCAGGCGCTGCTGGAGAGTTTCATTGATTGCGTTTGCGTCACGTGTCTTCGGCTCGGCGCGCTTGACGGTCTCGCAGGATCCGTTCGCGTTCTCTGCCGTCGCATCGCTGATCACGTCGGCGTTGTCGAGGTTCGCAACGTCGGTGCCGTCGCCGCAGCTGATCGCGTCGGCTTCGCCGTCACGGGCGTTTAGGCGGTCGTTGCCTGCGCCACCGTTGAGCGTGTCGCCAACAGCGTCGGCGGCGCCATCAGCTCCAGGAACCACGTCGGCGCGCGCGACTGCCCAGAGACGGTCGTTTCCGTCGCCGCCGTTGAGGACGTCAACGCCAGCGTTCGCGAACAGCAAGTCGTTGCCTGCTTCGCCTGACAGGTTGTCGTCGCCGCGGCCACCGACCACAAGGTCGTTGCCTTCTCCCGCTGTAACCACGTCAGCGCCGTTTAGGGCGAATACGCGGTCGTTGCCGCCGAGAGCGGAGATTGAGTCTGCTGCCTTCGTTCCGATAAGTCGTTCGCCGGAGTCGGTGCCGGTGACGCTGGCTGCCGATGCGACGGAGGCCGTAGCTGCCAGCGCAGCCAGTGAGGCACCGAGGATTGGGATGATTCGATTGCGTTGCATTCGGGTTCCTTCCCGTTGGTTTGCGTTGCAGGTTGCAGACGGTGAAACCCCCCTCGATCGGCAGAGTTGCGGTCGCCGCTGAGCGATGCGGCGGCGGGATTGTCATACTTCGCAGGCGCCCGGGGGCGTAGCTCAGTTGGTTAGAGCGCCGGCCTGTCACGCCGGAGGTCGCGGGTTCGAGTCCCGTCGCTCCCGTTTTCCCCGTGCAGTAGACCTTCTCTGGGCTACGATCGCTCCATGACGACGATCGATGAAACTCGCCTTCCCGGAGTCGGTGTCCGACACGAGTTCACTACGCACCGTGGTGAGCGCGTCGGTGTGCTCAAACACCTAGCTGGCGACCGCGAACTCCTGGTTTACAGCCGCGACGACCCTGACAGCTGCGAGCGAACTTTGAGACTCGATGAAGCTGACGCCGAGGCGCTTGCGGAGCTGCTCGGAATCTCGCAGCTGGCTCAGAGCCTTGGTGCTGTTCGCGAGGCCGTCGGAGGGCTGGTGATCGAGTGGGTCGACATCGCAGCCGGGACGCCTTACGCCGGTCGCACGATCGCGGACTCGGAGCTGCGGACGCGCACCGGTGTGTCGATCATCGCGCTGCTGCGCGAGAGCGGCGCGATCCCCGCGCCGACTCCGGATCAGCAATTCGAGGCCGGTGACACGGTGATCGTGGTAGGCACGCTGGAAGGCGTGCGCGAAGCAGAAGCGCTCTTCGAGGGTCGATAGACCGGTGGCGCTGGCCGCCGCCGCTCCGGGCACCGACATTGCCGTTGTACTGCTCGAGATCGGCGGCTTGCTGCTGCTTCTCGGGCTGCTCTCAAAGCTCGCGCAGCGGCTGCGAACGAGCCCGGTCGCGTTCTATCTTGCTGTTGGCGTACTGCTTGGCATAAGCCCGATTGATGTTGCGCCGCAAGTGATCGATGTAGGAGCAGCGATCGGCGTTGTCCTGCTGCTGTTCTTCATCGGTCTTGAGTACACGGGCAAGGAGCTGCTCGGCACGCTTCGCCATCAGGCCCGCTCGGGCGCCGTCGACGCCTTCCTCAACGTGGTGCCGGCGATCGCGATTGGCCTGCTGATGGGGCTCGAACCGGTCGCGATCTTCGCCCTCGTCGGGATTACTTGGGCGTCATCGTCGGGAATCGTGGCACGGACGATTGAAGATTTAGGGCGAATCGGTAACCGCGAAACGCAGGGCGTTCTCTCGGTCCTGGTGATCGAGGATGTGGCGATGGCTGCTTACCTTCCGCTGCTCACCGTCCTGCTTGCGGGCGGCGCGCTGGCCGCAGCGCTCGGTTCAATGGCCGTCGCCTTGGCCGTTGTTGCGCTCGTGCTCTTCTTCGCCGTCCGGGGCTCTTCGCACGCCGAGCGCGCCTTTGGTTCCGCTGCGGGCGAGTCGCTGGTCTTGATGATGCTCGGCGTCACGCTGCTGGTAGCTGGGGTGGCCGAACTTGTTCAGGTCTCGGCTGCTGTCGGCGCGTTCCTTGTGGGGATCGTCGTCTCCGGCCGCCTCGCCGATCGCACGCGCAGCACGCTGGCACCGCTGCGGGACCTCTTCGCCGCGGCCTTCTTTGTCTTCTTCGGCCTGCAGATTGACCTTGGCGGTCTGCTGCCAGAGATTGGATGGGTTGCGCTGCTCTGTGCTGCGGGTATCGGCGGAAAGATGCTCACCGGCTGGTATGTGGCGGCGCGCGCCCACGGAAAGTTTGCCTCACGCTTGCGCGCCGCAACGGTGCTGATCCCGCGCGGTGAGTTTGCGATCGTGATCGCTTCGCTGGCGGTTGCCGCCGGCGTTGACGCGCGGATCGGGCCGATCACCGCCGGCTACGTCCTCGCGTTGGCGCTGATCGGGTCGCTTGCTACGCGCTTCGCGGATCCATTCTCCCGCCGCTGGATCGCCGCCCGCTCCGGGTCTAGCTAGTGGGTCGTTGGGATCCTGGAGCAGTCACCAGCCGCGGGTGCCAGGCCCGCCCTTGAGCGGCCCCTCGATCTCGTCGGTTACCCAGCCGCCGTAGAAGTCGCCTTCCTGCGCGCGAACCACCTCGTCGTCGAGCAGGCAGCGATCCATCCGCTCCGGGTAGACGGCGATGTGACCAGCCAGCGCCGTGTAGGCGGCGACCGGGTTTGGGTAGGTCCATGCGGCGGCAGCTGCCACCTTGCCGCCAGCGCATACGTCGAGATACTCAGCGACGCCCTTGAATTCGCAGAAGGTCGAGCCTTGGTCGGAGGGGACCAAGGCCGCAGCGACGAAATCCTGAAGAGGGATGTAGATCACCGGGGGGTGGCTTGTTTCAAGGACGCGCAGCGCACGACTGCTGTCGGCGATCAGTTCGCCGCCGAATTCGACCCTTGCGCGCCGCTTGCATGGCTCAAGACGCGGTGGCCTCGGGTAATCCCAGACGTTCTCGCTCATCGCTCTGCTTAGGCTACGACGCTGAACGTCGACCGGATCAGCACCAGCTTCAATCGGAACCTGCGAGAATGAGCCAATGAGCACTGCCTACAGCACCCCAGACCCCAAGAAGCGCCGCAACGTGATGATCGCCGCCCTCGTGGCGGTCGTTGTCGTCGTCGCCGCCGTCCTTATCCTGATCAGCTCAGGCGACAGCAACAGCAACGGCGGTGCGCCGAGTGCGAACGGGCCGCTGAAGGGTCTGAAAGAGACGAAGGCGATGCTCGACGGTATTCCGCAACAGGGCAACGCGCTCGGCAATAAGAACGCTCCCGTGACAATGATTGAGTACGCCGACTACCAGTGCCCGTTCTGCCGCGACTATGCGCTGGGCACGATGCCGGTGCTGATCAATGACTACGTCCGCACCGGCAAGCTGCGGATGGAATTGGCGCCGCTTACCTTCATCGGCCCCGATTCGGAGACCGCCGCTCGCGCCGGCGTTGCCGCAGGCGAGCAGAACCTCGAGTGGAACTTCACTCACCTCTTCTACTTCAATCAGGGCACTGAACGAAGCGGCTACGTGACCGACTCGTTCATCAACAAGCTCTACGCCGGTGCGGGCGTTGACGCCGCCAAGGCCAACGCCTTCCGCAAAACACCGGCCGCGGCTGTGCCTCTCGCCGCTGCCGCCGCCGGCGCCCAGAAGTACGGCGTGGCATCGACCCCCTCGTTTGTTGTTGGCCCGACCGGCGGCCCGTACACGAAGCTTGAGGTCGACATCGGCAATGCCGATGCCTTCAAGTCGGCGTTCGACGCGCTGCTGAAGTAGAGCGCGAGTGCTTGACCGCCGTCTCTATCGCGCAGCGCTCGCGCTGGTACTGCTTGGCATCGCCGTCGCCGCCTACCTGACCTACGTCCACTACGCGGGAATCGAACCGGCCT
>CAESAO010000017.1_pt1 | contig 15826 bp, 15 predicted proteins | sample 7263591 | NCBI WGS metagenome assembly CAESAO01 (sample SAMEA6814056, study PRJEB35770) | uncultured Conexibacteraceae bacterium | biome: Freshwater; feature: Freshwater reservoir; material: water | place: Czech Republic | collected 2017-05-23 | depth 30m m | reverse complement strand
GGCTGTCCGGCTGCGGTCAACCATTGACTCTCGTGTCCACTGCTCCTTCTCCGCCTTCGCTGCAAGCCCGCATTGCCTCGCTGCCGTGGCCGGCAATCCTGCTCGTAGCGCTGGCCGCGATAGTCGCGGCGGGGACGATCGTCTTCCCGACCTACACCGCTTACGACGCGACCTACTCGCTGCTCTGGGGCCGCGAGATCCTCGGCGGTCACCTACCGAACTTCGATACCTACAAGGCTCCGACGGAGCACCCGTTGGGGCTCGTCTTCGCCGTATTCTTCGCGCTCTTTGGTCGCTCCGGGGACCGTTTGATGCTGCTGGCGACGATGGGCACCTTCGTTGTGATGGTCGCAGCGCTCTACCAGATCGGCAGAAACGCGTTCACGAAGCTGGTCGGCATAACCGCAGCCGTGATCCTTTGCACGCGGTTTGACTACCCGTTCCTCGCAGCCCGCGCCTACATCGACATCCCATACCTTGCGCTCGTGCTGTGGGCGGCAGCCTTGGAGTGCGCGCGGCCACGGCGCGGCGCGAGCGTCCTCTGGCTGCTGGCGCTGGCCGGTCTACTCCGCCCTGAGGCGTGGATCATCAGCGGCATCTACTGGCTCTGGCTGTTTCCGTCTCTCTCGTGGAAGAAGCGTGTTCAGTTCGCCTTGCTCGTCGGCGCTCCGGCGCTGCTGTGGTTCGGTGTGGACTACGTCGTCACCGGCGACCCGCTCTTCTCCGAAACGAACACGACTGCCATCACGGCTGAGAACGGCCGTCAAGGTACCGCGGCAGAGGTCCCGGGGCAGACGCTGCTCTTCCTCGGCCAGCTGTTGAAGGTCCCGGTACTCGCCGGCGGCTTGATTGGGCTCGGTCTCGCCACCTGGCTCGTTCCGCAGCGGGTTCGAGTTCCGCTCGCGCTTTTCCTAATCGGTCTCTTGACCTTTCTTCTGCTCGCGATCGGCGGCTTCTCGGTGATCAGCCGCTATCTGTTGCTCCCGGCGGTCATGCTGATGCTGTTCGCAGCGTTTCTCGTTTCAGGGTTCACGGTTACGGTCCCCGGCCGTGCTCGCACCGGCTGGGCGATCGCCTCGGGCGTAGCCGTCGTTGCCCTGATCGTCTGGACGATCATCCGCGTCAACGTCAGCGTGTTGGTCTCCGAGCTGAGATTCCGGGGCGACTCGAGTCAGGCCCTCGCTTCGCTGCTCGATCGACCTGACGTACGAGCGGCCGCAAGGTGCGGGCCGGTTTTGACCAGCAACCACCGTCTCGTGCCCAGTGTGCGTTGGATCATGGACCTGCCTAGCGATCAGGTGATTGCCCGCAGCGATCTTGCTGCGGCGGAGAAGGTGAAGACCGGAATTGTCGTGCTCTCCGCTGGCCGCGCGGTGCTTCTGCGCGGCGGCCTCGACCCGGAGACTCCGACATCGGAGGACACTCTCCGAAACCTGCCTCCGGCTGGCTACCGGCCGGTCGCCGCCAACGAGCTCTACTCGGTGTACGCCCGCTGCCGCTGAGCGGCGCGTTCGAGGCCTATCCTCAGCGCTGATGCCGAGTTCTGTTTCGACACGTGACGAGGAGCTGCTTGCGCGAGCGATTGAGCTCGGACGCAACGGGATAGGCCATGTGAGCCCCAACCCGCTGGTCGGTGCCGTGATCGCGCGTGAGGGGGAGGTCCTCGGCGAAGGTTGGCATCAGCGCTACGGCGAGGCTCACGCCGAGGTCAATGCGATCGCTGATTGCGGCGGCGTTGATCTGACGGGGGCAACGCTCTACGTCTCGCTGGAGCCGTGCTGTCACGTTGGTCGTCAGCCCGCCTGTACCGACGCGATTACCGCCGCAGGGATCGGGCGAGTCGTCGTCGGCAGCGATGACCCAACTGAGAAAGCGAGTGGACGGGGCCTTGGCATTCTGCGCGACGAAGGTGTTGAGGTGGAGGTTGTCGGCGGCGAGATGGCGACGACCGCACGGCTCGAGAATCAAGCTTTTCGCAAACACGCCCGTAGCGGCAAACCTTGGGTCCTTTTCAAGTCGGCGATGAGCATCGACGGCAAAGTTGCGACTCGCGAGGGCGACTCGCAATGGATATCCGACGCGAGTAGTCGGGAGTTGGTTCACGTTTGGAGGGCCGAGGTTGACGCCGTGGCGGTCGGGATCGGGACGGCAATGGCCGATGATCCCCAGCTGACGGCTCGCAGCCCTGCCGCCGAGAAGCAGCCGCGGATGGTCGTCTTTGATTCCGGTGCTCGGCTTCCGCTCGATTCGCAGTTGGTCGCGCAGGCGCCCCAAGTCGAACTGATTCTGATCGTCTCACGCGCCGCACCCCGCGGAGCTGTCGAGGCGCTTGAGTCGGCTGGCGCACAGGTGATTGTCGCCAGTGGTGAGAATGAGCCGCTGCGCGTAAGCGACGCGCTCAGGCAGCTCGGCACGCTCGACCCGCCGATCACTGCGTTGCTGCTTGAAGGGGGCCCTCATCTGGCTGGTGCCTTCTTTGACGCTGGCGAGATCGACGAGCTTCGACTCTTCATCGCCCCGCTTGTGCTTGGGGGAGCCAGCGCGCGCGACCCGCTTGAGGGGATGGGCGCGACGACGATCGCCGACGCTACGCGTGCGATCTCGCTCACAACCGAGCTGGTGGCCGATGACATCCTGCTTACCGCCCGGCTGCGAGAGTGGTGACGATGTTTACAGGCCTGATAGAAGATCTTGGCGAACTTGTTCAGCTCGACGGCGGCGCCTTGGGGGCTCGCCTCACAATCCGCAGCTCGCTCGTCGCGGACTTGGCCGAGGGCGATTCGATCGCCGTCAACGGCGTCTGCCTGACGGCCACCGAGGTTGGGGGTGGCACCTTCTCTGCCGATGCGATGAACGAGACCTTGGCGCGCACCTCGCTTGGCTCCGCGCAACCGGGCTCGGCGCTGAACTTGGAACTGCCGGTCCGCGCCAATGGCCACCTCGGCGGCCATATCGTGCAAGGCCACGTCGACGGGATTGGCACGGTCTCAGCCGTGCATGAAGACGGGATCGCGCTTGTCGTCACCGTCACGGCAGCGCCCGAACTGCTTCGTTACGTCGTTGAGAAGGGATCGATCGCAATCGATGGTGTTTCTCTAACTGTTGCCAGCGTCGATTCCGAGAGCTTCGATCTGTGGCTGATTCCTGAGACGATCGAGCGAACCAACCTCGCCGACGCCCAGCCTGGCCGTAGTGTCAACGTCGAAGTTGACATCCTCGCCAAGTACGTCGAGCGCCTGATCGCTCCAATCCGATGACAAACCCACCTGATACCGAATACCGGTTCGCGACCGTAGACGAAGCGCTGGCCGAGATTGCAGCCGGCCGGATGATCGTTGTCGTTGACGACGAGGATCGCGAGAACGAGGGCGATCTGGTGATGGCAGCTGAGCACGTGACGCCCGAGGCGATCAACTTCATGGCCAAGAACGCGCGCGGTTGGATCTGCCTCGCGCTGACGCCGGAGCGCTGCAGCGAACTCGATCTCGAGCTGATGACGGCGAAGAACGAAACCCCGTACGAGACTCCTTTCACGGTCACGATTGAGGCCCGTGAGGGTGTCACAACGGGAATTAGCGCTGCCGATCGCTCTCAGACGATCCGCGTCGCCAGCGACCCGGCAAATGGTCCCGAAGCAATCGTCAAGGGCGGCCATGTCAATCCACTGAAGGCGAAGCCCGGCGGTGTCCTGGAGCGCACGGGCCACACCGAAGCGAGCGTTGACCTTGCCCGGCTCGCGGGCTGCACTCCTGCCGGAGTTATCTGCGAAATCATGAACGACGACGGTTCGATGGCCCGTGTCGACGACCTCAAGGCCTACTGCGTTCTGCACGAACTGAAGATGTTGACGATCGCCGACCTGATCGCCTACAGGCGTAAGAACGACAAACTGGTCGAGCGCGTCGTCTCGACTTCGATGCCAACCGCGTTCGGTGACTTCACCGTCGTCGGCTACCGCTCTCTCGTCGACGACAAGCACCACGTGGCGCTCGTCAAGGGGGAGGTAGACGGAGAGCAGGACGTGATCGTGCGCGTCCACTCCGAATGCCTTACCGGGGACGTATTCCACTCGCTGCGCTGCGACTGTGGCGATCAGCTCGCCGCCGCGCTTGCCGTGATCGAGGAGGAGGGGAGAGGAGTGCTGCTCTACCTCGCACAGGAGGGCCGGGGGATTGGGCTCTTGAACAAGTTGAGGGCATACAAGCTCCAAGAGGAGGGCTACGACACTGTCGACGCCAATCTCAAGCTGGGACTGCCGGCAGACCTCCGCGACTACGGCATCGGGGCACAGATTCTCGTCGATCTTGGGCTCAGCTCGATCCGGATCCTGACCAACAATCCGAAGAAGATTCACGGACTTGAGGGTTACGGCCTCTCAGTTAGCGAGCAGATTCCAATCGAACAGGCCTCGAACGAGCACAACGCCGACTACCTCGAGACGAAGCGGCGGAGGATGGGCCACACGCTCCATCATCAGGGGCTAAACCTCGACGAGCAGATGCTCCACGCCGAGCGCGAGCAAGACCGGGCCGCAAGAGAGGAAGGCGGCGATGAGTGAGCGCTACGCGATCGTCTGCGCGCAGTTCTACCCCGACTTGGCAGAGCGACTGATTTCGAGCGCACAGGCTGCGTTGGTCGAGGCTGGCTGTGAACCCGCCGAATGTTTCGAGGTCCCGGGCGCTTTTGAGCTGCCGTCAGCGGCCAAGCTTTGTGCGGAGTCGGGCCGCTTTGCAGGGGTTGCTTGCCTTGGTGCGGTGATCCGAGGAGAGACCGACCACTACGACTACGTCTGTGCGGAAGCTGCGCGCGGGATCCAGAGCGTGGCGCTTGAGACAGGCGTTCCATGCTCATTCGGCGTACTCACGGTCAACACGCTCGAACAGGCGCTCGAACGTTCAGGCGGCGGAGTTCGCGACGCTGGGCGAAACGCAGCCGAGGCCTTGCTCGCGCTCGAGCGCGTTCGGGCCAAGCTCAACACTGACTGAGAAGGCACGCGGCGCCGCGGTCGCCCGCAGCGATAGTCTTTTTTGCGATGACAGGACAGTCGCTCGCGTTGCTGATCACGGGGCTCTCGCACGTTTGCGCGGCGGTCATCCTTGTGGTGATGCTGGTCCGCCTCGGTGGCTCCCGCCCACAGGATCTGCGCGACTGGTGGGAGGGCGACGACGGCGGCGAGGGAGGGTCGCCGGATGGCAGTCCAAAACGCGGTCCCGGCGGAGACGGAATCCCGCTCCCAGACGCCCAGGCGAGCAGCGTACGACTACGTGGTCCGGGCGCTATTGCGGGCGCCTTCAACGCGCCGCGGCGGCCCCCTCATCGGCGCCCCGTGCCGGAGCGCGACTCTGAACCGACCGGCTGACCGCTACACTCCGCAACGCAATGGCCAAGGTATGTCACAGCTGCGGTAAGGGACCGGCGTTCGGCAACAGCCGAAGCCACTCGATGGTCGCTACGCGTCGCCGTTTCAATCCCAATCTGCAGAAGGTGCGGATTGTTGTTGACGGAGCGCCGCGCCGCGAGTACGTCTGCACGCGCTGCCTCAAGGCCGACAAGGTCCAGAAGGCCCTTTAGGCTTCGCGGCGTAGTGCCGCATTCGAATTCCAACACCAGCCTGCTGCGCTTTCGCGCGATCCTCGCCGGAGCTTTGATCGCGCTTGAGGAGCGCCGCTCCGAGATCAACGACCTCAACGTCTTCCCGGTCGCCGATGGTGACACAGGCGACAACATGGTCCTGACGATCGAAGGTTGCCTTGCCGAGCTCGACCGGCTCGCCGAAGAGTCCGGCGAACGGTCGCTCGACGAGATCGGCCGCGAAGAGATCGTCGACCTCGTTGCCCGCGCCGCGCTGCTGAGCGCCCGCGGCAACAGCGGCGTGATCATCTCGCAGCTGATTCGCGGTGCAGCCGAAGAGCTGATCTCACGGCCCGGCGTGCTTGTCGACCCGGTACTGATAGCGCTCGCGATGCAGCGCGCAGCCGAACGCGCGTATGCGTCGGTTCGCGAACCGACGGAGGGCACAATCTTGACCGTCATGGCCGACATGGCGACGGCAGTCACAGCTGCACTTGATGGACTGGAACCAATGCCGCTCGATGCCACTCCGGAGCAGCAGAACGCGCGGATTGCCGATCTGCTCGAGGTCGCTGTCATCGCTGGAGAGGAGTCGGTTCGCCGCGGGCCTGATCTGCTGCCGGTTCTGAAGGCCGCTGGCGTCGTCGATTCCGGTGGCTACGGCGTGGTCGTGCTCTTTGCGGGATGCGTTGCCGCTCTTCGTGGCCAGGCAGGCCTGACCGTTGCACGCCACACCGCGCCGGCACGCTCGAGCGAGCCGCAGCACGAGTCGTCGACCTTCCGCTTCTGTACGAACTTTGCCGTCACAGCGAACGGCGCGGGCCGGCTCGAAGATTCCGAGCATTACATCGAGGGCCTTGAGCGGCTCGGCGATTCAGTGCTCGTTGTCGGTGACCAGGTGACGCTTCGTGTCCACGTTCACACCGATGAGCCGCAGGCGGCAACCGCGCTGTTCGACGGCGCGGGGCAGGTCTCGCGGCTCGATGTTGCCGACATGGTCGCGCAGATTGCCGATCGTGACGAGAGGATTGCCGCCGAGGTTCCGGCTCACGCTCGCTGCGGCACGCTGGCGATCGTGGCCGGCGAAGGGATTGCGAAGCTCTACCGCTCGCTCGGTGCTCAGGTCTTGGATGGCGGCGAGACGCTGAATCCATCCACATACGAGATTCTTGCCGGTATCCACAGCGTCCCCGCTGACGAGGTTGTCGTGTTGCCCAACAGCCGCAACGTCTTCATGGCCGCTCAGGCCGCAGCTGAGATGTCAGGCCGGATTGTGCACGTTGCACAGTCGAGCGAGATGCAGGCCGGGCTCGCGGCAATCGTCGCTTCGCAGCCAGATCGCTCTGCCGTCGAGAACGCTGCCGCCATCGACGATCTGCTGGAGCTGGTCCGAACCGCGAGTGTCGCCCGCGCCGCTCGCGCGGATGCCGACGGGCGCTTCGGGGAGGGCGAGGCCGTTGGCTATCTCGGTGAGGAGCTGATTGCCTGGGGCGACCCTGCTGCGACGCTGAAGGCGGTCGTTGACGCGCTCAGCGACGGCAGCGAGCTGCTCACCGTGATCGCGGGTGACGGCGCGCCGATAGATGCCGCCGGGGTTGCGCAGATCGTCGGCGACGGGATTGAGCTCGAGCATCACGAGGGCGGCCAGCCGAGTCGATGGTGGCTGTTGTCCGCTGAGTAGTCGACGATAGAACGGTGGATTACACGCCTCGCGGACTTGGCGACGGCGCGCCGTTGGATCATCAGGAGCTAATTGGCGCTCCGCTGCGCTGGCCTTCCGAGAAGGCGCTCGCCGAGCGTCCGTCGTTTGGCGGTCGGAAGGCCGAGGAAGGGGCGGAACACCTTGGACTCGTCACGGTTGGTGCGCTGCTCGAGCACCTGCCGCGCGACCGGCGTGAAGCGCGCACGGTTGCGGCACTGGCAGCGGGCGAGCAGGCCACTGTTGTCGTTGAGGTTCGTTCGATCAGCTCGAGGCCAGTTCGCCGCCGAGGGATGCGTCCACTGGTAGAGGCGCTCGTCTTCGACGCGACAGGGCCGCTCCAGGTCACGTTCTTCAATCAGCCTTGGTTGGTCAAGAAATACCCCCCGGGGACGAGGCTCGTTCTCCACGGCACGTACGAGGCGCGCAACCGCTTCCGCGTCAGCTCGCACGCGCCGACGGCAGACGAGATAGGGGCCGGAGATGAGGTCGCTCACTACCCGGCTGCCGAAGGCCTCTCGTCGACGCAGATCCTTGCGGTGGTGCGCGAACACCTTGGCGCCGCCCGGCTTGCGCCCGACCCGCTCCCCGGACGGCTGCGCGCCCGCCACCGGCTCCCCGACATGCCGTCGGCGCTACTTGCAGGCCACGCGGGCCAGCTGGAGCCGGCGCGCCAGAGATTGGCCTTTGACGAACTGCTCTACGTCCAACTCGATCTGTTGCGGCGGCGTTCGCGCCGCGCCGAGGAGGTCAAGGCGCCGCAGCTCCCTGCGACCGACGACGGCGCTCAGAAGGGGCTCGTCAGCGAGTGGATCGACCAGCAGCTTCCGTTTGAGCTAACCGGCGATCAGGAACGCGCCGTGGCGGTCGTGCTCGGCGACATCGCCCGGGGCCACCCGATGCAACGGCTGCTGATGGGTGAAGTTGGTTCGGGCAAGACGGTCGTTGCGCTCGCGGCGATGCTGCGTGCCGTCGAAAACGGACATCAGGCGGCGTTGATGGCGCCGACCGAGACGCTCGCCAACCAGCACTTCGCGACGCTTCAGGAGTTGATGCCAGGGCAGGCAGTGCCAATCGCGCTGCTGACCGGCTCGACGCCCGCCGCCCGCAGGCGCGATCTGCTCGGGAAGCTCGCATCGGGGCAGCTCGGGATTCTCGTTGGTACGCATGCGCTGATTGAGGACGATGTGCTGTTCGACCGACTCGCCGTTGTTGTCGTCGACGAACAGCATCGATTCGGAGTGCGCCAGCGTACGGCGCTCGATGCCAAAGCCGCCGGCCCAGCCGGCACTGCGGCGCCACACGTTCTGCACATGACGGCGACGCCAATCCCGAGAACTCTCGCTCTGCTTGGCTACGGCGATCTCGATGTGACGGAGCTGCGCGAACTGCCGAAGGGGCGGGAGCCGATCGCGACACATCTAGCCTCCGGCGAGCGTGACCGATCGCGCGCCTACGAACGGATCCGTGAGGAGCTGCGCGCCGGGCGCCAGGCTTATGTCGTCTGCCCACTGGTTGAAGAATCAGATGCGTTGGCGGCTCGAGCGGCGACGGCCGAATACGAGCGGCTCAGCGCCGACGAGTTCGAGGACTTCACGGTTGCGCTGATTCACGGCCAGATGCCTTCGGCGCAGAAGGCCGAGGCGATGCGCAGTTTCAAGGCAGGTGAGGTCGACGTGTTGGTCGCGACGACCGTGATCGAAGTTGGAGTCGACGTTCCAAATGCGACTGTGATGTTGATCGAGAACGCGGAGCGTTACGGCCTGTCGCAGCTTCATCAGCTGCGTGGCCGGATCGGCCGCGGCGAACACGCCTCGGTCTGCATCTGCTTCGGGGCGAAAGAATCTGAGCGGTTGACCGCCTTTTCGACCTGGAACGATGGTTTCAAGCTCGCCGAGGTTGATCTGCGGATCCGAGGCGAAGGCGAGCTGACGGGGACGCGGCAGTCGGGGATGGCGGCGTTTAGATTTGCGACGATGCCGGAGGACGGCGAGCTGTTGGAGCGGGCAAGGCTCAGCGCACGCGAGATCCTTGAGCTTGATCCTGAGCTGCAGATGGCGGAGCACGTTCCTCTGCGCGAGGCGCTGGAGCGCGTCCGCGGCTCGTTGCTTGCGATCGCGATCGCTGCCTGATGAGGGTCGTTGCGGGAACTCTTGGCGGCAGGCGGTTGCAAACACCAAGCAGCTCGGTCACACGCCCGACCAGCGACCGCGTACGCGAGGCGCTGTTTGCCACGCTTGGTCCGATCGACGGGTTCGCGGTGCTCGATCTCTTCTCCGGTTCAGGTGCACTCGCAATAGAAGCGCTCTCGCGCGGCGCAGCGCGAGCCGTATTGGTCGAGCGAGACCGCAATGCCGCGAAGGTGATAGCTGCGAACCTCGAAGCATTGGAGTTGGCAGAGCCTCAGGCGCGTCTGATCAGGGGCAACGCGCTGAAGGCGCTTGAGTTGGCAGGGAAGGCGTCCGAGAAGTACGATCTGGTGTTCCTCGACCCGCCATACCGCCAGCCTGCGATGCTTGGCGACGACTCTGCGAAGCTGATCGCGACAATTCTTGCTCCAGATGCGAGAGTGGTTACCGAGAGCGACCGGCGTCAGCCGCTTGAACTTGAACTTCCGATGATCGATGAACGTCGCTACGGCGACACCCTGATACGAATTCACCAACGATGACCAACCCCAAGAAGATCGCAGTTTGCCCAGGCTCGTATGACCCGATCACCAGGGGTCACGTTGACGTGATCGCTCGCGCAGCTGAAATCTTCGACGAGGTCGTCGTCGCGGTGGTAAACCATCCAGTCCGCAAGGGGTCGACTCTCTTCAGCATTGACGAGCGAATCTCGTTCATTGAGGACGCGACCGCAGACCTGCCGAGCGTTCGCGCCGCTTCGTTTGACACGCTAATCGTCGACTTCGCCCGCGAGATCGGCGCAAAGACGATCGTTAAGGGCCTTCGCGCAATCTCAGACTTCGAATACGAAACCGAAATGAACCAACTCAACCGCCAGCAGGCTCCCGATGTAGAGTCGCTCTACATGATGGCCAGCCCGCAATACAGCTTCATCAGTTCAAGCGGTATTAAGGAATTGGCGATCTTTGGCGGCACGATCGATGAACTCGTCACACCAAAAGTTGCAGCCCGACTGAAGGAAGAACTCGCTCGCTAGCGAAAGGCACCGTGCTATGGACGTTCTCGTACTAATCGACAAACTTGATGATCTGATCCACAACGCCAAGCCGGTGCCACTCACCGACCAGGTTCGTGTGGACAAAGAGGAGATCTACGACATCCTCGATCAGATGCGCGCCACGATCCCGGAAGAGATCAAGCAGGCCCGCTGGATCGTCAAGGAACGCCAAGAGATGCTTGCCGAAGCGAAGCGCGAAGCCGAGCGCGTGATCAAGGAAGGTCACGAGAAGCAGACGCAGCTAATTGCCGGAGAGGCAGTGACGCGCGAAGCTGAGCGAGCAGCCGACGACATCATGGAAGAGGCGAAGGTTCGCGAGCGCGAGATTCGTCTAGGGGCAGAGGACTACGCCGACGAGATTCTCGGCACGCTTGAAACCAACCTTTCGAAGTTCATCTCCGCCGTGCAGCGTGGCCGTGACCGGCTTGCGGGCGCCGATGACGAAGCATCCGACGGCCGCTGATCTGAGTTAGGCGTCTTCGCTGCTTGCAGGGTTCGTCAGCGCGGCGATCTCGTCGAGCTGTTCACGGACCGAGTTGGCTAGGTCGTCAACTGTCTCCGAGGTCTTGAGGATCTGGTTGCTCGCCGCGGTCAGCGAGCTCTTGATGCCAGAGACCTTCTTCAGCAGGTCGAGCGCGCGGCCGGCGGCCTGCCTAACTGCAACGCCGTCGATCTCTTCGCCTTCAGGGCTGGCCATCAGAATGCGCGCCCGCGCTAGCAGGTAGCCGGTCTCGAGCACCAACGAGGAATCGGTTTCAGGGTCGAAGGTGACGACAATCTTGTTGCCGTGCAGCTCCTCGAGCGGGTTGAACTTGGCTGGAGCGTGGGCATCGCTCGGTACGACTAGGACTGCGTAGCCGGCGCTGCGCTGCGAGCGGGCTTCGTCGAGAGTCGCGATCGCGTCGTTACGGCTGAGCCGCGAGTTCTTGGCTTCGAATGCGATCCGCCCGCGGGCTGGCCCGCCTTGGGCTTCGATCTCGACGACGACGTCGCCCTTCTTGCCGCCGCCTTCGGTCTTCTCGCCGACGGCCTCGGCGCTGTCGCCGCGGCCTTGTGCAATCGCTGCGATCGCCTCGGCGACCTGCTCCTCGTAGCTGCGGCCCTTGGCTGTGCCGCGGGCTTCGGCCTCGGCCAGCTTCTCTGCTCCTTCGGCCTCGGCCTCTGAGCCGGCAATCGTCTTCTGCATCTCGGTGATCGTGCGGTTCATCTCGAGTAGCTGTTTGGCCTGCTGTTCGGAGGCCTGCTTGATGATCTCGGTCGTCAGCTTCTGGAATTGGATCAGTGGGTTGCTCTCATCGTCGGCCGTGAACTGCTTTGTCAGCGCCTCACGGTGCGTCCGCAGCATCTCCTCGACGAGTGCCTTGACTTGGTTCTGAACGGCGCTGCTGGAGTTCTCTCCGAAGTGACGATCGAGCAGCTTCGGCAGCAGACCGGCGTCAGCGTCGAAGGTTGCGTCTATCTGCGTCTTGAAGCCGTCGGTTACCTTCTGCGCGCTCTCGTTGAACTGCTGCTCAACCTCGTGCGCCTGACGCTCAAACTCGGCCTTGACGAACTCCGTGTCCGATGCTGTCTGCTCGCGTTGCAGAATCCGCGCACCAATCTCAATTGCCTGGCTGACGAGCGCATCGAGGCTTTCGCCTGCGGCCTCGCGTTCGCGCGCCAGCGTGATGGTTGCTTCATCGTCGACTGTGAGTCCGTCGATCAACAGCTGATCTCCAAGCAGTCTCACCTGCTCGGCCGTGATTGAAGTGATTGGTTCCACCGACATCTAAGTTGCACGGTACGCGCCGCTTCTGACAGACCGCAGGCCGCTTCGCAGCACGAGCCTCCAGCGGCTCCGCTCTCGGTAGGCTGGCACCGATGCGCGAAAAGATCGGAGAGGCGGCCTTCGTCGCGCGAACATTCGCTCGCGCTGGAATGGTCAAACCGGAGAATCCGCTGGTGGTGCTGAAGTCGCTTGACGTGCTGCGGCGCTGGGGAACTTCGATCGCTGGCGGCTACGCCAGCGCCGCGGTCCGTCGTCCGAGCGCGACGGCGCTGATCGATGACGAAGGCTCCCTGAGCTACGCAGAGCTCGATCGGAGGGCGAACGCGCTGGCACGCGGCCTCTCCGACGCAGGAGTCGGTCCTGGAGATGGGATCGCCGTGCTCTGCCGCAACCATCGTTACTTCGTTGAGGTGACGGTCGCTGCCGACCGGATTGGCGCCAACCTGATCTTTCTCAACACGATGTTCGCCGCGCCGCAGGTCAGTGAAGTCTGCGATCAGGAGAACCCGATCGCAATCATCTACGACGACGAGTTCAGCGAAACCGTCGCCGACGCGAGCAAAGGGCGGACGGCCTTCGTCGCCTGGACCGACCGCGTCGGCAGCTCACCTCAACGGACGCTTGACCAGCTCCGTGCAGGCCAGTCAACCGACCCGCACGATCCGCCTCCTTCGCCGGGTCGAATCATCATCCTCACCAGCGGCACGACGGGCACACCGAAGGGTGCGCAGCGCGAGCAGCCCAGTTCGCTCGCACCCGCGGCGTCGTTGCTCGACGTCATTCCGCTGCGTGCGCGCGGGATCACCTTGATCGCGCCGCCGCTCTTCCATTCTTGGGGGATGGCTCACTTCTCACTGGCGCTGATGCTCGGCTCGACGATCGTCTTGCAGCGAGGCTTCGACCCGAAGCAGTCTCTGTTCGCCGCCGCTCGCCACGGAGCGGGTGCACTTGTCGTCGTTCCAGTGATGTTGCAGCGGATGGTCGACCTTCCGGCAGATGCGCTGGTTGGGGTGGACCTCTCAAGGTTGAAGGTGATCGCCGCCAGTGGCAGTGCCCTCCCTGGGGAGTTGGCGCTGCGCGCGATGGATCGCTTCGGTGACACGCTCTACAACCTCTACGGATCGACCGAGGTGGCATGGGCGACCGTCGCCGGCCCGGAAGATCTCCGGGCCGCGCCGGGAACCGCCGGGCGGCCGCCGCGTGGCACGGTCGTAAGGCTCTTCGACGAGCAAGACCAACCAGTCTCCGAGGTCGGCGTGACAGGTCGGATCTTCGTTGGCAACGGTCTTGGCTTCGAGGGCTACACCGGCGGGCAGACCAAGCAGCAGATTTCAGGCCTGATGTCGGCCGGCGACGTAGGCCACTTTGATGCGCAGGGACGCCTCTTCATCGACGGCCGCGATGACGAGATGATTGTCTCCGGCGGCGAGAACGTTTTCCCGCGTGAGGTTGAGGATCTTCTTGCCGACCATCCCGGCGTCTCAGAGGCCGCTGTGATCGGCGTCGTCGATGAACAGTGGGGGCAGAGGCTTCGCGCCTTCGTCGTCTGCAGCGGGCAGGACGGCCCGGACGAAGGCGAGCTTCAGGAGCTGGTCCGTGAGCGTCTGGCCCGCTACAAGGTGCCGCGTGAGGTGCTCTTCATCGAGGAGTTGCCGCGAAACGCAACCGGCAAGGTTCTGCGCCGCGAGCTGCCGAGCGACTGATGCAGATCGGTTGGGTTGTCTGACGCTCTAATCTGCTGTCGATGGCGAGTGACTCGGAGAAGTTCGATCTGGCGATCCTTGGGCTCAGCCCTGTCGAAGGGAAGCGGCTCGAACTGGAAGCCGAGCTTGGCGAATTCGAATTCGCCGGGGAGCCTTACCGACCGGAGCCGCAGCCCTGCCCGGTGGTCGTAGACGTCACGCGAATGAACAGCGAGGGCTGGTCGCTGAAGCTGCAATTTGAGACCACGATGCGCGGCACCTGCATGCGGTGCCTCGGGCCGGCTGAACGCAAGATCACGGTTGAAGTGCGCGAGGTTGATCAGCTCGATGGCGGCGAGGAGCTGGACAGTCCATACCTCAACGGCTCGATTGTCTCGCTCGACCAGTGGGCGCACGACTCGTTGGCTCTCGCGCTGCCGACGCAGGTCATCTGCAAGCCACAATGCCTAGGTCTCTGCCCTCGCTGCGGGATTGATTTGAACCTTGATCCAGGGCACGAGCACGAGGCCGACAAGGACCCCCGCTGGTCGAAACTGGACGAGCTGAAGTTCGACTGAATGCGGCTTCCGGCGCCGGTTCGCTATCTTTGACCTTCGAATGGCCGTTCCTAAACAACGACAGTCACACAGCCGTACCGCAAAGCGCCGCGCCCAGCACGGGATCGCAGCGCCGACGGGTGGGGGCTGCCCAGAGTGCGGCGCGCCGCGCCTTGCGCACCGTGTCTGCTCTAACTGTGGGACTTACGGCGGCCGTTCAATCATCGCTCCGGCCAACACCGACCAGTAGTCGCCGATGAGCGTCACCGTCGCGGTAGACGCGAACGGGGCCGACCTTGGACCTGCAGAAGTAGCGGCAGGAGCTGCGATCGCAGCTGAGCTTGGTGTGAAGGTGATCGTCTACGGCTCTGCCGAGCAGATCGGTGAGGTGGCCGACGGGGTTGAGGTGGTCGACGCACCGATCTCGATCGCGAAGGAGGCCGATCCGGCACGGGCCGCTCGATCAACGCCCGCTGCTTCGATTGTGCAGGCGGCGCGCGCGGTCGCAAGTGGGGACGCCGATGCGCTCGTCAGTGCCGGTGCGACAGGGGCGACGCTGGCGGCCGGGCTGTTTGAGATCAAGCGCGCTCGGGGCATCTACCGTCCTGCGCTGGCGACCCCGGTGCCAATCCCTGGCAGCCCCGTCACGCTGCTTGATGTCGGAGCCAACGTGGAGGTTCGCAGCGAGCACCTCGTTCAGTTCGCCTTCATGGGCGCCGCTCTGGCGACAACCGTGCTCGGCCAAGAGCGCCCGCGGGTCGCGCTGCTCTCAAACGGAAGCGAAGCGACGCGTGGCACGGCGGTCGTGATCGAGGCCGGTCAGGCTCTCAGTTCTGGGACGCACTCAACTTTCGACTTCGTCGGCAACATCGAAGGCAACGACCTCGCAGCCGATGTCGCCGACGTGATCGTGACCGACGGCTTCACGGGCAACGTCGCACTGAAGGTGATGGAAGGGATCTCGCAGGCGGTCGTCGGTGGCGTACGCGCTGCCGCGACGAGCTCGCCGCGCGCGAAACTGGGCGGCGCGCTACTGCGGCCAGCTCTTCGGGGTTTCCGCGACGAGATCGATCCCGAGGGCCCGGGGGGCGCCTACATGCTCGGATTGAGGCGTCTTGCGGTCGTTTCTCACGGACGCTTTACGCGCTACGGCTTCTCGCAGGCGATCCTGCTGGCAGCTCGCGCAGTGAACGGCGATCTGGTCGGTCGCACGGAAGCAATGTTGGAAGCTGGCGGTGCGCTGCGCCGTTCGGCCAGCGCCGAGGCTGGCGGCCCGTCCGAAGGCGTGGCTAGCTTTGCGCCTGATGACTCGCGACGACGTCCTTGAATTAATCCGCACGCACCTCGCCGACGAGCTCGACGT
>CAESAO010000016.1_pt1 | contig 16261 bp, 11 predicted proteins | sample 7263591 | NCBI WGS metagenome assembly CAESAO01 (sample SAMEA6814056, study PRJEB35770) | uncultured Conexibacteraceae bacterium | biome: Freshwater; feature: Freshwater reservoir; material: water | place: Czech Republic | collected 2017-05-23 | depth 30m m | reverse complement strand
GAAACGATCGTCTCTGAGACCGGCAAGACCTACGAAGATGCGCAGTTGGCAGAGATCTCCTACGGCGCCTCGGCCTTCGGTTTCTGGGCCAAGCACGCGCCCGAGTACCTCGCCGACGTGAAGGTCAAGTCCGGCAGTCTGATGGTCAAAGGCAAGAAGCTGATGGTCAGCTACCGCCCGCTTGGGCTGATCGGCATCATCGGCCCTTGGAACTACCCGCTGACGAACTCCTTTGGCGACTGCATCCCGGCGATGGCTGCCGGCAACAGCGTGATCCTCAAGCCGAGCGAAGTAACTCCGCTGACGTCACTGCTGATGGCCCGCTGCCTCGATGAGTGCGGTATGCCAGCTGGCGTCTTCCAGGTCGCAACCGGCCGCGGCGACACCGGTCGCGCGCTGATCGACCAGGTTGACATGATCATGTTCACCGGCTCAACGGCAACCGGGCGCAAGGTGGCAGTGACCGCTGCCGAGCGGCTGATCCCGTGCTCGCTGGAACTTGGCGGCAAGGACCCAATGATCGTCCTGCGCGACGCCGACGTTGAGCGTGCCGCCAACGCCGCCGTTTTCTTCTCGATGCAGAACTCGGGCCAGACCTGCATCTCGACCGAGCGCGTTTACGTCGAGGCGCCTGTCTACGACGAATTCGTCGGAAAGGTGACGGAGAAGGTCAAGGCGCTGCGCCAGGGCATCAGCTCAGGCCCCGGTACGGCTGAGATTGGCGCGATGACCTTCCCGCCGCAGGTTGACATCGTCGAGCGTCACGTCAACGAGGCCGTTGCCAGCGGTGCCAAGGTGCTGACCGGCGGCAAGCGCGGCAGTGGTCCCGGCGACTTCTTCGAACCGACCGTGCTGGTTGACGTTGACCACTCGATGACGGCGATGAATGAGGAGACCTTCGGGCCGACTCTGCCGATCATGAAGGTCGAGGACGCCGAGGAGGCAATCCGCCTCGCCAACGACAGCGAGTTTGGCCTCGGTGCTTCGGTCTTCACTCGCGACGTGGCTCGCGGCGAGGAGATCGCCAAGCGCGTTCAAGCAGGCGCGGTCTGTGTCAACGACGCGATGCTCAACTACGTCGCGCTGGAGCTCCCGATGGGCGGCGCCAAGACTTCCGGGATCGGCTCGCGCCACGGCGCCGGCGGTATCCGCAAGTTCTGCCAGCAGCAGTCGATCCTGATCTCGCGGCTGCACCCCAAGCGTGACGTCCATATGTTCCCTTACACCGAGAAGACGACCAATCGTCTCGGCAAGCTCTTCACCTTCCTGTACGGCCGCGGCAACCGCGACTAAGCGGCCGGGCTGCTCGAGCGGCGAACCACCAGCTCCGTCGCGACGTAACGGTTGGGAACCGTCGCGCTGGAACCGTCGAGCATCTTCAGCAGCATCTCGACGGCGCCGGTACCGATCTCTTCGGGAGCGAGCGAGAGCGATGTAAGCCCAGGGTCGCTGGCGGCGGCGGCAGTACTGTCGGTACAAGCGGCTAGCAGCAGATCGTCGGGGACTCTCAGGCCCAGCTCGCGCGCCGCCGACAGTGCACCAAGCCCAAGCCCGTCCAGCAGCGCGTAGATTGCGTCGGGAGGGTTCGGCGCAGAAAGCAACTCAAGCGCTGCTGCTCGCCCTGCCGCTTGGGAGTAATCGGTTACGACCTGCGACTCAATTGGTTCAACGGAGTGGCTGGCGCACCATTCCTCGTACGCCGCCGCCGCGTCGATTGCAAACGAATTGACGCGCTCGAGGCCGATCAATGCGATCCGCCGAGCACCACGCGCCGCAAGGTGGTCGAGCGCGGTGATCGTTCCGTGACGGTGGTCACTGTCGATCCACGGCGAGGTCCCGTCATCCCTATCGCGTCCCGCCGTGACGATCGGCAGCCCGCGCTTGCGAGCCGTCGCCAGCGCTTCGTCCCCGCGTTCGGGGTCAACGGCGATCATGCCGTCGGCGCTGAAGTCCGGTGGCTCCTGCTGCTCGGTCTGGCCGCTCGGCAGAGTTACCAGCGCGAATCCGTTCTGGAGCGCCGTCGAGGTGGCTGCATTGAGCAGCCGCGTGAAGTAGTCGAACTCGACAAAAGCTGCAGCGCTGCTGCCCGGCAGCGAAACCTTCAGCGCGAGTAGACCGTGGCGACCGCTGCCGAGGCTGCGCGCGTTTGCCGATGGCCGGTAGCCGAGCTTGCGAGCGACCTGGTGCACGTGCGTTCGCGTGGCCTCGGAGATACGGCCTTTTCCATTCAGGGCGTGCGAGACGGTCGTGATCGAAACACCGGCTGCAGCTGCAACCTCGGTGATTCGGGGCCTTCGCGCGGGCGGGTCGGAGGAGGCCATCAGGTTGACATCGCGGGGGGTGTCTGACAGTGTTTGAGTAGTATCTGCAAAAGCGTTTTGGCAACGTATCAAGAAAGGCACCAAATGGGAAGCGAAGCTCCGACAGATCGAACAATGTGGACCAGTCTCCTGCACGCCGGGTTGATCGGGTCATTCATGCGTCTCCCTCATGTTCCAGCCGACGCTGAAGCGCTGAAATCTGCCGGTGCAAAGGCCGCGATTTACGGGATCCCGTTTGATGCAACCAACATCAGCCGTACCGGAGCCAACTACGGCCCACGCGGCATCCGCGAAGTCTCCTGCCAGTTCCTCTCGTACAACGCAATGTTCGATTTCGACCTGATCGACGCGCTGGCACCGGTCGACTGCGGCGACTGCGACGTCATCCTCGCCAACGCCGAGCGCACATTCGAGAACGCGCAAGCGGACATCGGGCAGATCCTCGCTGCCGGGGCGCTGCCGGTGACTCTGGGCGGCGATCATTCGATCTCAATTCCGGCCGTGCGTGCCGTGCGCGAAGTCAACGACGATCCCGGGCTGATCCTCGTTGACACCCATCTCGACACGGCCCCCGACGTCGGCGGCGAACTCCTGAACCACTGCTGCCCAATCACGCGCGCCGTTGACGCAGGCTTCGACCCGAAGAAGATCGCTCTGGTCGGAATCTCCGGCTGGATGAATCCGCGGACCGAGATTGAGTACTGCCGCGAGCAGGGCATCACGGTGATCTGGCTCGAGGAGATCTGGGAGCACGGGACCGCATGGGCCATCAACAAGGCGCTCGAAGTTGCCGGCGCATCGAGCGACGGTCACTACCTCTCGTTCGATGTCGACAGCCTCGACTCTGCGCACGCCCCAGGCACCTGCTGCCCAACTCCTGGTGGTCTTACCAGCCGTGAGGCAATCGAGATCGTCCGCGGTGTGAGTGCGAATGGCCTGCTCGGCGTCGATGTGGTCGAGGCAGCGCCGAGCCTCGACGCCACGCCGGCAACCTCACTAATCGCCGGGCGAATCGCGATCGAAGCGATGGCGTTCCACGCGGGGGCGGGGAAGTAATCAAGTGACCGAAGTCCTGCTCGCCCAGCTGACGCCGCTGCCAGGGGACCTAGCTACGAACGCGTCGACCGTGGCGGGGATCGTCGGCGGGCAAAGCGACATCGACCTCGCCGTCTTCCCCGAAATGTTTCTAGGCGGGTACGACCTTGGGCGCGCCGAGGAGACGGCCGTCGAGCTCGACGGTCCTGAAGTCGCGGTCGTACGAGGAGCCGCGAAAGGCGCGAAGACGGCCGTGATAATTGGCGTTGCCGAGCAGCGCGAAAGTTCAATCGCGAACTCGCTGCTGGCGATCGACAGCGACGGCATGATCGTTGGGGTCCACCGCAAGACGACGCTGTGGGGCGAAGAGGAAGCGGCCTTTGATGCCGGTCAGTCGCTGACTATCGTCAATCTCGCCGGCCGCAAGATTGGTTTGATGCTCTGTTACGAGGTCGAGTTTCCCGAGATTGCGCGTGCTCTCGCCGTCGCCGGCGCAGATCTGCTCGTAACGGCGTCGGCAAACATGGCCCCGTACTACGACGATCACGAACTGGCCTCGCGCGCACGAGCGCTTGATAACCGCTTGTGCCATATATACGTAAACCGCAGTGGCTCGGAGAACGGTTTGGACTTTGTCGCCGGAACGCGCGTGATCGACGACGAAGGTCAGGTTGTCGCTTCGGCCGATGGCGCCGGTGAGCAAGCCTTTGTTGCCAAGCTCCCCGATCGGGATATCGCTGACGGACCTGCCGACTACCTCAGCAACCTTCCATCAGTAACCAGCGTTACCACTGTCGAGTAGGTCGGCTGGCTAACCGGAGTCTCCGAGGCACGCGCTGATCGTTGCCTGATCAACTCCGGCATCGCGCAGGACTGCCTCGGTGTGCTCGCCGAGGCGAGGGGCAGCAGGGCTTGTTCGAGATGGCGTCTGTGAGAAATGGATCGCTGGTCCGAGCGTGCGGATCGTCCCCGCAGTTGGGTGCTCGACCTCGGCCAGAACCCCGGCCGCCAGCATCGATGGATCGGCCATCAGATCGGTCAGATCTTGTACCGCTGCGCACGGCACGCCGCGCGCCTCGAGCGGCTCGAGCCATTCGCTGCGGCTGCGCGACGCGACCCGCTCTGAGAGCAGCGGGATCAACACATCGCGGTTCTCGACGCGCGACGGGTTGCCGCTAAAGCGAGGGTCTTCGATCAGCTCGGCGATCTCAAGCACCTCGCAAAGACCCGCCCAGTTGGCATCGGATACAACCGCGATTGCCAGCCACTTGCCATCCGACGCTTCAAAGGCCTGGTAGGGGATCGTGTCGTCGAAGGCCGGCAGTTCCATCGTCTCTGGATCGCAGATCACGCGGTAGGCCTGGGCGGTCAGGATCGCCTCAAGCAGCGAAACATCAATCCGCTGACCCTTGCCGGTCCGCTCACGCACGTAGAGCGCGGCGAGGATCCCTTGGACTCCTTGGGCGGCGGCGTAGGTGTCGGCGACGGTGATGCAGGCAAGGCGTGGCTCGCCGTCTTGCGTTCCCTGCCGCGAGAGGACGCCGGTTAGGGCTTGGAGTATTAGATCCAGCGCCGGCTTGCGGCCGAGCTCCTCCGCCGGCCCAAAGCCTGAGATCGAGCAGTAGATCATCCGCTCGTTTGACGCGCGCAGGTCGGCTTCGCCGATGCCGATCCGCTCGGCGACGCCGGGGCGGAAATTCTCGACCACGATGTCGGCGGTTTCGACAAGCTTCGCGGCGGCAGCGCGGCCAGCCTCGGTCTTCAGGTCGAGCACGACGCTGCGCTTTCCGCGGTTAAGCGCCATGAAGTTCATTCCTTCGCCGCCGAGGAAGGGAGGGCCGAAGTGGCGAGCATCGTCGCCGCCCGGCGACTCGACCTTGATTACCTCGGCGCCGAGGTCAGCGAGCACCATCGTGCACAGTGGCCCGGCAAAGAGTCGCGTGAAGTCAACGACCTTGAGGCCGTCGAGAGGGGTATCGATTGAGCTGCCTGTCATCAGAACACTGTCCTCGCTGGTTCGTTTGGTGAGTCGGCTTCGTCCTTCAAGATCTCCAGCATCGCTGCGTGAGCTCGCTCGCCAAGCAGCTCATTCGCTAGCGCGCTTTGCTCGAATAGCGCTAGGGCCTGTTCGAGCGACGCTGGCAGCGGTGGTAGGTCGCGCTGCGAGTAGGCATCGCCGGTTGTCATCGGTGCCGGCACTGCGCTGCGCTCAACTCCGCCCAGCCCAGCAATGATCTGCGCTGCAAGTGGCAGGTAGGGGTTGGCATCGGACGCCGCGTCGCGCTGCTCGATCCTTGCGACGGCTTCGCTCTCAGTGATCACGCGCAGTGCGACGGTGCGATTGTCGCCACCCCAGCAAACTGCTGTTGGGCAGAACGAGTGGTCATCGCGGCGAAGGTAGGCGCGCGAGGTCGGCGATCCAAGCACCGTCATTTCAGGCATCGCCTCAAGCAGACCGGCAAGGTACGACTGCCCATCGGCGCTCATCTCGTCGCTGTCCGGCGACCAGAAGCGGTTGTGCTCCCCCGCCCACAGGCTCTGGTGGAAATGCATGCCGCTGCCTGAGTTGTCTGGCCACGGTTTGGCGTCGAAGCTAATCCCATAGCCCGCGCCCTCTGCGATCTCACGCGCCCATGAACGCAGCAGGATGATCTGGTCGGCGGCAGCGAGCGCGTCGCCGTGGTGCAGGTTGACCTCGAACTGCCCGCCGCCGTATTCGCAGTTGCTCGCAGTCACCGGTACGCCGTTGTTGCGGAGCGCACGGATCGCACGCAGCACCGGTTCGTAACGCTCGCCGGCGACAATCCCATACTGCTCGATCGTGTCAAAGACCGGACGGCCGGTCGTCGTGTCGCTAAGGAAGAACTCCAGCTCAGCGGCAGCGATCACGCGCGAGTCCACCGAGGCGGCCTTCGCGATCGCGCGACGGAGGACTGAACGTGTGCACCATGGGCTCTCCGACCCGTCCGGGCCGACCAGGTCGCAGAGCGCGAGCTGCCGACCGGAATCGCCGGGGAGGAGGTAGACGGCCTCGGCGTCGGGCCTGAGCTGCAGCTCGTCGTCAACCGAAGGCCAGCCTGCTTCCGCTGCGGTCACCGTCGCTGGCCCGCTGCCGTCTGGCGCTTGGAGCGTGTGGAGCCGCCCCTGGCGGTCAACCCAGCCGAGCTCTGCCCAGCGGCCCATCAGCCCACTTCTCCATACCGCTCAATGTCCCAATCCGAAAGCTGCTGCGGGTCGGCCGCCGCATCGCTGCGCATTGTCGCTTCGCGGCGTGCAAGTTCCAGCGTGTCATGGACGAACATCTCGCCAAACCACTCGCGCGTCCAGTCGGCAGCGTCGAACTGGTCGGCGGCTTCGCTGTAGCTGGATGGCGCTCGTTCGGCGCTCGCTGCGTGCGGCGAACCGATTGCCGATACGAGCGCAGCAATCGCAAGGTAGGGGCTGGCTTGTGGCGACGCAGCTAGCTCGATGCCGTTCGTTAGCGGCTCGGCGCTGACCCAATCCAGCGGCAGCGGACGGCAGAGCAGCGCGATGTCGTTGAGCCGGCCCTCTGCTTCAGGATCGATCTGTGTGGCGGCGCTGAGCAGCATCCGCGCGGGCTGCTGGTCCGCTTCGAGCAGCGGCATCGCGGTGAGCGAATGGCCATCAACGAGTCCAATCTCGCGCGCGGCTGAGCGCACCGCCACCAGCTGGTCTGCTGCCACAAGAGGCTCGGCGGGCGCCAGCTCGGCGCGCAGCACGGCGCGGTCGCTGTCCCACTCCAGCCGCTCCAGCTCGATCCCTGACAGCTCAATTCCCTCGCGCCAGCGCTGGATGAAGGCAGGGGCTTCTTCACCTTGCCAGCCTGGAGCGAGTGGTCCTTCGCCAGCACGCAGCTCGAGCGAAGCGGTGATCGGGCCAACCTCAATTAGCTCAGCGAAGATCCGCAAGAGTCCGCGGGGGTCGAGCGGCGAGCGCTCGCCGTGCGGGGTCAGAACCTCAGTCATGACCAGCATGCTGCCCGGCGACCAGCCGCAGCGAATCAGCGAGTCAAGGTCGGGGCGGGCGAAGACATCGGGGTAGCCGGTGCGGAAGTTGGAGTAGTCGGTCGATTCGAAGATGTCGCAGTGGACGTCCCAGATCAACGCGCCGTCGCAGTAGGCCTGAAGGCCCTGTGGGTCGGCGGCGAAGACTTCGCCAACAAGCCGCCGGCCGCGCAGCATCCCGTAGTGGTCAGCGATGCAGACGCGCACGGTGTCAATGCTCCCGTCTTCAACGGCGCTGCGCAGCTGATCGAGTGTCAGCCGCTCACTAGCCAACGCTTGCCTCGTCCGCCAATGGCTGCCCCAGCCAGTCGCGGTAGAAGCCTTCAAGGTCAGGCAGGAAGTCGTGAACTACGGGGTATCCGGGTGGCACCGACTCGACGTCGAGCAAGCTGAAGTTGATCGGGTCGTAGTACTCGCGAAGCACGTTCCACCCGGGGTTCGGGCTCATCTTCTCGGGGTAGATCTCATGCATCTCTTCGAAGGTTCCGCGCACGCGGACCCTCGCTGCGAGCTTCCAGTTCTCGCGGTAGTCGCCGAAGACGAAACCAGAGTCGGACTTTGTAACGCGGCGTCCGTCCGGCAGCTCGACGATGCAGAGGTGAAGGCCGATTGGCAGAAGTACGCGGTCTTCCGGGAACGGCCAGCGGCGCTGCACGATCTCCAGGTTGATCGCGAACCGTTCGATGTCCTTGCGGCCGCTCTGGATCTGGCGGATCTGATGGTCGGGCAGTTTGCCGTCGATCAGCGCTTCGAGCGTCTCGGTTGTCACCGCCGGGTCGCCGCTTGGGGCAGGTTGTGGAACCGCTTCGCGTACGTCGGTTCGTGGCTGGCGCTGGAGCTCGTCGGGGTCGCGCCCGGCGATCAGCTTTCGCGAGATGTCAACGGTCGGCGTTGGGATGTCGAAGACGAATTCATCGGGTAGGTCCCAGAAGCTGCGGAACTCGGACGCCCACTGCTGGGAGAGGCGCATCGACTCGGCGTACATCCGCTGGACCTGAACCTCAAACGGCCCGCTCGCGTCGGCGCCGTGTTCAAGGATCCGCGCGCGTTCCATAGTGATCCAGTCGCCCGTCGACTCGGAGCTGCTCTCGCGTGCCGATCGGATCTGATCGCGGCGGGCATCTGTCGCCGCTTGGTCTACGGTCCCGTCCTCACTCAGCACGACGCCATGGACGCTGTCGGCGAGCCGTGGGAGCACGTAGCCACCTTCGACATCATCGGCAACCGCCTGCGGGTCGCGTTCGAGCGGATCACCGAGCCCTGAGCCGCCACGGAACGGCGATAGCGCGAGGTCACCTTCTGCCATCGCTTCCGGCATCGTCAGTGTCCGCTGGTCAAAGTCGCGGTCGCCTGAGACCAGCATCATCTTTGACTCTTCGGTGTTGCCGTCGACGACCGGGTAGGGCGCGCGCTCAGCGACGAGGTCAAAGAAGTCGGTGCCGCGAATGTTGTGGCGGTAACCGGTTGCTCCGGGATATCCGCCCCAGAGCCCGGACTGCATCGTTACTGCGCCGTTGCCCATGTTCTGAACCTCGAAGAAGGGGGTGCCCCAGCAGAGCCGCAGCGATTCCCATCCCGAGCCGCCGCGGAAGCGCCCGGGGCCGGCGGTTGAGGCCTTGACGGCTGCCCCGAGGAAGACGAACGGCTCGTTGATCTCCCATGTCTCGAGGTCGCCCATGTCGCCTTGTGGGTTGAACATCGCTGCCGCGTAGTCGAGCCCGTCGGCGAACGGCTTGCCGCCGCCGCCAACGCAGGACATCGCGAAGTTGGTGACCGAAGCTTGATTGCCGTACTGGTCGATGCCGCCGCCTTGGAAGGTGTTGGCAGACATTGCGTATGGCGCCAAGACCTCTTCAAGGAAGCCGCGCGCGAAGAGGCCGGTCGAGAGTCCCTTCAGCAGGCCGGTGAAGCTCGGAATCAGGAAGCGCCACGGCGAGCCGGTCGAGGCCTGCGGGTTCTGGTGGTTCGACCAAGATCCGGGCGGGAAGTTTGTGCTGATCGCGTAGTAGGCGCCGTCGTTGATCTTGTCGTTCGCGAGCACCGTCTGTGTCAGCAGCACCCAGAGTGCGCCCTGCATTCCCGATGGTGTGCAGTTGGCGGAGTGGTGCCCCCAGCTTGAGGCACCCTCAAAGTCCAGCTCCAGCCGCGCGTCGCTGGTGATTCGCATCTCGACCGGCGCGTGCATCAGCGTGTCGACACGGGCGTGGGCCGGCATCCGGTCTTCGTGCGCGAGCGTCATCTCGGCGAAGGCTGGCGCGCGGTAGCGGCCCGGCACCGTCATCGTTGCCAGGTGCGTACGGAAGGTGCGGCGGCCATCCTCAATCACTTCGCGGCAGAACTCGCCGAAGGGGTCCTCGCCGACATCCTCGATCAAGCGTTCGATCTGATCGCGCGCGATCAGGCAGCCGGCAAGCCGCGTGCGTTCGTCAAGCATCCAGTAGCGCGGCATCCGCGTTCCCTTGGCGGCGCCCTGGGTGTGGTCGCGGAAGAGTTCGTCGTTAGCTCCGACCTTGCGGCAGGGGATGTCGAGCCCGTCCTCAAAGCGGGAGATCGGGCCCAGCGGCAAGCTGCCAGGGGTGCTCGCGCCGATCTCGATCACGTGGGTTACACCGGCGACCCAACCGACCAGCGTCTCGCCACGGAAGACCGGCACGATCGTCTGGACGTCGGCATTGTGGACGTCTCCGATCATCGCGTCGTTGTTGCAGAAGACGTCGCCGGGGTTAACGCCGGGGTTCTCTTCGAAGCCTTCGCGAATGATGTGCTTGATCACATCCGACATCGTGTGAACGTGCACGATGATTCCGGTCGAGAGCGCAACCGAATCGCCCTCCGGTGTGTAGAACGCGAAGGCCAGCTCACCGAGCTCCTTGACGATCGGTGAGGCCGAGATGTTGAGCGCAGTCTCGCGCGCTGAGACGAGGCCACCACGGAGCCGCGAGAAGATCTTCTCGAACAGGATCGGGTCGCTGCGCTTGAACGGAAGCTCGCCTGTTAGCCCCGCGTAGGAGCCGGTCTGCTTGAACTGCTGTTCACGCTCCGCCATGAGCTTCTGCAGCGGGGTCGGCGTCGACTGCTCTGTGGTTGCCATCTTCGCCTTCTCAGTTCGTTGTGTCAGATAGGTGGAAGATGCGGTGGCGGTCAAGCCGTGCCGCGCGGCCCGGCGGAATCGCGAACGTCGTTGCCGGCGCCTCAATAATCGCTGGACCGGTGATCGTCTGGCCTGCTCGAACGTCGTCCTGTTCGTAGACCGGTGTTGGGACGTGTACTTCAGTCTGCGTCCACCACACCGGCCGCTCTCCCTTCGGCACGGCCGGCTGGTCGGTCTCCTCCTCGTCAGGCAGCACCGGCTTGGCAACGTCGGCCGATCCAACAAGCGCCAGCGAGGTGATCGTGTAGCCAAGTTCAGGTGAGGCGGCGCCGCTCGCGTAGAGACGGCCGTAGAGATCCTCGAAGCCTGAGATCAGCTCCGCAGTGTCGGTCGGATTCTCTGGGTTTGCGGTCACCTCAATGTCGTTCAGCTGGCCGCTGTACTGCATGTTTGCGAGGTAGTTGAGCTCTACCTTCTCTGGGCCGATCCCCGAGCTGGCGAATGCGCCCAACGCCCGTTCCTTCAGCTTGCTCCAAACTTGGTCGAGTTTCGCAGCAGTTCCTGCGGGGTCGTCGCTAGAGATCGCGATCCCGGCGGTCTGGTCGAAGCGGTACGAGAAGTCGCCGCATGCGCAGCCGTAGGCCGAGAAGCCGGCTGCCCATGTAGGGACCAGAACATCGGCGTACTGAGCGCCTTCCGTGTAGCCGGCAACGTGGAGTGGGCCGCCACCGCCGTAACAGAAGAGCGAGTAGTCAACCGGCGAGTAGCCCTTCGCGAGCACACGCGCCAGTGCTGCGTAGCGCAGCTGCTCTTCAAAGAGGTCGACAACCCCGCCTGCCGCCTTCTCCAAGTCCAGCCCAAGTGGATCGGCAACCTGGCGCTTAACCTCGGCGCGTGCCCGCTCGATGTCCAACTGCACGGCGCCACCGAGGAAATACTCGTGGTTGAGGCGGCCCAGCACGAGGTTCAAGTCGGTCACGGTGACGGTCTCAAACTTGCCCTCTGGCCAAGCCGTCCCGATCCGCGCGCCGGCCGAATCAGGGCCGATCTCAGGCCGCGCCGATGCCGGGTCGATCCGCACTGAAGACCCGGTACCGGCTCCGATCGATTCGATCTCGACCATCGGCAGATTCAGCAGGTAACGGGCGATGTCAGGCGTCTGGCGGATCGCCAGCTGCCCTTCGTTGATCAGCGCCAAGTCGAAGCTTGTGCCACCGATGTCGGAGCAGACGACGCGGTTGATCCCCAGCGCCTCTGCCAGGTGCCCTGCGCCGACTACGCCGCCGATTGGCCCGGAGACGAGTGTGCGGGCAAGTTCGCGCGAGTCGATTGCGATCGTGCCGCCGTGCGCGGCCATGATTCGCAGGTCGAAGCCGGCGCCGGCATCGGCGACGGCGTCTTGAAGGCGCCGGAATTGATGGCGCGAAGGTTCAGCCGCGTAGGCCTCAATCAGTGTTGAGTTGAGTCGCGGAAAATCGCCGCGCAGGGGGTAGAGCTCGCTGGAGATGAAGAGAGGCAGATCCGGTAGGCCAGCCTCGGCGAGCATCTCGGTCGCGATCTCGGCGGTGCGTTGCTCGTGTGAGTCGTTGACGAAACTCTGCAGCAGGCAGATGACAATTCCATCGACCTCTTCTTCGATCAGTGCCGCTACCGCGGTGCGCACGTCGGCTTCGTAGAGCGGGATCGCTTCGCGCCCCTGAACGTCGATGCGCCCGCGGATTCCATGCATTCGCTTGCGCGGGACGAGCGGCTCGTTGTGGTAATGCGTCGTCACGTGGAGACGGTCGGCGTAGGTCATTCCGAGCCAGGTCTGTAGCCCGCGTTCGAGCCGAAGGTAGTCCTCGAGCCCTCCGCTGACGAGGCAGCCGACGCGGGAGCCTTTGCGTTCGAGCAGGCGGTTGAGCATTGCCGTCCCTGAGAAGACTCCGGAGACGATTGAAGGGAACGCTGTCGCAGTATCCGTCTGCCATTGTGCGAGAGCGTCAACGGTCGACTCCATCAAGCCGCGCGACTCGTTATCCGGCGTTGTTTGAGCCTTGCCGACGACGAAGTTGCCGGCCCCGTCGACGATGAAGGCATCGGTCATCGTGCCGCCAGCGTCGTAGGCGATTACCTCAGGATGGCGGGGGGGACTCGTCATGCGAACCTCACTGTACACAGTGCATTCACTCGTGCGCTGCCAGCCGGTATTTTTGTTGGCGGTCGAAGATTCACGCTAGAGGCCGCTTCGTTCAACGTGTTCGACGGCTTCTGCGCGCGCCTTCTCGATATGGCTGCGTACGGCCTCAGCGACACTCGCCCTATCGCCCGTCTCCAAGGCAGCAATTATCAGCTCGTGCTCGCGCACCATCGACTTCGGGTCGTGATCGGCGACCATCTGCAGGTTGTACATCCGCAGCGCGCTCGGCATCGACCAGAGCTGTTCGAGCATCCGCCGGATGATCACGTTCTCGCTGCGGCTGATCAACAGAGCGTGGAATTCACGGTTCAGTTCGAAGGTGTCGTCTCCCGGCATCTCTGCCTGGCTGGCAATCTTTGAATTGATCTCGCGCAGCATCGCTATGTCGACGAGGCTGTGGTGCTCTGCCGCCTGGCTTGCTGCCAACGGTTCCAGCGCCAGGCGGACGTCGTAGATGTCGAGTACCTCGCGCGCAGTGAATTCGCTGACGAGGTACCCGCCACGCTGCGGTGAGGGGTGCACCAGGCCTTCCTGGGCCAGACGCATCAGCGCGTCACGGACGGGGGTGCGCGAGATTCCTAGCTGATCGGCGAGATTGTTCTGGACCAGTCGCTGATTCGGCTCGAGCCGGAAGTCGCAGATCGCGGCGCGGAGTTCGCGGTAGACGCTGCCGGCGATGCCATCGGCCGACGCGTCGTCGATTGTCAGATGGAGGCCTCGCTCCTCTGTCGTTGAACTCGTGGTCACAACTGCTCCCGTTTCTCAGCCTGTGTTGAGATTGCGACCAGTACCGCGACGCATGCCAGCAGAACGAACGCTATCGCCGCGCCCAGCGGCCAGTTGTTGGTCGCACCGAACTGGCTGTAGACCTGATTCGCGATCATTACGTCGTTCGGCCCGCCGACAAGCTGCGGTGCGACAAAGTCGCCCGTTGAGAGGCCCATTGTGAATGTTGCGCCAGCGATCACTCCGGGCAGCGAGAGCGGCAGAACGAGCGTCATGAAGGTCTTTGCTCGGCCGACTCCCAAGTCCTTCGACGCTTCGATCAGGCTTGGCGGCAAGCGCTCAAGCACGGCGTAGATCGTCAGGATCATGAAGGGCGTGAAGATGTGCGTCATCGTGATCACGACGGCCGTCTGCGAGTAGAGGAGATTGGACAGGAACGTGTTCTCCAAGCCGAGCGTGTCGAGGACCGAGGAGAGCAGGCCGTTCTGCCCAAGGATTATCTTCCAGGCGTAGGCGCGGAGAAGGTAACTGGCCCAGAGAGGCACGATGACCAGCACGTAGAGCATCATGCGCGTGCGGGAGTTGCGGATCTTGAACGCCAGCATGTAGGCGATCGGGAACGCCAGCAGCGTCGAGCAGATCGTAACCATCGCCCCGACCTTCAGCGAGCGCAGCAGCGTTGGCAGATAAATGTTGCCCGAGAGTTGATCGCCGAAGAAGACAAGCTTGTAGTTGTCGAGGTTCCAGTCGTGCGAAACGCCGAACGCCGTTGGCTTCCAGAGGCTTTGGAGGAAGAGCAGCGTGTAGGGAACGGCAAAGAACAGGAACATCCAGCCGATTACGGGAATGCCAAGGAAGGCGCGGCCGCGCCCCTTGCCCTCCTTGTGCTCGACTTCCGGAGTTACCGGCGGCAGGCCGACTTGTGCGGCCGCATCACTCATGCCTGATCCGCGGCCGGTTGTTCTGCTGCCGCTTCCGGCTGATCGGCCGCGAAGACGCGGATTCGATCGGAGTCGACGTGGAGCCGAACATCACTGCCTGGCTCGAACGATGTTCCGCGGCCCACGTGCGCGACAACCGTCTCGCCGCCGCTCGTGATCTTCATCGCGATATGGCCGCCAACCAGGACCGAGTCCTGGACGACTGCGCCGCCGCTCGGGCCGGTCTCGACGCGGACGTCGGTAGGCCGGATGCTGACGCGCACCCTGTCGCCCGGGGCGACATTGTCGTCGGTCGAGCCGCCGATCTCACCGAGCGGTCCGAGGTCCACGGTCGCGTGGCCCTTCTCTGCCCTTGTCACGACTCCATGAACGATGTTCGTGTCACCGATGAAGTCTGCAACGAAGGCCGTCAGTGGGCGGTCAAAGATTTCGGCCGGCGTTGCGTCCTGTTCGATGTGGCCCTTGCTCATGACGACGATCCGGTCACTCATCGTCATCGCTTCTTCCTGATCGTGCGTTACGTAGATGAACGTCACGCCAACCTCGCGGTGGATCCGCTTGAGTTCGAACTGCATGTCCTTGCGGAGCTTGTAATCGAGCGATCCAAGAGGCTCATCAAGAAGCAGAACTTCAGGGTTCATGACGAGCGCACGGGCGAGAGCCACCCGTTGCTGCTGGCCGCCCGAGAGCTCGCGGGGCCGGCGATCCCCGACGTCCGGAATCTGCATCAGGTGCATCATTTCGTCGACGCGGCGCGCTGTCTCCTCGCGGCCCGTGCCGGCGTGCTTGAGGCCGTAGCCGATATTGCGGCTGACGCTCAGGTGGGGGAAGAGCGCGTACTGCTGGAAGACGGTGTTGACTGGGCGCTTGTAGGCCGGTCGCGAGGACATGTCGTCTCCACCGATCCGGATCACGCCACGGTTCGGAGCCTCGAAACCGCCAATCAGCCGAAGGGTTGTCGTCTTGCCGCAGCCTGACGGTCCAAGCAGCGTGAGGAATTCTCCGTCCTCGACGCGCAGGTCGAGATCCTCGATTGCCGTGACGTCGCCATAGCGCTTGGTGACGTTCTCGAGCTGAACGGCGCCCTGCCCGCTCGGGGCGCCCGCATGGGGCGCCCCGAGTGAACTCGGACTTTCGTTGCTCATGCGGCGATGACGGCGTTCAGCACGTCGAGGTACTTCTGGCGGCGCGGTACGGCCTTCCAGTAGTCCAGTGACGTGATGAAGTCCGGGTTGTCGAGCTCGTAAACCTTCGAGTACTCGGGGGTCACGAGCTTGAACGCATTCTCGTTCGTAATTCCGTAGCCGGTGATTGCAGCGAACTGCTTCTGCGTCTCCGGCTTGTGGAAGTAGTTGATGTAGGACAGCGCTGCGTCGGGGTTCGGCGACTTGGCCGGAATCATCCAGTTGTCGAACCATGAGGTCGCGCCCTCGGTCGGGATGATCTCCTTGACGTTGCGCCCTTCGCCCTGCAGCTGCGTGATCGTCACGCCTCCGAAGGACATGCCGGCGATGACCTCGTTGTTCATGAACAGGTTCGCGAGCTCGCCCGCCGTCGTCCAGTACTTGCGGATGTTCGGCTTCTGCGCGATCAGCTTGGTCTTGATTGCCTCCAGCTGGGTGTCATCGAGCGTGTAAACGTTCTTGTAGCCGAGCTGGATCGCGGTCGTGTAAATCAGTGCGATGTCCTGCCAGACGGAGAGCTGATTCTTGTACTTCGGATTCCACAGATCCTCCCACGATGTCGGTGCCGGCTTGACCTTGTCGGCATCGAAGATCAGCGGGATGAATCCCCAGGCAACAGGCACTCCGTAGAGCTTGCCGTCGACGTTTACCGCCGGTGCCGTCTGGAAGAACTCCATCGTCGTCTTCGCATTGGGGACCTGGTTGAGGTTGATCGTGCGAACTTGGTTCGCGTCAATCAGGATGTTCGTCGTGTCCGAG
>CAESAO010000015.1_pt1 | contig 16357 bp, 9 predicted proteins | sample 7263591 | NCBI WGS metagenome assembly CAESAO01 (sample SAMEA6814056, study PRJEB35770) | uncultured Conexibacteraceae bacterium | biome: Freshwater; feature: Freshwater reservoir; material: water | place: Czech Republic | collected 2017-05-23 | depth 30m m | reverse complement strand
GCTGCGACTGTCGCGCAGAAGATGCGCGGCCCCGGAGGGGTGCCGGAGCGGTTGAACGGGGCAGTCTCGAAAACTGTTGTACGGGTAACCCCTGTACCGAGGGTTCGAATCCCTCCCCCTCCGCTTACGCCCCGCAATCGCGGGCTGATGGCAACGCAACTGCCGCGTTCTACTGCCACATTCGGTAGTTTTCCCACCCGAGGTACGTCCAAGTCATCTGTTGGAGAGAGACAACCGTCTCCCCACTGACCCTTGACAAACCAACGCTGTTTGGAATTGAGGGGCAGGAATGATGAGTTTGGGTGTTGATGGTTCGTGGACGCGCCTGGCGCTCGTGATCGCCGCGGTCGGTGCGGCGCTGCTTTGCGCGGCACCGTTCGCGGGTTCAGCGCACGCGGCGTCGTCCGTCTTTGCCAACACCGGCGCCCACCCCGAGGGGATTGCGGTTGATTCGGCAGGCAACATCTACACCGCCAACAACGGCTCGGACAATGTGACAAAGATCACGCCAGACGGCACGCCAAGCACCATCGGTTTGGCAGGCGGCCTCACCCCGTACGGGATCACGGTGGATTCGGCTGGCAACATCTACACCGCCAACTACGGCTCGAGCGATGTGACAAAGATCACGCCGGGCGGCACGCCAAGCATCATCGGTTTGGCCGGCGGCAGCGGCCCGTACGCGATCACGGTGGATTCGGCAGGCAACATCTACACCGCCAACTTCGGCTCGAGGGATGTGACAAAGATCACGCCCGATGGCACATCAACAATCCTTGGAACCACCGACCCAGCCCCGATCGGGATTGCGGTCGACTCGGCAGGCAACATCTACACCGCCAACTACGGCTCGAACAATGTGTCGAAGATCACGCCGGGCGGCACATCGACAATCCTTGGGATCACCGGCACCAACCCGTTGGGGATTACGGTTGATTCAGCCGACAACATCTACACCGCCAACAACGTCTCGGCCGATGTGACGAAGATCACGCCGGGCGGCGTGCGAAGCACCATCGGCCTGGCCGGCGGCACTAGCCCGGTCGGGATCACGATTGATTCGGCCGGCAACATCTACACCACCAACAACCAATCGAACGACGTGACCAAGATCACGCCCGACGCCACGCCAAGCATCCTTAGTGCCCTACCTCAAGACAGCCACCCGGCCAGGATTGCTGTTGATTCGGCAGGCAACATCTACACCACCAACAACGGCTTGAACAATGTCACCAAGATCACGCCCGACTCCACGCCAAGCATCCTTAGTCCCCTGCCTGTAGGCAGCGGGCCGGCCGGTGTCACGCTTGATTCGGCCGGCAACGCGTACACGGCCAACTGGGCCTCGAGCGATGTGACGAAGATCACGCCGGGCGGCACGCCGAGCACGATCGGCCTGGCCGATGGCATCCACCCGGCCGGGATCGTGGTTGATTCGTTAGACAACATCTACACAGCGAACTACAACACAAGCAATGTGACGATGATCACGCCAGGTGGCGCGCCAACGATCCTAAGTGACTTGGCTGGCGGCACATTTCCTGGCGCGATCGCGATTGATTCATCGGGCAACATCTACACCGCCAACCAGGGCTCGAACAACGTGACGAAGATCACGCTGGGAGGCACGGCAACCATCCTCAGCGACTTGGCTGGCGGCAATGGGCCGTACGCGATCACAGTTGATTCGGCCGGCAACGTCTACACCGCCAACGCTGGCACAGACAACGTGACGAAGATCACGCCCGATGGCACGCCAAGCATCCTCAGTGACCTAGGCGGTGGCAGCGGCCCTCGCGGGATCACGGTTGACGCGGCCGGCAACGTCTACACCGCCAACATCGGGACGGACAACGTCACGAAGATCACGCCCGGCGGCACGCCAAGCATCATCGGCCTGAGCGGCGGTGCCTACCCGCTCGGCATCACGGTTGATTCCGCCGGCAACATCTACACCGCCAACAACAACACCAACGACGTGACGAAGATCACGCCGGATGGCACGCCAAGCATCCTCACTGCCTTGGTTGGCGGCATTGGCCCGCGCGGAATCACGGTTGATTCGGCCGGCAACATCTACACCGCCAACTACGACTCAAACAATGTGGCGAAGATCACGCCCTCTTCTTACGCGGCGCCGCCGGCCAGACCTGCGGCACCTACTGCTGCGGCGAGCGACGGCAAAGCGACCGTCACAGTCGCAGCCAATCCGCTGTCAGCAGCCAACGGCGCGCCAGCGTCCTACACCGTGACCACTGTTCAGGACGCTTCGAAGAGGTGCACAGTCAGCTTCCTCCAATCATCGTGCGTGGTTAGAGGCCTAGCTAACGGAACCGCCTACACATTCACCTCAAAAGCCAGCCTTGCGATCTGGCAAACAGCGTCATCAGCGCCATCGAACATCATCACGCCGGCAGCAGTGCCTGACACGCCGACCGCATTAGCTGCCACATCTGGCGACGCCAGCGCAAGCATCGCGTTCACGGCCGGAGCCGGCAACGGCAGTGTGATCACTAACTACGAATACTCCACCGATGATGGGGCGACGTGGACAACGCGCAGCCCCGTTTCCGCCGCGTCACCAGTCGTGATCACCAACCTCACGAACGGCACCGGCTACCAAGTCAAACTCCGTGCCACCAACGGCGCTGGAACCGGAGCAGAGTCCAGCTCGGTGAGCGTCACGCCAGCGGCGGTTCCTGATGCGCCAGCCGGCCTGGCTGCCAGCGCCGATAACGCAAGCGCTGCGATCACGTTCACCGCGGGCGCCGACAACGGCGCTGCGATCACTAACTACGAGTACTCGACCGATAGCGGCGCAACGTGGACAACGCGCAGCCCCACCTCAGCCGCCTCACCTGTTGTTCTCACTGGGCTAAACAACGGCACCACCTACCAGATCAAACTTCGCGCGATCAACAGCGCGGGTACAGGCGCAGAGTCCAGCGCGGTGAGCGTCACGCCAGCGGCTGCGCCTGGCGCGCCAACCAGCCTTGTTGCAACGCTAGGTGATGGCAGCGCAACCATCGCGTTCACGGCTGGCTCAGACAACGGCGCTGCGGTCACAAACTACGAGTACTCGACCGACGGTGGCGCAACCTGGACTGCGCGCAGCCCCAGCTCAACTGGCTCGCCTGTTGTGATCACTGCCCTAACCAACGGCACGACCTACCAGATCAAACTTCGCGCGATCAACAGCGCTGGCACAGGCGCAGCATCAAGCGCGGTTAGCGTCACACCTGCAGCGCCGCTGCTAGCGCCAGCGCCCAAGCCCGCAAAGCCCTCCGCAACTTGGGCGTCATCAGCGAAAGCGAAGAGCATCACCGCGGTGATCACACCGGTCGCTGGCGTTACCTACACGCTCACCGCAAAAAGCGGACGGATAACGAAGAAGGGCTCCTGCAAGAACGTCAAGATCAAAAAGGGCAAGAAGAAACTCGCTCGGCGCTCCTGCACCGTCAAGCTCGCGAAGGGCAAGTGGCTTGCCGCTGTAACGCCAAAGAAGGGCGCCGTGAGCGGCACCGTGAACACGAAGCGCTACACGTTCAAGTAGCCGCACCGCTCACGCGTTCCCAAAACCGTTCCCACGAACACCCAGGCACCCCGGAAACCCAAGCAAACAAGCGGGAATGCTCGTTTTGCGCAACAGTCTCGACCACCTTCGATGACGACGAAACTGTTGTGCGGGTAACCCCTGTACCGAGGGTTCGAATCCCTCCCCCTCCGCTTGAGTTCCGTGATCGCGGGCTGAAGGCACCGGGACTGCCGCATTTTACGGTGGCATTCAGTAGTTTGCGCGTCAGAGGTACTTCCAAGTCACCTTGTTGGCGAGCGACAACCGTCGCGCCACTGACCCTGCAGAGACGACAAGCAGCGGCGAAACCTAGACCAACGGCCACCAAGGACGAATCAGATGAGCTCAGCAGTAGTCGCCAGGATCAACCTCTCCACGGGTCCACGCAAGACGTTTTTGACAATCGCGGTCTCGGCCGTGGTCATGGGAAGCCTGGCCTCCCCGGCGATCGCAGACCGCATCTCGAGGCTCGCCGGGCCCAACGGCACAGTGCGTACGATCTCCGAGCCCGCCGCCGACGGCACTCGGTACATCGGGGGTGACTTCACCGCTTTCGACCAGTGGGATACCGGCTACGGCGCGCTCACCAGCCCAACCTCGGGCAAGGTGAACCCCGCCTTCCCGAAGGTTGCACGGGCCGGCGGCAACGGCGTCATCAAGGCCTCGACGCCCGACGGAAGCGGGGGTTTCTACGTCGGGGGCAACTTCTCCAGCGTCGACGGCATCACCGTGAGCAATCTCGCCCATGTGAACGCCGACGGGTCGGTTGACACTGGCTGGACGCCGGCTGCCAATGGCGAAATCCGGACGATCCAGGTGGTGGGATCGACGGTCTACGTCGGCGGGTTATTCTCGACGGTGAACGGTGACACACGCGAGGGGCTCGCGGCAATCAGCACCGCCGGCGCCCTCCTGCCCTGGTCGCCGAAGCTGCAGCGATCGGACGGGAGCGGCGGTTCCGTACACAGCCTCAAGGCCGACGGGACGACGCTCTACGCGGTGGGCAGCTTCTCCTGCGCCGGGACCACGGTCTTCGATGGCAGCTGCACGAACTCCGGCGAGACCGCCCGCGGAAACGCCGCCGCGTTCGACATGACGACCGGCAACCTCACCGCCTGGAATCCCGACCTCGGATACATCGCCGAATCCGTCGACACGTCATCTTCGCGTGCCTACATAGTCGGCCAGTTCTCTACGGCCAACGGCGGGACGCCAACGACCGGGGGAATCGCGGTAAGCAAGACGACCGGCCAGCTGATTCCCGGGTGGAGCGTTACGTCCAACCAGGCCATTCTCTCCGTCGCCGTGCAGGGATCGACCGTCTATGTGTCGGGCTACGACAGTTTCACCGGCAACGACGCCAGCGGGAATCCCACAACGCGCAACCACACCCAGGCGGTCGATGCGACCAGCGGGGCGGTGCTGCCATGGAATCCCAACCCCAGCGGCTACGTCTACACAGTGGTTCCCTACGGGTCGAGCGTCTATCTGGGCGGTCTCTTCGGTTCGGTCGGTGGTGAGGTGAGGTCGAGGGCCGCCAAGGTCGATGCGGTCACCGGCGCGCTGGAGAGCTGGAACCCGCTCTGCTCGGGCGAGGTGCCGACGATCAGCCCGTCGGCCTCCGGCGTTTTCGTGGGTACCAACGCAACGACGGTCGGTGGCACGCAGAGGATCGGCGCCGCGGCCGTTGACTCGAACAGCAACGTGACCGCCTGGAACCCGAGCCCCAATAGCCAGGTGCGCGACATCGCGGTCGACGGTTCCGACGTCTATCTCGCGGGTGCCTTTGACGAAGTGGGCGGCGACAGCCATATCGGGATCGCCAAGGTCAACAACACAAGCGGGGCGCCCTACTCGTGGAACCCCTCCACACCCCTCAACAACTTCGCCAACGCCGTCACGGTCAGTGGCTCGAGAGTCTACGTCGGGGGCGCCTTCGGCACGCCGAGGGTAAGGGCGGCAGCATTCAGCACCTCCAACGCGACCCTCGAATCCTGGAATCCGGGGGTCAATGGGAATTCCTTGACGGGGGCTGTCACGGACATCGTCGCCAGCGGCTCGAGCATCTACCTCTCCGGTGAGTTCGCGTCCCCCCGGAACTACCTGGCCGAGGTTGACCCCGCGACCGGAGAGGCCACGCTATGGGCGCCCGCCCTGAACGGTGCGGTCAATTCGATCGCGATCTCCGGCTCGTCGATCTACGCCGGCGGCTCTTTCTCGCAGGTCGGGAGCGACAACCGAAGCCGGCTGGCGCGGATCAGCCTGACGACCGGCCAGGCCGACTCATGGAACCCCGGCGCCGACGGCACCGTAAGGACGCTCGCCCTCTCGGGGTCCACCCTCTTCGCCGGAGGGGACTTCACCACGGCAGCCAGTGAGCCCCACAGCAATATCGCCGCGATCAGCACCTCTACCGGCTCGGCAGTCGCCGGCTGGGCGGAGGCCAATGCCTCGGTTCTGGCGCTCCAGGCGACCAGCCCCAACCTTTACGCCGGCGGCAGCTTCACGACGATCGGGTCGGAGTCGCGCAGGTATTCGGCGCAGATAGGCTTCGAGGGGACGGTCGGGCCACAGTGGCCGGCTCTCAGCCCGTTCGCGTATGCCCTTACGGTTACGAAGTCCGGGACCGGGTCGGGCTCAGTGACCTCCTCGCCGGCAGCGATCGACTGCGGCTCGAGCTGCTCGGCCTCATTTGCCGACGGAACGTCGGTAACGCTCACGGCATCACCGGCCTCCGAATCGACCTTCGCAGGCTGGAGCGGCGACGGTTGTTCGGGCACCGGCAGCTGCACGGTGACGATGAGCCAGGCCCGCTCGGTGACGGCCACTTTCGATGCCGGCTCAGGCCCTTCTCCCGTCGAACCCGACGTTGGCATCTCGATCAACAACGGTGCCAAGTACACAAACAACCGCAACGTTCGGCTGAAGCTCGTGTGGCCTCTGTCGTCAACGCTGGCGCGGATTGCAAACAACGGCGGGTTCGGCGATGCGCAGAACCGTGCGCTGGCAAGCAGCGTCAACTGGCGACTCTCCTCCTCCGGGCCTGAAAGCCGTCCGAAAACCGTCTACGTGAGGTTCTTAGGCTCCGGCACCGACTCGCAGACGTTCACCGACGGCATCATCCTCGACCGGACCGCACCTAAGGTCACAAGAGCGACGATGACCCGCGGCCGCACCGCCCGCGGCCTGCGTTCCTACGCAGTCTCGCTGCGCGGCAACGATGGAACCTCCGGCGTCTCAACGTTCCAGATCACAACAGACCGCTCGAAGCCGGGCAGCCTCAAGCGTTTTGACAGGTCATTCACGTACCGGTCGCGCTCGGCCAAGCCGAAGCTCTACGTTCGGATCCGCGACCGCGCCGGCAACAACAGTGGCTGGAAGCGAGTCAGCTGATGCTAGTGACGAGCAAGAGCTATAGCTTCAAGTAGCCACACCGCGCAACGCTCGCGCTTTCCCAAAACCGTTCCCACGAACACCCAGGAGCGGCGGAAACCCAAGCAAACAGGCGGGAATGCTCATTTCCCGCAACAGACTCGAAAACTGTTGTGCGGGTAACCCCTGTACCGAGGGTTCGAATCCCTCCCCCTCCGCTTACGCCCCGCAATCGCGGGCTGATGGCAACGCAACTGCCGCGTTCTACGGTGACATTCAGTAGTTTGCGCGTTAGAGAAACGTCCAAGTCATCTGTTGGCGCGCGACAACCGTCGCTCCACTGACCCTTGACACACCAACGCTGTTTGGAAATCGAGGATCAGGAATGATGAATTTGGCCGTGGGTTCTTCTTCACGTCGCTGCGCAAGCGTGCTGACGGGTCTTTGCGCATCGCTGCTCTGTGCAGCAACCTTCACAGGCTCAGCGCACGCCGCGTCGTCCATCTTTGCAACCACCGGCACCAGCCCGCGCGCGATCACGATTGATTCGGCCGGCAACGTCTACACCGCAAACATCGCCTCGAACGATGTGTCGAAGATCACGCCCGGCGGAACGTCAACGATCCTGGGCACCACCGGCAGCGCCCCGATCGGGATCACGGTTGATTCGGCCGGCAACATCTACACCGCCAACTACGACTCGGACAATGTGACAAAGATCACGCCCGGCGGTGTCTCCACCACCAACTGGGCCGCAACCGGCGCCAACCCGCAAGGAATCACAGTTGATTCGGCCGGCAACATCTACACCGCAAACCGCGGCTCGAACGATGTGACGAAGATCACGCCCAGTGGCGTCTCCACCACCAACTGGGCCCTAACCGGCAGCAGCCCGATCGGGATCACGGTTGATTCGGCCGGCAACATCTACACCGCCAACTACACCGCGCGCAATGTGTCGAAGATCACGCCCGACGGAACATCAACGATCCTGGGCGCCACCGGCACCAACCCGATCGGCATCACGGTTGATTCGGCCGGCAACATCTACACCGCCAACATCGCCTCGAACGATGTGTCGAAGATCACGCCCGACGGAACATCAACAATCCTTGCAACCACCGGCACCAACCCGCGCGCGATCACGATTGATTCGGCCGGCAACATCTACACCGCCAACTACGGCTCGAACGATGTGTCGAAGATCACGCCCGGCGGAACATCAACGATCCTGGGTACCACCGGCACCGACCCGATCGGGATTACGGTTGATTCGGCCGGCAACATCTACACCAGCAACGCTGGCTCGAGCGATGTGTCGAAGATCACGCCAGACGACACATCAACAATCCTTGGAACCACCGGCCTCGCCCCGGCCATGATTGCGATTGATTCGGCCGGCAACATCTACACCGCCAACCAGGGCTCGAACAATGTGTCGAAGATCACGCCTGATGGCACATCAACCGTCAACTGGGCCGAAACCGGCAACGCCCCGACCGGGATCACGATTGATTCGGCCGGCAACATCTACACCTCCAACCACGACTCGAACAATGTGACGAAGATCACGCCAGACGGCACGTCAACAATCCTTGGAACCACCGGCCACCAGCCGTACCGGATTGTGATTGATTCAGTCGGCAACGTCTACACCTGCAACAGCGGCTCGCACAATGTGACGAAGATCACGCCAGATGGCACATCAACAATCCTTGCAGCAACCGGCAGCAGTCCTTTTGGGATTGCGGTTGACTCGGCTGACAACGTTTACACCGCCAACAGCGGCTCGGACAATCTGACGAAGATCACACCCGACGGCACATCAACAACCATTGCAACGATCGGCAGCCGCCCGTTCGCGATTACGGTGGATTCCGCTGGCAACATCTACACCGCCAACCAAGGCTCGAGCAATGCGACGAAGACCACGCCCGACGGCACATCAACAATCGTTGGAACCACCGGCACCGGTCCGGGCGCGATTGCGCTTGATTCGGCCGGCAACATCTACACCGCCCAATACAACAGCAGTGACGTGTCGAAGATCACGCCCGATGGCATCACAACCAGCATTAGCTTGGGCGCGGGCGCCAATACGTACGGGCTTGTGCTTGATCCTGCCGGCAACATCTACACCTCCAACATCAGCACCGCCGATGTGACGAAGATCACGCCGAGCTCATACCCCGCTCCGCCTGCCAGGCCGGCGGCGCCTGCTGCTGTGACGGGCAACGGCCAAGCGACCGTCGCAGTTACAGCCAATCCGAAGTCGGCAGGCTTCGGTGCGCCGTCGTCCTACACCGTCACCGCGGTTCAAAACGCTTCGAAGCACTGCACCATCAGCTTCCTTCAATCATCGTGCGTGGTTAGTGGCCTAACTAACGGAACCTCTTACACGTTCACCGCGAAAGCCAAACTTGCGACCTGGCAGACCGCGGCATCAGCTCCATCGAACAGTGTCACCCCAACACCTGACCCAACACCCGACCCAACACCCGACCCAACACCCGACCCAACACCCGACCCAACACCCGACCCAACACCTGACCCAACACCTGACCCAACACCCGACCCAACACCCGACCCAACACCCGACCCAACACCCGACCCAACACCCGACCCAACACCCGACCCAACACCCGACCCAACACCTGACCCAACACCTGACCCGGATGTCGGAGTTTCGATCAACAATGGCGCTGAGTACACAAACAGTCCCAACGTTCAGCTCAACATCGTGTGGCCGCTCTCGTCAACGCTCGCGCGAATCGCAAACGACGGTGGTTTCGCCAATGCGCAGAACCGTGCGTTGACTCGCACCGTTACTTGGCGGCTCTCATCCTCGGGCCCTGAGCGCCTGCCAAAGACGGTCTACGTTCGCTTCCCCGGTTCAAACAACGCCTCGCAGAGCTTCACCGACGACATCATTCTCGACCAAACGGCGCCGAAGATCACAAGCGCTGCGATGAAACGAACAAGCTCCTACCGCGGGCTTCGCTCCTACGCAGTATCGCTCCGAGGACTCGATCAAGTGTCGGGCGTCGCTTACTACCAAACGACGACCGACCGCTCCAAGCCAGGTCGACTAACGGCCTATGACAAGTACTTCACTTACCGCTCGCGCTCTACCAACCCAACGCTCTACCTACGCGTCCGTGACAGGGCCGGCAACAACAGCGGCTGGACAAAACTGCGGACAGCAAAGCCCTAACGGGCCGACCCGCTGAAGGTTCGTCGCCGCGACGAGCCACCCGGAATCCGCGTCAACTGAACGAGACGAGAGCACTCCCTCGTGATGAAGCGAATATTCACCGTGAGCAGCAAGAGCTACCGCTTCAAGTAGCCGCACACCGGGTAGCGCTACTGCGTGCCGGTTGCAGGAGCAGCTGGCGCCGTAGTCGGCGCGCCAAGCCCCGGCACCGTTGCAAGCTCGTTGATCGCGTCGATGATCGCGTCGGTAACAATCGTTGCGCCCTCTGGCTCGTAGTGGATTCCGTCGGAGCTGCGGGCGCGCTGGAGCTGACCGGAGGCGTCAGGGAGGAAGTCGGCGTAGTTGCCCTTGGCGTCCTTCAGCTTGTCGAAGAGATCTACGTAAGCGACCAACCCCTTGCGCTTTTCGGCCTCGCTCTTCTGAATCGCGTTCATCTTCGCCCAGCGCGCTGCGAGCGCCGGGTCGCGCGGGATCGGCAGCCCGAGCATCACAAGCTGGCCACCCTTCGCGGTGATCGAATCCATCACGCCGGCGACGCGCCGCGTGTACTCGGCAAGCCAGGCCGGAGTTCCGAACTCCTCGGCGCCGGCAACACCGGTGAAGCCGAGCCCGTCGTTGGCGCCGAAGGTCGCGACCGTCATGTCCGGCCTGAGCGCCTTGATCTGCTGGGGCAGATAATCGAACCAGTTGAAGATTTCAGGCTGAACGAGGCCGGTGGCGGCGTGGGCGTCTGTCACGCCAAGCGGCTTGATCGCCGGATTGGTGGAGATCTTGTCGAGCAGCACCGGGCCGGGGTCGGTGATCAGCGAATCGCCAGTCAAGTAGAGCCCCATCGGCTTGGCGGCCGAGTAGACCGGCTTCGTTGGCGCGGCCGGAGCGGCCGGGCCTTTCGCGGTGATCGCCAGCTTGCCGACGAGCTTGTCGTCGCCGCTGCGGCCTAGCGCGGCCTTCAGCAACGCGCGCGGCTGATCGATCTGGAGGATGCCGCTAACCCCAGCGAGGCCGGCGGTCAGCGTCCCCGCAATGTCGCGGCCGATTCCCGGCCCCTGTGACAAGGCTTGCTTGTGCATCCCCTGCGCGTTCAGCAGCGCTGCAACGACAAGGCCGATGAAGAGCGCCACGAGCACATGGCCGGCCGGCATCGTTCGCCGCCGCGGGTCCTGTGCTGGAAGGCCGTGTTCGTCCATTAGAACTGGAAGTAGATGAACGGGGCGACGCCCGCCGGGCCGAGGACATTGATCACCATCAGCAGGACTCCGGCTGCGGCGCCCTGCGCGTAGTAAGGGAATCGACTAACCCGGGCCTGAAAGTCGGCCCAGAAGTTGACCGGCAGGAACTGAATCCCGATCCCCGTCGCAACGGCGGCAAGAACACCGAGCGAGATCGCCGGCGAACCCTGCCCCCAGCCGGTGAAGAGCCGCTCGATCACGCCGAGTGCTTGGCTGAAAGTTTCAGCGCGGAAGAAGATCCAAGCGAAGCAGACGAAGTTGAAGGTGATCAGCCAAGCCAGCCATTTGCGCATCGGCGGCTTTCCGGCGGCGGTGCGGCGGCCGCGGGCCAGCCGCTCGACGATCAGCGCGCTTCCGTGCAGCGCGCCCCAGAAGAGGAAGGTCCAGTTGGCGCCGTGCCAGAGGCCACCGATCACCATCGTCAGCATCAGGTTGCGTTCAGTTTCGAACTGGCTGCCGCGGTTGCCGCCGAGCGGGATGTAGAGGTAATCGCGCAGCCAGCGCGAGAGCGTCATGTGCCAGCGGCGCCAGAAATCCTGAACCGAGGTGGCGCGGTATGGGCTGTTGAAGTTGTCGGGGAAGCGGAAGCCGAGCAGCAGCGCAACGCCGATCGCGATCGTGCTGTACCCGGCGAAGTCGGCGAAGATCTGGACCGCGTAGGCGTAGATCGCCAGCAGCACCTCGGGCGCGCTATGCAGCTTCGGTGAGCCGAAGACCGGGTCGACGAGCTTGGCGCAGGTTGATGCCAGCACAACCTTTAGGAAGAGGCCGCCGAGAATCAAGGCAAAGCCGCGCGTGGCATCAACTTCGCGCGGGTCGGGCGGATTGTCGAACTGCGGAATCAGCTCAGCCGGGCGAACGATCGGCCCGGCGACGAGATGCGGGAAGAAGGAGAGGAAGACGGCGAAGCGCGAGAGTGAAACCGGCTCGTAGGTGCCGCGCCAAGTGTCGATGATGTAGCTGAGCGCCATGAAGGTGTAGAACGAGATGCCGATCGGCAGCACGACGGCAACGAAGCCGGGATCGAGCTGAATGCCGAGCGTTCCGGCAGCGTCTTGGGCCGAGCCTGCGAAGAAGTTCCAGTACTTGAACCAGCCGAGGAAGGCGAGGTTGCCGGCGATCCCGACCCAGAGCAGCGCCTTGCGCGCCCGCGGCGCTTCGGCCTTGAAGATCCTCACCGCGATCAACTGGTTGAAGAGCGTCGAACCGGCCAGCAGCAACACAAACCATGGGTCCCACCAGGCGTAGAACAGGTAGCTGGCGACCAGCATCATGATCCGCCAGTTGCGCGGGTTGTGCATCGTCAGCCAGTTCAGCGGCAGGACGATCAGGAAGAAGATGGCGAAGGTGACTGTTGGGAAGAGCACAGCGGTCCAGTGGTTTGATTCTGTTGATTCAACTGCGGTGTTCCCGCAGCCGAGAGCTAGAAGCGTAAAGCGCGGCTCGGCAGCGGCAGGCCTGCAGCGCATAGAGTTGGTCCCGTGAGCGCAGCAGTCACAGAAAGCACCACTGAGGGCCACGCAACGCTGACGCTGAGCTCAGCGAACGGCGCGCTCGAAGCGGTCTACGCGCCGGGCGTTGGAATGGTCTGCTGCTCGCTGCGCCATCACGGCGAGGAGCTGCTTGGGCAGCGCGGTGGGCTCTCCGCTTACGCAGCGAAGGAATCAACCTTTGGCATCCCGCTGCTCTACCCATGGGCCAACCGGCTGGCAGCGATGAGCTACTCGTTCGACGGCGTCGACGTGACGCTCAGCGCCGACGAGTCGCCGCTCCACTTCGACTCCGCCGGATTGCCGATGCACGGCCTGCTCGGCGCCTCGCCATATTGGGAGGTAGTCGAGGCCGGGGCGTCCGACGGCGCCGCGCTGCTGCAGGCGCGGCTCGACTTCTCAGCCCACGACGAGCTGGCACGCGCCTTCCCATTCCGCCACATGCTGGAGCTGGAGGTGCGGCTCGACGACAACTCGCTCAGCATCGCGACGACGGTGATTCCAACCGGCGACAGCAACGTTCCGATCGCATTCGGCTTCCATCCCTACCTCGCACTCCCCGGCGGCTCGCGCGACGGCGTCGAGATTGAGCTGCCGGTAACGCGCCACGCGCTGCTCGAGCCAAGCGGAATTCCAAGCGGCGAGCATGAGCCGGCCAGCGGCGCCCGCGCTCCCCTTGGCGATCGCGCCTTCGACGATCTCTTCGACGAGCTGAGCCAGCCGCCGCGCTTCACTCTCAGCGGCCCGGGCCACGAGATTGAGCTCGAGTTTGAGGGCGGCTACCACTTCACTCAGGTCTACGCCCCGCCGGATCAACCGTTCATCTGCTTCGAACCGATGACCGCGCCAACGAACGCGCTGATTAGCGGCGACCGGCTGGCCAGTGTCGCTCCCGGCGAACAGTTCAAAGCGGTCTTCAAGATCACCGTTGGCAGCTAGCGGCGGCTATGCTCGGCCGATGAGAAATCGCGTAGCTTCAATCGCAGCCGTACTGATCGCAGCAGCGGCCATCGCTGGCTGCGGTGCCTCGAGCTACGCCGCAGACGGTTCGGCCAGCGACGTCAACGCCGAGGGCACAACGCTCGTCACACGCCTTCTTGAGGACGTCAAGACGAAGAACACCGGTGATCTTGAGAAGTTCCTCACGCCCAACTGGCTGCTCCAGCGCGCGACCGGCGCTCCGCTGACGAAGAGCGAGTTTATTGACGGCCTTCCCGACCTCACCTCGTACTCAATCTCGAACGTCAAAGCGCTGCAGTACGAAGACTCGATGGCCGTCAGCTTCACGGCGACAACCGACCTAGTCGTTGACGGCACGAAGTTCCCCGGCACTCCGGCGCCGTACCTGAGCTCGTTCATCAAAGTTGGCGACGAGTGGTACCTGCTCAGCCACGCAAACCTGAACAAGCCGAAGTAGTCGGCCGATGCTGACGCTCGCCGAGCTCGCGCAGCTTGTCGGAGAGCACGCCGACGAGATCGCCACCCCCGTCGCCGGGTTCGACATCGGCGGTAGAGAGTTCGACTTTGACGCTGCGCCCGCGATCATGGGCGTCGTCAACATGTCGCGCGACTCGTGGTACCGCGAGAGCGTTGCGCCTTCGGTCGAGTCGGCAATCGCGCGCGGCCGCGTACTGGCAGCGCAGGGCGCCGACCTGATTGACATCGGTGCAGAGTCAACGATTCTCGACGCCGAGCGCGTTGGCGCCGACTCGCAGATTGAGCAGCTCGTGCCGGTAATCGAGGCGCTGCGCGCCGACGACATCCTCGTCTCGGTCGAAACCTACGAACCGGCCGTAGTCGAGGCCTGCCTGAAGGCCGGCGCCAACCTGCTGAACCTCACCGGCACTGCCCACCACGAGGAGATCTTCGCGCTGGCAGCTCAGTACGACGCTGCGATCGTGCTCTGCTTCGTGCAGGGCGAGAACGTGCGCGAGGTCGGTGCCGTCACTTTGGAGGGCGACCCGCTACCCGAGCTGATCGCCCACTTTGAGCCGCGGATCGCTGCCGCTCGCGCAGCAGGAGTGGAGCGGCTGTTCGTTGATCCGGGCCTCGGCTTCTACTACTCGAACCTTGAGGACGGCGACGAGCGTGTGCGCCACCAGGCACGGATCTTCATCAACACTTTCCGCCTGCGTGTGCTTGGCCTGCCGGTCTGCCATGCACTTCCGCACGCCTTCGACTACTTCGAGGACGAGGTCCGCAGCGCCGAAGGCTTCTTCGCCGTGCTCGCCTCGCTTGGCCAGACGAGCCTCTTCCGCACCCATGAAGTGCCTCGCGTGCGTGCGGTGCTGCGCACAATCGGCGCGATCAACGGCGCTTAGGGGCAGAGCGCCAGCGCGACGCCCTCTTCACCACTCGGTGAGATCTCAAGCGTCAGCAGTTCGAGGCCCGCAGCGACGATGATCGCCTCGAGCCCGGCGGGCGTGTGACGGGCCGAGCGCAGCAGTCGGACCGGCTCACCGGCAGGCAAGCTGACGGCGCCAGCTTCAAGCTCCAGCTCCAGATCAACTGACGGCTCAAGCCAAGCTCCGATCGCCGCCTGCGCGCCGGCGCCGGGATCATCGAGCGGCCCAACCGTGATCTCCGCCTGACCCTGTTCGATCCCCGCGTCTTCGCAGAGCGCCCAGAGCCAGTCGCGTGTCGGCGCGTTGTCGTACTGCGCCGCAATCCGCTCCAACGCGCCGTCCTCGCCCGGCAGCAGGTTGGCGCTGACGGCCAGCATGTCGCCGGAGCGCAGCAACGCCAGTGCCGCCGCGATCGCCGGGAAGGCGTCGATCCCCGGCAACATTCCATAGAGCGTGATCACGCGGGTGCCGGGCGCCTCGCCGACCATCTTCGGCAGATCGTCTGCGGCGAGGGCGAGGTCGCAGACGATTGGGCGGCGCAGCAGCGCGCCCCCGGCGCCGCTCAACGCGTCGGCCGCGATCTGCAGCAGCGGCAGGCTTACGTCAACCGGCGTCGCCGTGACCGGGCCGCCCGGCGGCAGCGCTTCAAGCAGCCGACGCTCCTTCGCTCCGTCGGCGCAACCGAGGCCAATTACGTGCACGCCGCTCTCATCGAGCCGCTCGCCGATCAGCGCATTGACGGCGTCGTAGGCCTGCATCCCATCGCTCTCGTCGCGGGCCGGCGAGAAGGCCACGGCGATTCCACGCCAGAGTCGCGCTTGGCGGGCGCTGATGTAGTGCTGGCGCGTTGCCACTTCGCCGCCAGCCAAGCCCTCACGCAGCTCTGCAGCGAGAGCTGCCGGGTGGACGCTGCGATGAACGCAGACGTCAATAAACGACGGGCCTTCGGGAATGCTTGCCACAAGGCGAGAATAGGGATCGGGACCAAGGCAGGCCGCGCCGCAGCGGCCAGCGTGGCAAGCTTCCGTGAGTACACGCAAAACGACTTCAGGAGAAAACAGAAATGGGCGTTCTTGACGACAAGGTGGCGATTGTCACCGGCAGCGCACGAGGCATCGGCCGGGCAACGGCGG